>Ga0307512_10007350_pt1 | contig 10939 bp, 13 predicted proteins | sample 14_EM_MG_FD_200267 | JGI IMG/M metagenome (GOLD analysis project Ga0307512, IMG submission 200267) | Populus trichocarpa ectomycorrhiza microbial communities from riparian zone in the Pacific Northwest, United States - 14_EM | ecosystem: Host-associated > Plants > Roots > Unclassified | place... | reverse complement strand
CACACCTCTCTCTCGCCGCGTGCCGTCCGCTCGCTGCGCGCTGCCCTTGTCCTGTCACCGCTGCGCGCCGACTGCTCGCCACCGCCCTTCTCCTGTCCCCGCTGCGCGCCGTCTGCTCGCCGCCGCCCTTGTCCTCTCCCCGCTGCGCGCCGTCTGCTCGCCGCCGCCCTTGTCCTGCCTGCTACCGGAAGCCCGCCTGACCCTGTGCCGTTACACTCGGACAGAGAAGCTGTGGAGCAATGGCCTCAAACAAAACGACCAACCTTGAAACCAATTGGCCGAGGACGTGCCATTCCAGAAGAAGATTTGGGAGATCTACCTCCTGTGGTCAACCCAGCCGATCTGCACGAAAAGCCAAGAAGGAAACGTTGTCCTCTGAAAGTGTGCGAGCCTATTCGGATGATGAAAGGGCAACTGAAATTCAACACCATGGCCACCCTGAGGGATAACAAGGTGCAAGGTTTGACCTATGGCCAGCTCTTCATGTTGGCTTCTAGTACCCATCAAGAAGTGTCTTACAGACTGGTTCAGGAGCTGCCGCCTAGGAAGGGGAAAGCCAAGGAAAAACTTGTGTCACTGACCGAACTGGTGTTCCCGGCCGATTGATCCGGAACCAGGGGAAAAGCCTTGTCTGAGTCTGTGGGAAGGATCGTCAACTTTTACACGACCATCTGGGTTTGTGAGGCAGGAGGGAACCACCCTGCAGGACTCCTGAAGCGCGTCCTTGTGGATGGCGGATCGGTCCTCAATATGGTGCCTTGGTCACTGGCCTGCCGGATGGACCTGATTTTATGCCCGCAGACCGATGTAGTCATGAAAACTGCCGCTTCTACATTCCATAAAATCAAATACTACGTGAATCTTAATGTCACAGTGTCTCAAGTGACTGTGTCAATCTGTTGCTATTACCTGCTAGACCAAGGTGGTCGATCCTCATACATGCTACTTCTGGGTCGATGATGGTTGATGCAGGTACAAGCACTACGCGACCCGCAGCAAGGACATTTACCACATCCATGATATGGCCGGACACCAATACACCATAGAAGCTTCGTTGGTGTCTTTCCAAGAGAAGGGAGACATCCCTCAACTGTGCACTGGGATTGTGCACTAAGAAGCGGAGCAATCTGGCTTGGATGAGGAATCGGTCGATGAATTGAAGATGTCTCGGAATGACCTGTGTGAGATACTCTACCAGAAGATAAAAGCTCAAGAGTCTGAGACCGAGATGGACATTGATCAGGATTCTGATGAGATGGATGCTTTGGATGCAGACTCAGAGTCAAGCGAAAATGATGATGCAGAGTACTCGGAGGATGAGGACTCGGGAAATGAAGTCCACCACGAGGTGCCGGGCATTCAAGTAATGGCGAGGATGGGGGCAGCTTGGTTTCAAAAGAATTAGGAGCAGTCTTTGATTGCTCAGAGTTGGCAGAGGTTGGGAATTGGCGTGAAGGACCAGTCAGGTCGAAGGTGGTGAGGTTTAAGGAGGTCATGGATATTTCTTACAGCAAAATACTTTCTTGTAATTTTAGTAGTGCTTTGAGCATTGAGAAGGATGTTATTGCGGACTGTGAGTTGGAGGTGCATGTTACTGATGATTTGTTTGATTCTTTGAGCATTACAGATAGATGTTTAGAAGAAGCGATTCAATTGTTTGAGCATTTGCGAGGATCGGAGGAATATTGGGGTACTGAGGATGCCGTAGCGGCAACGATGAAAGAAGTGACAAGAAGAAGCGAGAAAAATGAGAAGAACGAGAAGTCCTAGAAGACCGAGAAGACGAAACCAGAGACTGGAAGAAATGAGAAGAGCGAGACGACGAAAGAAGTGACTAGAACAGACAAGAATATCGAGAAGACGAATGAAGAGACTGGAAGAAATGGGAAGAGCGAGAAGACAAAAGAAGCGACTTGAAGAGCTAAGAATATCGAGAAGACGAAAGAAGAAACTAGAAGAAATGAGAAGAGCGAGACAACGAAAGAAGCAACTAGAAGAGACAAGAATATCAAGACAATGAAAGAAGAGACAAGATAGACTGAGAAGACTGCGATGACGGAGGAAGCGACCAGAAGAGACGAGAATACCGAGACGGCGAGGAACGGGAAAGCTGAGATCCGAGGAGGAGAAAATCACAAGAGGAGGACAACTGAGAAGGGAGAGTGGGCGTGGTGGGACAGAATAGGGGTAGTAGAGCCCAATTCCGGAGTGACGAAGGGGTTGATGAGTGTTGTGAGGGACTGTTATTTGTTATTGTTGGAGACTGGAGAGAGGGACTTGTTTGGAGGAGGAGGAGACTGGGAGGACTGGGCAAGATGGATGAAATAGGAGTCAGTGTCCTGACAAAGAGGGAGGAAGAGATTGCCAGAACCATGGATTTCGTGGAAGGAGCAGATGAAGTGGATACAGGAGTTCGAAGAGTGAGTTGCAAGGACCGCTAGAGACGTTGGAATTCAAGGAGAGGGGATGGAAGGAAACGTCATGGAGGAAGGAAACCCTGAATCGGATGGAGAGTTGTAACGATCCTTTGGGAACATGCTGGGATAGTCAACGCATTGGCAACCGGCTGAAAGCCTAAGGACCATGGATATTAGGACAAGCTCAGAAGAAGAAATCATGAAGTGGTTCAACCAAGGTGAAGGAAAGATGATTGTTACACTGGAATATTATCAAGGGTCGGCACGGATCCTTGGAGAGGTACGTACTGGGATGGGGACCGTGGTAGTTAGCTATTCAGGAAAGATCGGCTCTGAGAGTCTAGGAGGGAGATAAGGAACGGAGTTAGAACTTACGGCCGAGACCGGATGCAAGGGACTAACTCCGGGGGTTGAGGGGGTTGCAGGGAAAGCAAACAAGTGGAAACCGGCAGACTTGGGTAGGTTCCCCAAAATGGAGCTGCCACGTCACCCGAAAGGTGTACGAGAAAAAGTCTGACGCAGTTACCCCGCTCGGCCGAATGAGGACCCTGCAGTACGAAACCGACAAAGCTCATCTCTCCTTATCTACACCCTGCCAGGACCAATGAGTTGCCCACGGGGTCGAAAAGCCTCAGAGGAATAGTTAGCCCGAGTTACCAGATCTCACGGCCCTCCAAAAAGTAACATATAACCAGGCTCTTCCCTCCCGAAAGAAAAAGTGACAGACCGAACACTACCACCGGAACCCACACACAAGATCTAAGATTATTCCGCTGTGAATTATCAAAAGTAGCCAGATTACATTTGATTCCATTTACACCCCGGTTACGATACAACCCCAGTGTCACACTATAATCTTGATCTCAAATCACCTTACTTTCGTGATGGGCTTTGACGACACCTACTTCGAAGAACACCTTTATCTCCTCGAACTATCTACCTTCTTCGAGCCTAAAACTCAATATTCTTTCGACTACACCTTTCAGTCAATCGACGACGAAATCTCAAAATACGAGCAGTGGGACAAATTCTTCAACGGACCTAAGCCAGCCCACGAAAGAATCGAGTGCGCCCCATACCATTGGTATACCCAACAGTGGTGGAACTGCGCACTGCTATCCCAATCAGCCGACTTTGACGAAGACGAACTTTTGGACTTATTCGACTACCCATTTGACTACCACTCAACCATCTACACCGGAGATTTCCTCGACCGGTATTAAGCAATGACAACTGCTTCGGACTTCAATATGCTCAGGCTCAGGGCCCCACGGGACCTGCTCCAAATCACCGACGGAGCCTCTGGACCGGAACAAGCGGTGGAAATAGCCAATCCCGCAGTCTGGGTTAGAACCCTGGTGCGCCAGCAACGGCAGGCCGAAAGTGACTTACAACAGCTTACGGAGCTGTGTGGGGACGCCTACGATAGGACGGACCGACAAACAAGGGAGATCGAGCAGGCCTACCAGACCTTAGCAGAAGGAACTAGGTACGTGTATAACCGAGCCAACGCTAATGAAAAAATAGCAGAAGAATGGATACGCAGCGAGCTGTCGAGCGCAGCAAATGCGTACCAATCCCTAGCCACAAACGTTTGGCAAGCCATCATCGAGCGCACCAACGAGGCCAACGAACGACAAATATGTCAGGCCACTCAGCTGGCTCGAGTGAACGATGCCCTGTCCTTCCAGGCAGAAGCAAACACAGCCCGGAATCAACATCTGGCCAACTTCCAAGGCAACGTGGAATTATGGGCAGCAGCACACCAGAACCGGGTATCCACCCTGGAAAACCAACTCCGGGAAGCAAGAGCAGAAATCCAATGCATTGCGACCCGGATCCCGCTACCCACAACACCACCAGTGCCGGCAGCACCCCCTGCGTGGAGAAGCCCTGTGAGGTAGACCAGCACCAGTGCCCCATCAGCCCACTCAGAACCAACACTGGGAAGCCCGCTAGGCCTAAACCCGAGACCAACGCTCCGACGACAGAGACCCCCGGCGGTACCCACGACGCCTGAAAAGAGGCAGCGGCTGGAGCAGCTCAGGCGCCACGTGTCTCCAAGGCCACCAGCCTTTGAACCAGCGGCAGGACAAGGAGGAAATCCCCCCTCCACACCACCCGGATCGACAGCAGGACCTCCTTCGGGCCCACCATCCGAACCACCCCGACCGCCTCTCCGGCGCCTCCGCTCTCCGTCGCCACCTAGGAACCCTGCGCCTACAATTACCACGCACGACCTAGTACAACTAGTGGCAGAAGGAGTAGCAAGAGCCACACGGGGCGCCACGGCCGAGCCAAACTGAATCCGAACCTCCCGTCTAAAAATGGAAAACCCCGAGACGTTCAATGGCAAACCAATGACCCCCTTCAACAACTGGTGGAAAACGGTAACAAAATACCTGAGTTTCTATCCCGAAACCTCCGACCAACAAAAAATCGTCTTGGTAGGAACGCTCCTCACCGGTACTGCCAAAGCGTGGGACCTACACTGATACGATACGATTGGCAAAAGCGATACCTGGGCCAATTACTCCGCAGCCATCCGAACCGAATACTTTGACTACCGTGAGGCAGCTGGCGCCCAACTCAAGCTGAGCCAGCTTAGGTACACTGGGGACATTTAGGCCTATATGACCGAGTTCCGAGCGCTCAACAACCTCGCTCGAGCTACAGGAGAAAGTCTGCAGGAGAAAATTGACCTGGCAATGCCCGAGGCAGTAATCGACATGCGGTTCGCTCACTACCTCGGGGAGTTCGTGGACGATGAGGGGTTCCTGCATGCCACCTATCAGGCAGCACTCCAAGTCGAGAGAAAGAAGGCCCTGAAGCAGGCCAAGGAGCAAATGAGGGGGCAGACGGCAAGCACAGGAAGTGGTCGGACAGAGGAAAAGGAGGACAAAAAGTACAAGAACTGGACGAGCTCCAAGCAAAAAGAAAACCACCCCCGCGAGAGCCCCAGCAACGTAGCAACCAAGCCCATCTGGTTCGGAAAAAAGGACACCTGGCCAACCATGGACGAAGCCATGAAGGGCTTGCCCAACAACGAAAAAGAACAATACCGCCAGAGCCGAGAAGACTGCTGGCGATGTGGACGAACGGGCCACAAAACCTACGAATGCCTGTCCGTCAAAACTCGGAAAGGAACGGTGCTTCGGCCCGCCCCGTGGAAGGTGGGGGCAGTCTCGGACGCAAAGAGAAAATGGGACGACAAGGAAGACGTGTCTCCCGCGGCCAAACAATGAAAGGTAGCGGCCGTAGAAACAATGGAAATCGACACACTACCTATGTGGGAAAGCGAAGAGGAGGATTTTTGAAGGGCCTGGTCACGCCGCAACCAAAGGCCTTTACAATAGTATGTGGAATCTCCAGGAAGCGAAGGAGGGAACCAAGTGCTGGAACCTCACCTAAGAAACCTCGGATCTCCACTCACAGCACCCGACCAATAATAGAAATGTTGCTACACCAAGGGAACCACCAACACAGGATTAGGGCCCTGCTGGACACCGGCTGTTCGATTGCCCTGATAAGCCAACGAACGCTGGAACGACTAGGCCTCGAACAAATGCCTCACCCCGAACCGGTCAGAATCGAAAATTATACCGGAGAAGCAGTACCTGGTGCGGGCCAATATTATACAAAGCCCTTGCGCCTGCAACACAGGAAGCACTACATGATGGAAAGCTTCGAAATATCTCCCATGGACATAGACATCGACATCTTCCTCCCCTTCTTGTGGGTAACGGAACACCCGCCTCTGGGAGCCTGGACCTCGGAGCAAGTACGCTTTAACAGCGCCAGGTGTCTTGAACAATGCACGAAGTATGAAACCAAAGAATTCTCGCTAACCTGGGATGAATCGGTGAACGCGGAACCTTCCGCTCAGCTCATAGGCTACGTCACAGCCATTGACGAGAACCCGGACCCCCTAAAGCAAGTACCCTTGGAATTCCACCAGTACCTACGCATCATGAGCAAAGAAGCCGCCGACGCACTTCCGAAACACCGGCCGTACGACTGCAAAATCGACATTAAAGAAGGAAGCCCGGCACCTTGGGGACCCATTTACCCACTCTCCGAGATAGAGCTCCAAACCCTCAGGGAATGGCTGAAAGAAATGGAAAGAACGGGAAAAATTAAGAGGTCAACATCATTGGCAGGATCTCCCATTTTGTTCGTTCCCAAACCCAGCAGCCAAGGACTCCAATTGTGCGTGGACTATCGAGGCCTCAACAGCATAACGATCCAAAACCGAAATCCGCTTCCACTCATGCAGGAACTCCAGGACCGAGTCCAGGGGGCTTAATGGTTCACAAAAATGGATCTCAAAAACGGGTTCAACCTCATCCGAATGAAAGAAGGAGATGAATGGAAAACGGCGTTCAGGACCCGCTACGGATTATATGAATTCCAGGTAATTCTGTTCAGACTTACCAACGCGCCGTCCACCTTTCAGGATATGATGAATCATGTGCTATCGGACCTGCTGGACGTAGGAGTACTGGCCTATATAGACGACATCCTGGTCTACGCGAAAACCCGAGAAGAGCACGACCAACTTGTGAAAGAAGTGCTACGGCGCTTGCAGGAAAACGGGCTAGCGGTGGCCGCCGAAAAATGCATCTGGAGAGCCCAGGAAGTGGAGTTCCTGGGCTATGTGATAGGAAGAAATGGAATCGAGATGGCCAAAAACAAAGTGGAAGCAGTCCTGCATTGGAAAACCCCCAAATCCCTCACCGAAGTACAATCGTTCTTGGGATTTGCTAATTTTTACCGACGTTTCATTCGGGATTACTCCAGAATAGCATGACCCCTCAGAGAGTTAGCAAAGAAAACGGAAAAATGGACGTGGAATAACGAGGCAGAAACAGCTTTTAGAGAACTTAAACACAGGTTCACCTCGGCACCAATACTAGCCCACTTCGATGCCAAGAGACCAGTGATCATGGAGACCGACACCTCGGACTTTGCTATTGGAGCGGTTCTATAACAACGCGACGAGGAAAACCGCCTACACCCAGTGGCGTTTCACTTCCGGAAGTTCACACCCGCGGAAATCAACTACGAAATCCACGACAAGGAACTACTGGCCATTGTGGATGCCTTCAAACATTGGAGACGTTACTGCGAGGGAGCAACCCACAAGGTGCAGATGTTCTCCGACCACCAAAACCTAGAGTACTTCACAACGACCAAAGTACTCAACCGAAGACAAGCAAGGTGGGCACAAGAGCTGGCTAGAATCGATTTTCAGATACACTATCGACCCGGAACACAGAATGGAAAACCAGATGGGTTATCCAGGCGTTCGGAGTACCACCCCGAAAAGGGGGGGATAGAAAACCAGCCATTCACAACGGTTTTGCAAGAAAAGCAATTTACGGAACCAAATCGACAAGGCAGGGCGTTCATCTGCTCCTCAGCTCGGCTCACCTCGCACCCTGGTAGAAAGTGGTCGGACAAGTTCCTGGCAAAAGTCAAGGAAGAAGGGAAGAAGGATGAAGCCTACAAACAGGCAAGGAAACAGGAAGCGGCGATAGGAGAGTTATCGTCGAAGGTCCGAAAGGACAAGGAGATAGAAAACAAGGACGACTTGCTGTACCGAAGGAACCTGCTCTGGATACCCAAGGGCATGGTACAGCAAATATTAGAATCAGAACACGACACGAGGGTGGCCGGACACATGGGACAGGATAAAACGATCGAACTAATACGACGAAACTTCTGGTGTCCAAAAATGAACGAGAGAATTATTGACGTCGTCCGAAGCTGCTCGGAGTGCCAGAAAAACAAGGCGTCCTGACATCAACCCTACGGACTATCCTCACCACTGGAACTCCCGTATGCGCCAGGGCAATCAATTGCGATGGACTTCATCATGGAACTGCCACTCTCAGAAGGATGCGATCAGCTGTGTGTGGTGATCGACCAATTCACGAAGATGGCGCACTTCATACCACTCCGCGAAAAGACCGCAGCAGACCTAGCAATCATCTTCGCCAGGGAAATATGGAAACACCATGGGCTACCCACTGACATCGTGCCTGACAGAGACTCACGGTTTACGTCAGAAGTATGGCAGGAATTCCTACAACTATCTGGAATCCGACCCGGGATGTCCACCGCTTTCCACCCGCAAACGGACGGACAAACGGAACGGCTTAACGAGATCATTGAGGCATACCTACGAGCGTTTGTCAGCCGAGAACAGGATGACTGGGTGTCACTCCTGCCCATGGCTGAGTTTGCCTACAACAACTCGGTCACGGTGGGGAACTGGATGACACCCTTATTTGCGAATTACGGCTTACACCCAGCGACCATCGACCCCCGGACCGGAGAACCTCTAAATTCAGCAAGCACGATTTACGCGCACTGGATGCAGGCGATACAGGAGGAGTCACGACAAGGACTAGAAGCCGCGCAGGAATGGATGCGCCGATACGCCGACCCGCCACGAATAATCCCTCCGGCACATCAGGTAGGAGATCTGGTCATGCTCAACGGACGCAACATCAAGACGCGCCGACCTACGAAGAAGTTGGACCACAAAAATCATGGTCCCTTCCAAATTGAGAAAATAGTTTCCCCGCTTGCAGTCCGTCTCATATTGCCCCGAAAGTGGAAAATTCACAACGTCTTCCACGTCTCGCTACTCGAGCAGCGCTGGATCCCTCAAAGGAACTTTGAGAGGCAGATGACATCGAGCAAAGTGAGGAATACGACGTGGAGGAAGTTATGTCCTCAGTTGAGCGTGGCCGGGGCAATAACAAGCGGGTTCTCTATTTGGTCCGATGGCTCGACTATCCGGAACGCAAGAACTGGACGGAGGAACCATTTGACAACTTTTCGGTAGGCGGTCGGGAGAAACTCCGGGAGTTTCATCAACAGAATCCGGATGCACCGAGGGACTACCGGCTCACCGAGGGCTAGACAAGATCCCCCGAGGACCTGGCGGTAGTGGGCTGACGGGGCGGAGGACTTCAGTACCACAGTATCACGGTCCAACAAAAGGACCTGCTTCACGGGCAACCACGAGAAGCTGCCGACCGGGCGCCTGACGAGGAGTGCATGCGGCCGAAACGGTTGAGAATCAGGAAAACCGTTCAGAACAAACGTATCGACCTCTCGGCGACCGACTCGGACCGACGGAACTGGCACAAAAGGCCCATAAACGGTGAAGTGAGTCCCCTACAGCGCTGTCACTGCTCCAGCATACTAGTCTCCCCCCGGAAGAACGTGGGCGCGGTCACTGCCGAGCATACGGGTCACTAGCTCGAAGGACACCATGCCTCTCGCGATTCCCTGGGCCCAATGCGACCCTGGAACCTAACCGAGCCGGCCAAGCCTTGAGGCAGCACGGCGGCGAGTACGATTCAATATGACCCGATCAGTAAGAGTACGTACCGGCCTACTCTGAGGGCCCCATCGTCCGAGGCTCCCCAGTGCCAAACCGGCTGGCGAACCATGGGGAGGGATGCAGGGGTAGAGGACTGCATTCAGTGGCAAGTATCACGACAGAAAAAATCTTCAGAAAGAGATGGGCTACTTGGAAAAATTCATCAGCTTCGGGACGAAGCTGAGAAAAGGGGGAGGTAGTGTGACACTGGAATATTATCACGGGTCGGGACGGATCCTTGGAGAGGTACGTACCAGGATGGTGACCGCGGTAGTTAGCTATTCAGGAAAGATCGGCTCTGGAAGTCTAGGAGGGAGATAAGGAACGGAGTTAGAACTTACGGCCGAGACCGCACACAAGGGACTAACTCCGGGGGTTGAGGGGGTTGCAAGGAAAACAAACGAGTGGAAACCGGCAGACTTGGGTAGGTTCCCCGAAATGAAGCTACCACGTCATCCGCAAGGTGTACGAGAAAAAGTCTGACACGGTTACCCCACGCGGCCGCAGGAGGACCCTGCGGTGTGAAACCGACAAAGCTCATCTCTCCTTATCTACACCCTGCCAGGACCAATGAGTTGCCCATGGGGTCGAAAAGCCTCAGAGGAATAGTTAGCCCAAGTCACCAGATCTCACGGCCCTCCAAAAAGTACATATAACCAGGCTCTTCCCTCCCGAAAGAAAAAGGGACAGACTGAACACTACCACCGGAACCCACACACAAGATCTAAGATTATTCCGCTGTGAATTATCGAAAGTAGCCAGATTACCTTTGATTCCATTTACACTCCGGTTACGATACAACCCCAGTGTCACAATGATACAGGTCAGAGAGTCATTGAGAAAAGAAGAGAAGTCACGAGCACTCTGGTTCTTGTACACCTGGAGGGACCGGTTCTGCAATGAGGAGAAGAAGTTGCCGGCCACGGATGTGATCGAATACCGGATTCCAACATTAAGGTACCACCCTGTCTGATTGAAGCCCAAGCTGTATACACAGATGGAAGCGGAATGGCAGAAAAGCACCTACCCAAACTTCTGGATGCTGGAATTATAGACTGGGTCAACTCGCCTTGGAGCACCAGCTGCAAGTTCCCAGTGAAGAAGAATAGTGATTTGAGGATGG
>Ga0307512_10007349_pt1 | contig 10939 bp, 13 predicted proteins | sample 14_EM_MG_FD_200267 | JGI IMG/M metagenome (GOLD analysis project Ga0307512, IMG submission 200267) | Populus trichocarpa ectomycorrhiza microbial communities from riparian zone in the Pacific Northwest, United States - 14_EM | ecosystem: Host-associated > Plants > Roots > Unclassified | place... | reverse complement strand
GGGGGGGGGGGGGGGGGGGTGCGGGGGGTGAACCACCACTGTTCCTACCCACACCGGGCTTCATGGCGTCCGTGGATGAGGACTCGGCAGCGCTTTCATTTGTTTTGTTCCCTTTGTCATGCACGCACGTTTTCGGTTCCTATGTAGTCTGCTCGGTGCGCTTTACATTTTCTTGGGATAGGACTGGGCGGAGGGCAAAGGGGAGCTTGCAACGTGCCGCCACCGCGCGGGCAACAGAGGGGAACCAGGCTGTACATAAAACTGGTGTCCGGCATCCTATCTTGACGGCCGTTCGACGCTGTCAGGGCATCCAGCTTCCTCCCCAAACCGGTGTCTGGCACATTGTCTAACCGATAGTCGTCCGCCGTCCAGATTTGGGATAGGACTGCTCCAAAGCCATCCTTGCTTGCATCGGTGTGAAGGATAATGGGCCGGTCATATTTCGGATGTGCAAGTATTGGCGTCGATGACAGCCTTGACTTCAATTCCCTGAAGGCGGTTTCGCATTCATCTGTCCAGATGATTTTGGCTCCTGGGGCGTACCTCCCACTTGCTTTCTTCAAATCATTCAGAGGCCTTGCAATGCGCGAGAAATTTTCGATAAAGTTTCGATAGTATCCAAACATCCCAACCACCCTGTGAAGTGCTGCCATGGTGGCTGGTGCCGGTAGGTCTGTCACAGCAGCGACTTTATCCTTGGTCGTGGCCAGTCCGTATCGTGAAATCTGCATGCCCAGCATTGTCACATCTGGGTAGGCGATCTTGCATTTTGTGGCGCTGAGCTGCAATCCAGATGCCCGTATTGCTGTCAGGAACCAGCGGACATGATCGACGTGTTCTGCCCAGCTGTTCGAGAACACAATTGCGTCGTCGATGTAGCATAATGCTGCTGTCCAGCGTAGCTATCCCAGGACCCGGTCCATCAACCGTTGGTACTGTCCTGGGGCATTTTTCAGACCGAATGGTAGTCGCTTATACTGGAACAGACCACGATGGCATATGAATGCGGTTTTGTGTCGGTCTTCCTCGTCGATGTCCACCTGGTGGTAACCTTTGACGGCGACGAATATGGAGAAGTATTGCTTGTTGGCCAATGCTGAAAAAACGAAGTCCGGTCGTAGTAGCGGGTATGCGTCAGAGATGGTGACTGCGTTAACTGGTCGGTAGTCGACGCAGAACCTCCATTTGTTGTTCTGCCAGACCACCGGGCTTGCTGTTGGGCTTGTCGATGGCTCAATAACATTCCAATTCAGCAGTTCCTCGATTGCAGTGTCGATCGCGTCACGTTTTGCAGGTCCTGTGGGCCTTGGTGCCTGTGGTGGAGGGAGGGGATTGTTGCCAGTGTTGATCGGAACTGAGTAGCCGCGTACATGTCCGATTGATTTCCCGTCACTGAAGCAGCCCGAAAATTCCTCGAGGACCAGGCCTATCTCGATTCGCTGGGATTCTGACAGGTGTGGTGATACAATAGGTTTTCCTTCAGGGAACGGGCTGGTTTCTGGCAAGGTATCGCCATCGTCCTCTGACGGGAATAGCTCACCTTTCCTCCTGGTCTGGGCCGCAGCGGATATCAGTGCTGCTTTTTCATCAGGTATTGATTGAGGTGGCCTGGCGTCCAACGTCGACTCCCACGGTAGCCTGGTGTCGGACATCGGCCGGGGTGCCGACAGCTCAATATGGCAGCACTCTTGCTGACCCGGAACCGCCGCCAGTCCCATGTTACCACGAACGGTTGCTTCAGGCGCAACCAGGTCGTTCCAGTTGATGTGGCTTCCGGTCTGATGCACTCTGCATCCGAACAGGACGGCTTGAGCGGTGCCCAATTGTTGGTCCTTCTCGATAACTACGGGATGTTCGCTCCAGTTCGAGAACATCATCGAGGTTGTGCTGCTGTCAATAATGGCATGCATCAGCTGAGGGCTAGGCGGCATTCCTTTTTCGACCGCCGTGAAGGGGCTGAACGTGTAGTCGGTTCCGGGGGGCGATGGACGCCTTGATCTCTACTTTCTTGATCGTCCGGGGCGGTACCACCGTCCTGTTGCGGCACCACATCTTGACATTGCCAAACCGTTTGTTTGGCGGCGATGCCAGTCTGGCGGTGTGACCGGTCGGAAAGCTTGCAATCTTTTTGGCTATATTGAGCTCCATTCCGTAGTCACATAGGAAATCCAGTCCAATTACAAGTCCGGGAGGGAAGTCTTCCATCAGATGGACTTCTATGTCGGCCTGTAGCTTCTCACGAATGTTGCCATTTCTTATGCAATCGAATTGGATCGGGACGATGGCATATCCGGAGGTCTTATTTGTGCCAACTGCTGATACCGATGCCGTCAATGGATGTATTCCGGTTGCTGGGTATCCTCGCTGAAATAGCGCGAGATCCATGAGGCCGACGTTGGAGCACGGATCCGTCAGTGCTTTCGTGGGACCAAGTTCTCTGGCTCTCACATAGCAGTGCAGTGGTGTTGATCGTAGAAAGCTTTTGCCATCTCCTCGTAGCTGGGAGGGCCGTTCCAGAATTATCGTTGGTATCTCCGTTGACATGTTAGCGTCCTGTGATGTTTCCGGAAGTGGGGGTGTGACGTGGCGAGAAGGCCGAACGGACCGTTACGGCGGAGAGGCTCAAGGTTTACGGCCGGAGAGGGCCGAGAAGGTGGATCACGAGAAAGGATCACGGAAAGGAGATGCGGACGGACCGTCCGCAGCGAGTGGGAAAAGTATGTATTGATGTCTAGTGAAGAGAGCGAGAGAGAGAGCGCCAGCGAGAGAGCGGCCGCACTTCGGCCGCGAACACAATCCAAAGCCAAGCCGCCAAGTCGCCAAGCCCTTCGGCTCTTGGCTTCCTCCCCTGACAGGGGGACATCCAATGCCAAAGCCCGGGGGCAGACAGCTAAAGGGGTTACCTCGTAAAATGCCGCCCACGGGCAAGAGATTGTCCGTTTCCTTCCTTTCTTCCATTTTCTCTCTGTCCGGCTCTTTTTCTTTTTCCTTTTTCTTCTTTCCTTCATCCCTGATTCCTCCACTCATTTTCTCTTCTAGTCCTTCCTTCTTTTTCTCCATCTCCCCCATTGCTCCCATTTTTCCTGTTTCTCCCGCTTCCTCCTCCTTTTCCATTTTTTTTCATGATTTTCGACTTTCGTCGTCGATGTTCGGTGCTGGTGGTATTTGTGGTGTTCTCCGGTCTAGGCGGACCTTTATAGGTGTCATCGGGGGTGTGAATATAGGTCGGCGTGTGACTAGGGCGGGGGCTGTGAATAAGGGTGTTATCGGACGTCTGATTATGAGTAGGAGGTTGAGTGTCAGTTGGCGTATGGGTATCGTCGGGCGTGTGAGTATGTGTGGGTTTGTGAATGGGGATGTGAGTATCAGTGGGCGTGTGGTTAGGGCGGGGGCTGTGAATAAGGGTGTTATCGGGCATGTGATTATGAGTGGGATTTTGGGCATTGTCGGGCGTGTGAATATGAGTGGGTTTATGAATGGGGATGTGAGTATGGGTCGGCGTGTGAATAAGTCTTTGTTGGAATATAGGGATCGATAGAGATGAAGATAGTGAATTGATTGATTGATACAACTTCGAAGGAGGAACACTCTCTCTATATACAACGGGCCTGAGGGACTCGCCAGGGGGAAAGACGGAAGACTGTCCCCTGAGCCGGTGCTCGTGAGACTCGGGCAGCTGTCATCTCCGGATGTGCCGCCTCCGGTCCGTCATCTCCGGACGCCGTCTCCGGTCCGTCATCTCCGGACGCCCATTATTCTGACAGTCTTGCCGTAGCACGAAAAAGAGTGTCGCTGTTGTGTCGGTCGGGAGATCTGTGGTGTGGTAGAGGTTTCTCTCGGGGTGCGGGTTTCTCTACAGGTCCTCGAACCCCAGGTCGTTTCCCGAATCGTCGTCCGAATCGTAAACGTTCTCTGCCTCTGTCCGTAGTCTATGGTCGATTTCGTGATAGTTGTCAATGTCGTAGACGTTGTCTCCGAAAATATCGTTGGCGTAGTTGATGACAAAGGCCTTCATCGCTGGGTCCTCACGGCAGTCAAAGTCGAAGTGCCACTGGTTGTCCTGTACTCGTTGTCGTAGGCACTTGTTGCATGGCCGCATCATGAACACGGGTGTGCTATTGCGCCTCGTGTGCGACATCTCCATCTTACCTGTGGCCGGATTCATTTCCGCACCGCGTGTCTCCCTCGTGGGCTGGGGGTTATTCCGGTCGTTGGCGCGATAGCGGTCACGATTGGTATCAGTTCCCTTACCTTTGTCAGCGTTCGAAGGTCCGGGTTGGGTGGAGGCATTGTAGGCAGGTCTGTAGGAGTTCGTTGTTTGGCGGTTGTTGTACTGACGGGCATTCCCAGTTAGGGCTGCTACCTGGTCACAGAGGGGCTGTAGCTGTGCGGCCAGCACGCAGCCCACTGACGCCGTGACAGCGTCTGCAATATACTGTTGTAGTTACTCACGGTTCATTCTGCTGAGGAATTGTAACGCATCGAATGCGGGTCTGTCACTGGGTCGGGAGCCGATGCGGGAGGGGGTTTCCGGTCTTGGTAGGTTGATTCGGTGCTTAGTTACACGGGGCGGTCTTCGCAGGGGTGGAAGGTTGATCCGTCGAGGTATAGGTGGTGGAGGTGGGAGATCGGTCCGGGGCGGTACAGGTAGTGGAGTCGGTGTGGGGGGCGGAGGATTGGTCTGGGGTGGTATAGGTAGTGCAGTGGGTGTGGGTGTGGGCGGCAGAGGTGATGCCACCGGTGGTTCAGCCTGCTGCTCTGTGGTTCCCGGTCCGTGGCGGCGTAGAAAGGACAAGGCGAGTGCCCTAGACGGCCTTGAGTCCTTCCACGGAGTGGGGCGGGAAGTGGAGATTGTGAGTTTCTGGAGGGCTCCTGGATCTGGCTCTCCCTCTGGTTCCGGAGTCCTAGCAAAGGGGTTCGGCCACGCTGGTTCCCTTGGTGGAGTCCCAGGCGGAGAGCTCGAGGGTCTTCTCGCTCGACTCCGATACCTCTTGAACTGGGCGGGGTCCCGTGGGTAGACAAGGCTGCGGGAGGGGGAGGGGGAGGTTGCTCGTCTCCTCGGTCGACGTACTAGGCTCCTGGACACGCCGAACTCCGGTTGTGTAGGTGCGTATATACTCAGTAGGTCTCTGCGAGCTCCTGTAGGGGACAGGGGTGAGGCTCGATTGAATTCTATCAGCAGGGCCTCGCTGGGTCCCTGGGATTGTTCTGCTGCTCTCAGCGGGGTGTTCGCCAATATCAGGGCGGTAGATGTTGGGGGGAAGGGCTCGAGAGTTGGGGGTGGATCTTCAGCTGATGACTCAGCTGAGGGTTGCTTTCGTTTGCGTTTCTCGGCTTCCGAATTGTCAGGTCGGCGTCTCGGAGGAGGACGTTTGCTAGGTCTGTGCCAGTATGTGGCCTGATTGGGCGGGGGAAGCGGTGGAGGCGGAATTGTTGCTGTTTCTGAGAGAGCTGGCGGAATGCCGTGAGCGAAGCAAGGACGAACCGTCCGTTGACGCCACTTGTGAGAGGAGAACGAGGGTCAGCGGACCGCTGAAGCCGTGTAGCTCTAGGTTTGTCGGCACTGCGGCCCGAAGGGAAGATCACGAGAGAAAGCGCGGACGGACCGTCCCGAGAACGTGATGATGGAAGTCTATTCGCGTGTAAAGAAGAAAGGATGAGCGGCCGCACCTCGGACGCAACCTAAGTCTAAACGCCAAGTCCCCGAGCCCTTGGCTCGCTCCCCTCACACCACCACTACTGTTGGAGCGAAGCGAGATTTTAAGCCTGCGAGAAATCGAGCGCACGTGACAACGGCTGGAGCGAGACAACTGCCAATCCACAACCGATCAATATTTGCGCCCGTCGCAACCGCCGTTTTTCAACGCGCTTACGCACTTCATCACTGAACTCTCGTTTTTGAGCCGCACCCCTGGCAGCCGCGGCGAGTCGCGACATCGCCAACATGGCCTCGACCAGACAAACCATCACGTTCGCAGTCGCCAATCTACACAACGCCCGAAACTACCACTCGTGGAGAACGGCGTGAGATCATTCGTTATCCGCTGAGAGTGCCTCCGAGATTGTTACCCACAAAAGAAATTTCAGTCGAACTCTGACACTACTGCCTAGGGCCATGTCTCCAATCAGTGCGACGACCGCGCCGCCGGCATGACGCACTTGCCGGTTGAACCCACGATCCGAACCGTCATCTGCAGTTCTCCCGCGAACGAAATCGATTGTGCAGCCAGCGTCTGCGGATTCCTTTGCCAGGAATACGACTCTGCCTTCACGCTATTCGGTCGTCGAATACATCTCGCGCCTACTCGTCGTGCGCCAGGAATTGGCCGTAACCAAAGAAGCGATCTCGGATACCGCCGTCGCTTGCCACTTTCTTTTCGAGCCGTACCACGATCGTTCGATATTGTCGCTGACGAGCACGACTACAATCGGTGCGACGATAGCGCAGCTTCGATAATCTACGTATCGTACCGTACGAACCTACGATTCGAGCGGTCATACGAAGTCCGCTCGCGAACGAAATCTATTTTGCAGCTTGCGACTGTGAATTCCTTCGCCAGGATTACGACTCTGCGTTCACGATATCCAGTCGAATCGATACTTGAAGCCGCTGAGCGCGCTGGGTGATGCTACAGCTGCTGTGGCGCCCCACGCTGGAGCTTCTGTCAGCGTTAAATGTTGATGGAGCTGCTGTGTGCACTCAATACTGACAAATGGACAGATTATCCAACGGATCGGTCTGGGAATCGGCCTGGTATCCAGGGGAAGCTTCTGGTGAAGCACGTGCAGGTGGTTAAACAGGCTTTCTGTCCCTCTCCTTTCTCACTTTGGTGGATGCACTCTTTCTCCCATGTCCGTGGGTTTCCCGCGAAGTTTTTTACACGGTTGTGTGTTTTAAGGAGGCATCCGAGGATACTTGGTTTTACTCTTTTCTTTTATCCGCTGCTGCTTTCTGTTGCTGTACTGGACGTTTCCTTTTTCTATATCTTCTACGTTCCTTTGCATCTACCGTACGAGGGGAAGTGTCAGAATAATGGGCGTGACGGACCCGAGACGACAATTCCGGAGATGACGGCTACCCGAGTCTCCGAGCAGCAGCCCGGGTGACGTTCTTCCCCCTTTTCGCCCCGAACCCCGTTGTATACAGCGCTAATGTTCTGCCTTCGACTATGTAGGTATCAACCAATCCAATCACCAACTTCGTCGGTACCGATCCTTATATTCCAACAATGGGGGCAAGAAATCGAGCCTATGCTAATGATGTCAAGCCGCAAACCACACGCGCTTGCGTACGAACCACACCAAAATCTGTTAGAATAATGGAAGTCCAGAGACGACGGTGCGGAGTCGACACGTGCGGAGATGATGGCTGCCCGAGTCTCCGACCACTGGCTCGAGAGACAGTATTGCGTCCTTTCCCCTGACGAGTGCCTGGCGCCTGTTGTATATAGAGGAATGTTCTGCCTTCGACTATGTATTAATCAACCAATTCACCGTCTTCATCTTTGTCGATGCCTGTATTCCAACACAATTGTATTGAGTTACATACTAGCAGAAAACAATTCCAGCAGCTATAGATGTTCAACCATCATCCTCGACTGTCCCACAATTTGCGATTCAGCCATCGTCCGCCAATAATTCTCTAGACCAGACAGATACTCCAAATGCCGTCCACCTGTATCTAACGAGTAAGCGATGAGAGCAGAGATGGTGAAGCACTATCTTCGTATTGTGGAATCGCAATTTACCACAAAATCTCATCGCTGACCGCGAGAACATATTGTTCGCACTTGTCAAAATCGGGGGTGTTGCTGCCCGAGGTTCTGCTGCCCGAGGGCACTATAGTTTGCTCGGGAAACGTGTTTGCGACATCGGCCGGAACGACAAAGACAAGTACGGGCGGGGTTTCCCTTAGCTCCTCGGGTATTTCCGCCCAAATACTCGCAAGACCTTGTGCCTTGACAGGGTGCAATGTGCTCACTGTCATTTGGAAGAACACAAGTACCGGTTTGTCGGTTGTGGCGAATCTGGCGATGGCAAACGAGTTCGGCGAGCGTTGATTGCAGTGCTGAGGCTTGAAATAACCGCCGATGATATTCGGATTGATGCTTTCGGATCCAGGCTGTATTCGCAGCAGGCTACCGAGTTCCGATACCGTGGAGAAAACTTTGCAAGACTTGTCGACTATATCGATAGTAATGGTTGTCGATCCACCAAGCAGGATTGCTTTGAAAGGCCCACCACGCTGGAAGATTTGGTCCATGCGCGCCTCGAAAATCCAACCGGCAGAAGTCTTAGTCTCGCCCATGCGCAGAAGAAATCGGTACAACCTCTGGGCATCCTTCGGGGAAATGGCAAATGTTGCCTCTCCAATCCTACGGCCGATGTTCGCAGTGGCGAAGCCGAAAACAGGACTAATAGACACGTACATGTACTGCTTCTTCACGCGGGGACGCATCGTATAAATGGTGTAACTGCAGTTTGCGCCATGCTCTGTGGACACCGCAACACTGGGCTCTAGTTACACCGCCTCATCGATTTTTCCCTGCAAAAGATGCTCATATTTTGCGATTCGGTGCTGTAGTCTCTCATCGACCGCTGCCGTGCCGTATTCGGAAGGTGGGAGGAGTTTTTCGAAAAGCAAGCGCGGAATTGGACCGTATCGATCGTAAAGTGTGAAAAGTGTGTCCCACATCGTCTGCTAGTGGCCCTTGAGAGCCCTGAGTTGAAGGTTAGTACATAGCTTGAACAACCTGGCTGAACTCCCAACACACAACTTGTGTGCAAATGGGGAGGCAAGACTTACGCGGCTGCCACAACTTCGTCCCAGTCCCAGGTGGGGAGGTAGTACTCCGGGGGCGAGCATTCTTTGACTATGTGCTTATAATTGGCTTTCGGGGTGAGGACGTCACCACCACCAGCCAATCGTGCTCTGCAACCTGCCGGGGTGTTCCGAAGGGCGTCTTGTCGGCCAAAACCCATATGTCTGAGTTCTTCAATTCCAATAAGGGAGGTCGTAGGGCCATTTCGCGGACACCATTGCCGTCGATCAGGTAATGAGTTGCGGTGGTGTACCCCCTGTCGCCACCGAAATTTTCGGCGACCTGGAAAATTGTGGGCTTCCCCTCCAGCCTCCGCACGAGAACATACGAGAGGAACCAAGCTTTTCCGATACCCGGCTGGCCAAGAATCAGGATGATCTTCTCCCTATAAGGTATTATCTCCTCTTCGTCGTATGCCATCCGGTGTTTCTGAGCTCGAAGAAGGATGTCGTACATCTCCTGGTACACCCCACGGACGAGCAGCTCACTCGCCCCGCATGGCAGACTTTGAGCGCCGCTAGTGATGTCAGTTATCGAGAGCTTCACCGCGGTCCGCGTATCATCAGTATTTATGTGTGGGTTTGTCTCGCGGTTCCACGACGGATGCTGGAACTTGCAAAAAACGGTGCGGCCTAGGCGTCCCTCCTGCCCCCATAATAGTCCGTGGAGAAACTTGAACTTCTCAACGATCACGATGCTTGGAGGTGACTCAACTGTGAAGGAGTTAGCAGGTGCTTCAGCGCCCAAATGGAAAACATTACCACGCGATTTCTCCTTGCCCATATTCTTGATCCTTTGCGTTAAATCTGCAAGCCTGACGCTCGTTCCCGGCGGCAGGTGGCAGTCACCCGTCCAGAAGCGTCGGTCGTCACCAGCCAGCAGGAATGCCTTGCCGTCTTTTCTGGCGCGCGTGAATGTCGCCTTATCCTCTGGATACTCCAAAATATCTTTTATTGGGGTGTAGGCTAACACATCCTTTTGTGTCCACTGTTCGACGACGGATGGAGTTGGAAGTACTCCCTCCCATGGAGTAGGAAGTGACTGAACTGTGAAGGTGTGAGCCGGTTCGTCAGTGGCCAAATGGAAAGCATTACCTCGCGATTTCTCCATGCCCATATTCTTGATCGTCTGAGCTAATTCTGCAAGGTCACAGCCAAGCCCGAACGGAAGGCCAAACTGATGCAACCAGAAGTCTCGGACGTCGCCATCCCTAAGAAATGAACTGCCACTGATCTCGGCATTCTGGAATCTCGCCCGATTCTTCTCATCCAATAATATTTTCGGTATTGGGGCAAAGCCGAACAATTGCTCTGGTGTCCACTGTTCGACGACAGAAGGAGGCGGAAATTCTCTGTCCCCAGTAATTTGTGTAACACCAGTCATCTCGACATCTGTAGCCATAACGTCGCTAGGCGGTAGACAGCGAGGGAAACACCAGGGAGTGGATCGCTAGTAGGTGGCGTAGAGGTGGCGGGCATAGCGGAAGAGCTGGTGGTGGTAGCAGCGGTGTGGTTTTAAATGTGGGTGTAGAAGTTGTTGTGGAGTTGGTTATCGGAGGGTTGTGGCAAGGTGGGCGAGGATCGACCCGTCGCTGCCCACGTTGCTCTGCAGCCAAGCCTAACCAACGTCTTGGCAGTACGTGCTGAGCACCGTAACCCAAAAATGGTGGGGTAGTTACGTCATCATGAACGCCTGAAAATGAGAGAAGGTACGCAATAGATAGTCTCGCTCGACCCTTCGCCAAGCCGATCATTATTCATCAATACGCTAGCGATCTCTAATGAATATTTTCTGGTACTCAGGGTCTGGAAAAAAAAGTCTGAGCCCCAAAAACCCCGGTTCCCGCAACTTCCCGGCAAACTTCCTGACTCTGAAATTTTGCGCCCCGAACCACTCCAACCAGCTTGTCAACACCCGCGTAAAAGCCCAACCCACAAAAAAAAAAAAAAAAAAAACTGGAGGGTTATTGGCATCCCGTTATCAAGAAGTATGTTGGAATATAGGGATCGATAGAGACGAAGATAGTGAATTGGTTGATTGATACAAAGTCGAAGGAGGAACATTCTCTCTATATACAACGCGCCTGAGGGACTCGCCAAGGGGAAAGGACGGAAGAC
>Ga0307512_10007347_pt1 | contig 10941 bp, 8 predicted proteins | sample 14_EM_MG_FD_200267 | JGI IMG/M metagenome (GOLD analysis project Ga0307512, IMG submission 200267) | Populus trichocarpa ectomycorrhiza microbial communities from riparian zone in the Pacific Northwest, United States - 14_EM | ecosystem: Host-associated > Plants > Roots > Unclassified | place... | reverse complement strand
AAGTAACTTTAGGTAAGATGTGCTATGAGTGATACACCCTTCCTATACACATTCAATTCCCTTTTTTAGATTTTGAGACCAGTTAGGGTTTTCAATGACCAAAATATTAGGTGGTGTCTCTAATCCCTTTTTTTAATGATAGAGAACAAGAAATTCTTGTTATTTCCACTCACAACCACAAAAATCCTAACCCGAGAGGATGATCACCGCGATGCCGCACACATGTAACACCAATGAACCTAAATTTAAATAAGGGCCCTAATATATTTAAAAAGCCTAACAATAACTAAAATATAAATAAAACAATAGCCTAACTAATTTAAATAAGACTAAAGTTGTTTTTGTAATCTGTTGTCATAATTAAAGCTCAACTTTAAATGTTTGGTTCTTTTTTGTATTAATGAATTAGAAGGCGTTTCATATGTCACTGGAAAGTCATGGATGCTTACTTTCCAATGCAATTAGAATTGCATTTACATTTCTTCAATACATCCAATTATGATCAAAACAGTAACGAAAAGTGAAAAGTGACAGATTTGAATCTTCTTATTCTATTTTTTTGTAATGTTTGAATGCCCCAACTACAAGCTTTTTTTGAACATGAATTAAATTAATCAAGTCTCGTGCTTCATTATTTAATATCTTCTTGAAGTTCATTTTAGCCTGCGCATCTTAAAGAAATCTATTGAAAGTCTCTTTGAACCTATTAGCAATAAGTCTTGTTAGTAGACCAACTAGAACCTCTAACAAATCTTTTTGAAGTCCATTATTTATTATCTTATTGAAATCTATTAAATTAATCAAGGCTTATGCTTTATTATTTAATATATATTTTGAAGTCCATCGTAGCTCACGTATAATAAAGAAATCTATTGAAAACCTTTTTGAACTTTTTAGCTCTAAGTTTTGTCATATGACTAACTGGAACCTCTAACGGATCTTTTAGTGTTGCTTGGATCGCATTAAGTTGCTTTGTGTTTTTTTCTTATTTTCTTTCTAAGAGGTTATCTAGATCTCATGATCTAGGTCGTGGGTTTGACAGGTTGACATTGATCGACCCCGTTTATTTTTTTGTGCTTTTTTTAATTAAATATTTTTTAATTGGATTTTATATATTTTTTTTTTCTTTTTGCTTTCTATGAGATTATCTCGATCTTATGACTTAGGTCAGAAACTTGATAAATTGATCCAGGTTGATTAGGTTCATTTTTTTGGATCCTTTTTTAACTAAATTTTTTTTCAACTTCACTCTTCAATAACTTAATTGTTTTTTTAGTTTAATTTTTTAATTTTATTTTTCAATATTAAGTTGTTTATAAATTGAATTTTATAATTATTTTTCTATTTTTTTTATGGATTTATCATAGTCTTATAAATTTAGTTTTTTTTAATCTCAATATGAACATTCAATATTTAATATATTAAAAATAGAGTTTTATAAATTTTTTTTTTCATAAAGTCTCATGAACATATTATTAAATATTTTTTTTAACACTAAAAAAATTAATTTGACTGCCAGGATAACCAATAATTTAATTACAACTAAAAAGAGTATAAGATGATATATATTATTTTTTTATATAAATAAAATCACATTTCATTTTTTTATTTTCATTTCTTATCTGATATTGATAATAAAATACATTAATTTATTTATTTCACTTGTGGAACGAAACTTTATTCCTGTCAAATCGAATTATATCATTTTTAATATTTCAAATAATATTTTTTTAGTTTGTATTGTGTTGTGTGTGTATTTTTATATATATATATATATATATATTAAAATTATAATAAGATATAAAATTTGTTTTTTCAAAATAAATACACGAGGAAACACTTCCAAACATAACGAAAACAATTGGCTTTTGGGGGGGTCTGAATCTGTCTTCCCTTATTTTGATTTGGAGACCATAGTCCATGGAGAGCAAAATCTTCTTCTAAGTACTTTTCAATTACGTTTCTTTATTTCTTTCTCTCTCTAGAACTGTTTTGTATCAATCGTATGCATTTTTTGAGAGATCTACCGTTTCATTTTGGAATTGGATCTGTAGTAGCTGTAGATAGTGTATAATACCGACACATATACTTGCAGACTAAGATTAGATCTTGGAAAGCCAAAACGAAATGGACAACGGAGATATTGAAGGTGGTGGGTCAGAAGACGAATTCCACACGAAGCAGAGTGGTCGCAAATACAGGCCTGTGGTGGCTCACGATCCCGCCGTCCTTGAGATGTCCTCCGTTCCTCCCGGATCTTCTTCCCAAGAAAAGACAAACACGAATTCCGATCGTTTGAATGATAATACAAATGGTTCAGAAAGAGAGCACAGATTGGAATTGTTTGGTTTTGATTCCCTCGTCAACATTCTTGGTCTTAAGAGGTACCTTACCTCGTTCATTCCTTTATTGTTGAACATCTATCTGCAGTATTGTTGAATGACTTGCTTTTCCAGTATGACAGGGGAGCAAGTTGCCGCACCTTCTAGTCCCAGGGGGGATGGTGAGGATGCTCCTGTCACCTTTGATCGAGATCGCCCAGGGGTATTTGCTACTGCTCCCTTTCTTTTTAGCAATTTCTCACTACTAGTTTTCATCCACTATTTATGCTTTATTTCTTTATTGATACATCAATGCAGCATAATGATCTTAAACTGGGAACGTTGATGGGTGTTTTCGTCCCATGCTTGCAAAACATACTTGGAATTATCTACTATATTCGGTTTTCTTGGTAACTATCTCGCGTGATGCTTCCTTTTAGCTTCCCTTTATCCGCACCTGCATTTTGTTTTAATGTGAGTGATTATAGGGTCTGTGCAGATATGTACATCCACCTTGTTTCTTGCTTTTAATTGATAGCAATGAAGTTTTGAAATTCGAAGGAGAAATCTATCCAGTCGAATACTTTTTAATTTCACAAAGTGCTGCATTTAATCACATCTCTCTCTCTCTCTCTCTCTCTCTCTCATATGTATTCATCATACAAGTTTCTTTAAGAAATATGGTTGAATTGTCTTTTAATATCAATAAATCATTCAACTAATGTCTCGTTTTTTTCTCTTGAACTACCCGTTTATTGGACATGCTAATAACGCTATTTAAAAGTGATAACAAATTGAGAACTCTGAGTTCTCATTTTTGGATATACCCATATTTTCCATTTCTTCTTTATAAGTTGTGGTCTAACTGTCAATTGAATAAAGGACTATGATGTCCTCTCGTGAACCTGGAGCTGATTGTAAAATTCAAGTTACCTATAACATGGACATTTAGAAGTTGTGTTGTATTTAGATTCTTGAAGGTTTTAATTTTATATGGACATGGTGGGTTGTAATCAAGCTTGAGGTAAAGGAAAATAAATTGACATTCAGGTTTGGTTTATTAATGGCTTGCTGGCCTTTGATATAGTTAGTGTTTTTTTAAAGCCTTCAAGTTTGTTAATTTTTTCAAAAACTCTGTCAACTATTTTTAAATAGATAATCTGTTAGTTACATTTTTGTTAGTGGGAAGGAAAAAAATGTGTTAAGAGACTTAAGTTCACAACTATGTATAAAATGTAAATCTAGAATAATCAGTTTTGAAATTGGCTAGATGCTTGTAGAGGTAAGATGGGGAAAAGTTTTGGCTTTACATTGACTTGTGCCAGAAATCATACATCAAAGGGTATTCTGAATGGGGTTTATATAACCAAATGAAAATTAGGGACAGCTGTGATATTCAAAACAAATTGCTGGTCCTACTTCCTTCCTATGATTTAATCTGAATCTAGTTGTACTAAATAATGTTGATTACATCCCCCCCCCCTCTCCATTCAGACTGACTGGATGTTGATGATGCACATTTAATTTCATGCCAATGCTTTCTCATACAATAGTTTTTGATTGCTTTATGTTTTTGTAAAAATTGCAGGATTGTTGGCATGGCTGGCATAGGCGAATCTCTGGTGCTGGTAGCATTTTGTGGTTTGTGTACTTTCCTAACCGGGATTTCACTGAGCGCTATTGCAACTAATGGTGCAATGAAGGTAAGTATCAGTTACGACATTATTAAATCAGTTCTTACTTATGTTTTGGATAAAGTATTGTTGGGGTTTAGTATCTACAAGGCTATTTTCACAGCCTTTTTCTACACCAGCTTAATGGCTTGTTAAATGTTAAATAATTCTTTCTCAATGAAAATATGGGATCGATTTTCAATGATAGCTCTTTAGCTCTTAGATTGAGCATATTAGGGACATAAGTGAAAACATGATTAATAAATTAGTTCTAATCGGTAGTTATTTTTGAAAAAATTACCCTGGATCTTACTAAAAGAGATATACTGTTTTAATTTACCTTTTTTTTTCTATTTCTTTATGGTGGTACTTTGCATCTACTAGATATTGCATGACCACCCTAAATGTGCTTCCACCACAAGGGTTGATGTTAGTTGTCTAATACTTGTTTGGTCAAGAGAAGCATGGTAATGTTGTGATTTTTAATTTATTTGGTTCATTCGAGGATTCTTTCTGAACAATTTTGATGCAGAACAATTATCCCAAGAATTTATGGTCCAAATTGAAGCATGAAGTTACTGTTTTCCTGTTTTAATTAATTTCCTTGTTAATTTTAGATTTTAATTATTTGTTTCATACTTAACTTAAGACTTTTAATTTAATTAGTATTTTACTGTTTAGGAATTCTAATACTAGATGAATTCTATTAATTAGGTAAATTTTAATTAGGAATCATTTTTTATAAAGGATTTTAGTACTAATATAAATAGGGATGCCTAGTTTATTTTATGGAGATCAATACTATTATTTAGAATGAATAAAAATACCATAGAATTTTCTCTACAATTTGGTCTGTAACCTTAGAGCTTGAGAACCCTAGTTTTATCTTCGCTATACGTTGCGTCAGGAGACCCCCACTTTAGAAAAACTTGTCCTCGAGTTGAGTTCAATATCTGGAAAATAGTCGTAAAGATCAGCAACATTGAAGGTTTTTGATATGCCCATGCTATCAGAAAAACTAATAACATAAGCATTGCCATTGATTTTTTTCAGCACCTTGTATGAACCATACTTCGTCATCTTTAGTTTATTATAGGTGCCTACTGAAAATCTCTCCTTACGCAAGAAAACCATGACTATGTCTCCTTCTTGAAACAATTTAACCCACCTATGCTTGTCTGATGCATGCTTATTTCTAGTAGTTGTTTCTTCTTGTTTTCTCCTGATCTCTTGATGCACAATTTGCACCTATTCAGCCAAATTCTTTGCTGACTTGCTAAACCTAGTAGCTTTAGGCAATGAATGTAGATCGAGTACATGATTTGGAGGCTTCATGTACACAATTTCAAATGGTGTCTTGCCAGTAACACTATGCTTGGAACTGTTGTAAGCAAATTCTGTCTGAGTCAATGCAACATCCCACTGTATAGGCTTGTCTCCATAAATGCTGCGAATCAGATTGCCTGAAATTCTGTTTAGAGATTTCGTTTGGCCATCAGTTTGTGAATGAGCAACACTACTAAACTTCAAAGAGTAGTTAACATCTTCCACAAAGTTAGCCAAAAATGACCAAGGAACCTGGTATCTCTATAACACGTGATGGATTTTGAAACACCATGCAACCTCACTATCTCCTTGAAAAGTAGCCCAGCCACACTGATCACATCCATAGTTTTCTTACAAGGTATAAAGTGTCTCATCTTTGAATATCTATCTACAACAACAAAAATAGAATCCATTCCTCACTGAGTTTGTAGAAGACCTAACAAAAAATCCATGGAAATATCTTTCCAGAGATGTTCAGGTATAGGTAGAGACATGTATAAGCCAATTTTTTGTGGTTGCCCCTTAGCTGTTTGACAAGTAAAAGAATGTTGAAAAAAATTGTTGGCATCATGCTTGAGCTGAGGCCAACAATACTTATCTTCCAAAGCTGACACTCTTTTATCTCTTCCTCCATGACCCTTTAATCCGCCATGCAAGTCTCGAATCAATTTCTCGCCTAGGGATGTGCGAGAGATACACAATCGATTACCTTTCAGTAAATAACCATCATGTATACGGAAATCTCCATCAACTCAACCATTAGAACACTTATACCATATCTTTTGAAAAGCAACATTTTCACCCTATAGCTCATTCGACCCTATAGCTCATTCGTACACCCAAAACCCATAATCTCGCTACGAAAAGTGATTAGTAGGGAAACTTGCCTACTTAATGCTTTAACCACTTTGTTCTGAACTCCAACTTTGTGCTTTAGACTGAAATTGAACTTCTGAAGGAATGTAATCCACCTGGCCATCATATCCATATTGATTTGTTTATGATTATTCAGAGACTTAAGAGTTTCATGATCTGAATACAAGATAATTTCTATTAATTAAATAATGCTTCCAAACTTTCAAAGCCCTTGCCACATCATAGAGTTCTTTATCATAGGTAGTCCACTTCAAATGAGTTTCATTTAGCTTCTCACTGGAAAAGGCTACAAGACATTTCTCTTGGGAAAGAACTCCTCCAATACCTACTCCACAAGCATCACATTTAACCCCAAACAACTTGTTAAAGTTGGGTAAAGCAAGCACTGGAGCATTGCATAACTTCTCTTTTATTAAGGCAAAACTTTGTTCTTCCTCACCCCATTTAAACTTTCCTTCAAACATTCGATGATTAGTGCCACAATACTACTAAAATCTTGAATAAATCTTCTATAAAAAGTAGCCCAACCATGAAAACTCTGCACATCATTAACTGTCTTGGGCATGGGCCAATCACGGATTGCCCTCACTTTCTCCTTATTGACTTCAACTCTATCAGCTCTTGCTACAAAACCCAAGAATAACAGCTTGTTGGTCATGAAGCTACACTTCTTCAGATTTACATACAGCTTGTTGGTCATGAAGCTACACTTCTTCAGATTTACATACAACTTGTTTATAAGCAACACCTCCAGAACACTCCTTAAGTGCTCAATATGATATAAGCAACACCTCTAGAACACTCTTTAAGTGCTCATTATGATATGTTTCATTATGACTAAAAACAAGGATATCATTAAAACAAATCACAACGAATTTATTTATGAAAGATTCCAAAATCTGATTCATCAGCCTCATGAATGTACTCGGTGCATTCATTAACCTAAATGACATGACTAACTAATCATATAACCAATCTTTTGTCTTGGAAGCTATTTTCCACTTATCCCCTGGTCGAATTTGATGGTAACCACTTCTCAAGTCAATCTTCAAAAAGACTGTTCCACCACACAATCGATTTAGCATGTCATCTAACCATGGAATTGAAAACTGATATCACACAATGATTATATTAATGACACGACTGTCAACACACATATGCCATCTACCATCCTTTGGTGTCAATAAAGCAGGGACAACACATGGATTTAAGCTCTCTTGAATCATCTCTTTCTTTAGCAATTCATCTATTTTCTCCCTTAAGATCTCTCCTTTTTTTGGGCTCATTCTATAATGAGGTAAATTTGGAAGGCTAGCCCCTGGTATCAAGTCAATATGGTGTGAATATCACACGTAACTCATCTGGAATAACTTCTTGAAACTCTTGCAATAGAGACTTAACAACTCTAGTGACCTCAACTGCCTTGTCAACTCATCTGTTTCAATGCCTTTCCTCTAGCCTTTTGGGCTTTTGGTTGGGAATTCCTCTTCAGAGGAATCAAAGTAAAATTAATCCCATCCTTAACAAACCTATAGATGTTTTCCTGTCCCCCATGCCATGCATTTACATTATACTGTCATGGCCTACCAAACAAGTTACAAGCATTCATGTCAACTACATCACAATAAACTTCATCCTTATATAGTTGTTTATGGAAAAAAGGAATTTTACATCTTTCAATTACTGCTATCTTTGGTACCTTTTTAATCCAACCTATAGTGTAAAATTCTGGATGTTTTTCAATATTCAAACCCAATTTAATAGTGATTTCCCTAGCAATAATATTCTCATAGCTACTGCTATCAAGAATAAAGTAAAAAAATTGTTGGTGTGTCGTCTCATCATTAGCTTTTGGTGTGAACAACAATCATCTCACCACATATGCTTGACCATCATCGTCCTCATACTCACCCTCACTATAAGGTTCACAACACTCCTCCAGATACAATGACCTTCTCTACACTCTTCATCCTCACGTTCAACCACGATCACAAGTCTTCTCTGAGGACATACATTGGATCTATGCCCTTCCTGATTGCATCTATAACACTTTATTGGAGGTGGCTTGGCATGAGGATTATCACACTTATGTAGCATCGTGGTGATCATCTTCTTGGAACAAGATTTTGAGTGGTGTGGAAAGAATAAAGAATTCTTGTGTTTTTATGGTTTTAAAAAAACCAGAGTTGCCACCTAGTATTTTGGTCACTAGAAACTTAAATGGTTTTCAGAGTCTGGATAATGAGATTTGTTGTGTATAGGGAAAACAATATCACTCCTAGTACACCCTACCTACGATAGCTGCATAACTCATTTGTTTGATTATTACTAAGGTTTTGTTGTGTTTTTCTAACTATTGGTCTGTCTAATGGTTAAAGCAGGTTCACCTTAAAAGAGTGAATCATGACTTTACGAGTCAAGCCTAGCTATTCTAAAGCCAAAATATATTTTTTGCATTGTTTTTTTAATATTGGGAATACATCTTACGTATAAGTTCTTAATCCTTTATATTAAAAATAAATAAATTGAATTTTTGGTGTTTTTGAAATTTAGATCAAGTCCTCTTAGTTTTAATAAACTTATTATTAAATCCATGATGCATACAAAATATAAAATCTATTTTTTGATTTTTTTTGGTATGCTAAATCATGCAATGTCTTTTTGTCATATTTTTGTATTTTTATTAAAAATGCAAACATGATTTTTTTGGAAAAACTTGGCCATGTTCATTTTAAAAAACGTAATGTATATTTTGAAAGATTGATTTTTGTTGTTTTTCTATTTTTTTACAAAAAAACCTGGTTTATATAATACTGAAAAAGCGTCTCATGTATATAAGTTCATAATTTTAAATATTAAATATAAAATGGCAAAAAGTGATTTAAAAGGCCCAAAATTAATTGAGAAATAGTCCTTCAAAAATTTGAAAAATAATTAAAATTAAACTAGAGTGTGTTTGGCTAAACAAAAGAAAAAAAGAAAATAAAGGGTGTGAAAAATAAGTTAGGTTGTGTTTGCCAAACACGCGCAAACACGCCCATAACTAAAAAACACAGGCTTAAAATTTGCTTTAAGGGTGTGTTTGCCATACACATCTTAATAAACTAAAGATGCAATTTTTCCTTGTTAGATTTTGGACCTTAAAGGTTTAGCCCGATCAAATGGACTGCGCTTCCTAGCCTGACCAGAAGCCAACACAAGCTTTGTCCAAAGAAATTGAACGGGCTTAAAAAAAGAGAATTGAAGCCTTATCTAAGAAGAGCCAACGGGCTTAACAAAACAACCCAAGTTTACTCCTAAAAAAACAAAAGTCCTTGAAGGCCTAATCCACAAACAAATTCAACAAGAAAGTTTCATGTTTTAAAGATTAAAGCAACCATTCATGAACTTGCCTAGAATTCTTTTATTTTTCCAGGTACTAAAGGATCAAGCTCAATCCATATTCAAGTAAAACATAAAAAGAGACTTAACCAACACTTCAAAACTAAGCATGCATACATCATCTTATCTCATTTTGGTATCCAAAGATTAAAAGAACAGACATGGGTATTTCATGCTTAAAACAAAATCTTAACCAAACATTTTTTTGTACAGAAACAAAGGACCAAATGCTTAGCCTGATCCATGGGTTTCTTTGCCAAAACCACACTTCAAACATTGTGTTCAATAAATGCACATTTTTTTTCTCTAAAATTCCTCAACCCCTGAAGTGAGAATCTATTGTTATACCAAAGCAAATGTTTGGAGAATAAGCTTTCTATCGTAACTTGTAGTTGTTCCTATCTCTTTTCTTGCTGTTGATGGCAGTTGCTTTTTTGGAGCTTTGGAGGTTGAAAAATCATGGCAGGGGGGCGTGGTGAAGGGTTTGAATGTTGAGGACTGTGGCTACTGCCAATGGGAGGAGTGATGGTGAAGGATAACCCTTGGTGTACTGGTGTTCGGGGAAAAGAGGTAGGAGATATTGGCAAAAATGAAGGAGAAGAAAAGGAAAAATGGTGTTGCTGGGGTCTATGAACTAAAGTGGGTCACAATGGAAACAATTTTGTACCATCCCAAAATGGAAAATTTAACAAACTCTTTGAAATGGAGGAGTACATAAATAGATTAATTGGTAAGTCAAACAATAAAACCAGTTACGCTGTTTTATGTGGTTCAATATAGGTTTGTGAAAGTATTGAATTGAAAATTCATATTGAATAGAAATTCAGATTGGTGCATGATTTGGATCATGGTTTGAGTAATCGAACAATGAATATCCCTTTGTCAAACACTTTATGTTGATCAAAGCTGTTAGAAAAACATTTGAGATAGAAATAGCATTTAGTTTCAAGTTAAAATGATAAATTTATAGGTTAGTTGGTTTGTTCAAAATATGGGTAAAATTGAGAAGGGGAAGAATGCAAAGGATGATCTTGTGATTTTTCCAATTTGCAATGCAATGACCGAGCTTTGAATTTTGATTCTTCAGAGGCATGTGGTTTCCCTCCTTTAGCACCTGCCTTTTTTTTTTCAATTCAAGTTGCTGATATGATTGCCTATAATCATCCCATCTTTTTATTTTTTTATTTAGGTAATTGAGTCGTAATCCTTCATTTTTTTTTTTAAAATGGACCAAATTTATGTAATGCTATCCCTTTGCTGACCTGACATGGTTCTTGAATCAATATGAACTTGATTGAAAACACAGAACTTAAATATGTATTATGTTTTTTTTTTTTTTTTATCAACCATTTACTGTTTTTTCA
>Ga0307512_10007346_pt1 | contig 10941 bp, 8 predicted proteins | sample 14_EM_MG_FD_200267 | JGI IMG/M metagenome (GOLD analysis project Ga0307512, IMG submission 200267) | Populus trichocarpa ectomycorrhiza microbial communities from riparian zone in the Pacific Northwest, United States - 14_EM | ecosystem: Host-associated > Plants > Roots > Unclassified | place... | reverse complement strand
TGCCCGGTCGACCGGGCTGGGAGCGCTTTTGGGCCCCTGCTGGCCGCCCGGACGTGGGAGAAGTCGATCAGCGCCCGGGACCGGTCCGGCTTCTTCGCCCCCGCAGCTTCCTCAGCAGCACGAGATGTAGCTGGTCCCCCACGCCGGCCTCGTTCCACCCGGCCAGGCGCCGCCGGCGCGTCATGCCCTAGCCGAAGCCCAGGTTCTGGGGCAGGTGTTGCCGCTGGATGCCGGTGTGCAGCACGAACAGGATCCCGCACAGGGCCTGTCGGTCCGGCATCCCCGTGGTCTGCCCTCGCCCCGCTTCAGCCCCGGCTCGGGCAGTAACGGCTCGATCAGCGACCACCGTTCGTCCGACACGATCCGCGGTCGTGGCTGTCTCTTCCCCACGACCAGACCAACGAGCGGACAAGCCGACAGTCACATGGTCAACCGCTTCCGTTAGGACCTCTTGGGGCGGCGCTCGCCATGATGATCCCCGGACAGTGCACCGCGCGCTGCGGCTGCGCGCGTCAGGCACCGGACGAGGGGATCAATTCCCAGCCGGGCATCTCGCGACCCGTTGAGACGGGGAATCCGGCCCCTGGCTACCAGGCCAGGGGCCGGGGCACCCTTCGCGGCGCGCACTGCACGAACACCGAGCCCGCAGGGAATCTGAGCGCCGAAATTTGGCAAGACACCCCAGCAGCCCCTCTCACCGAGCACGAAACCGGATTGGTCCAAGGATCGGTCCTTACCGGTGCCTGATGTGGCGGAGAGCGAGCGACGAGTCCCTCCCAAAAGGGGCGTCCCGCCGATCGTCATCGACCCAGCCCCGGCGACCGCTTGGTCGGCGAAGACAGACTGATTTACGAACGACGGTTGATGTCGGCCCTGTGGACGCCTGTGCCACACCAGCACAGGACACCCGTCCACGCCCTCGGGAGCCCCTCGCCCCGCGCGTCTCGGCGCGGCGTTCAGTATTGCTCGGTCTCGACGAAGCCCGCGTCCGAGTCCGCGTTGTCGTCCGCGCCGAAGGCGGCGGCGGTCGGGTCGAATCCGGGCGGGCTGTCCTTGAGGGCCAGGCCCAGGCCGGCCAGCTTCGCCTTGACCTCGTCGATCGACTTCGCACCGAAGTTACGGATGTCGAGCAGGTCGGCCTCGGAGCGCGCGAGGAGCTCGCCCACGGAGTGGACGCCTTCGCGCTTGAGGCAGTTGTACGAGCGGACCGTGAGCTCCAGCTCCTCGATCGGCAGCGCCATGTCGGCGGCCAGGGCGGCGTCCGTCGGGGACGGACCCATGTCGATGCCCTCGGCGTCGATGTTCAGCTCACGGGCCAGACCGAACAGCTCGACCAGGGTCTTACCGGCCGACGCCATGGCGTCACGCGGACGCATGGCCTGCTTGGTCTCGACGTCGACGATCAGCTTGTCGAAGTCGGTGCGCTGCTCGACACGGGTCGCCTCGACCTTGTACGTGACCTTCAGCACCGGCGAGTAGATCGAGTCGACCGGAATACGGCCGATCTCCTGGCCCACCTGCTTGTTCTGCACGGCGGAGACGTAACCGCGGCCACGCTCGACCGTGAGCTCCATCTCCAGCTTGCCCTTGCCGTTGAGCGTGGCGAGGACGAGATCGGGGTTGTGCACCTCGACACCGGCCGGCGGCGCGATGTCGGCGGCGGTGACCAGACCCGGGCCCTGCTTGCGCAGGTACATCACGACCGGCTCGTCCTGCTCGCTGCTCACGACGAGCTGCTTGATGTTCAGGATGAGGTCGGTGACGTCCTCCTTGACGCCCGGCACGGTGGTGAACTCGTGCAGAACGCCGTCGACGCGGATGGACGTGACCGCCGCACCCGGAATCGAGGAGAGGAGGGTCCGGCGGAGGGAATTGCCGAGGGTGTATCCGAAGCCCGGCTCCAGCGGCTCGATCACGAACCGGGAGCGGAACTCGTCGACGACCTCTTCGGTCAGGGACGGACGCTGAGCAATGAGCACGAGGTGTTGCCTCCAGTGTTTGGCGCCTGCCGTGCGACGCCGCGGACCCACGAAGGCTACGGGCGATACGGCCTCAGAAGAAGCCGAACCTCCCGACTCCGCCCGTCTGTCAGCCAGTGGGCGGGCCTTATTCTAGCTCGAGTGGAGGTCTGCGATGGGCATCCGGCCCGCCGGTGACGAAAACGGACTGCGCTGGTGGCTGAGCGCCAGGCGCAGGAGCAGGAACAGGAGCAGGAGCAGGAGCAGGAGCAGGAGCAGCTGATCGTCGGGCCGCTCTGACTCCCGCCGCGTCAGCTCCTCAACGAACCGTCCGTACGCCGCTGCCTGCTCATCAGTCAGAAATCCCGTCCGGCACCCGGCGGACGTTGGTGCTGTGACCGGGAGGTTCGCCGGGTTGGCCGGTGCCCGCTCTTCACCTTCAACGCGGCGTCGACCTGGCACTCGGCAAGAGGCTCGGTATCACCACACGGGAACGTCAGGGCCGCTGGTGTCGCAGCAGTGGTTGAGACAGCATGCGGCGCATGGACTGGATGCCTCTTCTCTCCACGCTGGCAGGTGCCGCCATTGGCATCGCTGCCACACTGATCGCCGATCGCAACAGGTGGCGGCGCGAGGAAGCCCGACACGCTCTGGAAGTGCGGCGCGCCGTGTACACCGAGTACGCCTCCGCCCTCAAAGACGCGGGGGAAGAAATACGGGCTGTCGCCCTGGGCGATCACATGTCCGAGTCAGTGCGTGATGCGGCGGTGCGCGAAGCCTTCCGTGGGACCGGATTGCACACGGCAAGCGAGCAACTCTGGCTTGTGGGCCCGCCGCTCGTTGTCGCGGCCGGGAACGAGGCGTTTCACAGCCTGCGTCGGATGCGCGACGCCTATGCCCGCGGGGTTGCAGTCGGCTCCGCCGAGGACAGGGCCTTCATCCAACAGCGCCGCACGGCCATGGGTGAGATGCGCCGCCGTATGCGTGAGGATCTGGGCATCGGACCCCTCGGGATCGAATGACCACCCGCCGGAGAAGATGCAAGGAACTGCGCCGACCGCGAGCAGCCACCCGTGCAGGCCGTCGGCCTGCACTCGTCAAAGGGCCCGTGAGCGCCGCGCCGGAGGCTCAGAAGCTGGCTGTCAGGCTGCGGTTTTGTCCGGCCTGATCGACGACCGTCTCTCCGGTCCTGCCGCCGATCCGGACACCCCGCTGGTGTCCTCCGCAAGCGTGGCCTTGTCCGCGAACGGGTTTTCCAGCCGCCCCCGTCCTCGCCTGTCCCGCCGACAGGTTCCGGCCCGCTGATCAGCCGGTTCACCGGCGGAGCCGGGGCGCGAGGACCGTGCGCACGGCCTTGGCCACCTTGCTCGCGGCGGATCCGTCCTCTTCTTCGGGTTCCGGTTCCAGCACGTGCTGGAACTGCAGCAGCAGCTGGTTGGTCGACCGCCAGAGTGGGACGAACATGCCGGCGACCGGTCCTACGCCCTGGATCGGGCCGTCGGACAGCTCGGTGACCTTCTTGGCGATCGTGACCGTTGTCGGGTCCCGAAGGATCAGGTGCACCTCATCGTCGACCAGCCGGATTTCCATCTTTCGCGCGGCGGCTTCCTCCGGGTTCGCGTCCGTGGTCGTCTCCGGATCCAGTTCGTCGATCTTGGCGGCTACCACGTCCGGGTCGACCCCGAGTTCGCGCAGCACCCTGGCCGCCATGCTGTTCTCCGCACGCAACATCGCCTCAAGCAGGTGATGGCTGCCGACCGGTGCGCCACCGGCCAGCGCGCTGGCGGTGGACACGGTGTCCTCGGTGGCAGGTGTGCCGGCCGGCCATGGGCCGGCTGCGACGTCCTGCGATCCCTCCAAAGATGCCAGCACCGCGGCACGGATCTTGCTGATCGGATTGATCCGCTCGGCAAGCACCTTCGCGCCGACGCCCTCACCTTCCCTGACCAGGGCGAGCAGGATGTGTTCCGTACCGATGTAGTTGTGGTGCAGCTGCTGTGCCTCGCGCAGGGCGAGCTCCAGGGTCTTCTTCGAGCTCGGCGCGAACGGGATATGGCCGCTCAGCTCCTCGGTGCCGGGCTCGACCACCGCGGCGATATCGACCTTCGCCGTCTCCTTGTCGTACCCGAGCTGGTGCAGAACTTTCGCCGCCATGCCGTCCGGCACGTCGAGCAGCCCCAACAGGATGTGCTCCGTGCCGATGTAGTTGTGCTTGAGCAGCCTCGCCTGCTCCTGGGCCGTGACGACCACCTTGCGGGCTTTCACCGTGAATCTTTCAAAGGTCATGGCTCCATGGTCTCAACCCTGTCAATACACTGGTATTGATAGGGTCACTGTGTCGAAGGGAAGGTGTGATGGAGACACCGTCGGACTGGGAGGACCGGCTCGCTCGCTGGCAGAATGAGCTGGACCTGTTCGAGCAGCTGGACGAGACACCCTGGGTCACGCTGGCCAAGGCGGAAGCCGAGACCGGTGTTTCCCGCTCGGCCCTGCGGTCCTGGTACCGCAACGGCGAGATCCAGTCCCGGCTGGTGGACGGCCCGAACGGGCCGCAGCGCCTGGTCCAGCTGGACGCGGTGATCGAGCGCGCCGCCGCGTCACCGCGCATCCAGCGCAGGGCGGAACGGGAAGTCAGCCTGGAAGCCCAGGTCACCCTGCTACGGCACCGGGTTGACCAGCTTGAGCTGCGGCTTGCCGCGCTGGAGCGGAAGTGACCTGACCGGCGCGAGCAGCGCCGTGCTATCGGCCCGGAACAGTGCCACCATCGCCCGATCACCTGCTCATCCACGACCAGGGTGTGAATCCTCCCCGTCCTGACGAACGGTGCTTCTCGCTATGCGGGTTTGGCGTGGCGCCGGACCAGCCCGGCCCGTAGAAAGTTGAGAGCGCCCCCTGTGTCGGCGTGCGCGGTGTGGCCGCACGCGACGCAGTGGAACTTTCCTGTGTGGCCGGTTCTCCCTGGCGATACCACCGCATTCGGGGCACTGGCGGGAGGTGCTACGGGGTCCACAGCGATCACTTCCCGTCCGGCACTTTCAGCCTTGGCGCGGGATCGTCAGGAACCGGTGCCCCCTGTTCTTGGCGCTCCTGGACTCGGACGGCGCGTTCATCGGGATCCCTGGGATCTCAGGGCTGCCGCGTGGGCGACTGTGCCTGTCTTGGCCCGGCCCTCCCGGCGAGCCCCGGCGGTGTGCTGGTGAGTCCGGCAGATCGTGGAGTCGACGTTCACCGTGCATCCGATGCGACCGCGCGCGTTGGCTCGCGCATCACCGAGCGGGCGCTGACCGCACAGACCCGCGAGTTCAGACAACTGCAGATCGTCAGAAACGGCTGACGCAACGAAATGGATCAACCCTTCATGCCGTGCCCGGGTGCTCGCCTTACCGGGACCGCCGAAGTCTTCAATCCCGCCCCGCGTCTCATCGTCGCGACGGGACGCGGCTACGACGTGGGGCTGGATTCCCGCGATCTCAGCGTGGCGCAGATCGCGGGCGGCAGGCGGCGTGCGGCGTCGAGCGTCTCTCGGCCACCGCAAGGCTGCGCTCGTCGGCCCCCTGGTAGTCCAGGTCCACTCCCCCGGCCACCGGTCCGTCCCCGGTGAACCGGGACAAGACCGGCAGCAAGCACCACCTGATCGTCGAGACGCACGGCATCCCGCTCGCCGCGGTCACCTCCGGCGGCAACCGCCCGGCGCGGCACCGGGCGCGGCTCCGGCCTGGGCGTGTACCGCTGGGCCTGGAAGGTGCGATCGCGCTGCTGCACTGGTTCCGCCGCCTGCGCATCCGCTGGGAGATCCGCGACGGCATCCACCACGCGTTCGTCCGCCCTCGGCTGCGCCGTCATCTGCAGGCGACGACTCCGCACCGCACTTTGCCGGGAGCAAGGGCAGTCAATGCGCCCCAGAAGATGGCCTCCTCGATGCGTCGGAACGCACTCGCAGCAGCGGGCCCGCGCAGCCTCACATCCGGGATCTCAGCACGTCGACCTCACAGCCCGGCGCGAACGGGTCGAAGCCGTGCTCGACCAGCCAGCGAACCCCCAGCAGGCTCCGCAACGACCACCACGCGCGGATCACGCCGAGGTCGACGTCGGTGCCATAACCGGCGATGACGTCGCCGAGGTGCTCCTCGTGTCCGAGCGTCAAGGTGGCGAGGTCGAACAGGGCATCGCCCCGGCCCGCCTCGGACCAGTCGATGATGCCCGTGACCTCGCCGCCGTCGACAAAGACGTGATCGATCTGCAGGTCGCCGTGCGTGAACGCCGGAGTCCACGGCCGGAGCGCTGCCTCGGCGACCTGACGGTTGCGGGTGACCAGGTCGGCGGGCAGGACTCCGTTCGTCACGAGCAACTCGCACTCACCATCGAGTTCCGCCGCCAACTCGTCGGGACCCTGGCGGCGCCGGCCGCGCCAGGGCGGCAACGGCGCGTCGTGCAACTTCCGGATGGCGGCACCCGCCGCGGTCCACGCCGCCGGGGGCGCGGTCGACGGCTCGCCGAGGCGGCCGAGTGCCGTCCCCGGGACCGCGGCGATCGCGAGCACGGACGGCTTGCGCCACAGGACCTCCGGGGTCGGGACCGGCACCAGGGCCATCGCCTCGACCTCGACATCGATGCGCGCCTGATCGGCGTCCACCTTCAGGAACACATCACCGACGCGCAGGGTCGCGCGCTCGGAATGGGCGACGACGACCTTGACCTCATCCATGACGACCAGCATCCCAGTTGACTTCCCCCTCTCCTGAAGGAGGGAGATTCTTACGGCTCGCGCGATAAGGGTTTCTGCTTCGTCGCCAACCGCCTGTCCGGAGTACTCCGTTCAGGTCTTACACCAGCTCCACAGACTGCCACCGCCAGCCCGGCGGCCAGAAGGTTGTTCGCCGCGTTCATGTCGCGGTCGTGGGTCGTGCCGCAGCCGCACGTCGTAGCAGCAGAGGGCGGCAGCGAGGCCGAGAGAGGCCAGGTAGTTGCTCGGATGGCACTCGTAGCGGGGGCTGAGTCTGCGGTAGCCGGACAGCCACGACATCGTGCGCTCGATCACCCACCTCCGACGCCCTAAACGTTCGCTGGACACACAGAGACCTCTTCCGGGACGTGAGCCGGGCCGGCGGCGGTCCGCGAGTTTCTCTACTGGGTGAGGAACGTTGGTGGGCGATCAGCGAGTTCGCGTGCGTGCTACACGACCTTGGGCTTGTCGATCATGCTGGCGACGTTGTGGTAGAACACCCGATTCTCGACGATCTTGCCGTCCTTGAGGGTGAATTGTTCAATGAAGTGGGTCAGCTCTCCTGTCGCGACGTCCGTGATGCCGACGCACGCCGCGACGCGGTCGCCGTCGGCGATGGTGTAGTGCACCGTGATCGAGGAGACGTCGAGGTAGTTCGGCAAGACCTGGGCGAGGCCGAGGAATTCCTGCTTGCCGTGGTAGGCCTTCCCGAAGGGCAGGAACACCGGCTCGATGACCGCGACGTCCTCGGACAGGTAGGAGAAGACTCCCTCGACGTCGCCGTTGTTCGCCGCTGCGAACATGGCTTCGACGATCGCGCGGTTCTGCTCGGTCAGTGATGTAGCTGCGGACATGGCGTTTCTCCTCCGAGGCGAGGGCTCTCGTGCGTCGAGAATCCCGTTGGGGTCCGGTGTTCGGGCCGGTTGCGGCTCACGCGTCGATGCTGGGTTCAGCGGTCGATCGAGGACTCGTTGAACTCGTCGTGTCGGGCGCCGGTGGCCGGCATGAGGGTGTCGAGCCGCTGCAACTGGTCGGCGGTCAGGACGATGCCGTCGGCGGCGGTGTTCTCCTCGACGCGAGCGACTCGCCGGCTGCCGGGGATCGGGGCGATGTCCCCGCCCTGGGCCAGCAGCCAGGCCAGCGCGATCTGTGCCGGGGTGGCACCGGCCTCGGCCGCAATGTTCCGTACCTCCTCCACGAGCTGCAGGTTCTGGTAGAAGGCCTCGCCGATGAAGCGTGGATTGGTCTTGCGCCAGTCGTCGTCGGGGATGTCATCCGGCGTGCGGATCTGGCCGGTCAGGAATCCGTGCCCGAGCGGCGCGTAGGGGACGAGGCCGATGCCCAGCTCGCGGAGCAGGGGCAGCAGCTCGGTCTCGACGTCGCGGGTCCACAGGGAGTATTCGGTCTGCAACGCGGCGATCGGGTGCACGGCGTGGGCGCGGCGGATCGTGTCCGGAGAGGCCTCGGACAGGCCGATGTGCAGGACCTTGCCTTCGGCGATCAGCTCGGCCACGGCGCCGATGGTGTCCTCGATGGGGGTGTTCTTGTCGACCCGGTGCTGGTAGTAGAGATCGATCCGGTCGGTCCGAAGGCGCTTCAGGGAGCCCTCGACGGCGGTGCGGATATTGGCCGGACTGCTGTCGAACAGGCCGGTTCCGTCCCCGGCATGGGACAGGATGCCGAACTTCGTGGCGACGACGGCCTGATCGCGTCGGCCCTGCAGCGCCTGGCCGACGATCTCCTCGCTGTGGAACGGGCCGTAGCTTTCAGCGGTGTCGATGTGGGTGACGCCGAGGTCGAGCGCGCGATGGATGGCGCGGATGGATTCGGCGTCGTCCAGGCCACCACCGGAGGTGTAGGTGCCGGCCATGGTCATGGCACCCAGGCCGATCCGGGAAACCCGCAGGCTCCCCAGCATGGTGTGCTGCATCAGAGAACTCGTTTCTCGTCGAGAGTGTCGAAGGAAGGTGCATCAGAGGGAAACGGCGAGGGCCGGCGTCCGCGGCATCCGGGCGTCGATCTCGATCTCGCCGGCATCCAGCCAACATCGGGTCACCGCATCCCGACAGGCACTGCGAAAAGGGGTACTCACAGGGACCCCTTGCGGCATGTGGGCCGGGCCTATCCTTGATCCCATGGACGAGAAGGAGGCCGCGCGGGCGGCGGTCCGCGAGTTCCTCACCACCCGCCGCGCCCGGGTCACCCCAGCCGACGCCGGCCTTCCTCCGCAGGGCACCCGCCGTCGGGTGAAAGGCCTGCGCAGGGAGGAGGTCGCGTTGCTCGCCGGGGTCAGCCCGGAGTACTACGTGCGGCTCGAACGCGGCCAGGCGACCGGGCCCTCCGCCGGAGTCGTCGACGCCGTCGCCGGTGTCCTGCGTCTGGACGATGACGAACGCGCTCACCTCGACCGGCTGCTCGCCGCTCTGACCCCCGCGGCCCGCAAGCGGAGCCGCGGCACGGCGAAGGACCTGGTCACCCCCGGAATCCGGGTGCTGCTGGACTCCATGGACCACCTACCTGCGGTGGTCTTCAACGGCCGGTTCGACATCCTCGCGGTCAACACACTGGGGCGCGCGCTCCTCGCACCGATGTACGACCTGCCCGGACGGACGAACAGCGCCCGTTTCCTGTTCCTCGACGAGCCCAGGGCCCGGGACCTGTTCCCCGAGTGGGACCGGATCACAGCCGACACCGTGGCGATGCTGCGCATCGAGGCCGGCCGCCACCCCGACGACCCCGACCTGACCGAACTGATCGGACAACTCGCGACCCGCAGCACAGCATTCCGGACGCGCTGGGCGACCAACGACGTACGAATTCACCGAGCCGGCACGAAGACCTTCCGGCACCCACTCATCGGCGAGGTCACACTGCCCTACGAGACCCTCCGCATCGACGCCGCCTCCAGCCGGATACTCAACGTCTACAGCCCCCAACCCGGCACCCCCGAAGCCGACGCGATCCGCCTCCTGGCCAGCTGGAACGCCGACAACCAACGGAACAGCAACCCGACAGCAGGAACACGCGGCCCGAGCCCAGAGGACTGACTTGATCTTTAACCTGAGGCCGGTCGGTATCCACCCCGGCCGATCATGGGGACAGCCCTTGAACGATCATTCCTCTTGCCCGGAGAAGAAGAGCGAGAACCAGGGGATGTCTGATGATTGGTGAGCGTTCTTCATCCTCGGTAGATCGGGGTCTCGACGTGGTGTAGGACGAGGATGGCCTGCATGATCGCGGTCGCTCTCCGTGGGCAGTAGCGCAGCCTGGTCAGGGCTTTCCAGGTCTTGAGAGTGGCGTTGGTGCATTCGCCGCGGGCGCGGATGCGCGTGTGCCCGGCTGACGGCCTTCTGCAGGACCGACAGGTTCGGCCGGTGGCGGTGGCGTTTGAACAGTGTCCGGACGCCGTCGCGGGCTCCCTGGTACGCCTTGTCAGCGAGGGTCACCGCGTTGACCAGCGCGAACGCGCTTGGCGGGCCGGTTCGCTCAGGTCGAACCGCGGCGCGGCGACGTGCGGCACGGCTGGTGGTGCACCGGTTCGGAGGGCCGCTTCCAGGCCCTGGTCGAGACGGACCGCGCCGATCGCCGGCAGACTCCGAGCTGTTACGGGCCCGAAGCGTGCTGTTCCTGGCGAGGCAGACGCTTCTCGGAGGCAGGCCGGGGTCGGCGCTGAAGTCCGGATGGCCGGGTCGGGACGCGCCGCTTACGTTGGGATCATGCGGCTGAGAGCACTCGGGCCCTGCGCACTCGCGCTGGTCGCCGCGGCCACCCTGCTGCCGACCAGGCATGCTGACGCCACCGTGACCGCGGTGACGTACAGCAAGGCGGAGCGCACCCAGGCCCTGGCGTACTGGACCCGGGAGCGCATGCGGCACGCAGGTGCGGGCCTTGACGAGGGCACCACACCTGCGGACCAGCAGGCCTGGCGGGGCCCGCGGATCGCGTCGATCGGACGCCTCTTCTTCGTCAACGACAAGGGCGAGGACACCTGGTGCACCGCCACCTCGGTACCCGCCGGGAATCGCTCGGTAGCGCTGACTGCCGGCCACTGCGCGCAGGTCCCCGCCTCGCCGGGCAACCACTACATCTTTCTGGTTTTCGTCCCGGCCTACGCGAGGGGAACAATGCCGTACGGGGCGTACGCCGTACGGGCGTTCACGATGCCGCACTCCTGGGAGCGAGACGGCAAAGCGGATGTCGCCGCACTGGTCCTGGATCCGCGGGCAGGACACCGGCTGGCGGACGTGGTGGGTACTCAGC
>Ga0307512_10007345_pt1 | contig 10942 bp, 5 predicted proteins | sample 14_EM_MG_FD_200267 | JGI IMG/M metagenome (GOLD analysis project Ga0307512, IMG submission 200267) | Populus trichocarpa ectomycorrhiza microbial communities from riparian zone in the Pacific Northwest, United States - 14_EM | ecosystem: Host-associated > Plants > Roots > Unclassified | place... | reverse complement strand
TGATGAAAAGATCTAGATCGAGCTTGAAAAACTGAAACCGGTTCTTGATGTGTGGGTTGTTGTCGGTGGTTGTTGATTGGAGAAAAGTGAAGGTTGTGGATGGCACTGCTATATGGAAGACGATCTAGATCGGGCCTGAAAAACTGAAACCGGTTCTTGATGTATGGGTTGTTGTCTGTGGTTGATGATAGGAGTAAAGTGAAGGTTGTGGATGACGCTACCATATGAAAGACCAGAGAGTGGTGGTAGGAGGAGGTGAGAAGCTCTGGTGTAAAAATTCAAAAAGAGGATTTAATGTTAGGTTAACAGGAGAGAAAATGAGAGAGAGGAGAAGAGAAGAGAGGGAGGCGGCTGGAAAGTGATGAAATGAATTAGGGTTAGGGATGTTTGCTTTTATACCTTGTTTTTTAAGTTTTTCAGATTCAATTGAACCGGTCCGGTTTGGTCCGGTTCAATCGGCTTAAGCTTTTTGAAACCGAAACCGAACCGGACCGAGTGGTTTTGAATATTTTTTAATCGATTTATTCGGTTTTTTCTATCGGTTCGGTATTTTCGGTTAATTTTTTCTCAGTTTTTTCGGTTTAATCGGTTGGTCGGTTTTTTTGAACACTCCTACCCTTGATCATCTGCGGACTCTTGACATTTCACTATTAACGTTACTGTTAAGAGTCAATTTTTTCCTTCTTAAATTCTAAATTTCTTTCTTTATACAGTTCATTCACTTAGCTTTATTCTTTTTAATTTCATCGTTTACACAGTTCTACATACTGATATTTATTTTAATTTGTATGATCTCCTTACCTTATATTTTATTAAATATTTCTACGTCTAATTAAAAATCAGTTTTACAAAATTAAATTTTAAATTGTTTTTAAATAGTTTTAAATTTCATGTTTCACACAATTAGTTTTTTTAATTTTTATATTTTAATCATAAAACTTTATTTATTTTTTATTTCAATCCATGAACATGGAAGGAAACAAAAAATCATCAAGAAACAAAAAATAAGAGCGAAAACTCTCAAGTGACCACATTTTAGCCACCAATAACTATGATTTTGGTATCTGTAATATTTTTAAGAAAAATAACTTAATGAAGGTGATCTCTACCTTCAATGATGTCTAACAATGTAGATCCATACTTGATAATTTTTTTGATTTGATTAGATTTTAAATTATTAGTTTGATTAAAATATATTTTATGGTTAGAAATGAGGTTTTAGAGTTTCATGTCTTGTTTTATTTTTGTGTTTTTGAGTTAAAAATGATAAAGATTTAGGCTTTTAGGATCAAAAAACTTGGACTTGATTTTTTCATTACTAAAACCACCTTTGGTAGCCATATAACATTATAAATGGATGATGGGTTATTTATCTAAGCAAACAACGTGTTATCCATTCAATTTTAAAAAATAAAGGCGGACAACGTGTTTGCTCTCTAAGAAACCTAGGAGCGCGGGATTGAGATTTTTATTTATAGGCGTTTGGCCTTTTTTATAATGTAAACACCTGTCAAAAAAAAAATAATAATAAATTTTATGTAAGGTGTAGAAATTTAAATATACATTGTGTGCAAACACGAAAACAATCGCAATGAGAAATGGTAAGTAAAAATATTTGCGATTAAAAATTTATCTGCATTAGACCTTAAATAATTAAGAGAGTGGCATTTTTGTAAATAAAACAAAAACAACCCCTCCCTCTTTTAAATAATGAGCCAGCTAGATTTATTTATTTCTTCTCATTTTTTCTTTTGCTCTTCCCAATCAAAAGGGTTAAGTTGTTTCATGAAGGTGTTGAGTTAGGATTTGAACAACCAAGTAAAGTCCAAAAGAAATAAAGTGACGTGAATAATGTAGGTAGAGAGAGAAAGAGTGATTTGAAGAGTGAATGAAGAAATCTTTGGAAGAGATTGTGAAAGGAACTGGGCAAACTTGATTAATTGATATAGGTAAAGTATCTTTCTTGATTTAATTTCATTTATGTTGTCAAATTTTCATAAGGATTGAAAATCCCTGATAATATATAAATCAAAGTGTATGTTGAAATAGTGTTGGGAGAGATCTTGCATATTGATAAATTTATATTGGTTTAAATAATGGGATTAAGGGTGGAAATGAAAGGGAAAAAAAATCAAATGGAATGAGGTAAATTGTATGCTTGGGTGGCTGGCCAAGGGTAGAGGAAAATAGTGGGGTTGTGACATAAACTAGATGATGTTAACATTGTTGATTTAATTGTGTTATTAAAAAAGTTTGGGTTGGGTCATGATATTTTATAAATTGTTAAGAATATGTCAACGAAGACTTATTACAATGAGATTTAATTAGTGCCAATGTTTAGGTTGTGTTGTAAGAATGAATAATATAAGTACAAATTTATATAGGTAAATTGAAATTTGATTTACAAAGAGTATGTGAGTGCAAATGTGCAAGTTAGATTGTAAGAAAAGTTAGTGTGAATGTATATTTAAATGAATGCTTAAATTCAAGGAAATGTTTATTAAATAAATTAAAAATTTGACTAGTGAGAAGTTGGTGTTATTAGGGGTTCATCTAGAGTGGAGTCGATACTCTTAAGAGCACGTCTCAAGAGCTCCAAGTAAGGGATTGTCTCTACTCCTTGAATGATTTTATTTTTTCAAATTGATGAAAGGTTATAGCTTTCGTATTAATTGTTGGTTTTAAAACAATGCAAGCCTTTGAGGCATGATAGTAGATTCTAAGAATTGAATTGCTTCAAGGCAAGAAACTACAATTTGAGAATTGAATTGCCTTCTGGGCAAGATAATAAATTCAAGAGTGAATTCCTTTCAGGACGGGATAATAAGTTTCAAGAATTGGTTTGCCTATAGGATAGGATGGGGAAATTGAAGAATTGATTTACCTTCGGGGCAGGATAAAGTATTTCGAGATTTGAATTGTCTGTGGGCGGGATAATGTATTATAAGGATTTATCCTCTTTTAAGGCAAGACATTAAAATCCTAAGGATTGAGTCGTTTGCTGGAAAGCTATTGAGAATGTTGTGAAGATCAGTAATATATGTTGTTAAACTGAGGATATAGTTATATAAATTAAATCCAATATTTTCTGAAATAATGATTATTTTTGTGTTTGAAGGAAACTAAGGGTATCAGTAGAAGTAAAGATTGTATATTGTGAATGGTAAGGAAGGATAAATTTGATAGTCGATATAAAGACTGAGATCTAAGAGATTAAAATGTCCTAAACGTGTAATTATAATAGTACATGCATACTTATATTTTGTAATTTAATTGTATTTTAAAAGTACTTCACATACATCCCTCGATAGTCTTTGGATCATCACATCTTCATTTTCTTGTGTATTGTATGAATTGTGTTAGATGTGTTTTATGAAAATATTGGGATTTAAGAATATATTTTGATGAGAGATGAGCCCGAGGCCACCTTGAATGATTTGAAAGGAATACACACATTGTTTTTTTATATATATAGGATTTAGTATAAAAACAAAAATTATTTTGGTAGTGTTTCGAATAGAAGAAATACTACAAAAATCTTATAGAAAATAAATAAGTTTAGTAATTGCATAGTCTTTTGCATGATGATCAGTTCTCATAGTGAACTAATATGGTTATCTTTACATATTAATGCTATGTTTTTTAAATCGATGCTTGTCTAAAATAAAAATATAAATTAAGGGTTGTTACACATAGTAACCTTTATATTTTTTTTAATTTTTATTTCATAATAAGATTCTCTTTAAATAAATTTATGATAATAATATTTAAATAATTATCCAATTATTCTATTTTTTTCAAATAATATTAATGCTTGTTATGGTAATATTACCATTTTCTTTTTGAGTAATTATATATAAACCTAATATATAAAAATTTCTACAAACTTTACTCATGAATATTCAACGAGATTGAAATATTCATTTTATTTCTTTTTAATTGTAATTTTTGTATATTTTTTTCTCAAATTTATTTTTTTATATATTTTTTATACATTCATATTAAATTTATCAAATCATGATTTTTTTTTATTAAAACTTACTTTTATGATAATAATAATATTTTTATTTAAATAACAATACTTCTAATAAAAGAAATATATGTTTTTGTCAATAAAACATGTGAATAAAGGAACAAGTTTTTTTGGTTAAAGAGATACATTTTTCTTCTTAATTAAGATTATTTAATTTTTTGAATAATTTTTTATTTGCCTTCAGTTTTTATTCAATAAAAAACATAGTTGGAAAAAAAATTTATACGAAAAAATATATTAACAAAAAAGATGAGAATTTAGCCTAAAAATCACATTTTTTCTATGGAATTGAAATCATTGTTTTTCTTAATTACAGAAATTCATGGTTATTGTCATATAATTAAATGAAAAAAAATTCAAAAAGCACTCAACAACACGAGATAAAATATATGCATATGCATTTATACTTTTCCCCTTGTAAAAAATATCAACTTTATATTTTATTTTTAAATTAATGCTAATAATTTTTTATAATTTATTAATTAATTTATTTTTCAATTTATTTTATTAAGGATAGATATCAAGTTTTCAATTTTCAATTGAAAATTTTCATTATATTGGAAAATATATTCACAACGCGAGTGCATTCTTTTCTTACATTAAAAATTAACTTCAAATTATACTCACAGCAAAGGGCGGAGGCATGTTAAAGGCTTGGTTGAGCTATAGCCCAAGTCAAGATTTTATCAATATTTTTTGACTAGTTTTATATAAAACAAATTCGTAATTCTCGATTGAGTTATCAAAAAATTCTGAAAATTTGTGTGGAGCCTTCTAATATGATGTTTTAGCTTAGGTTAAAATTTCAAAATTTTTAGAGAAATTCAAAAATTTAATGAAAAATCACAATTTGACCAGTTTTACGTTATTGGGCGTAATTTTCAATCCGACCATCAGATTGAGTTGAAATTTTATGAGATCTTCAAATATATTGAATAAAATCTGGTTAAAATTTTAGGATGAATGGAGCTTGGTAGTGCTAACAAAAAAAAGGATCGTCTAATAAAAGCAAAACGACTCATTAAAGGTAAAATGGTTATTTGCCATTAAAAAAAAACAAATCAGCTCTTCCTTCCTTTCATATGTTGCCGACTAGGCATAAGCAGAATAGAAAAGGAAAGAAAAGAAAAGGCGAGAGAGAAAGAGAGAAAAGTAAGGGAAAAACATAAAAACAAATCCAAGAAAAAAATATAAGAAAAGTGAGAGAATAACCTTGTAAACTTACAAAGTCCAACTTATAAAATACTTTGAAAAACAACTTCTACCACAATATCAAACACTACCTTTATATTAAGTCGTAACGCACATCAACATGTAAAACAGTCCGCAGCTTTTCATATTATTTTTTGAAAGGAACAAAACCTTCTCTTCCATCTATCATGGGCAACCAAAATAAACAAAACCCCAAGTTTATCAAAACCAATACAACTACTGAAAGTCAAATACATAATGGCTAGTTGCATGCTAGCTAGTTGTCGGACTCATCTAAATTCTTATGCATTAGCAAATATGAAAGGAAAAACCAAAGACACATGCGAGGGACAATCCAAGATTCATGTAATTTATTACAATCCAATATGAAGGTAGTGATAGTGACAAGAAGTATAAGAATATGCAGTAACAATCAAGTGAAGAAAAGGAAAAGTTGCACTAGTTGTTTATAATTTAGTCACGTAGGGTTATGAATAACAATAGTAGTTAAGAGTTTAATTGATGAATAAGAACATTGTAATAACTGAGAAATAGTTAGTTAGAAGTCTATTAAAAAACAAAACAAATAACAATCAAAAGAATGATGATCAAATCTTGTATACAAACTAAATGAAATAAAATAATGAGCGGAAAAATTAAAAATAAATAAATAAGGGATAAAACAATAGCAATCAAAAGAATTAGGACTAAATTGGATAAAAAATTAAATGAAATAAAATGTCGAGGGATAAAATTAAAAAAAAATCAATAAAATGATTTAAAAAATTACAATCAAAAGAATAAGGACTAAATTGATACAAACACTAAATGAAATAAAATACTAAGGGATATAATTGAAAATAAAAATCAACTTAAAAAAGAATTAAAAATAAAAAAAATATAAAAAAAATGAGTTCCAAACTGATAAAAATACAAATAGAAAAGACACATCTAATTTTTAAAAGGGTTAGCACAAAACCCAAGGCAAGGAGAGAGAGAAAAAAAGGGTCCACCAGAGCTCAACCGCTGCGTTGTCGTGTGCACATTCTTGACCACAGAGAAAAGGATATCGTGACGCTTTCAACACTGTCATGAAAGATGGTGTTTGACCCTTAAAAGACACCGCATGTGTCATTCAAAAAACAAGCGCCTCCCATTTACTAGTGCATGCCTCCCAACACTTTCAGTTTCTTAATTATATTTATATTTTAGACTAAATTACCCTTTATTTACATTGATTATGACTAAATAACCATGATGAAAATATAAAAAATCCACTGGACGCCAGTTTTGGATTTATGCCTTTAAAGCAATGTAGTCATTCTACCATGCTATCAAAATGTTGAAAGACTGAAAACCCCCTGGACCTTATTTCAAAAATTTTTCTTTAAGGGTATTTAAATCATTTTATTATGCATTTATAATGTTAAAAGACTGAATTGTTCTCAATCAATATGATAATGACATGGATCATATGAAAAAGATTGTATTATCCCTAATAACTAATTAACTGATTTTGTTTAAGAAGGGTATAATGATCATTTCATTATTCCAATACATAATAATGGCTTTTAGTTTTTTTTTAGTTTTTTTTTAAATTTAATCTCTTTAGAATAAAGATAAATAAACAAAAAAATCATCATAAGTTCGAAAATAACAAATCCATCTCCAAAACACAGACACACACATACATATTAAAATCTACAAGTGAGAATCTCATGTATGCTTCATTTATAAATTTTTAGTGTATGAACTATTTAACTTGTAATATCATTAGTTCTATGAAAATTAAAACAAGAGAGAGGGAATTTAAAAAAAAAATGTTATTTTGTGTACATGACATGTCACACTTCACAAATTAAAAAACAAAAAAAAATGATGTAATGGAAGGGCCATATTTTTAATGGATGAACTATGGTATTTTTTTTGCACAACAACATTGTTTAAGTACAAATTTGACAAAATAATACATGTTGAAAAAATATTTGAAAAGTAGTATAATTTGAACAAAGACGTGATTTTTAATCATGTCTTTATTCAACGACATGATTCTGAATCATTGTTACATAACAAAATCAACATTTAGAATCTCATGTTCAATTATTATAAAAACCTAGCCTTTTCTTCTTCTTCTTCGTTCTATAGTCGCCGCTCATCACCCATCAAAACCTAAAACACCCAGCCTCTCTCGCCCCAAATCACCGAAAACAACCACCTATCATCTACCAAAACACCGAAATCTTCTTTCCCTCGTCTCCTCGCATCTTTCTAGTGTTTTTTTCAATAAAATCTGTCAGCTTAATATCCTCATTTAGTCTCCTTGCCATAACCATTGATCAAACCACCATAAGTCATCGATAAATTAAGGTAAAATCACTACATTTCTCATGATTTTATGGTTGTCATTCTTAAATTACGAGATTCTTAATTTTGATTTAATATTGTTTGTGTGGTGTTTGATAATTGAGTATTTTGTTTTAATTGAGATAATCTAGAGTTTGATTCAAGCAATTAGGTATGTTTTTATGCAATTGATGTTATTTATGGAATCAATTAAGTTCAAATTAGATAAATTAAGGTTTGTAAAATAAAGAAATTAGGGTTTGTATTGAGTTTTAGGATAAATTGGAATGATTGGATATTTTGTTTGAATTGAGATAATTTAGATTTTAATTGATGCAATTATGTATGTTTTCATGCAAACAGTGTTATGAATGTCGAAAGAATGGCAATTAGGTTTTGCGTTAAGTTTTGGGATAAATTATTGTAATTGGATATTTTATTGGAATTAAGATAATTAAGCTAATTTAGGTTTTAATTGATGCAATTGAGTATGATTTCCATGCAATTGATGTTATGAATGTCGATATATGGACGATAATGGTCTCACTCATCTTTTTTTAGCATGTTGAGTTGCTTGCTCGAATCGTATAATGCTATTAGTATAGATACAAGCGACACATCGCATGCTATTAGTTGACGGGATAAACACGATAATTATAATTGGATGACCCATAATCTCCATTACATAGTGCAGTGGGATGCACGAAGAGATGAGATCTTTATAGAGGTGCAATTTATTACTTCAGATGATGAATACATGAAGTGCTATTGGTGTATAATGCAACATATCATCACACCAAACTCAATGCAAGTTCCTTTATGCGAGAACATAGAGTATGAATCATATGCACCATGGATGCAAAATGTTGTAAGTACTTCATACATTTTGTAATTAATATGTGATGGTAAATGCATTTTATTTATGGATTAATAACTATATTTGCTGAAAATCTGGTTGACAATGTGTTACGAGATGGTTGAGAAATTGTTAGTGGTCTTCGTGAGATTGAAGATAACACACTTGCTCATTATTATGCATTTTGTTAGTTTGACTCATGTCGCACTACATTTCAGATGCTTGGAGAGACGATGTTGTGTCGGTGTATGAGATGACTCAAACACTAGGAAGTCACGCTATTGATAAAGCTAACCCATTGGCTCGTCATTGTAGACATAGATAGACTAGGATATATGTACAATAGAATTATGTTGTGTTATTTTCTTAGAGTCTGTTTATTTTTTTATTTCAAAAGCATTTTTTTAAAAATTAATTTTATTTTATTTTTCTTTGTTTCAAATTGGTTTTTTTTTGTGTGTTTTCAGATCATTTTGATGCACTAATGTTAAAAATATATATTTTTTTAAAATAAAATTACTTCGATGCATTTCTAAATAAAAATTATTTTAAAAAGCAATTGTTGACACAATACCAAATTAGCTCTTAGTTATGCATTTGTGTTTTATTATTCTTTTATAATTATTTTTGACTTGTCAAGGTGAGATTTTAATATTATCTTTCATATTATAAACATTCAAATTTATTTTCGACGATTAGATAGAATATAAAATCATAAATTTACAAGTGAACATGCGATCAACGATAACAAGTTATTTATAATTGCAAAACAAAAGTTTATAGGTTAATTAATATGGCGACATTTACAAATGAACGATTATGTCACATTGTTATGTTGTGTTATTACAAAGATCAATTAACTAACATTATAATAAACGAATGAAAACAACGCTAAAATATTACATCAATGTAAATAAATTTTAATGTTGCTTTTTATGATTTTTTAAACCTAACAATGTCCTGTCTATTTTTATTCTGTGTTTTTGGGGTTTGAATTTAATATTAGTAGCATTTAAGAATTACAAGTTTGTATTTAGAATTTGAGGTTTAGATTTTAAAATTTAAGGTATAAGGTCAGAGATTATGAGTTTAGATTTTGGAATTAAGAGTTTACAGTTTATTGATGGGAATTATGACTTTGAAGTTTGAGTTTAAGAATTTATAATTTAAGATTAGAGATTATGGATTTTGGGTTTGGATTCAAGAATTTAGGGTTTATGGTTACAAATTATGAGTTTGGGGTATGGATTTAAAATTTTAGGGTTTGGATTTAAAAGTTTGGGAGGATTACAAGTTTAGAAAAGAGGTTTGAAATTATAGTTAGTGTTTATAGTTAGGGATTAGGAGTTTGAGATTAAATGAGAGTTTGTATTTGAGATTAAATTACAGTTAATTTAAGGTTATATTAGCTCAGAGCATATTTAAATTAAAGACGTGAATCTCAAATGTCATTCGTGTGTTTAAGTCAAAGACGCAAACGAGTTTTCTCCGCAAATGACGCAAACGAGTTTCGTGTCTTTGACTAAATTTTACTGTTTCCTAATACTTTTTTCCGCAATGCTAATTTACCAAATTGTTTTGCCTGGGTGAGTAATAAAGGAAAAATACCGGGACCATCCGATAAAAGGAAGAACTTAAAAGAAATTAAAGTACAAAGACAAGATTAAAAACAATTAAAAAGTAGAGGGAGGTACAAAGGATTTGAGCTCTTTACAGTTTACATACACACGAACTAGACTCTACTTCCTTGAGGCTTGAGGTTGGGGATCTCTCTCTCTCGTCTCAAAAACCGTCACCTTAAACTTCCTTACCCTATCAGATAGATCCACATTTACTGCTACACTTCTCACACACACACACGTACCAAAAGTAAGTATCCCTCTCTCTCTCTCTCTCTCTCTCTGAGTCTCGCCGTTTGGATTCAATTATGGCTACCACCACCACCATTAGAAGAACACCAATTGTTTACGCTCTTTTAGCCTTCTTCTTGTTATTACGATTCTCCTCCTCCACGGATACACCTCCTGAACAATCACCATCTCCATCTCCTCAACAATCCGATTCACCATTACTATCTCCTCCTCCTCTTCTTCCACCCCCCTCTCTCTCACCAGAAACCGGATCTCCCTCACCGACGACAATGGCATCCCCACCAGCATCACCTCCTTCAGATCTGACGGCTCATGTGCCCGCACCGGCTGAGAATGTTCCAGATCCGGATCCGTCGGTGGCGAGCGATATAAATGTGAAAGCAGGAAATGGGAGTGAAGACGATGAAGAACAAGGGTCTGAGGGAATGAGTGGGGGGAAGAAGGCGGGGATAGCAGCAGCAGTTATAGGGGCAGCTTGTTTGGTTGGCTTTGGAGGATTGGTTTATAAGAAGAGACAGGATAATATTCGAAGGTCTGCTTATGGTTATGCTGCTAGAAGAGAGCTTCTTTGAATTTTATTTTATTTTATTTTATTTTTTTCACTCAAGATTTCTGCATACGACGACGTTTCCATTTTAATCATTATTT
>Ga0307512_10007344_pt1 | contig 10942 bp, 4 predicted proteins | sample 14_EM_MG_FD_200267 | JGI IMG/M metagenome (GOLD analysis project Ga0307512, IMG submission 200267) | Populus trichocarpa ectomycorrhiza microbial communities from riparian zone in the Pacific Northwest, United States - 14_EM | ecosystem: Host-associated > Plants > Roots > Unclassified | place... | reverse complement strand
CTAATAATTAAAAGTATAATTCCATAATAAGTTAAAAAATAAGGAATAGGCCTTCCCAAGGGACGACTCATAATATTCCGTGATAAGTATAATTTCAGAGTAGGTATCTTCCTATCTTCCCAAGACCATGTATAAGTAGTAATAATAATTCCGGAGTGGGTATCTTCCAACCTTCCTATCTTCCCATCACCCCGTATAAGTAATAATTAAAATCGGTAGCGATGGGGGGTAGGCGGCCCCTTGCCATTCCCTGTCTATACGATCTATTAAATTCAAAGTAGAATAATAAACCCTCAGTCGGAGGGGGTATGGCCCCCCTCCGGCTGGTGGGCATAAAAGATTATACTCCTCCCAGGGCCCTTTATTATTATAAATAAGTAAGTATAAAGAATATGTATACTCCTTCCGGGGGCCCGAAGTAAGAGCAATAGTCCGGGGGTCCAGCTCTATAGGAAATAGGATAAGATAAAGCATCGGGGGGCGAACTAAATAAAAATAAAAAATAGGCCGGAAGAAGAAAGCAACATTAGAACCTAGCTGTTCAAAACCGAAGAATTGTCAAGCTCCCGTGGCGAACTAAATTTTGATAGCCCCCGGATGGTCCAGCTCTAGCTCTAGCGCTAACAAATCCGCGTGGACGGCGAAGGACCCCAGGGGGGTACCTAAATAAAGAAAATAGGGAAATAACAATGGCCCGGACAGGTCCAGCATCTGTCCGCCTGTCCGGGGTCCCTGCCCCCTCCGGTAAGAGTAACCTGCCGCCCCCGCTAAGCCGGGGGGTAGGCAGCCAAAGATACTCTTAAACCAAACAAACAAATTAATCCAATCATACCGAGGCTTAAGAGTATCCACCCCCTGGAGGTGTCTATACCATTAATAGAGGTATGAAGAGTTTAAGTCCGGAAGGTCCTGCTTCATTCGGTTCTTCCTTTCCAATATACATTAGATATACGGCAGATTAAAAGTCCAAATTTCATAGGCAAAGTAAAAAGGCAAAGTAAACAAAATAATTGGCTGGGTAAAGCTTACTAGGGGTCCCCCCCGGCCCTATAAGTATGCCTCAGCCCCCCGACAAAGAGTGTTAGACTTACTATTTTGAATATATAGAGCCGCTGAGCGAGCCCGCGATCGTAAGGGAAAGGTGAAAATGGATACGAAAGAGGGAGTAGTACTTCTATTAAAAGAGGGCTTCCACCCTGCCCGACAAAATCCTTTTACTACTACGTCTCCGCCCGATGTAGAACGATTGGAAGGCTACGAAAGCCCCCGTAAATCAGATCGCTAGTATAATATTCGAACCAGAGCTAAGCGGGGCTCCTCCGGCCCCGGGCGTCCAAAATAAGAATAGGATGGAAATAATAAAGAATATTATACGCTCCCTAAGGAAAAAAACTAGGCCCGGATATTATAGACTTCAAGAACGGATTAGCGCGGATTAGCGCGGGCTGGTCCCTCTCAATTTAGAATTAAGTTTAATCTATCTGCGGGGGTCGACCCCTATAGTAATAACCCGGACGGGTCCAGCGCTAGTAAAAACAAAATGAAGAAGAACCTGGCTTCGGGGTCGAACGAGATTACAATAGACCGTACTGGTCCTGCCCAAGTTAAATTTAAAGTTAGTTACAAGCCGGGGCCCGGGGCCCGGGGGCCCTCCCTCCCCCCTTCCGGGGGTCCCGGCGCTGGAACCGTCGACTACCTAAAGTGGATGATAATGGAAAATTAAAATCGCCCGGACTGGTCAGGTCCTCCCTTCAGGGAGTAAAAGGAAAGGCACGATAATAATTAATAATAATAATATAAGGCCCCCGGCGTAGGCCGATGCCCAGGTCGAATAAAGGAAATTATGATAACAAAGTTAAAAAATGGAACGGGCCGGACTGGTTCCCCCTTATTATTATTAAGTGGGGCCGGAGGGGCCTAGCGCCCCGGCCGGCGAAATAATAATAATAATAATAATAATCCTGCTTCATCTCGTTCTTCCCAACGGAAACCATCCGAGCCGGGGCGGGGGCCTCCGGCAAAGGAAGCGGACTGGTCCGGGGGGTCAAAAAGTATGAATGAAACCGGGGTGCAGTGGCGCCGCCGTGCCTTGATGGAGGTCAAAATTAAAGTGGAGGGTATTTCCTCTCCTCCCCGCCCGGCTTTCCGGGGGGTCTATCTCGCCCGGTGCCGTCTTGCTCCATCATGCACCCTCTTGGGAAGCTTAGAGGCTCCAAGCATATGGGATATTAGAAGCCCCAGGCGTGGGGTTCGGGCCCCGCGACCGGCCTATAATACCCTTAGCAATAATAGTACACCTAAGTACAAGTATAATTCTAAGTAGAATTCTAAGTAGAAGGAATCTTCCGGCCCCGGAGAGCGGGTGCCCCAGTCTGTGGTTACCCAGTCCCGATTCTACCAGTTCCTGTTCCTGTTCCATCAAAGGCTAAAATCTAAGGTCTAAGGTCTAAGCATTATAATTATAATTATAGTTATACCAGGGTCTATAAGTCAAATATACTCTACCCATCTTCTGGGAGGGTTAAGGAGCCCGCGAAGGCGGTACTCTTTGCCTAGTTTATAATAGTAGTAGTAGGAGGAAAACCCGGCAACATGACCCAAGGTACAACAAAAGAAACATTGGACGGGATAAAATGAGAATGATTTGATAAAGTCGCTTGAGATATTAAGTCAGGTAAATTCCAATTCCAATTCAAACCCGCCATAGGAGTTATGATTTCTAAACCAGGGGAAGCAGAAAAGAGACCGTTGGCAATGGGAAGTGCTCGGGACAATATTATACAGAAAGCACTGCAAGTAGTGCTACAAGCAATCTGAGAGGATGAATTCCTACCATGTTCGTACGGATTCAGACCCGAGAAATCAATTCACCAACTGTTGTACCAACTATACCGTAAAGGTTCTACATTTCAATGGGTTATACAAGGTGACACCCCAAAATGCTTCGATGCGATCCCTCACTCAAAAATAATGAAATTAGTAGGGGAAAAAGTTGCGTGTCAAAAAACGCTATATGTATATATATATATATATATATATTTATATATAATAATAATAAAAAGTATTATATAGCCAGGGTCTAGTAAATCAAGAGTAAATTAAATAACTATATAGTCATAACAAGCGCTTATAATTGCGTGAAGTAGACTTTAATTGCTTGAAGTAGACTTTAATTCTATTATAAATGCAATAAGTGCTTGAAGTAGACTTTAATTCTATTATAAATACAAGAAGTAGACTTTAATTCTATAATATAATGTACTCCTAACTACTGTGAGGCCCCCCAAGGGAAAGTATTATAATGTACTCCTAACTACTGTGGCCCCCCAAGGGAAAGTGTTATAATTCCATAGGAAAAGTATTATAATTATTCCCCTATTATAATAATTCCTAGCTTATAATACCTAGCTTATAATACGTCGGAATAAAGAAAATTAAAATCTAAATCAGAATCTTTATCTTTGTCTTTATCTTTGTATCTTAGTCTAAATCTAAATCTAAATCTAAATCTAAATCTAAATCTAAATCTTACTTCCGGCAAACAGAAGAACAGCTCGGGTTGTGCGAAATACTACCTACTGTACAATGGACCCCTAGCACGAAGCCGGCCCCGCGAGGTGCTGGGCGGGTTACCTGTACAGGGTCATGGAAAAAGGAAATGATAAAAGCTACTGAGAGCGTTAAACAGCTACTTGAAAACCGGAACTATTATAACAAGTATAATGGGGTTTACAGCTATAATATTTATAACAATTATAATAACAAGTATAATAATGTTTACCGCCTTAATATTGTAGTTGGGGGGTTATAATGGAGTTTTCCTAATCGCCTTAAACCCTCTAAACCTTCTAAACCTTCTAGAATTTGTCGGTATACCCAAGATCTGTCCACCCCGGTACTAAATTTATTTATAACCAATTGACCGACCCGATTCCAAACCTATACCTATACCTGAACCTATACCTTAACCTATATCGGCGTTGCTGTTGTTGTTGTAGTTGTAGTTGTTGTTGTTGTTGTAGTTATTATAAAGGCTGTATGTATTTTTGACTCCGGCGGCGTTGGCGGTGTAACAAAAAAATAGACGGTCCATTCGAGCTCGAGCTCGAGCTCGGGGGTTTGAACACTTTGGAATCAGAACTGCGGGATAAAGCTCGGGTGGCTAATTACAATATGGCAGTACACTCGGGACGGCTCGGTACGGCTCTGAACGACACAGCGATGCTCGATACAATGGCCGTTTTTCTATAAGTACATAAGTCCATAAATATTTTATCATAAGTGTTTTATCATAAGTATTTTATCATAAGTATCATAAGTATTTTATCATAAGTATTTTATCTTTTCGTATAGCCGGGAATTTTATCTTTTCGTATAGCCGATAATTTTAGCTACTAATTTTACAATTAAATTACCAGATAACTAATTTTACAATTAAATTACCAGATAACTAAGCTTCTAAATAGATAACTAAGCTCCTAAATTTCTAGATAACTAAGCTCCTAAATAGCTAACCTACTAGATAAATAAATAAATAAATAGCTAACCGTTTACTATTTACTGTTAACCGCTTACCAATAATCGATTCCCGTTTACTGCGATTTACTGCGATTTACTGCGTTTCACAGCGCTATAATGTACTTGGCTTCGTTTCTCTTCTATAGTGCAAAACCCATTTTAACACCTGTACACAAATTCCACGATTTTTATGAAACACCTGTACACAAATTCCACGATTTTTATGAAATGCCTTTATTTAACTCCAGTACACACAAATTTCCCGAGGGATTTAATATTTATGAAAAGCCTTGATTTAGGAGTGCCGTTTTGTTTTTCTTAAGAATGTTACATGGAATTTATATACATTTTATGTAACATTTTAAAAGTGTACTTGTAATTTTGCAATTTTGTAATTTTTTGTAATTTTGGTTAGCCGGGGATTGGCGGTTTTCGGGATGCCTTAAATTAATTTAAGGTATTTAGTGTATAATTAGCTAAATTGTTCATGCCCAATATTCTTATGAACATTTCTAATTTGAGGGATTAGGTGGGTCAATCCGCCAATAAACCTAGCGGGGTATTCACGCTTAGGAATATCCAGCTGTTAGAGTGGGCCTGTTGATACGTTAATCTTATTTAATTTAATTTAATTAATTGCGCGTAATTAATTAATTTTGTTGAATTTAATGTGTAGGGTAACAGCTTTTGAATAATTTTCTCTAGCTATGGAATTTTATCAGACCAGGACCAGCGAAGAGGTAGCCAGATTGCAATGAGCTAATGTTCTATATAGGAGTATTCGTCTTATATGGCCCTAACTCTCTGATAAAAAGTCTTAATTTAAAAACCTTCGAAAAAGGTTAAGAACTATAATATGATTAATTAAATGACAATAAATAAAAATGGTAAATCGAGATTATCTTTTTCAAAGCCTCTTATGCGTCTTATGCGTCCTCCAAAGGGTTTAATGTCCGATTTAGCTAAGCCTTATGGTGAATTATCTAAGTCCAAGTCCAAGTCCAAGGATTTAATTTACCCTATTACTTCAGACTTTTGCGATTATTGCGATTTTTGCGAAATTTCCAAAGGGCCCAAAGGCCCAAAAGCTTCCGAGAATAAATCAAAAAACATGCATTTAGTTATTTATAAGAGCAATAAACAATTAATTCTTTATAAACCTCAAAAGGAAATAGAAACTAAAGATTTAGAAGCTCAAAAAACAAAATTTATAGTCCGGGGTATAGTATTTAATATTTTTCCCGACTATTTAAGCATTGAAGATTCAATAGATTCCTACCAAAATACTTATGAGTCTATAGAAAAAATCATAAAAGATTTACATAGAATAGAATCAAAAGGATTTTTAAACCACACGGACTTGACCGAGTTTTTAATAGTATCAGAGTTTATTAAGTATTTTTCCGAAGATCCCGATTACGTTAAGGCTAATGGGGTTGAAACCTACAAATGATTATACGCTTTTATAATCATGAGCCTTTACGAATTATCCCTCAAAGTCCTAAATGATTTAGAAACGGGATCGGAATCGTATTCGGATTCTGATTCGGATTCTGATTTAAAAGCCGATTTTAAGACTCTAACTCTTAAATTATATGGAAAATTAGACCCCTCAATAAGGAATAAAATCCAGAAAAGAGGGGTTAGCATTTTACAAAACGTTTACACTGGATTTGATACGGAATATAAAAATATCGGCCCCCTGCACAATAGTTTGATTTCTGTACAATTAGCTGTAAACACGAAAACTATCTTAAAATTACCTAAGTATTCCAAATATGAATTGTCGACCCTGGATACTTTAAATAATAAAGTATATAAACTAAATAATTTAACCAGTGTCCCGGCAAAAAGTTTTAATTATTTCAAGATAGAATCCAGTATTAATAAGAGTATCGATGACATTAGGCTATTAAAATATAAAAAGAATGACCTTTCTATAGAGGTATTAGCTGAAGGATTAAAACGATTAAATATACCCCGGGCGGAAAAAGAAGGTATTTATATTTTCAGCTTTCCAAGAACCCCAATCCAACCCTTTATTTATTATAATACTGAGGGGAAGGGGTATAAAATTTTGGACATAATACGCCAATCCAACTTAATAGGAGAACCCCATTTAAAAAGGACTTTCGAAAAATTAATAGACCTTTTAAAAGGTATATCCAAAAATATTGATTTAACCGAATTAAAAGTTGAAAACACTGAGTATCAACTGGAGCGTCCCTCTTTAAAAACGGGTACTAAAACCCGGGAGGTGAGCCCCGAGGTGTGCCCCGAGGTGAACCTAGATTCAAAAACAGTAGATTCAAAACAAAAAACAGTAGATTCAAAACCAAAAGATTTTGAAGTTTTAAGCCCTTTAGAGTCTACTGGATATCCTCAAAAAATGGAGGTTAAAAAATTAACTCGTAGTTATATGAGTAGTTTTACCGAGGATAAAGTAAGTGTGTCTAAAACAAGAAACAATTATTTAATAGCCCATTTAACTAATGCCGACTTAAGTATGATGAAAGATTTTGAAGAAATAAAAGAAAATCTAGACATTGTAAACAAATGTTTTGTTACTTTAGGAAAGCCGGTGGTTTTAGAAAATACTAACATTATTATTAGAGATACTATGTTGTTGGCCCCCGCCGGGAAAAGAAGTTTAGAGGCCATAGGGAGTTTATACGGGCCAATGTTTAACAAAATTAGTTTATCTAAAGACCAAATAGAAAATATGGATTTATTATTAAAGAATGATAAAACTCTATTTGATAATTATGCCCTTAAAGACGCTGTAATTCCCCTAATTCACAGTAATTATATGGAGGATTTTAGTTTTAATCTAAAAGAGTTAGGAATCCCCATAACCTTATCCAGTCTGGGTACTAAATATGTAAAAGATAATTGGGAAAAGACAAATTATAAAGGCTATCAAATTTCTCCAGAATATTTACTAGGGGACGCTTCCAAAACTCAAACACCAAAAGGACTGTTTTGGACGGGCCAAACAGGGTTAAAATTAAGTTTATATATATCTAACTTCAAGGGTGGCAGAAATGAAAGTTTTATGTATGGAGCCGAAAATGAAACTATATGGTTCGATTATGATTTAACAAGCGCCTATACAACGGCCATGGCAGCCTTAGGGAATCCCGTTTATTCTAAAGGGAGAATATTATCCGAGGAAGAATTAAAAAACTTTGAATTTGAAGAAATATTATATAGCTATATAATAATAAATACTTCCTTTAAATTTCCCGCAGAGACAAAGTACCCTTCAATTCCTTGTTATTTAGATGAAACTACTACAATTTATCCGTTAGAGGGGGAAGGAATCTTAACTGGGGCCGAGTATAATTTAGCAGAGAGTCAGGGCTGTACTTTCAACATAAAAGAAATATATTATATACCTTTTGAAAAATATAAGGACTCCAAAAATAAAGATATAATATTTAATCATCCTTTTAAAAGGATTATAAAAGAAATTCAAAGTAAAAGAGTTGAATACCCCAAGGGAAGTATAAATAATTTATTATATAAAGAAATAGGGAACAGTATGTATGGTTCGGTTGTAAGAGGTATGAGTGATAAGAGAAAATTTGATATAAAAACGGGAAAAACTATTAGAATGGGCGGTAATGAAATATCAAACCCCATAATTGCTTCCTGAATAACAGGATTCATCAGGGCCATTATCGGTGAATCCCTACATAAAATTTCAATTCTCGGGGGTAAAGTAGTCTCAGTAACTACTGATGGGTTTATAACCGATATTGAAAATTTAGAGTCTAAGTTATTAGACGATAATAACTCTTTAATAAAAGAATATAAAAAGATTAGACTAGATTTAAGTAATAACGGTCAGTGTCTTGAATTAAAAAATGGCGGAAAAGGTATAATTTCCTGATGTACTAGGGGGCAATTAGGTAAAGAAAGCAATATAAAGGCCACCACCGGTTTTCAATCAAGAAATTATACATTAAGTGAATTAGACAAGTTATTTAAGGAAATATTAAAAACAGAAGAAAAATCTTTAGAATATATACAGACATCTTTAAGATCTGCCAAAGATATTTATAAAGATGGAGGTCACGTTACTATGGTCTATAAAGACCAGATATTTAGGCTCCAATATGACAATCGTCGAATAATTATTGTACCTAAGGGGCTTGAAAATAATATAGATTTTAGTTCTATTTTATTGGACAGTAAACCAGTACCCAATAAAGAGTATAGCAAAAATCTAAGGTTTATGAGTAAATTGCATAAACAGCGTTTATACAATAAACAAAGCAGTATTTTATCAGGCAATAAATATAAAGATTATACGGATTTAGCAATAAGAACTTTTATCAAAGGGTTGTTGAGTAACCCACCAAAATATAACCTAGAGGATGGCCTATCTGATTATTCCGGGATAATAGAATTTTTAAGAAAATTTAACAGTAGCCTTAAGATTTCAAAACAAAGTATTTCTAACCTGAAGAATAGGAAAATGATTTTTAAATCAGTACCACGAACTAAGGAAAATCAAGAGTTTGTGGAGTATGTAAAAACTAAATATCCTAATTTTGATGACAAAACGTTTTTTCAATAAAATAAAATAAAAACAAATAAAATAAGCGGTTAAAGGGAAAGAACCTATTAACCCCCCGGAAAATAAATGTAAATCCCCGCGGAAAATTAATAAAATCCCTATAGTTCAAAAGAAGTGGTCAAAACCGTAATCCTAAACTCAATACCGGAATCCTAGGCTCAACCGGCTTTATTTAGGTTTCTTTTAGGTTTCTTTTAGGGTTCTTTTAATTATTTCTTTTAGGGTGCTTTTAATTATTTCTATTACTAGTACTATTACTATTACTATTTGAATTATTTCTATTTCAATTTCTATTACTATTACTATTTAATAATCAAAAATAAAAGTCGAAAAATAAAAACCGAAAAATATAAGCATCAAGCTTCCTCTACCCATCGGCAATTATTCTAAGTATTCCATCGCGGATATCCATCCCGGGAACCCCCGAAGCATGATGGGGGTGGTTATCCAAGATTCTAATAGATAGTTAACTATTATATCCTAAAAATTATAACTACTTGTGAGGGCCTCCTCGCTTGGCCCGAGTCCTAACTACCTAATATAATACTGAAGGTAAGCACTTTAAATAATGGTTTTAAATAATGGTTGTAAATAGTCCTCCCTATTCGTGGGACAACCAGTGCCTCCTATCCGGGGGCGTTAATTCCTAAAGAGAACTCTAAGTACTATAATAAAATCTCTTCCCCATGTACATCCAAGTATAACTTTATAATCATAAGTAATATAATTAATATAATTAATATAATTAATATAACTATAAACAGAACTACTGAGGGGCCTCCTCGCTTGGCCCGATCCATAATAATAATAATAATAACAATAATAATAATAATAATAATAATCTGGTTAACTAAACCTATCATAGGAGCAAGAAATAGCTCCCATTGAAGGGGTTTTGGGAGTTGAAACTCTAACGGCTACTTAAAACATGAAAGGTGAAACTCTATCGGGGTGAGATGTGAAAAGTATAAGAATAAGTATAAGTATAAGTTTAAAGAGTGTCTACCCGGGGGCCCGCGAAGCAGGGTGCTCTATTTTAATAGAATAACAAGTAATTATAATTCGAATTCTAATTCTAATCCCCAGGCAGCTGGCTGGTAGGGGAATAGCAAATAAATTAAATAAAGTAAATAAAGTAAATAAATTAAATAAAGTAAATAAAGTAAATAAAGTAAATAAAGTAAATAAAGTAAAAATACGGAATTTCTTATAATTATAACAAGTTGTGAGGACTCCCTCGCATGGGCCGATCCGTAATTAATTAGTTATAAAAAATAAGTCAAAGTATAATAATAATAATAATAATAATAATAATAATAACTATAATAACTATAATAACTATTACAATTATATATCAAGATATATCCCCTCCAGCCGCCGGCGGTACTAAATATTATTAAATTATATTAAATTATATTAAATACTATTCAATTAAATACTATTCAGTTCTATTAAATATTAAATATTAAATATTAAATTCGATTCAATTTATAATCCTTCAAGTATGGGCATAAGCTCCATAATAAGCATAATCTCCATCTTCCTCCGATACATCCAGTCCCCTCCGGGGTAAGTTATATTAGTAATATTAGTAATCCAGGGGCGGTGGCGGCGGGGGGTCGCCCTCATCCGGGGTTATAAAATAGTAAATAGGTTAATTCTATACCCTTAGAATTGTAAATAATATAGCAAAGGTATATAATATATCGAAACTAATAATTAAAAGTATAATTCCATAATAAGTTAAAAAATAAGGAATAGGCCTTCCCAAGGGACGACTCATAATATTCCGTGATAAGTATAATTTCAGAGTAGGTATCTTCCTATCTTCCCAAGACC
>Ga0307512_10007343_pt1 | contig 10942 bp, 11 predicted proteins | sample 14_EM_MG_FD_200267 | JGI IMG/M metagenome (GOLD analysis project Ga0307512, IMG submission 200267) | Populus trichocarpa ectomycorrhiza microbial communities from riparian zone in the Pacific Northwest, United States - 14_EM | ecosystem: Host-associated > Plants > Roots > Unclassified | place... | reverse complement strand
GAGACTGGTGGGGGCAGGCGAGGCTGGTGGGGGCAGGCGAGGCCAATGGGGGCCGTAAGCCACCGGCCTCATGCCCGAGCCCGCCAGCACCAAACACAAGGGAAGCCACCGGGCCAAATCCCTAGTCAACAAGATTTGCGGGCGGCACTATCATTGGCCCAATCTGAGTCCATGCAGCCAGTGTGTTGATCATTGTTGCCAGAGCTGTTGCTACAATGCAGTTGAACGTCGGCAGTGGATTTGAGATACTAGAGAACTCTTTTGGCGGCGGTGAGATGGCTGGTGAAATGGCGGGAATTGTAGAGGCAAAGTGCAGCAGCTGCAAATGAGATATTGGGCCCAGTTGCAAGTGCCGCTTACATCAATGAGCCAACAATTGCCTGGTACTAGCCTTAGATATGTTTGAGTTCTTTCTCCCCCCGATTCTCGGCCAGATCTAGCTTTACATTACGATCAATTGGACTTGATGCACCGTGAGCAGTCTTCATATTGAATCATTTGAAAGTCCTGGTAATGAAGGAATTTTGGCCAAGACTGATGCCGGTCCCGGTGCCAGTTTCCTCACGGTAGATTTCAATGTCAAGGAATTGGCGAGACAGGCCGGAATGGGTGATCTTGTATTGTCCCGAGAGCCTGGACTTGACTTCAATTGCAGCGTTAGTAACATTTTCTGGGAACAACATTGAGATGTACTCGACTGAAAGGGCACGTACGCCAGCGTGCTGCCTAGTAGGCATACGTATGGAAATTTTAGGTATACGATTGCGAACGTGGACACGAGTGGTAGTGAACAGGTGTATAGGTAAGATTATCGCTAGAGATCTATGTCTCGTGGCGAGCAGACTATATAGAATGGCTGTTACCCGGCCACCGTCACATGTTGCTGTTACATTATCCCTCTCTTTAGGCGCAGACCTCCTGGGCTGAATAAACTGTACAAGAGAAAAGGAAAGGAAAGGAAAGGAAAGGAAGCATTATACATTCCAGCTGCGTGTGTACTCGTACGAAATCATAAGTCACGCTACCGATTGGTACAGCTCAATGGCGACCTTTTGGCGGATCCGGCGCACGGGGAAACTGCACCTCCATTGCGAAGTAGTAAACACCCATGCCGACGCCATTTGTACCGGGCCAAGATCCAAACAAGAGAAGAAAAGAAGAGGAAACAAGAAAACATCCAAAAGTGATCCCGTCCTCCATTATCTCAACTTCCTAACCCACGCTCCAACGACCCTCACTCCCGTAGCTTGTATATCTCGGCGTAGGTCATTGTTGGAATTGTCAGGGTGGTAAAGCTTCGGCTCATGACTTGGCATCGATTGGAGCTTCCGCTGCCAGCATCGGTCATAGCCATCAGTGATCATCGATCGTATACGTCAATCGCGTCTTATTCGTCGATATCGAATACGTAAGCTTCTCTAAAATGGTTATACTTACCAAGTTCAAGCGTGCCTGCGCTCTCTTGAGCCTTCGTGCAGTGCTTCCTAGAATATCTCTCAAGCGGTAGTCATCGGTTAGTGGAATTGACTTCCAGATGCTGCTGGACTAGGTAGTCGACTTTGGAAGTCCGCTTCGGTGACCATCCGGTTGACTTCATAGTTGCTCTTAATAGGCGGCTTCAGTAGAATCTTGGTTGTCTTGGTAGACTTTGCCGGTCGACTTCTCGGTCGACTCCGTAAATTGCATTCCGGTGGGCTTGTCGGTAGGACTTGACTGGTCTACTTCTCGGTAGACGTCTCGGCCGACTTCTCAGTGTGTGTCGGTTGACTGCCTCTCGGTGGGCTTTTAAAGTGCCGGTAGGACGCATTTTTGACACGGTCATCCCCCGTTTTGAAGTTCGTTGCTCCGTCGGAGACTTAGACTCCAATCGGTTGTTGCTTGCCGTCGTAGTTCGGTAGACTTACGAACTTGGGTAGACTTTTGGTGATCTTTGTTGACCAACGCGTCTTTCGGCAGCCTTCACCTCTGGATTTCGGAGGTCTTTGACTTCGCTAGTATTTTGGCTGGTCTTGGTCGACTTCGCTTGCTTTTGTCTCATTTTTCCACTTGCTTTGGCCATTCTTTTTGACTGGCTCTGGTCATTGACCTGCTTCGTGTTTCGACTGGCTTCGTGTTTCGACTTGCTTTGCGTCGACCATTCGACTTCTTTGCGCCTTTTCGGACTTCGCATGGTCTGTTCTCGTTGTCTCTGACTTTAACCTTTGGCTGTGAATTCTCTAGGTGGGCTTATCATCGTCCAGATGATAGGTGCGTATGTTGATTCTTCTCTAGGTACGCTTATACCCGCTTCCTGGGTGCATTTATCGCCGCTGGACTTCTCTGTTGTTAAGTGTACTCTGGTCCTTTATTCTGGCATCTCCGGTAGGGTCATCCCTCTCTTTAAACGTCGCTGCCCTGCCGACGACTTATCTCTTCTAATTGGTTTGTAGCTTGGTAGTATGGTGAGTTCGTCAACTCGAACATAATGACTGGGTACTCGAAATGCCCATACCGCGGATTTGTACTTGTCGCCTTCCTTGGTTTGGATTTGGTGATAGGCATTTCTGGGGTCCTGTTGTGCATCTCCTAGATCAGTGGGACAGGATATCAGTTCATCGCTGTGGCTTTATTGAGAGCTCGGTAGTCCACACACAGCCGTAGTCCGCCATCCTTCTTTCGCTCTTCCGAGATTTCGTAGATCCATGCAATTAGTGTGGTTCCTCATGGCTGGGCTACCCTGTCATTTCCTCTCACGCTCTTCCTTCGCTCCTCATGCCAGAATCGCTCTTCCTTACTGATTCACTTTGGACGCCGTGAAAGGTGCGGTGCGAGAGTTTGCCATGTCTTTGCCGCATTCGTCCACATAGTCCTTGAATTTCATGAGGATACGACAAATCTTGATATTGTGAAATCTTGATATTGTGCTGGGATGCAACCCCATCTGTTACCATCTCCATGTTAACTATGTCTGTTCCTATTCTCATTAGCCTTTTCTGCATTCTGCATTGTAGCATGCTTGGCGGAGTGGAGATGGGTAGGTTTCCCGGGATAGCTGGATTAGACGATTCGTCACAATAGGACCAAGCACCATTAACCAGTTTCTCTCTGCGTGTCTCGGCGAGCCGGTAGCAGTTATTCAAGCACCGTCACTGTGTCACTCTTCTGCCGCAACTACCGCCGCTGCTCCTGCTCGCCCATTCAGCATCCTGGGGTTTCTCTCACATTCGGTGATGCCTTCAAGTCATGCTCCCAGCAACTCTTGACATTCTCCAGGTCATATGGCGAATGCCTCGACCACCTGCACACTAGCTCAGAGATGATCGAATGCGGTAGCCCCAAGTAGTTTTATACCCGAAGAAGGCTCACCATTTTGTTTACCTCACCGCGTTCCAGCAGAGGACTTGTCCAATCTGCTTCTGGAATCTTCGCCCGTTGCGGTCCATGTGGCGCTCGTAGGGCTGTCAATTGACTGTTACTGTAGTCGATTTCCGGGTTTCTTGCGATGGCAAGCCCAAGACTAGGTTGTATGCCTTCATTGGGACGACTAAAACCTCCGATTCATGAACCGGTTTAAGGTGTTCAAAATACTGAGCCACGAGACTTACCTTGCGGCTCTCTTTTACAGACGTCATCACCGGGCCAGGGTGAAGGTGGATGCTGGTTCGTATGGTAGCTTGAGTTTCCTAAGTAGGCTCGCCGATATACAGATGCTCATTGCACTGCAGTCGATTTGTGCTTTGACTCGCTGCATGTTGCCATGTATATCTGGTATGAGGTAGGTTTTATGGTCTCCGCTGCCACAGCGTGTGGGTTGCCGGTTTACCTTTTGGCTTTCGTAGACTTCCTTTGAAAGCCACGGCTCTGTTTATAGATGGCACGGCTGACTCCACCGGGCTTATTGGACTTGACCAACTTTGAATTCCCGGCATCGGGATTGGTAGAATTATTGGAATTGGCGGAAGTGCTTTCCGCAGGTTCGGAGATGAATGGTCGGAAGTTGCATGTCTTATCGCCGCCATTCTGAGACTCTCCAAATTGCCATTGTTGTTTTCGCTGTCCTCCGGGCTTCTTCGAGGTTGCTAGAGCTGTAGGTATACACGATGCGCTGCCTCGCAATCGTCTGTTGACTTCGCCTTCGGTTCTCGGTATTGCCGATTCATGGGTAAGATCCTGTCATTGATTGTAGGTTCTCCGACTGATGATCGCGCTCAATTGACTTATAGGAATGGTATTCGATTTGTCTCGTTGATAGGGTCGGATCCATTAATCATGATAATCGTCGTTGCCAGCCACGCGTTGCGTCCATTATAGCTTCTCTGGCTGGTGATCGCATTCAATTGACTTGTAGGAATGTTGTTCGACTCAATATCTCGATTGTATTCGGTTTCTCTCATTGGCCAAATGGAATAGTCGCGGCCTGTAGCCGTGATAATTGCCATCATTGTGGTGACGCTTCTCGTGCGCCAATTGGTCTCTGAACTCTTCACCGCTGCCATCCGGGTGCTCAATTGGATGATGAAACGATCAATATCCGTGCTCGCAGTAACCATGCTTCGATATGTCGTTTTTAAGGCAGTAATCACGATTGTTGACATTACGATGTGGCGCGTTTAGGTGTACGGCGATGGTGTAGACTTCGACAATGGGTGCTCAATGCACCTGTCGGAGTTTGAACTCGTCTCAATCGACCGTGTGCAATTAATTCTTTCGTCATTTAGTGTAATTCGGAGTCGATTCTGGGGAACTTGTATGCGACACGTCGAATTGGGGTATAACTCGTAAATCCCGTGAGCGAAACGTATCCATTTAATGAAAAAGCGATAATACTGTAAGGGCACGTACGCCAGCGTCCTGCCTAGTAGGCATACGTATGGTTATTATTGGTATACGGTTGCAAACGTGGATACGAGTGGTAGTAACCAGGTGTATAGGTAAGATTATCCCTAGAGATCTAAGTCTCGTGGCAAGCAGACTATATAGAATGGGCGTTACCCGGCCACCGTCACATGTCGCCGTCACATCGACATACAAAAGCATCAGAATACCATCACTGTGGAGATCGAAGACGGGCTCGGCCAGGCACTGTCTGAACTCGAGGGAGAGCAAGCAGGTGTTAATATTATTGTGGCAAAGTCGTTGTGCGTGTTTGAGGCCATGAAGTGCATTCTTCAATCGAACAACGATCGCAGGCGTGTCGAGGCAATCTGAGCATCACTCGGGCAGCGTCTTATCGATATCATTGTCATTGACCTCAGCATTGAGAAAGGCAGAGACCACATCCTAATGATCGATGTTTGACCCAGGTTGTCTGACTCGAGAGATCAGATACCGCGAAGTGGTGAGCTGTCCCACTGGGGCTTCAGTAACTACGCAATCTGTTGATTCATACGGTGTAATTACTAGGCCTGCGTTATACCAGATGGTGCCATCAGGATTGCATTTCGTCTTGTAGACCCACTTGGAGCCAATTTGCTTGACTTGCAATTGCCCTGCATTCTGGGAATTGATAGTTGTGAATGTGTTATTAAGCAGGATCAACGTGCATTCCTCTTCCATTGCTCGCTTCCAGTGGTTTAATTGTGGGCTATCCATGGCCTCCGCATATGTGAATAGATTGCTGTTGATGAATGTTGATGTCAGAGCCTTTGCCCTGATGATTAGTGCATTTGTGGAGATCTTAACTTGATTTCTTGAGATACGATTTGTACATGGTGGTGGTTGGCATGATTGATAGGTCATGGCCGCCAGTTGCCGGGATTTGGCGTTTTTGCGCCGGAGATGACGATTGTGGACGATTGCTTCGCTGGACACTGGTGGTGAATTCTCCTCATCAGAAGGATGCGATCTCCCACATGTACTTGTAGGGAGACTTCGACAGCTATCAGGGTCGGGCAGATTGCGGTCTTTATCATTGTCAGTTCCGTCATGATCACCAGTTCCATGGCCTTCACCTGTCCGACTGGTTCCTGCGTGGTAATGGAAAACTCAATCTCCACTCGTTTCCATTTCCTCCACATATTCTGTCTCTTCTGGTAGCTCAAAGATGTCTGTTTGGTCTCCATGTAGACATGATAAGGGGGCATTCCACTCCTCATCAAAAATGACATCCGACTGGATTCTTACTACTCAGAATGCTGGGTCCCATGTACTCCGAAGTGTTCTCGAATCGTGCACGTAACCGACCATTATACATGGCTTGGATCTTGTGCTGAATTTTCATTGGCGTTGCGGCTCGGGGACAAGTTGACTGGCATAGCTGCCAAATCACCAAAGGTGGTGGAGAGAAGCTTGGTACGAGATGTCATTGCCGTCATTGCTGTGAGAGGACTTGCCAAATGCTTGCCGCATCTTGTATGGAGTGGAATATGGTGATTGATAGCCGTCGCGGTCGTCTCTTTTTGTTAGACCTTTGTTTGGGGTTCGCTGGTGGTGGTACACTGTGGTTTTGACTGTGTCTCCTCAAAAGATAATTGGCACCTTGGAGTCAATGATCATAGAATGTGCTTTCTTGGTGATGGTGAAGACAATGCGTTCGGCGACCCTATTCTTATGCTGAGCGTACTGACAACATGGTCCGTATGTTGTACCACGAGCAGTGAGCACCTGTCGGAATGTCTTGTATTCCTATTCTGTGCACGCATTGTCGCCCAGAAATAATTTCAATTCGTACCCCATGCAGTCAACTCGGGCCCGAAATGATTTGTAGGCTGAGGTGCATGATTTCGACTTCTTATCTTGAAAGACCCAAACAGGGATGTAGAGTGTGTAATTGTGGATGACTAGGATATAGTAGCGATGGCCGGCAGAGGTGGGCATGGAGAATGGACCACACACATCTGAATGTACGAGTTTGAATGGCTTTGTAGTGCGCGTCGTCTTGACTTTGATAATATTCTGCTTGTATATGGCCTGGACGCATGCGGTGCACATTGAATCATGTTTTGTATATTGATCAATTTGAGATCGTAGCGCAGTTTGATTAATGTTAGCTGGACCGCGATGCCATAGGCCTGATTCTAAGATTGTGAGAGGCTTTCGATTGGGCTTTGGATTTTTGGTAGCAGATGGACATTCAGTGCTGGCTGCACTTGGAGAGGAAGTGTGAAGTGGGTTTGTAGTAGGCTTGATGGAGTGAGCGATTGATGGTATGGTGGTGTGTGCGCTCAATGACGCACTGATTCTCTTCTTTTTTCTCATTCTTGAAGTGGTCTTTGAAGCCATACTTGGTACTGTCAAAGTGAGTGCGGTTGCATCCGATATGATATAGAGGTCATTGATCCAAATGCCTGTGATGCTAATTGACACAGATGATATGGAACACTTGCCACGTCCAACCGCGGATGTGTACCCAGCTGTGTCGAATTGATTGCTGGAGTGAAGGCAGAGCCGGAAAATAGACAGGTAGCAAGTTGGGTTACCAACCGTTCCGGACTGTCATTTCAGGTCGGGGTCCACGTCTAAACAGAACTGTTGGCAAATTGGCTGTCCGGGTCGTCAATCATCCAGAACTGCCCACTCAGGTACCGTTCCAAGGAAAAATGACTCACCCAGTCTAAATTGGGCGGGTTGTCAGCGGTAGTGTCAGCAACGGTTCCTGGTTACCCGGCTGCGGACTGGGTTTGGAACCGGACCGGATGCTCCAGTCCGGGTGGTTACATGGAAATCAGGGGTACCCACCGGGTTCGGGGACGGGTTGGAACCGGACCGCGGTTCCATTTCACCATTCCTCCAACTTTGGCTCCAATTGAGTATTTTAGTTCTGATCGTATTGTGATATGATCTATACGTGAAATGTGCAGATTGATGCCCTGTTTCATCTCCAGTTCTCAGATTTCCGATCGGATCGGTATTCATTGAGTCGCTGTGAAATTAAGCCCAAAATCACCTCAAAATGACCGGGTTTTCATCGCGACTCCATGACAATTGGTCCGATTGCAAATCGGAGAACAGGAGATGAAAGAGGGCATGAAACTGCAGATTTCACATATAGATTATATCACGATACGATCCGAACTCAAATACTTAATTGGAGAAAGAAATGTTGACTTTTGACGAGCGGGTTTTGTGTGGAAGCCCGTTGCAACTGTCTGGTTCCGGGTCGGAACCGGACCCGGAACCGAACCGCGCATTTGGACTCGTTGCTAACACTAGTCAGCGGGTTGCCCAGCCGGACAATCTATAGATTCATATAAGGCTCTTGAATTAGGACTGTATTAATAGTATCTTATCACAATTGGGTTTTCAGGAACCAACACTGTGCTTTTGCTTGTTGAGCTGTTTGCAATATCGAGTATTTTGGTATCTGTACTGCACCTTCGATATATGGTATTTTTGCCAAGCAAGATGGTCAACAATACAGTTATGCAAACAATTATCTGTACGATGCTTTGAATACGAAATATGCAAGTCCTAACACTGTTGACACTCTGTTGACGCTTATTTTCAGGATGCCGCATGCATCATGTCGCAGTTGTTTTTGCCAATAAAGGCTGCCATTATCTCATAAATGGATATCCACAAACAATCGGAACATAACTTACTCCAGATGCAAAGCTAAAAATCTTTGATGCTCCGTTGATGCTCATGCTTAGAATAGGGTGATAACTGTGTTGCTATCACTTTTGCCAATAAATGCGGCCAATAAGTCTGTTATGCATAACAGTGACCAAGTCACTTATGAATTACTATACTCACAAGACCACAAATCGTTAATGCTCGGTTGATGTTCATCTTAAGAATGGGGCGGTCTCCGTGCGGCTATCTCTTTTGCCAACAAAATCTTCCAATACGTCCGTTATGCATAACAACGACGAAGTCACCGGTGAATTACGGTACTTCCAAGACCACAAATCGTTGACGCTCCGTTGATACTCCTGCTAAGAATGGGGCAGTGACCCTGTTGCTATGTGTTTAGGCAATAAATACGGCCAATACGTCCGTTATGCGTAACAATGACCAAGTCACTGCTGAATTTCCGTACTTACAAGACCACAAATCATTGACGCTCCGTTGACGCTCATGCCAAGAATGAGGCGGTGATCGTGTTGCTATCTTTTCTGCCAACAACAGCTGCCAGTTCGTCTGTTATGCATCACAACGACCAAGTCACTGCTGATTTACCGTACTTACAACACAACAAATCGTTGACGCTCCGGTGATACTCATTTTAATGTATTGTCCATTCAACATCTGCTGCCATCGATAATTGTTTTCATCCTGATTTGACTTGTTTGATTGTGTTTCTGCCTCATTAAGACTCGGCCCAGGGGCAAAGCCGAGCAGCGCAACTATGTTGCACTGTTCACTCTCCCACGACTAAAAATGATATATAATGCCAAAATATTCATTGCGTCTGATATACATCTATTTATGAACCGATATTCACAAGCTACTTCTCACCATTCACCCATAATATATCTCTAATTGAAACTCTCGGTCAAGCTACATAAAGCTGGTGAACCATTGATACATTGTGGCCTATTTTTTCTTCCGTTGTTTATTTCTCTGCGTTTCAACTGCATTGAGCGTCACAAACACCTTTTCAGCCTGTCTCATTGACTTCCATGTCAGCCGAACCAATCTGGGCACGTTTAGCGCAGCGCTCACATCCTACTTCTCTGGGCTTTCTGATTCCGCAATGCCATTGGATTGCTCTATATCGGATTCATCATCTGCTGCGCAATCATTTTCGCTGCCATTTGGATTATCCACATCGCCATGCCAGTTTAGACAATCATTGGTGTCTAAAATGCTTTCCGGTGCGCTATCCTCGTCACTGTCTACTGGCTGACGGTTGATTTTCCGGATTAAGCAAACATTTCAGATTCGAGTTTGTCCTCCAGGGAGGTTCTTTGCAGACAAAGCGGGTGGCAAAGGTGATGTTTCTGACAATTTAAACGCAGCGGCACCATCATGTTGAATGAGTGAGCAGGGTGCTTTGACGATCTCTTCGGTGTCCGAAACATATCCTACAGCGGTCATCTGCTTGGTTTGAGTGCGAGATTCCTTCTGGGTAGCACGTAGGTTTTGGCTGCCCTGCCACATCTCCATACAGTCCTAAACCTTGGCCATTCTGTGCAACTTCCTTTCCTCTGCCTCTTTCTTCATTTCCAAGTTGTTTTCTGTGTTTGTGGTATCCATTTCCGGGTCAGTGCCTGCCAGAATCCCAGTATTGGCTCGAGCAAACTGCCTTACATTGACTTTTTCGCGAAGGGTCTCGTGTGTGGTTTTTGACTGCCCCCAGCCAATAACATCTCGGCCAAAGGAAAAGCTGGCCTCCACTCCGACACCATGTGGTACGTTAGAGAACACGTCATGCGCCACATTGGAGAGATCGGCATTCTTGGAGTGGGTATCCTCCTGTTGTCGCCACCAATCAGTTATGTCCCGTATCCAAAATATACTGCTAATCACAATTTGGTTGCAGTGGTAATCATTGAGATTTGGATTAATTTGTCCCCAGTCCTTTAGTGCTTCAGGCGGCGAATTCAAATGGAGCCTTGTGGTGGTCATTAAGCGGGCTCCGCGATCGGTTCGTCCGGGGGTCGTCTCTGTACTATTGTTCGGCATTATGTATTTCTGATCATCGCTGGATGAATCGTATGGATCAAAGAATGATTGATAGAACCCTGAACCCGTTGCGGAGAGGAAGAGATTGCTACTCGGTATCGTTTCGAGTTCATTCTCTGGCACACGTTGCTGTTTGGTGCAATTTTCATTCTCCACATACTTCCGAAAGGCCTCCTGGCATGGTGTTGTGTAGGATGTCTCGTCCTCAGGATTAATATCCATTCCCTTGTCACACATTCTGAACCAACGCAACATCAGCAAAATGTAATTCGGTCCGGAAGCCATACGCAACCCCCCCAGACACTCTGGTAGCCCTCACCACTGCTTCTAAGTACTCCCAGATGCTCCCAGCCCCCCCTGGAGCTTTGCAAAGTGCTTTCAGACTCTGCAAGAG
>Ga0307512_10007341_pt1 | contig 10946 bp, 15 predicted proteins | sample 14_EM_MG_FD_200267 | JGI IMG/M metagenome (GOLD analysis project Ga0307512, IMG submission 200267) | Populus trichocarpa ectomycorrhiza microbial communities from riparian zone in the Pacific Northwest, United States - 14_EM | ecosystem: Host-associated > Plants > Roots > Unclassified | place... | reverse complement strand
AAAAAAAAAACTCCCCACATTTCCCACCGGGGAGCTCGTTCGTCATAATTGCGCGCTGAGCCGAGATCACTGATCATCCACTCGAACGGATCCCTTACAACCGTTGTTCGGACCGGACACGAGCCGCACTGACCCCGAAGGTTGGCTTCCGATGCTCTTCTTCCGATTGCCATTTTCTCGTCGGCTAAGCGTTGCCAGCATTCTCTCGTTCTGCCCAGTTGGTCCTCCTGACAAGCGCCGAGATCGAGCGCTGGGCGCCGGAAAGGAGTGCAGAACGTCAGGAGCAAGCGATGCCGGCGGGAGAGCGCTGGTGGAAATCTGCTCCTCCTTTTGGTTCGTGTACCTGTAGCCCCGCGCGGTTATCCCGACGAAATCACCCCGTGAAAGCTCGGAAGTACATACATAGGCTGCGCAATTCCCGAGATCGGAGCCATCGGTAGCTGCGGAAACAGCTCATTCCCCGGTGACGACAGGGCACGACCGGCGTTCACAAGAGGCGTAAAGCTCCTGATGTGAGCTGGAGAGCCTCCAGAATTTCTTCGGGACCGAGCTGAGGTATCCCGCTCCCGCTACCACGGAGTCTAGTTGCTTCTTGCGTATATACTTGACCCCTCTCGGTCTGCTTAACAAACAAGGTGGCGAGCTGCATATGACGTGTGGCAATCTCGGTTTGAAGCGTTTGAAACCTCTGCCCGATCCCCTTCGTGTCGTGGGACGTCAAGCGAAAGACTTGTGGAATGAGCTCGTCAATCAGTGCCTGCTTCATCTCTTCCGAATAGCGCTTGCATCGGTAATACAGGCAGCGGAAAACGACTGCATCCTGTTGTAGTCCGTTGTCTTTACCACTGAGCTTCTCTTCCGTTTCCCGGGAATCGTGAAACAATAACTTCGCACCTTCGGCATAGCCTCGGAACTGATCTGGAATGAAATCTGATAGTTCTTCGAGCGGCAGTTGCCATCCGGGAGCCTCCGGGGCGTCACTAGATACAGCTTGTGCGGATTTTCGAATCCGTTTGCCCTTTGTAGCCGTAGTATGTGGTGACGGTGAATCCACGACGGCATGCTTTTTTAGAGCCACAATACTTTCAGTTGGATAAAAGTGAAGTCTGAATCTTTCGATAGTTCACAACGGAATAATCTTGAGTGTCTCGTTCGGTATTCGGTTTTGGCGTTTGATCTTTGACGATGCTATCGATAGCCTTGTCACTTGCGGCGGAACGCCGTCCTTACACGTCATTTGGTCAGCGCGAAGTTCACGGGATCCGCCCCGTCGGCTCGCAAAGTATTATACCTTCGTTTCATTTTTTTTTTTGGCTTACTAGGTATGACGTCACGGCACAAGGCCTCGCCGCTCGGAAAGTTTGGCTTGGGACTGTGTAAGGTCCGGGATTGCACAACCGTAGGGACAGGTTACTGAGTGTTTGGAATTGCGCAGTCATTAGAAAGGTTGTTGTGTTCAGTTGCATGAGAGAAGTGTGTGTACACGTGAGTTGTGTGAGTACGAGTCGGCGTCCGGCGCTCAAACGAAAGCCCCATTCTGTAGGGGGGGACATCAATTTTATTTCGTATCTATAACCTCGCCAGACTACGGCGAACGCCAACAACACCAACCCACATCCGTCCGCGGGCCTAGCTATGCGGCTCTCCTTTGGCCCTCTTGGCCTACTCAATAGCTATCTTACACCCCACCATCACCATCACCATCACCTTCCACCTCCATCGACTCCTCGTCTCCTTCCACTACCTCCTCCTGCTTTTCCGCGGTGTCATTGCTTGCTTGCTCCCACTCCTCTCCTCTAGCCTTCCTTCCTACATCGGTTGACTCCAGAAACTCAAGTATTGCCCCAGTGCAGCGCTCATTTGCAAAGAGATCTGCCATACGGAACCGATCCCTTCCACGCTTCGTTTGTGCTCGTACTGCCTTCCAGAGGACTTTCTGCTGCTCCTTCCAGGTGGTACGCACCGTAAACAGATGCTCGCAGGTCTGAGTTGCTCCAGGTTTGCAGCACCACCAGCACATATCGTCTTCCGTACTGCCAATCCATTTCAGATGCTGACCGGTAAGTGCATGTCCCATCTTCAGTTGGTAGTACCGGGACGCTGTGGTCTCCCTTGTCTTTGCTGGTCCTGGATCCGGGCGGTTTCTTCGCTATGGGCGGCACTTGACACTGTAAGCCAGATTTGTATTACGCGAGTAGGCCCAATTCTTCGCTTCCTGTGTGAGTTGCGTGCGTGCGAGTTGTGTGAGTACGAGTCGCCGTCAAGCACTCAAGCGAAAGCCTCATTCTGTAGGATGAGGCGGTTGTATGTGCTGTGGGGTGGCGTAGTCGATCTCTTCGGCAAATCTGGCTTCCACCGAGCGAGACAAACCAGAACCAGCTTGGACGGTGGAGGGTGATAATATCGGATTTGTGGAGGTGGTATATTCTAGCCGATTTCCTCGGCGAAGTCTTGCTTCCTACGCCGAGCGAGACAAACCAGAACCAGCTCGGACGGTGGAGGGTGGTGATATCGGGTTTGTAGAGGTGGTATATTCTAGCCGATTTCCTCGGCAAAGCCTGGCTTCCTCCGTCAAGCGAGGAGAAACCAGACCGTGGCCCCGATTCTTCCCCTAGCCTTCCACATACCCGAAACAGTCCGGATAAGATTGGGACGGTCGAGTGGTCACTGTCTTCCGCGGGGCATGTCGGCGACTGCCCGTGAGGGTCCGGAGGGTCTGCGTCGGTGAAAGTCAGCAAGGCTCACTATGCTTCGCCGTAAGAGAGTACCCACGAGCTTCAGCGGAGATGAGGAGCGTGAAAATGATAGGGGAGGAGGGGGAGGACGAGGAAGATATGTACATGCACTGAGGTGGGAGCGAATCATCCGGATCGCCCTTTTCGTTCGTACCTCCCGTAATGCTTCACGAGCACTTCGTCCCATCGACTCACGCCATTGGGCGAGGCAATAAGTCGGAGAAGAGAGTAAGGAGGAGGATGGTGGATACGTAGGTGTAAGGCAGGACGAGGGAGGAGATGGAAAAGTCGGAATCAGATGATACACACAGTGAGGATGATGGGATGGAGAGACCAGGTGGAGCAGCGGGAAGTGAGGAGATGAAGAGGACCGGGGAGAAGATGGGGGAGGGAGAGGAGACATGAGGGAATGGGGAAGAGGGAGAAGGCGCAAAGGGTGCAGGTTGAGAGGAGAGACAGAGCAAGGAGGAAGAGGGGAGAGAAGGAATGAAAGTGAGAGCAGGTGTAGCGGGTGTGACTTCCGAGCGAGGAGCGGGAGGAGCCGAAGAAACCTGGAGGAGAGGAGACGAGCGAGGAGGGAATGGCTAGAGCTGTCTGGAGGAGATGAGGTAGGAGATTATAATAGCTAGAGTAGCCTCGGGGGGATGAGATGGAAGAGGAGGCCAAGGAATGGCTGAAGTAGCCTGTGGAAGATGAGAACGATGGGGATGAAGAAGGGAAAGAAGAGAAGAAGGAGAGAGAAGGAGGAAGAGCGGGCTTTTAAGCTGGGAGCTGGGAAAGCATTGCTGTGAACCTTTCGGGAAAAAGGCTTATTAATTTTAAGTAAGAATAGTGCTAGTATGGAAACTACAATGTACTTAAGTATGTAAGTACTTATGTATGTACATAGCGCGGCTTCAACCGATTCGGGGACTGCCATGCCTCGACGAAGCGGCGCCAGGGCAGTCCTCTCTGCTGTGCTCCAGGCAACCCAAGACGTGGTGCCGCACAGCATCGGTGGTCGCGTGTTGAACGCCACAAGCCTGGGAATCCCGCAATGGCTTCACCATGTTGACCATGTCTGGCCTCGACACCATTAGGTTTCGTTGACGTGTTCTGGATTGTGTTGCGAAAGGATGTTGTTCTCTTGCGGATGTCGAGACATCATGGGCGATCCTCGTCCAGGTGGCCGGTGCACTCTATGTGATGTCTGTCTTTTCCGCTCCCATATGTAGATCGATAGTTAGTCAGTCAGTCAGTCATTATTCTCTCTCTCTCCATCCCATTCGGTCCCACCTTTCCGCCTCATCACATCACTCTCGACCCGGCTCAGCCAGGATCACGTGCGTCCCTTACGGGCGAGTGCGGCCCGGCGGTGAACACACAACACCGGAAGCAGGCAAACAAGCACTCTGCCTTCTCCGCCAGCCTCGGCCCGCCGCAACGCAAAGCCCGGCACACACAAATTGATGGGGGCGCCAACGGTAGGTGGACAGGTGTCTAGATGTGCTCTGCACACGTACTAGTGCCAGTACATGCCCGGGAAAGTATCTTCGACGTCCGTACCGGTCGCTGTCGAGACGTCATCACCGCTCGCTCGGTCCACGCTACATTTCCGACGAAAGCGGGTCCCTGTTTGCAAGTATGTAATCACACTCCACCATAACCCCCGCTCTGCAGAACACGCACCTAAAGTTGGTGGTAACTAATAGCGGGCGCGCAGGTTCGCGTCACCACTGCCGGCGCCTATCCGGGCGGCTAGCTAGCCGCGCACGCACACGTAACGTATGTATATATTACACAATCGAAGCAGCGGGCGCTGCGGATGCTCGGCGCTAACCAAGCACTCTGCATATCAATGTACCATACAGTTGGTCCATTCCCTCATGCATAGATAGACGCCCATACGGGCTGACTGGGCCGACCGGGTCGATCACGTCAGCACTATGCCTGTGGCTTGGCGCTCTTTCCGAGACAATTTCGCCCGCACACACGGCACATCCACACCGCGCTCACTCGGGCACGTGATCTGCCACGACGAGATACGGGACGGACGAGAAGAGGGCCCCCCCCGGGGATCGGCGCCGAGGTCGCAGAGAGAAAGATTCCCGCTCGCCCGTCGACAGCTCCGCGCTTACTCCGGGCGCATCTGGGTGCACTTCCGATCGGCTCCTGGACGTGTCCGATCGCGAGCAGGACGTCGAGATCGGCTGCCGGACGTCGTGGGATCGATCGAGCCATCGGACCGCAACCGCTTGCTTGATCGGCGCAAGGGGGTTTCGATCGGGATCGAGACGTGTGGCGATCGCACCCCCCGGACGTGGGCCGTTCCAACGTCGGTACACAAGTAATGCATATCTAGGGTGTCGCCCGCCAACTGGGCACGCGGCCCGAGCCAAGTGCAACCCACAACGGACCTCGCCCCGAGCACCAGGGGAACGGTGGAGCACCCCGGTGCGCAGAACTGCCGTCCAGACGCCCACGGACGAGAGATGTGGATGTCGGTGCATTCGGATAAAGCGCGGAGAGCACGGCACAATGGACGGGCCGAGCTCCAGCCGAACCGTCGCAAGCAACCCGCTTACGGCCTCCACCGACCAGTAGTTACCCGCTCGAAGACCAATCGAGCTCGCGGTGGGTAAGCAAGTACGCTCGGAGTGGTGGTTCTGGTTTTTTTTTTTTGTTTATTCATACTCGCATGCGACCTATATAGATCATGGCGGCATACATTTTGTCTGGTTTCCTGTCCGCAGTCCGCGCGCGGCGGCTCGTTGCAAGCTCCTATTTTTGTGGTGGTTCTGGTGAGAGATGACTACAAAAGGGTGTGTGTACGTGGTTAGTTATGCAATGATTCCGAAATGCTAACTACAGCCAACTGGGCCGCCTTCCGTCGAGAATAGAACCGCTTACGAGGTGCAGCGGGGCAGTGCACGCTCGCCTCCAGCGCGCCGGAGCGAAGCGCACCTCCATCGTGAGTCGAGCACAGATACATAGTGGAGGCGATATCTGGAATGTGTGTGTCTTTAGTTGGGCTGTCCGTGGAATACAATGCATACGATGGGGAGGACATACAGGTATGTACCTACCTCACCTGACCTCACCTGGGCACGACACCAGTGCCCCACGGGCAGGAATGGAGGCTATATGGGCACGGGGGGGGTGCACCGACATACCGACATACCAACGTACGGAACGTGCACGTGCAAAACAATGTGAGAATGTAGATGATGCTACATGGTGTGTGATTGTGTAGGTATGTGTGTACATACCCAGGGGCCTGGACGGAGGGACATCGCTCGGGCAAGGCAATCCCGCATCATGCGAGGGACGCAAATTGTTCCATACGAGACGGTCAGGTTGTCCGTCGGGGCCATGGGTGAAGACATTACCGGCTTCGCTGCGTCGTTGTTCGCCAAAAAGAAAAGGTGTAGTTATTGACCGTAGTGATATTCATGTGCAGAAAAAGAAACAGTGGGAAAGAAAAATAATCCCCAACCAACTCAGGATGTACGGTAGACGCCTCTCCTCTGATACTCCGAAACTCCCAAAAAAAAAACCGACGAAACAGATGTACCGCTAAAGTACGACAGGAGTACGAACACCACGCAGGCGAAATGAGGTGGGTAAAAAAACAGGGAGAAAAGATAAAAAAAAAAAAAGGCCCAACCACCGGTGCGCAAGGTCAGTACTTCACGGGACTGAACGGGATGTGATCCGACGGAGCGGGCAACAGCAGACCGCCACCGATGACGCCCAGACTGTCCACCGATCGGGCCAGCCTCAGGGACGGCCGGCGCGCTGCGTGGCCGTACTGAGACGGAGCGTGCGAGACGTGCAGTTCGGGGACATTGCGCGGCTGGTGCTGGGCCGTCGACGGGGCGTAGAAGGACGAATGGCGCCACTGCTGTTGCTGAGCGGACGGCGGCGGCGGCGCATGGACGGACGGATGGCGCCACGGCTCGTTCTGGGCTTGGTCGGACGGTGGCGGCGGGAACGACGGCGGGCCGGAGAACCCGGTCGTCGGCGACGCCGGCGTCGAGTGCGAGTGGCGGTGTTGGCGGACGGGCGCCGCGTACAGGCGGGCGGAGATCTCCTCCGACGCCTGGTCGAGCTGCTCGAGTGACGGGAAGAGGTCCAGGTGCGGACAGCTCGAGGCAGCGATGTGTGGCGACCGGTCGACCATGCCGAGCGTGTTCCGATGATGTATCCGGCCTTGGGGGACTGCGTGAGCCACGAAGATCCAGGAAGGGGGGACGGTGGGCACTCACGGTCCAGGATGGCCTGGCACTCCTTCTGTGCGTCCTGTCTCATCCGGGTCACCAGCACCACCTTCACGTCGTGCTGCAGCGGGCTCTGGATCTCGAATCCCTCGTCACCCTAGTTGGCAAACACGGTGAGCTGAACTTGCCATCACATCGAGCGAGATATAGCAGTTGTCGATTTCGGGGGCACGGAGGGGCTATCGCATACGGTTTGCATGTCCGTGCCTTCGGACCACACGACGTCGTCACCAAAGTACTTTTTGAAGTGCTGGACGAAGAACCGCTTCTCGAAGCCCTGCGTCTTGACGAACAACCGCGGCGGTCTCTGCGGGTGTCTCCGGGTCGGGAAGTCGAACATCAAGGCCTTGAGCACGGCGGCGAGAGAGTTCTGCGAGCTGTGTGGTGGTGGCGGTGGCGGTGGTGGTGGTGGCGATGGGGTCGTCGACGAGTCATGAATTGACAGTGGCAGCATTGGGAGTCTGCGGGAGGAAGAGAGGGCACGGCTAAGTTCTTATACGGACGGGGGCAGGCTCGAGCTCGTGTGGACTATGCTGTTTTCGATGGGGAGGATTCCCAAGGCGGATACGCTGGAATGGAGATGTTTCTAACCTATTGCCAACCGAACAGCAGGACGCCGGGGGGCGTATATATGCGTTCGAGGCTAGCTGAACAATACAAAAAGGCCTTTACATAGTCATTGTTTTTCTTTTTTTTTTTCCTTTCTTTTTTCTTCTTCGGAGAAGCAACGGCCGACCCGAAGATAGGTGCCCACCGGCAGACACACGGCATACGACTCCAGGTATAGAATACCCAATTCTGTCTCTACGTATGTAGATAGAGTATGCACAGCTATATCCATGTCTACGCACGGCCGCCACCGCCCTGCCCGTGTGCAACTCCGCCTCACCAGTATATTGTAGCCGAGACAGGGTGGGACGGTGGGGGCGATCTCATACACATAACTATGTATGATGACAGTTTTGTAACTGCGGAAAGGCCCCGGCCAAACACATCCCGGCAGGGCGCAGCATTCCCACGGCTGAGATCCAGGGTCAATTAGAGTCCATAGGCGAGCAGATCCGCTCACGTTACAGGCGGTGCAGAGAAGAGTGCGTCGCTGGTCGGCTAGATGCACGCTTCCTTTTCGGGCACCGATCGCTTCACATGTCTGTCGATTCGGTACGCACCGGCCCCGTCACCCGCAAGCGGCGAGCTTCGCCGGGAGGCATCGCGAGCGACAGATAGATATGTAGTCGCGCAGACTGTGGGTGCGAAACAGCTCCAGCTTGCTCCAGTGAAGCGAGGCGCGCCTGTCGCTGGGAGCACACCCCAATGGATGGATGAAACACCGGGGAAGTCTTTGAAGGCGAGCCCGCACCCATGCACGTCCCGTGTTTCGGTGCGTCCGATGCGTTCTCACGGATGTCCCCGGTCCATTCCCCGCTCTGCAGCAGTGTTTCAAACAACGGTTCCTCCCCTTGATGTTTTCCACGGCAACGCCGGCGTCCGGCTGCTCGAGGCGTGCATATTATACATAGTTGGCGAGACCGGATGGATGCGGCGATATCGATGTCGCACGGCTGGCCCGACAGTCGACGGCCGCGTGCGTGACGGGCGCAGGGCTGAGGAGGACGCTGGATGACGGCACGCCTACTAGACGGTCCGAGCCAGGTGTGGCTGGTGTGGCTGGTGGGGCGGGGATTAGTTATGTTCGCGGTTGAGGGCCCTTTTCCCTCGCAACTGGGATGAGAATGGCATTGCAGCAGGAACGGGGCCGCATTACCATTGAGGGGATTAATGCTCTTTTCCAAGACCCCCACCCCCCAACTCCTATGCGGCGCTGAATTGCCGCGTGGAGGCAATAATTTTCATGCTTAGACAAATTATGTCTGTAATTCTCTGGACCTGGGTTTATGCTGTAGGTGATTTTCTTTCTATGTCCGACCGAATTCATGCGTGGTCCCTCGGTGCCAAGGCGCCAATGTGGCTGTTGTCCTCATCTTTGTTGGATTGTCGCGTACAGAGGCAAGTATGATACTCTAGGTACATACTTTAGGGAAGCAGTTCCAGCCGTGTCTCTAGCCTGAGTTGCAGAGCCCAAGTAGCATGCACACTCTGCTCTACCGCACATACATAGACTACGACTGATGAGTGCAGATACGGGCCCAACCGTGCACTCACGTTGACGGAAGTGAGGTGAGGTGAGGTGATGATGCCCCGAATTGGAGTCGTCATCGCCTAACATATGTATGTAACTACAGGTATCACATATCTACATGCCAAGTAACCATACCGTGCCTACCGTACCAACCCCGGATAGGCGGGATCGATCATGTAAGCAACTACTACATCATAGATAGATATCTAGGTACACAGCGGAAAGCGGAGATCTGCCGTACATATCCAACTGAGTTACTGTACTGTACTCTAGTGGCGCGCAATGTCTATTCTCGTCCCTGCGCATGACACGCAACTCCCAAGCCCCCGGTGTATCTAGTATGTATGTGTCGGTCGGTGATCTATTCTGGCTGACGCCACGATGCTGCGCACATCGCCACGCCGCCACTCACCGCGTCCAACGCTGCTGTCAGGTATGCATGTAACTGCGACAAACGACGTGCATGTCTGCGCGCCGAAACAGGTTGGCTGTGGGTAACCAACCGGTTGAATGGATGCGGGTACACTGGATTGTCTCTTCTATTTTATTTTATTCCTTCATTGATCGTGTGCAGCCTAGCCATGCAGACTATGGCGATGTACTGTACTAGTACATCCCCGTTTCCCGTCCACTGTCCAGCCCCGACCCCAAGCAGTCTGCAGGCGGCCCGTTGTGGCTCCCCTTGCTCTCCGCCCTGGCCTGCCCCGCGGATTTTAAAGCGCACCAAGGGGCGTCCAAAGGGAAGAAACAAAAGAAACCACCCCTTATCCCTCACTCCTCTCCTGCCGAGAGCAGGAACGGGGGGCGTGGGAAACTACAGGCGCTCCTCGGCCTCCGCTCCCACCTCCACTGCCTCCTGCCTTCTCACATCCTCCCTCTCTTCCCACCCCACCTTCCGATGCCTCACCCTGGGCGTCTTCCTCGCCATACGGTACTAGCTTCCCCACATCCGCCGCCGACAGGAATTGCGGGATGGCTTCGCTGCAGCGGCCATCAGCGAACAGGTTCCCGGATCTTGAAACGATCGCTTCCACTGCCGGTCTCAGCTCGAACTCGTGCGTACAGCGCTTTCCGTTTACCCTTCCGCCGCGGGCAGTGGCCCGGTCCCCAGCCCAGCGGTGGGCCTCCGTCTGGGATCTCACGCCATGGATCATCATCGGATCCGCAGTAGTTATGCCAAGCTGCGAGTCGCTTCTGATGATCACCCCCAGAATAAAGAAGCCGCTCTCTTCGAGGAGCCAAGTTCGCAGCAATCTTATCCGCTATTTGTGGCCCCTCCAGATACGTACAATAGAATAAAACCATCTGATCGACATCTCCTCAACTATGAAGACAAGTACCTACATGTAGTTACTCAATGCTTCGCAGATTCACACTCCCCTCCTCCTCATGACTCCCGCATCCACGGTCCGAAGAACCCAGCCATCCGTCTCGGGCAGGTCGAAGGGTCCTGGTGGGAGAGCAGCGCCCATTGGGAAATCGCCGCCCTCGGCTGGCACGGATGTTAGTTACGTCAGTGTAGGAGGGAAGGAGAGGGAGAGGGATAAGTAAACTCCGTGGTGTAGTTACTCCCCATCCGGATCGCCAACGGACACATGATGGTTCCACTGAGTGGTGCTCCGCTGCTGCAACGGATACGCTTGGATTGGTAAAGATGGCGGCTGTAATCCTCTTCCCAGACCCGTCAATGGTGCTAACTGGTACGAGAATGGGGTGTTACCACACTGCTCAAGGAGGGGCGACTACCAAAATGTTCTCAGTTCTCTTGGTAGAACTGGCTAAACTGGTTAACTGCAATTCGACGTCAAGGGG
>Ga0307512_10007340_pt1 | contig 10946 bp, 11 predicted proteins | sample 14_EM_MG_FD_200267 | JGI IMG/M metagenome (GOLD analysis project Ga0307512, IMG submission 200267) | Populus trichocarpa ectomycorrhiza microbial communities from riparian zone in the Pacific Northwest, United States - 14_EM | ecosystem: Host-associated > Plants > Roots > Unclassified | place... | reverse complement strand
TCAACTTTGCGCTGGTGGAACTTGCACTTTTCTGGTTTTAGGAATAGATTGAATTTCTCAAGTTTATCCAGAATGTGGTTAACATGGAGTTCATGGAGTACTTCATTGTCTTCTGTAGCGATGATCATGTCATCCATGTAGATACAAAGCCATCCTTAAGCGACTTCATCTTGAAAGATGTCATCCATCATTGTTTGAAAGGTGGCGGGGGAGTTAGTAAGTCCAAAGAACATGACTGTAGGTTCAAACAATCCTTCGCTGGTTTTGAAGGCAGCTTTGTATTCGTCACCTTCTTTAATGCAAATATTATTATATCCCCATTGAATGTCAAATTTAGAGAAGAGACATTTTTCTGCAAGGTCATAAATGAGTTCTGAGATTAATGGCAAAGGGTATTTATTGGGGATTGTCCATTTGTTCAGATTTTGATAATCTTGAACTGGGCAAAATTTGCCATCTTTCTTTCGAATAAGGAAGAATCCACTTGTGTAGGGAGATTTGGAATGGCAAATTCTTTGTAAATGTAGATTTTGAGAGAGGAATTCATGTTGTTCTTCCTTTTCCTTGGGAGACAGTGGATAAACTCTACAATTGATCGATGTAGGAGCGTCTTCTGTCAGTTCAATTGTGTGATCCCAAGGTCAACAATCTGGAAATCGTTCCAAGGCCTCTTCTGAGAAGACTTTTCCATGTCAATGGTATCACTTGGGGACAATTTCTTGCCAAGTACATTTCTTTTTATCAGTGGCATCTTGGGCTAGTTGTGAGGCGATGGTGGTTTTGGCAATCCTGGTTTGGAGCCAGACTTTGTTGCCTTCTTCCCATCCAGGGATGGATTTTACCCAGATAGGTGCATTTTCTGTCTGTCTAGTGCCTTTAAGAATTGGTCACCAATTGTTGGCCTTTGCTGTGGAAATCGTAGTAAAGCCATCTATGTGACTGTTTCACCAGTCTACATCTGGATTTGAAGCTTCTAGGAAGGGATAGCCAAGAATGAAGTCATCTTGTCCAATGTCAGCAACATAAAAGGCATGGAGTGCCTGTTCCCCATTGTTATTGACCGTTAGATCTACTGCTTCTAAGATTTGTCTAGCTTTGTTGTTAGTTCCATCTACATTTTGGACTTTTCGTGCTTTAGGTAGTGTTCATGTAACAAGTTTTAGTTGTTTTACTGCACAAGGGTGAATGAAACATTCTGTTGCACCACTATCAAGAAGTGCTTTTCAATTGACTTGTTTTCTTCTGGTTCATAGCTGAAAGGGGACTTGTATTGCATGTTTTCGAGCTATATACATAGAACCAGAATTATTTAGAACTGCCCAAGCAAGAGCCATAATACTCAGGCATCCTGAAAATCCATATCTTCTCCAAGAGAATGAATCTCATCCATAAAGGTGCAGCAATCTTCTTCCAATAGATGTGCTACTCATACAGTGAGGGATGTGGATGTAGAGGGGGCTTCGGAGGTGACTGACTTGTTGTCATTCTCAATCTGGACTGTGCAAGTCATACAAGCACATGTCTTTTTGTTGGGACAATCACGAACAAGGTGACCTTGTTTTCCACATTCAAAGCATTGACCTGTCTTATGGTATTTCTCATGTTCTTTGTCATTTGTAGCTTTGCAGATGACAGCAGATGTATCCATAGTGTTATCATCTCAAGGAGGAAGACGTGGTCAAGGAGGTTGTATGCAATTTCCTGATCCGCACCAGTTCTGGTTGTTGGATCCAGGGCGGCGCCAGACCCATCCGGAAGTCTGTCTCTGTTCTTGTCCTTGAGTATGGTTGGCATTGAAAGTCCCATACTCTGAATGAAGCGATTTGGTTTTCAAATAGATCTTCTGTTGACATTGAACTGTAGCCCTCCATTGTTCATAGGTTTCAGGATTTTCCATTTTAATACATGCATCAGCAAGTGATCATGGGAGTCTGAGGACAAAGGTTCGAAGATTTGTGTGGTTGTTTATATCTATGTTGGCACACAGTGCATGGGTCTCAAAGGCAGCAAGATATTCATCAAGATTATCATTTTTCATCTTGAGTTTCTTTAATTTGTCTTGGGCCCTTTCATGTTCTGCATAATCAGAGAAGGCTTCTTTGAATCATTTTTCAAGTTCTTTCCAGGCATTGGACTGGCGTGGAATCATACTTGGATCTTCTACTACATGGCAAAGCCACCTATCAGCTGTGTCAACCCATCCTTCACACTTCAGTCCTTCAAGGAGCAAGAGGAAGTAGATGCTGTGTATAATTGGGTCTTTGGCAATATCGGCTTTATAGTTCATGAGCATAAACCGATTGAAGAAAGCCAGAAATCTTGTGGTTTGGAAGCAATCTCCATTGTATTTGTCTGGGTGGATTCCCTCAAGTTGACATGCTTTTTCTTCCTTATCATCTTGAGGAAGATTTTCAAGAGAGAAAGGGTCATCTCCCATTCCTCTTGGTCATTGTGGAGGTTTTTTGCATGCTGTTCGAGATGACCCCATCCCAAAGGAACCAAAGACATCTTTGTACCCTGGTTTATTGTCATCACTGTCATCATTATCGCTAGGATCGTCAAATGGAGTGAGGGGTCTCCTTTCTTGTTCCTCTGCAACTTTTTCTGTTGTGGCCATTATGGCTGTAGCAAACGGCATAGTATCTCTGGGTTTGGATGGTTCTTCAGTGCAAGATGGTGGTCAGGTAGGTTCTCCACTCTGTTCAAGAAGAATAAAATTGATTCCTGGGAGTGGGTGGTTTTTGAGTCCTAGTTCATTTCAAGCCAGTCGAAAACATTCAAACTTGTTTCCTTAGACATGTACTTTGAACCATATGCCATAGACATTGCTGACATATACCAGTGCGTTGTTAAGTCTAGCATAGTAACCTGTATAAGGTGCTCTGGTATCTTGACTGCTTAGCAGGTGTCATACATTTTCAGTGAATTCAGTGGGTACACTGTCCTTTGGTTCAGAGATTGTATTGAATGGGCATTTGAGATTACTCAAAGCTTTGGGGGAGGTGTTGTCAGATTCAGGTAGATAGCGAATGCGCCAGTCCTTGGATCAGCCTTTTCCTTTCACATCTCTGGGAGTCAAAGTTATTTTGGTAAAGGGAAGCTCGTTCTAATGTCACGGTCAGGTCACCATGTCTTTCAGTCATTTAAGTTCTGGAGTTTTCAGACAGGGGTATTTTGTCATGGACTGCCCCTTTTTCCTTACCTAATCTTTTCTTGCCTACTTCATACTTGACTCCGGACCGGCTTCCCTGTGCTTACCTAACTTACCTATGGACTGTTCTCACGTTTTCTAGAGACTTCCATAAGGTTCCATAACATTCTCCTTGTTTCTATCGCCTTCTATAGCCTTCTCCGACCTTCCAGTAGCTTCTACTGTCTTATGTATATATACTGCCCTCAGTAGCATAGAATGAGCTCTCTAAGCTCGTTCTATTTGTGCAATACAGGTTATTGTCACTTCCTTGAATGCGTGCAGCTTCTCTCTAAACAAATCTCTCTGCGATAGTCAACTTTGTTGCTATTTGCCTTTCATCTCTAAACGTCTTCGAGATCATGTGTTGTATCTTGCTCGATTCCAAGTCCTGTCAACTTGTGTAATCTTCACTTGCCTCTAGAACAAGTCACATGATGTCTCATGTGACTGATCCCAACACCTGACACCCACCTTTCCTCTTTGGAACACTGACACAATTACCACATTAGGACGACTTCCTAATCGAGACATCGGGTTGACTTCCTATTTGGGAAATACCCCTGTCTGAAAGCTTCAGAACCAAGACAATTGAAAGATATGGTGACCTGACCATGACATTAGAACGAGCTTCCCTTTCAAAATAACTTCAACTCCCAGAGACGTAAAAGGAAAAAGCTGATCTAAGGATTGGCGTATCCGCTACCTACCCAAAACTGACGACATCTCCCCTGAAGCCCTAGGCAATCTCAAATGCCCATTCGACACAATCCCTGAACCAAGAGACAGCGTACCTGCCAAATTTACAGAAAACATACAACATCTGCTCAGTAGTCAAGAGACTGGAGCACCCTATACAGGCTACTATGCTAGACTCAACAACGCATTGGTATCTGTCAGTAACGTCTATGGTGTATGGTTTGAAGTACGCGTCCGAGGAAACAAATTCGAATGTTTTCAACTAGCTTGAAACGAACTCGGACTCAAAAACCACCCACTTCCAGGCATAAACTTCATTTCACTTGAACAAAGCGGAGAACCCTCCCAACCACCATCTTGCGCTGAAGGACCATCTGAACCTAAATGTACTATGCCATTTGCAGAAGCTATAATAGCCGCAACAGAAGCAGTACAAAAAGAACAAAAGGAAAGACCCCCGACCCCTTTTGACAAACCCTCTAGTGATGAAGACGATGATGAATACAGACCAAAGTACAAAGATGTCTTTGGATCCTTTGGAATGAGATCATCCCAAACAGCTTGCGACAAACCTCCTTGCCATCCTCAAGGCACAGGAGATGACCCCTTTTCCCTTGAAAATCTTCCCCAAGATGATAAGGAAGATAAAGCATGCCAACTTGAAGGCATTCATCCCGACAAATTCAATGGAGATTGCTCCCAAACCACAAGATTCTTGGCCACCTTCAATCAGTTCATGCTTATGAATTACAGGGCTGATATTGCAAAGGACCCAATTATGCACAGCATCTACTTTCTTTCACTTCTAGAAGGACCAAAATGTGAAGGATGGGTCGACGCAGCCGACAGATGGCTCCATCACATTGTAGAAGATCCCAGCATGATTCCATGTTGATCCAATGCCTGGAAAGAACTTGAAAAGCGCTTTAAAGAAGCCTTCTCTGATTACGCTGAACACGAAAGGGCCCAAGACGAACTAAAGAAACTCAAGATGAAAAATGATAATCTTGATGAATATCTTGCCGCCTTTGAAACCCAAGCACTGCGTGCTGACATAGATATGAATGACCACACAAATCTTCAAACCTTCACCCTTGGTCTTCCATGATCACTTGCTGACACTTGTATCAAAATGGAAAATCCCAAGACCTATGAACAATGGAGGGCCACAGTTCAACATCAACAGAAGATTTACTTGAAAACCAAGTCGCTTCATTCAGAATACGGAACTTTCAACAATCGTACTCAAGGACAAGGACAAAGACAAACTTCTGGATAGGTCTGGCATTGCCCTGGAGGCAACAATCCCAGATCCAACAATCAGAACTGGTGCGGACCAGGAAATCACACACCTCCTCAACCACGTCTTCCCCCTCAAGATGACAATGCTATGGACACTTCTGCTGTCATCTGCAAAGCTACAAATGACAAAGAACATGAGGAATACCGAAAGACGGGCTGATGCTTTGAATGTGGAAAGCAAGGCCACCTAGTTCACGACTGTCCCAATAAAAAGACATGCACTCAAACAACTCATACCATTCAAATCGAAGATGACAATAAATCAATTGTTTCTGAAACTCCCTCATCTGCGTCCCTTGCTGTGCGAGTGGCATGATTGTCAGAGGAAGACCGCTGCACTTTCATGGATGAAATGCATTCCCTTGGAGAAGACATGGATTTTCAAACCGCCTGAGTATTACAGCTCTTGCTTGGGCAGTTCTCAGTAATTCTGGTTCTATGTACATAGCTTGAAAACATGCAATACAAGTTCCTTTTCAGCTATGAACCAGAAGAAAATGAGTCAATCGAAAAGCACTTCTCGACAGTGGTGCAACCGAATGTTTTATCCACCCTCATGCAATAAAACAACTCAAATTAACTACATGGACACTATCGAAAGCACAAAAAGTTCAAAATGTGGATGGAACTAACAACAAAGCTGGACAAATCCTGGAAGCAGTAGATCTGACAGTTAATAATAATGGAGAACAAGCACTCCACACCTTCTATGTTGCAGACATTGGTCAAGATGATTTTATCCTTGGCTACCCCTTCCTCAAAGCTTCAAATCTGAATGTAGACTGGCGAAACGGTTGCATAGATGGCTTTACCACAATTTCGACAGCCAAAGCTAACGAGTGGCGACCTATCCTTAAAGGAACTAGACAAACTGAAGCCACACCAATCTGGGTAAAATTGATACCTGGATGGGAAGAAGGCGATGAAGTTTGGTTACAAACTAGAATTGCCAAAACTACAGTTGCTTCACAATTAGCTCAAGATGCTGCTGATAAAAAGAAACGCACCTGGCAAGAAATTGTCCCAGAACAATATCATTGTCATGGGAAAGTCTTTTCAGAAAAAGCTTCTGAATGTTTCCCAGATCGTCGACCCTGGGACCACACAATTGAACTAACAGAAGATGCTCCCACATTGATCAATTGCAGAGTTTATCTACTATCTCCCAAAGAAAAGGAAGAACAACACAAGTTTCTCTCTCAAAACTTACATCTACAAAGAATTCGCCATTCCAAGTCACCTTACACAAGTGGCTTCTTCCTCATCTGAAAGAAAGTTGGTAAATTTTGCCCAGTTCAAAACTATCGAAATTTAAATAAATGGACAATTCCCAACAAGTACCCCTTGCCATTGATTTCAGAACTCATCTATGATCTAGCAGAGAAATGGCTCTTCTCAAAGTTCAACATTCGATGGGGATACAACAACATTTGTATTAAAGAAGGCGATGAATACAAAGCTGCCTTTAAAACTAGCAAAGGACTTTTTGAACCAACAGTTATGTTCTTTGGATTAACCAACTCCCCAGCTACCTTTCAAACAATGATGGACAATATTTTCCAAGATGAAATTGCTCAAGGATGGCTCCACATCTATATGGATGATATGATCATTGCCACTGAAGACAATGAAGTACTTCATGAACTTTGTGTCAATCATATTCTGGATAAACTCAAGAAATTCAACCTATTCCTCAAACCAGAAAAGTGCAAATTTCACCAACAAGAAGTCAAGTATCTTGGAGTACTTATTGGCAATGGAACCATAAAAATGGACCCTGTCAAAGTTCAAGGCATTGCCAACTGGCCAACACCCCTAACCGTCAAGGATGTGCAAAGTTTTCTAGGATTTTGCAATTTCTATAGAGCGTTCATCAAGAACTTCTCTGATATTGCCCGTCTATTGAATGACCTTACATGCAAAATTGAACAATTTATCTGGACGAATGAACGCAACAATGCCTTCCTAGAGCTTAAAAGAGCATGCAGCAACTACCCAGTACTCTGCACCCCAGATTGGACCAAACAATTCGTTATGGAAACTGATGCATCCGGTTATGCCCTCGGAGTAGTTATTGCCCAAGAATTTGAAGACAGTATTCACCCCATCGCCTTCCATTCCAGAAGTCTCCTCCCTGCTAAGAAGAACTATGATGCACATGACAAAGAACTCACTGGTGTAATCTTTGGATTTAAATGCGGCCGCCCATTATTTTTGGGGGCTACACATACAATTCGTGTTCGCACAGACCATAAAAATCTACAGTACTTCTGTGACCCACGCAAAATCACGGGATGACAGGCCAGATGGATAGAATTCTTACAAGACTTTGACTACACTCTTGAACATATCCCTGGATCAACAAACACTGTTGCTGATTTGTTGTCGCGAAGAAAAGACCTTAACAAGGGGGTAAATACTGACAAACCACATGTTCTTCTCCCCAATCACCTCTTCACGCCAACAAAAACCTTACATGCCAACAAAATTTTCCTTGAAGACGACTTAGATCTAAGACAAGACATCCTTCAAACCCTTCACAATTCTCCTGCAGCCAGACATCCTGGCATATCTAACACTTGGGAACTCGTTCGCGAACAATACAAAGAACCCAGACTTAGAGAATTTGTGGAACAATACATCAAGGGATGCGCTTGTTGCCAAGAATCCAAGACCAACATACATCGATCTAAAGCTCCCCTACAACGTTTTGATACACCTGTTGAAGAAGGCCCATTCCAATATGTATCGATGGACCTGATCACAGACCTTCCCAAGTCACAAGGCTTTGATTCCATTCTTACAATCGTCAATCAAGGCTGCTCTAAAGCAGCTAAATTCATTCCATGTACAAAAACAATTGATGGAACAGGTGTAGCACTCGAATATCTGAAACACCTTGTACCTTGGTTTGGACTTCCAAAAAGAATCATCTCAGACCGCGATCTCCAGTTCACTTCCGCGTTTGCAAAAGAAATGTGTAAGGCACTTGGAATTCAACAAAACCTCTCTACAGCTTTTCACCCTTGCACTGACAGACAGACGGAACGTATGAACGCTTGGATTGAACAATACTTACGACCTTGGACCTCTGGAAAACCTTCCACCTGGAGCCAATTACTGCCTGTTGCCGAATTTGCTCACAATTCTTGGAAACATGATGTTGCTCGCCAATCACCTCATGAACTTCTGATTGGAATCAAACCACAAGTGATTCTGAAACATCTAGAATCTCCTACCCCTGCTGCGGAGACACGTTTACGCCTTCTGGATGAAGCTAGACAATCAGCTCAAAAACTTCTCCAACATGTACAAAACCACAAGGACAATAAGAAACTAACGGAAATTAAAGAAGGTGACCAAGTCTGGCTTGAAGGTCGCAACCTCACTATCGCTGGCAATCACAAACTTTCCCCAAAACGATATGGACCCTTCAAAGTTTCACAAAAGATCAGTCCCATGGCCATGTGACTTGCACTTCCCCCATCAATGAAATTTCACAACGTGTTTCACATAGATCTCCTCCTCTCCCATTTTCATCCCATCTTGCTCCTCTTCTCCTGCCAACAGTACTGGCAACACTCCCTACATTGTTACCTCTCCCCCTCCAGACAGTCCTACTGACAGCGACCTAGCTCTCCCTCACAAGCAAATGATCAAACACATTGCTCGCCTTCTCAACATTGAGGAAGAAGAAGTCCGCTGCCAATTCCCTACTGTCCGCTCCCTCCTTCCCATCGATAGATCCCCTCCCGTTCCTACCTCCGTTCTCACCCCCAACACGCTTATGATAGCTCATTTGAGCACAACGTTCAACGACGTCGACGACTACGAAGGCATCCATGCCTCTCTGAATTCAGGCTATCCCGGGACTGAGTTAACTGATTACGCTGACCCCAGCTACCCGAACAGCCCCCCTATTCCCAGTCCCGAGCCACTTCCCATTCCTCCCCCTCACTTCCATGATAGCATGTTGATCACGCCCCCAATCATGTCCGCAACCAACTCCATGTACACCTTGCCCGTCATCCCCACCTTCATTGAAGATGTTCCATCCTGTTCCCCTTCCCCTATCTCCCCCATGGCCATGGTCTTATACCAACAGGCCAAAGCCAAAACGCTAGAGGCTAAAGTGATGGATGCTGACACAGAGGGACATACTCCCAGTCCCACAGGCCCTCAACCAGGTGTGCTTCCTGGCCCTGGCTGGAAGGACAACTTCAACACTGTTGGTACATGTCACTTTTTTGTTATTCCTGACGGCGATAAGGATGTCATTGCCCCCTTCATCTCCTATGACCTCCATACAACCTTCCCCGAGCTCCTCGCCACTAATGGACATGGTTGCACCATCCACTCTTGCCCCCTTCATGCCCATCCCATCGGACAACACCACACAGCCGTTTCCCCAAAAGACAAACTCCTACTAACCCAAGGAGCACAATTTACCAACCTGGTGGATTGGGCCTTGAAAACCAAAGATGATGCCACATTACAGGGTGAAGTCCAATACTTCTGTGCTCACCACTCTAAAGCTTGCCAGATCACCCATCGCATCGGGGCCTTGAAGGAGTCCCTTCAAAATGAACACCTAGCTATGTACCGGAGTTCAGACCGTCTCGCTGCTGCTAACGCCATAGCTTGCATTTGTCGTTGCATTGACCATGACATGCACAAGGCCCCCTACTTCAAGGGCAAGAGAGGCTGTCAAGCTCAAGTCGCTATTTGCGATTGAGCCATTCATGCATGGGGCAAGGACAATGGCAAGATGTGCAACTGGTGTGGAAGGACAGGCCACAACATTGAAGACTGTCACTGCCTCAGCTATTGCTGCCACTGCTCACGTCGCAGTCATGATGGTACTGACTGTCTCCGCCCCCACAACTTTTGCAATGAATTTGAAGATTGCAAGGTCTACCCCTCTCACCCTAACTTCGAATGCGGTTACTGTGCTGCCGTTGACAATGACATTGATGTCTAAAGGACATTAACAAGGGGGTAATGTCACAGACTGCCCCTTTTTCCTTACCTAATCTTTTCTTGCCTACTTCATACTTGACTCCGGACCGGCTTCCCTGTGCTTACCTAACTTACCTATGGACTGTTCTTGCATTTTCTAGAGACTTCCATAAGGTTCCATAACATTCTCCTTGTTTCTATCGCCTTCTATAGCCTTCTCCGACCTTCCAGTAGCTTCTACCGTCTCATGTATATATACTGCCCTCAGTAGCATAGAATGAGCTCTCTAAGCTTGTTCTATTCATGCAATACAGGTTATTGTCACTTCCTTGAACGCGTGCAGCTTCTCTCTAAACAAATCTCTCTGCGATAGTCGACTTTGTCGCTATTCGCCTTTCATCTCTAAATGTCTTCGAGATCATGTGTTGTATCTCACTCGATTCCAAGTCCTGTCGACTTGTGTAATCTTCACTCGCCTCTAGAACAAGTCACGTGACATCTCATGTGACCGATCCTAACACCCAACACCTGACACCCACCTTTCCTCTTTGGAACACTGACACAATTACCACATTAGGACAACTTCCTAATCGAGATGTCGGGTCGACTTCCTATTTGGGAAATACCCCTGTCTGAAAGCTTCAGAACCAAGATGATTGAAAGACATGGTGACCTGACCATGACATATTTCCCAAATAGGAAGTTGACCCAACATCTCAATTAGGAAGACATCCTAATCTGGTAATCGTGTCGGTGTTTCAAAGAGGAAAGGCAGGCATTGGGAGTTGGGCATCGG
>Ga0307512_10007339_pt1 | contig 10946 bp, 9 predicted proteins | sample 14_EM_MG_FD_200267 | JGI IMG/M metagenome (GOLD analysis project Ga0307512, IMG submission 200267) | Populus trichocarpa ectomycorrhiza microbial communities from riparian zone in the Pacific Northwest, United States - 14_EM | ecosystem: Host-associated > Plants > Roots > Unclassified | place... | reverse complement strand
GGTGTCCGGTGGTCGATTGCAGCCATTGGAAGTAATCGATGTCGTCTCAAACTCATCTGGATCGATCGTATGCGATTTTGTCATTGGCTCGGTGGTGTCGTGTAGTCGGGATAATAATCGTCTTCATTGCCGGTGACGCGCCTTGTGCGCCAATTGGTCGTGATCTCTAATCCGCTGCCATCAGGAGCTCGATTGAATGATGGAATGGTCGACGCTTCGTGCTGCGCAGTAATGATGCTTCGATATCTCGTTTGGAGGGCAGTGTTCTCAATTGTTGACTGCGTGATGTCGCGTGTGGGAAAAGGGGTAAAATCGTCAACTCGTAATCCCGTGAGCGAAACGTATCCGTTTACAGAAAAAGCGTTAATAGTGTAAGGCTACGTATGCCTGCGTTAGGCTTCATAGGTATACGTATGGTAATTATTGGAATACAGTTGCAAACGTGGATGCGAGTGATAGTCGATGTAGATGTATAGGTAAGATTATCGCTAGAGATCTAAGGCTTGTGGCGAGCCGACTATATAGAATGGCCGTTACCCGGCCCAGGTCATGTGCCGCCGTGACGAAGAAGCTTGATAACCACGCCTACAAGTGTGTACTCCTCGGCGACTCGGCAGAGACATCGACACAGTACCAAGTAATGCACGTCAATTCGGGCCGAGTATTCATTGCACGAGATGTCAAATTTGATGAGTCTACCCTGTATCACCAGCTACTAAAGACTAAGCCTGCAAAGATCGCCCTCGAACCAGCTGAACAGGATAAGGATTCGGAAATTGAGGACGAGTCTCCCAAGCCAAAAGCTACGTTACAGCCGCCCAAGGCTATGATAAAGTCTCCGAAAGCAACCGCATCGCCTTGTGCGATCAATCCAAATGACGACTCGGATGATGATCCCACACCAGCTCCAGAGACACCGCCTGCGCAGACCCCGCCTCCAAAGCCTAGCAGGAGCGGGAGAACTGCAGCTAATGTCGACATGGCCATGATGATCGAGCAAGGTCCTAAGACATACCGTGCAGCCCTGGATGCAGATGATGCTGAGCAGTGGAAGGAAGCTATCCGGAAGGAAGTAGCATCAATGGAAAGTCATGAGGTTTTCACCTTCGTTGAGAAAGTCCGACAAGGTGCTAGTATGATTGGAAGCCGTTGGGTTATGGGAAGAAAGCTAAAGGCCAATGGGACAATTGACAAATGGAAAGTTCGACTTGTCGGCCACGGCGATCTCCAAAAGCCTGGCGACTACAATGACATCACCTCTTCAGTCATTGATTCAGCCTCGATTGGGCTTGCCCTCGGCCTTGCAGCCAAGCACGACCTTGAGATTGCTGTCCTCGACATCCTGAATGCTTTCCTTGGCTGCCCTCTGCATGAGACTCTCTATATGCGCCTCCCTGAAGGCGAATGGCCCGATCCATATGGCCGCACCAGACCCCTCGTCAAGCTGAATAAAACTTTGTACGGCATCAAGCAGGCGAATCGGGAGTACTATGAAGAAGTCTTTGACTTTAGAGTTGACGATCTCAATCTCCAAGCCTCAATTGCAGCTCCTGGTCTCTTCTTCATTGATAATCTCGAAGCAAATGGCGTCTTGATCCCTGTCTACGTCGACGAAATCATGATTGTTGGGAAATCGGTACTTGTCGCCTCCATTGCATCTTGACTGTACGATCGATTCAAGGCCGCTGCCCAAGTCCCTGTGCCTGACACCTTGCAATATCTCGGCATGACGGTAACTCGAGATCGCAGCAAATGATCACTTGCCATCGATCAAATGGGCTACATCAACCAAGTTCTTGACCGATTTGAGATGACCGACTGCCGGAAGCCCTCAACCCCAATGGAGATCGGTTACAAGCCACATGGCATACAGCCTGAGCTTGGAGAGCAGCCCTTCGACGCTAGAACGTACCAGGAAGCCATTGGTTCGATTCTTTATGCCGCTCTCTGTACTCGTCCAGATATCACCTATGCAACCTCAGTCTTAGGCAGATATGCCGCCCAACCATCGACTCTACACTGGGAGGCCGTGAAGCACCTACTTCGATATCTCCGAGGCACAACAGACTACAAATTAACGATCTATGACCCAAGCCTCGGACATGACTCAAGCCTCGGGCATGACTCTCAGTCAATCTTGTGCTACGCTGATGCAGATTTGAGGGGAGAAGGAGACATGAGCAAGTCCACCTCGGGAATCGTCGTCTACGCCCTCGGAACCCTCGGCATTTGGAAGTCTAAGAAGCAGAGCTTAGTAGCCCAATCGACCATGCAAGCAGAGATGATTGCTACAGCGTACGGCAAAGTGCAGATCGACTGGCTGCGAGATCTCGTCTCAGAGATAGGAATTGGTAGAGGCATCACCAGGCGTATTCTCAATGACGGCCAAAACTGCATTACAACTCCCAACCCGGGCAACTTCCAATCTGATAGCCGGCATGTACGACTCCGGTACCACTTGATTCATGAAGCCATTGCCAAGGTCGAGGTCGAGATCAAGCATGTGGCGGGTGTGGAGATGCTGGCAGACGCTCTCACTGAGGCCCTCGCGGGAGTGAAAACTGGGCGAATTTGTGGAGGAGATTGAACTCGGATAGGATCACGGGCAGCACTGCGATTTCCTTTGTTTGAGATTGTGTCTTTGGATTTGCACTGTTTTCTTTGGATTCGATGGGATTTGGAACTCGGAGGAGGATCTCAGGGTATCTTTTGTTTGTTTGGTTCTGTTTGTCTGGAAAGCCTTGGGCCAAAGGGGGAATGTTGAGTAGGGATTTGGCCCGGTGGCTTCCCTAGTGTTCGGTGCTGGCGAGCTCGGGCATGTGCCCGGTGGCTTGCGGCCCCCATCGGCCTCGCCTACCCCCACCAGTCTCGCCTGCCGCCAGCAGCCTCACTTGCCCCCATCGGCCTCGTCTGCCCCCATGGCGATGAGGAGGGCTCGGCACTGGTACTCGGCATTGGGCTCTGGCTTTGGCAGTCGGCATTGGGTTTTCCTTCTCTCTCTTTCATATATAAGTCCACAGTTTTCCTTCTCTTTGGTTCGACAGACAATTCATCTTCTTCAACTGCTTCTCCATCATCTGCTCGTGTCAATACGTTGGATGGATGTGACTATGCAGCTGTGTGTTTGCCGAAAATGTGAGACCGAAAATCTTTGACGCTCCGTTGACGCTCAACTTAATGACATACCAACAGTCAGTCAATGCTCAACAAATGTATGTAAAAATGCATATAGTGTTTATTGGCAACCAATAAATTGTTTCTATGTATAAACATTTGCATTCAACAGCTTCCAAGCCTCCCAATTTCTGATCCACCACCAGACAAGTTATCTGGGTGGTAAATGACATTGGCCTATCACATTGCAGCGCTTTCAGCCAGCAATTAACCACATATATATCCGTTCACTAGTTTTGGATATATTTAGCCCGACTTCGTCACATTTCCTCAACCTGCTCGTTTTCCGCGATATCCATTACCTACAATTGGCAATTTTCAACATCTCAACGATGCACACCAAGTCTGTGCCTAGAGTTATCGTGTTGGATGGATGATCGTATGCACCTTGATGCTCGTCATTCATTCAGCTTTACATCACCCTTCAACCGCTGCATCTATGACTCGTATGACATCACTGACTTATATCTTGCTAGTGAGTTTCGTCTCTATTTTAGTTTTAATTGTCTGACATACCAGTAACGGGCATGATGATATCACGTTCATTGGTTGTCAGTCAATGAGATTTGAAGTCTTGAACATAGGCATGGCCTAGCTGACCCTTGCACATGCATAGACGAATTATCATGCCTCACAATTTGGTCACTAAAATCATGTAAATGCTGACACGTAGCAAACTAGGTACCGGTATTACATTTGAAATTGATACATCGTCGCAAATGCCCATTTGTGTATTTATTCCGCCGGCACCTCAAGAGCCGTCACCATGTCTACATCGGAATCAGATGTCTATGTGGTGAATAGCTTGGGACGCGATATGGAGGGGTTAATGCTTACGGGTTTGACGTGCTGTGATTTCTGAATCGGAAAGGAATTGGGCATCAGGGCGGGCGGGAGAGACGGAAAGTGTTCGTCTCTCACCAGTGCCCAGGATCCGAGCCTCGTATGACTACTCCCTGGTCGAGATGTCACTTGCGCCATTTGCAATTTTCGGGGGACGCTACCAAGGGTTTCCATAGGTTCACCCGATGACATTGGCGCTGATGACGCTGCATTATCTGCCCTTTGGGGTTGAATGACAGCTGGCACCATTCATTCGGTCACCCCGTACTTCTTATCTCTCTCACGGAAGCAGTCAGCCAACTCTCCCCAGCCAGGTTGCATCAATTTGCCTAGCTTTATCTCCTTCTGCCAGAAACGCCCCGTGAGATACTGTACCCTTTGACAGATTGTACCCATCACCCAGCTGGATTCAATATCTTCACACAGCTTGCCCCCCGCATGATTATCTTCATTATCATCCTCGTCTTCCCCAGCCTCCTCATCATTGGAACTTGCAAGATCGCTCAGACTATCTCCGATGGCTTTCAACATCTCCTCAAATGTTTTTTCAGGCTTTGTGGTCGTCAATCCCGCCTTTTCAGCATTTCTCATATCATCCTGAACCTGTATATTGCTGTCTCTACATCTTCAACTCGCTTTCTTGCCACAGCGGTCTCTCTTTACACATAATCCTCGATCCATTTCGCGTTCTACTGGTTGAGTACGAAGTGAGTTTCTAGTGGTTTCCCCACCGCATGCTTCTTTTTGAATCGCAAGCTGCGCAATGCTCCAAGCGCTCGGACCTGTTCTGCTTCGAAGCCACTCATGCCTCTATTCGCTTGATGATGTCATCGTGTAGAGTGCTTTGTCGAGTTGCGGTATATCCCAGCCGGAGGTAGCAAAAGGTTCTGTTTCAGAACATTGACCGTAATATTTTGTGTTGATCTTGTTGATGGACGAGATCTTGGATGTTGCTAGATATGGACCACACAGAGGCAAGCTGCATCATTTATGTCGAGGTTGGTACGCTTGATCTATTTGAACAAAGCACAATCTGCGTTTTGACCGTCACTACATTGGGAATAGCAATGCTAACTGTACGTCATGACATGATGTGTAGCATCTGTTGCACGTAAAATCCCAGCGATTTCTTGAGACAAACATCAGCAGAAGTCCTTTCGGTCCAAGAAGGTACGGTTTATATCTCACACAGACGTTATTTTGGCGGTCGTTCACCGAGATTTATCCTTGTAAATAAACACACAACATCATTCAGACTTGGTGCATAATGCAAGATGGTTGGCAACCTGTGCAATGGGCAGCTATGCGCATTAGGATTCATCTTATGTAGAACGAGCAAGTTGGCCATTACTCATGCCATTTTGACTTGAAGCTAACTATATATTCCTCCGGACTTCCCGCTTCTTTTTGTTAGCTTCTTCCTTAGGACTTCCCACTTTGTTTTGTCATCATCATCTCTTCACTTCCGCAGCAGCAAATCATGGCTCCACAGGCACCGCAGCAAGGTGACAGTGGAACAGAATCTAGCAGAACGACAGCCGCTTCATTCAATATGTCACCCGCTGAGACCCAACTAAAACGCAGACACCACCAAGTTCACCCGACCCTGCAGATGCAACCACCGAAAATATTACGCTGGACACAGAGTTTAAAATTGTCCCCAATTCCGGAAGCAGCAGGAATACGAAGCAGCATGCAATCAGATGTTAGAGTAGTCGCATCGAGGTACACGGCGGTCAACTAATGATATATCATACAGCTGGAGTACGTAGAGAGCTGTGTAACCAGTTGATTGCCGCCCGTAATGGGAAACCTCCATGGTCGACCAAGGCATTTGTCTGCACCGTCTGCAAAATTGAATATCATGATGTTGTCAGCTCTGGGATCTTCCCAGACAAATTTAGGGATTTGAATCCCCAAGAGTGGACCAAGTACGCTTGAACGACCTTAGGGGATGTTATGGAAGCACATATAGTTGAGGTAATAGCTGAGGCTATTATGTAGATGCAGCAACTGATTTCTTGTTGGTTTTCAACATGTCTGCAACTATGGCAAGGCAAGGAGGTCGGGTACAGCTAGCACAGTCTGACATGCGCCTGGCCTTGAATATGGCCAAGATGGCCAAGGGATGGTTTTCGCGCGCAGTAATGGCAGAAACGCAATTCCTAATCATGAAACCTCAGCGAGAAGTCCGAGAAGAGAAGAAGCGGGGAGTTGAGTTTCCTCGGCATGAAAATGTGAAGGCTGCGATGGAAAGACACCCGGCTATGATTTGGGAAAGTCAGATGGACAGCTGCCTTCCATTCCAACATGGCACAGCACAGAATCCCCAGACAAGCTAGAGAGGCAAAGGCACGGGTGCAACTCCACCAGAGGGACTCAGACGGCCGACAGAAGAACCAATGACACATCCACCCAAATCGCCACCTCTTCCATGCGGTAACAATGAGGCAGCGCATGTATCCAAACCCCAAGGTGTGCCACCTGGATATGTGGATATACATACTCCTCTTTCCGGTGATCAATTTTTCAATTGTGATGCATATGCCACAGATCGCAAGCATGATAAAGATTTTAATCCACATTTGCGGACTGATGTGGAACATCCACTAGTTAGTGCACTATCTGCAGCGTGGTAATGCAGCTGACGTCCATTGTGCAGACGACAGCAGCCTATTGAGCGAACCTGATACTGAAGATAAGCACTGATCAAATGGAATGGGATTCTTGAGTGTATTATTATCTAGAATTAGCGGACACTTTAAAGTATATTTTAACGAATATATTTTTATGTATTATTAAAGAACAATGTATTGATGAAGGAGAAAGTACATGAAGATGGTACAAAGGCTGCCAAAACACCATCAATGATATATTAGGCGAAATTAAATGATATCATATTGTGGATACGCCCATGGGAAAATGAGTGTCAACAGAGATTCAACAATTTTTGGCCTTGCATCATTGGTTATCAGACTATTGGCCGCCTTTATTGGGAAAACAAATAGAACAACGTTCCCAGCCCCATCATGAAAACGGGCCACAACGGAGCGTCAACGATTTTTGGCCTTTCATCATGGGTAATCTAAGCGCAATGCATCAGTTATTGTGTATATATGATGTTTTGACAGTCCTTGTAGGCCAAAACGGTCATGAACTCTTCGTTGCATCATTGTGAATGAAATTAGTTATTACTGTCCAGGAGGCTGTCGTGGGAATGTCGCTTGCATATCTGCCCAGAGAGGCTGCTAATTCCACCTTAACAATGGTTTGCAATCATGCGCCACTTGGATTACCCAAGCTGCGAGACCTTAAATAGTTGATGCTCAATTGACGCTCATTTTCAAGATGGGGCAGGGAGCGTGTCGCTTCTGCTTTTGCATATAAAGGAGGCCAATACCTCAGTTATGACTATCTACAACCAATACCTGCTCTGATTACACAGGATACAAGGCCTGAAATCGTTGACGCTCCGTGGACGCTCATTTCCAGGATGGGGCAGGGAGCGTTTGTCTACATATTGTGATCACACAGGTGGCCAGTTCATTCAAAAAGAACAACGATGTACCATCATTAATATTGTACAATTCACAGTGGGATATCTGAATGCGACCATAAAAGGAACAACCCTAAATGCAAAACCGGAGAGCAGACCTGACAGGTCTAGTCAAACCCGGCGCAACACACGTGTTGCCTGATACAGGGCCGAGTTTGGGCAGCCAAGGAGCAGCGGGTGGGGTTTTGACAGGGTACTGGAACTGAACCGAACTGTTTTTCTGGTCCAAACCCGGACTGCTGGCCAGTTACCCGGACCCGTTGGTAACACCATCTTTCAGCTAGCACCGCTTATTCGCACAAATCCCTTTTGAAATGCCAGGCGAGGTGCAGCGGAGTGTTGATGACGGGCTCTCCGCCTTCTAGCTCCACCGTTTCACCACTGTGGCTTCTTTTCAGCTGATAATAATTGCCCCAGCCATTGGAATTGTACAACCTCACTAAGACTTGGGGAGATATACTAGCGGGCTTGGGACCTGTACAGTGGGTATACAGTAGAAGTTGAAGTTGAGTGTACATGGGTTGGTGGAAAAATCCATATCTTATCTCCACCACTTACATTGGCAGGGGAAGCCAGCAGGGGGATGTTGGTTCACAGAAATACAGGGACAACAGAGGTGGACTGGGTGATGGGGAGTGTATATATTTAGGAGACTCTGGGGTAGATAGGTACACTGGGAAAAATGACATTACATTACTCATAACTCATAGAGAAGTGGTGTCCGGCATGGAAATTTATAGGACATTTGATGCGTGCCAGTATGAGTTCATATGAACCTGCGGATTGACTAGATTACTATGATATGCATACTATCCTGTTCACTGAATACTATACATCATGCTGCCTTCCACAATTCTGGGAAATACACATCATTGCACACTGCCAAGTTTGCTCACATGATTACATATAGCACCCTCCCGAGCATGATCCGATGTACACTCCCAATTCCACCCAATGACACACTCCCAGCCTGCTTGACTATACACTCTGAAGGAAGCTCTGAAGACACTTCCAAGTGCCCTCCAAATATGGTTCCATGTACATGTAACACCACCAAGAATATTCTGAAGTATACTTACAAGCATGCTCTCAAGGACGCTCCAAATTCCACTCGATGGCACATTCTCAGCTATATATACTCTCACGTAAGCTCTCAAGATGCTCACAAGCATACTCCCAAGCATGCTCTCAAGTATATCTCCAATTGTATATCATGATACACTCCCAGCCTACCTGGCTCTATGCTCCCAAGTTCACTCTCAAGAGGCAAGACACTCCCAATCTCACCATACTATATGCTCCCATGTATGTTTCTAGGTGCTCGATCCAGAGACTGGCAGAGTGGCACCTGCCAGGCAATAGGAGGCAGGTGGTCGGTGTGGGCAGTGGGCAGCATATAGTGGCCAAAATCATGATGTAAGTTGATATTTTGGTGTGAACCTAATCTTCATTGCACCCACCGCAACGAGATCTCACAATTTGTCCTGGTCATGGTGTGAACAATAGCAATTTTAAATTCTGCAGGAAGGTCAGAAAATTGGATCTTGGGGAGAGCAGATCTCCAACGAAGATTTTCTGGCGAAATCTGCTGCCCGCAGCCCACTAATAGTGGGTGTATGTGTGCACAGTCAGTCTGGGGCTGAGGGTGATAATGTCCATGGTATAATGGCCATACTGATTAGTGTCAGCAACGGTTCCAACCCGCTAGAACGGTTCCGGGTTAGGGTTGGGACCGGAACCGAACCGTTGCAACGGGTTTTACCACACGAAAACCCGGACCGTTGCAATTGGGGTGGTTTTACCACCAAAAACCCGGCATTTTGAACTCATAATTTTGGCTCCAATTAAGTATTTGAGTTATGATCGTATCGTGACATGATCAGTACGTAACTTGTGCAGTTTTAGCCCTTCTTTCACTTGAAGGATTCAGATTTGCGATTGGACCAATATTTGTGGAGTCGCTATCGAAAACCTGCAAAGTTTGCTTAAAATTCCCGTTAATTTCACAGCAACGCGACGAATATCAGTCCAATCGCAAATCTGACAGCAGGAGGTGACAGAGCGCCTAAAACTGCACAATGTACGTACTGATCATGCCTTGATACGATCAGAACTCATATACTTAATTGCGGCCAAAGTTGTAGGAACCGTATAAATGGAACCGCGGGCCGGTTCCAACCCGGCCAAAAACCCACGGTTCTAAGCCCGGTCCGGGTAACAACCCGCCAAGACAAAGCGGGTCGGGTTACTTGGCGGTTCCTGACCCGGACCTGGGCCTTCGGTTCGGTTCCAACCCGGACCGAAGCCGGGTAACCCGGAACCGTTGCTAACACTAATACTGATGATGGTGATGATCATAGTCTTGGTGATGGTGACCATAGTACCAGAAACACTTAGACAAGTTGGTTGGCTTTGTCAATGTTAGTGTCAAAAGCTTCCACTAACTCAGAGATTGTCATCAGCGAACAGCATTTCATCGAAAACTCCACACCTTGCGAAGTGTGCATCTCTCAAGCGCAGTTTTCATATGTAGCACTCTCATGCAGCCTTTGAAGCAGGTTCTGAATGAGCCTACGAAGCGGACATCCAAGCAGGATATCAATCAGGCTCCAGGGTATGCTCTGATATCACTCTCAAGTGCCAGTGGACTCTTCAGTAGACAACATACTGCTATAACAGATGGGTAATAAACACAGCTATATGTCCATCTCTGGCTACCAGCCCAATATAGTCCCATAGGCACATGTGCACACCTCTATCAATCGACTATAGATGATTATAGACTGATTGTCACACTGAGGTGCACAGAACCCTTGCTATGAGCTCAGCATGTGTGCATTTATTCATTGCGCAGGCTATTGTCGATTTGCACTTTTGCAGATGTACTATTTTACCACCCAATGAATTACACACTCTGTACTTTGCAGCTCTTGGTTACACATACTAATGTTGAGCTTTTGTTGATCCATGCGATATGTGTGGTTCCTCAAAGCTGGGTGTTCTATCAAATCCTCTCACCCTCTGCTTATGCTCCTTGAGCTAGAACTGCACTGTTCAGAATTCCCTTGGAATGCTGCACAAGGTATGGTGGAATGTTGACAAATGGCCTTCTGCCATCTAGATTCACCGATTCACCACTACAAATCCTAGCATATTTCAGTGGCAGTCAACTAAGTCATGGAGCCTCACTCATTTTGCTCCTGTCATCTTGATTCCTTTCTCCATTCCTCTTCTCCACCATAATGCCCCACAAAAAAAACAACCAACAGAGTGGCTGGATAGTCTATTTAGTAGAATATTTACCTGGATACAGACAGTCATTGATGTGGAGGGTGGCATGGCACCATGTGTGTGGTATTTGGTAGAGAGACCA
>Ga0307512_10007338_pt1 | contig 10948 bp, 14 predicted proteins | sample 14_EM_MG_FD_200267 | JGI IMG/M metagenome (GOLD analysis project Ga0307512, IMG submission 200267) | Populus trichocarpa ectomycorrhiza microbial communities from riparian zone in the Pacific Northwest, United States - 14_EM | ecosystem: Host-associated > Plants > Roots > Unclassified | place... | reverse complement strand
CCCATGACGTTTTCCTAATCCGCAGTTTTCGGCATCTATTCCAGGGATTTTCTACGCCATGTTCGGCTCCTCCCGACAACTCAACGTTGCTCCAGAGGCTGCCTTATCTCTTCTTGTCGGGCAAGCGATCACGGATGCCATGCACCACAACCATGAGAAACCCGAGCATCTCGTCGCCGTGGGTTACAAGGTCGCCACTGCGATTTCCTTGCAATCCGGACTGTTCTCCTTCTTGCTTGGGTTGTTCAGGCTAGGGTTCATCGATGTTATCTTGAGTCGGGCGTTATTAACCGGATTCGTGGCTGCTGTCGGCATTGTGATCTTGATGTGAGTCCTTTCCACGAGGTGACCTTTTCCCTCTCGAACTTGCTGTCCCCATTTCAGCGAGCAATTGATACCCATGCTCGGACTCGTTCCCCTGGAGAAGATCCTCCGACCCAAAACCACGGTGGACAAACTCTTCTTTTTGATCGCACACGTGCCTGATCTTCACATTCCGACCTCCACGGTCGCTTTTGGAGCATTTGCGGCGTTGGTAGTGTTGAGGTATATCAAAGGCTCGTTCAAGAGCAGCTGGATCAAGGGAATTCCGGAAGTATTGATCGTCGTCATTGTCTCGACCTGTGCGTTTCTGGACGCTCCCCCCAGATTATTTGTACCCTGGCAGCTGACCGGTTGGTTGAATTTACAGTCCTCTGCGAGAAGTTCGGCTGGAGTGAGAACGGCGTCGACATTCTCGGCCCTGTATCTGTGAACACTGGACGCTCGTTCCTCGCTTTTCCGCTAAGCGCAGAAAACAGGAAGTACTTCACGCAAACCACATCTACCGCAATGTCGGTCTTCCCCCCTTTGGGTTGATGGTTTGGTACTAACGGATGAGAACTAGATTGGCATCCGTTATTGGGTTCTTGGACAGTATCGTATCCGCGAAACAGAACGCGGCGAAGTTCCAGTATACCATCAGTCCGAACAGGGAGTTGGTTGCCCTGGGAGTTGCGAATTTGGCAGGGTCGTTCGTACCTGGAACCTTGCCCGCTGCTGGCTCCATCACCAGGTAGGTGGACCCTTTTTAGACGGAGTCTGCAAGGTTTCTGAACAGGTTTGTGATGTAGGTCGAGGATCAACGGAGACGTCGGAGGGAGAACCCAGATGGCCAGCTTGGTTTGCTCTGGTTTCGTACTCCTCGCCACGTTCTTTTTGCTTCCATGGTTGTATTACCTGCCGAAGGCGGTCTTGGCTTCAATGTAGGTTTCGTAGTCTTGAAGTTCCGCCATTACGCTCGCTTACTGGATCACCTAGCGTGTGTCTGGTGTTGATCGGCCTCCTGACTGAGATTCCCGAGGCTCTAAAGTACTATTGGAGGTCAGCTGTTTTGTTTTGTTTTTTCGGCAAATGCTAGGAACACTTAACCGCGCGCTCGTCCGTAGGATGCGAGCGTGGATCGACCTCGGACTCACGTTTCTTACTTTCACGTTGACGATTGTCTGGAGCGTCGAAGTCGGGGTGGCAGTCAGCATTGTTATCTCTTTGCTCCTCGTCATTCATAGGTCTTCTAAGGCAAGGCTGATGATTCTCGTAAGTCATCGACCCTGCGTTCTTTCTCCGGGTTTGGGACGGACTAATGGTATCCTGCGATTTAGGGAAGGATTCCTGGGACGGACAAGTGGAGACCGATTAGTGAAGATCCTGAAGCGATGGAAGATTCTGCGTCTGGGACGCTGATCATAAGGATTAGAGAGAACTTGGACTTTGGTGCGCGCCACCCAAAACTTCGCCAATTCTAACCCGCTCACGTCTTCACGCCCTGATATGAACTTGTCACAATTCATCCAGCTAATACGGCACAATTGAAAGGTCCGTTCGCTGGTCTTCACTACCATAAGCGAATCTGACCAATGAGCTTGCTCCGCAGAACGGCTGAGACGTTTGGAACTCTATGGGCATGCTAGGAGCCACCCGAGCGATGAACCCAGAAGACCGCGGGCTACGGTTTTGATCTTCCATTTGGCTGATGTCGATACCGTTGATGCTTCGTACGTATGGTCGAACCCACAAGCGTATGATGCTGACATTTGCACATTTCAGAGCCGTGCAACTCTTCTATGAGCTGGTTGCGACTTACAAGGTATTGGCCATGTTACTCTCACGGTCTTTGTGTAACCTGTTCCGTTCTAGAAACGAGGTGTCGGTGTGTTCATAACCCACCTCCGAATAGGACCTTACAAGATGTTCGAACGTGGAGGGATTGTGGAATTGATTGGACATCATTCGTTCTACGCTAACGTCGCCACGGCTGTCGCGCAAGTACAGGGCAGCGAGACAAATTCGACAGAATGATGGTCACAGGAGGAGATTTCTCACGAATATCCAGAGACGAAACAACGACGCGTAAATGCAATGTCTGGAGGGAGGTGGAGAGTTTACGAATGACCTGGATGAGAATGTAGTTTGGCAGTGTGTTCGTAGATCGATTCTGATTGTTATGGATTCCGCCTGAAATACATGGAAACTCTCATGATTTTCACCTCTCCTTTCTGAGGAGCCAGAGAAGGATCCCAATGGTATCTCCCAGTTTCTCACAAAGTAAGTAGGCCACGAATTTCTTGTTCTCGGAATACCACGGGATGATAGACTCAGCCACGACTGCTTGAAGAAATCGTGTCGCACACCGTGACTTTGGAATCCTAAGCCGATTGCTAGTGAGAGCAAACACCTCAGCGATTCATACATTCGATCGGCAAAGCCGACCCCTCGCCGGGTAGCGCACCGGGGGACACGCGACTGTCAGAACCCTATAGGACCCCGGAAGTACCCTCCACCACCCAGACTGGGTGGTATTTGTGACCTCCTCGCTCACCACACGTATTTGTTGCTGCGCCCGCATTTCTTGAGATATCAAGAAACTCTTACAATCGGTGAGAGACTGGGTCATGTAGCAGGTATAATAGTAAAATATTTACGAGTGCGGACAAGTGCGTCGCGAGAAAATTGTGGGCGGTCATTTGAGTAGTGGATGACTGTATAGACGAATAAATGAACATAAAAATGATACGAAACGAGAAAAGCCAGCCGCTCGGGTGAGCCAGAGGGGGCAAACGGTGAGGACACGGTTGGGACACGAGGTGGAATAATCGGGTGGAGGGTAGACCGCCTGTCCATTTTAGGCAATGTGTGTTTCGACTTTATTCCCAAATCCATAGCCCATCCTACGTTGGTCCAGGGGGACAAATTGTTCCCTGTGGTAACGGCTACAGCTTCGTACGCAAGTCTGTTACAAGAAGATATGCCCACCCCTTAGAAATCGATGATCGATTGTTTATGCTCAGATCACCTGGATTGGGGACCCCGGGAGTACGGTTCAGACCCACCGGGGCGACAGTCGCGTGTCCCCTGGTGCGCTGCCGCGCACCCCCTGGTTGTACTCTGTAATCCCAAGATTACAGGCAGACGGCGACTTGATTCCGAACTGTTGCCCCTTCCACAGAGATGATGTTGTCCTCTTTGTGTCTCTTCATCCTTATCACGTCCGTTGTGGCCACCCCGCTATCGACGCCCCGTGACATTCAAAGGGAGAGCTCAAGGTCCCCTCTTGCGCTCGCCCCCTTCCACACCCTCCAGGCTGAGCATCCGGACAAGATCCTCAACCATTCATACATCGTCATGCTCAAGGACGACCTCCACGCCTCCGCCCTGGACAACCATTTCAACTTCCTCCAGGCCGCCCACGAGGAGGATCCTCTTCCCGCCGACGGACCCACCGGCATCAGCCAGGTGTACAACGGTCACCTGAAGGGCTACGCTGGTCGTTTCACCGACACCGTCATCCGGCGGATCAGGGAGATGCCAGAGGTTGCTTACGTCGAACAGGACTCCGTTGTTCGCGCTCTTGACACTCAGCGCTTTGCTCCGTGGGTACGTTCCTCAATCCTGCTCTCGTCACGTGATTTATAATGGCATTACCTCCCAGGGTCTTGCGCGTATTTCCCACCGTTCGAGACTCGGTCTCGGAACCAGGGCTCTCTACGAGTATGACCCTGCCGGCGGTGAGGGTGTTGACGTGTACATCATCGACACCGGCATCTACATCAACCATGTCGAGTTCGAGGGTCGCGCCTCCTGGGGCAAGACGATTCCCCAGAATGATGTCGACGAAGACGACAATGGTCACGGCACCCACTGCGCCGGCACCGTTGGTTCACGCAGGTACGGAGTTGCTAAGGCCGTCAACCTGATTGCCGTCAAGGTCTTGGATTCCAGCGGAAGTGGGACTATGGGTGATGTTGTTGCTGGTGTGTTGTGGGCTGCCGAGCAGGCCGCTAAGAAGCTGGCGGCTGCCAAGGCTGAATATGCTGCCACCGGGAAGACGAAGCACAAGGGTTCCGTCGCCAACATGTCTCTGGGTGGCGGTATTTCCCAGGCTTTGAACGATGCTGTCAACAAGGCCGTCGACTCTGGCATGCATTTCGTTGTCGCTGCCGGCAATGACAACAAGGATGTATGTTCTTACTCCTCTGCACCTGCTGAGAAGGCCGTCATCGTCGGTGCTTCGACTCTGGGTGATGACAGGGCTTACTTCTCCAACTACGGCGAGTGTGTTGACGTCTTCGCCCCTGGTGAAAACTTCCATCCAGTGTCGTAAAAGCAAGCTTCTTACGCATCTCACTCTAGGTTTGGACATCCTCTCTACCTGGATCGGGGGCTGGTCCGCCGTTAAGATTATCTCTGGTACCTCTATGGCTTCGTCCCACACCGCCGGCCTCCTCGCCTACCTCCTCTCTCTTTACCCGTCCAAGACCTTCGATCCGGACGTTTCTGCCTTCATTTCCCCTTCTGCCGTTCAGTCCGTTCCTCAGCGCGCTCTCGGCACCGTTTTCTCCTTCACACGTGCTATTCTCCCCGCTTGGGTGTCTTCAATGTTCCTCCCCTCTCCCGCCCTGGAGGCTATTGCCCCTACCCCCCTTCCCACGCTGACCCCAGCTCAGCTCAAGAAGGCTCTTCTCGAGTTGGCCACCCCAGGCGCTCTCTTTGAGTTGCCACCCAAGACTCCCAATTCATTGATCTTCAACAACGCCACTGCTCGTGAATTCGGGGTTACATGAGCTCATTCGTGTGCTGTCCTTGTATAACATCATCTCTTTTCTCGTACTGAGATCATGTCGAGTTCTGTTTGTTTCTTACGACTTCTTGCTCTCCATAATGCGTGGACTCCCTTTGGTTGCCACTGCTTTACTACGTGGGTCGATTGTACTATATCTCTAGCTCGCAACAATCTAATACATCTATATGCTGTCGTGTTATCGTAATTGAAGGCGATCGATGGTACCTGCTGATGCTTCGCGCGTATGGTTGAACCCACGACTGCTGGTGCTGACCTTCACATGTTTCAGGGCCGTGCGACTCTTCTATGAGCCGGTCGCGGCTTACAAGTATTGTTCCTCCTACGCGCTTTCACGGTCTTTGTGTAACCCGTTCGTTCTGTTCGAACTAGAACCGAGGTGTTGGTGTGTTCATAACCCACCTCCGAATAGGACCTTACAAAACTTTCGAATGCAGAGGAATTGTGGAATTGATTCAATGAGCATATTCGTTCTACTGACTCTAACGTCGCCATGGCTTCTCGTGCATCAAGTACACGGCAGAGAGGGAAATTCGACCGAATGATAGTCACCGGAGGCGATTTCTCGCGAATGTGCAGGAACGAAGTAACGATGCGTAAATGCAATGTCTGGAGGGGGGTGGAGAGTTTACGAGTGGTTTAGTTGGACGAGAACGCGGTTTGAGAGTATGTTCTCGTAGATCTGATTTGCTGTGGAATCCGCCTGAAATTCATGGTAAAGTTTATGTTTTTTCTTCTTCTTTCCAAGGGACCAGAGAAGGGTTCCAATTGTATTCTCCGGCTTCTCTCATGGGGTATAAAGTAAGTGGGCTTCGAATTTCTCGCTTGTGAAATACCACGGGATAATACTAGACCCACCCGCGCCGGGCTGCTTGAAGAGATCGTGTCGCGCGTCGACCACGTCCAAATACCATCGCGAGACAACACACGGCATGCATCGGTGATTTATCTCGACATGGTCCTTCGTGGTGTACATCTCCTGCCCTACTTCGGGACGACGTAGTCCCTGTAGAACTCCACTACTCAACGACTCTTGATAATTTCCGTCACTTCTATGTAGATAAGCATTACATTGATCATTGGCATGTCTTTGAAACTGTTGTGTAGTACTAACCTCGGTGGAGTGACTGTACTCGCGCAGGGATTTCGTGGCTAACCGTTCTATAAACGAGTTCCAGAAGCCCGCAGGAACCCGAAAGCCATCACTGAAGTCCTTGTAGGTTCCCTGATGGATGTAATCCCAAGATTACAGACAGACAGCGACCTGATTCTGGATTGTTGCCTCTTCCACAGACGATGTTGTCCTCCTTGTGTCTCTCTATCCTCATCACCTCCGTCATAGCCACCCCGCTATCGACACCCCATGACATCTCAGGGGAGAGGTCCCCTCTTGCGCTCGCCCCCTTCCATACCCTGCAGGCCGAGCACGCCCATGAGGAGGATCCTCTTCCCGCCGGCGGGCCCACCGGCATCAGCCAGGTGTACAACGGTCACATGAAGGGCTACGCTGGTCGTTTCACCGACGCCGTCATTCAACGGATCAGGGAGATGCCGGAGGTTGCTTACGTCGAGCAAGACTCCATTGTTCACGTTCTTGATACTCAACACTTGGCTCCATGGGTACGTTCCTCAATCCTTCTTTTGTCGCGTGATTTGTAACGGCACTGCCTCCCAGGGTCTTGCACGTATCTCCCACCGTCCGAAACTCAGCTTCAGGACTTTCACTCTCTACGAGCACGACCCTTCCGGCGGTGAGGGTGTTGACGTGTACATCATCGACACCGGCATCAACACCGCCCACGTCGAGTTCGAGGGTCGCGCCTCCTGGGGCAAGACGATTCCCCAGAATGACGTCGACGAGGATGGCAACGGTCACGGCACCCACTGCGCTGGTATCGTTGGTTCGGCGCGTACGGTGTTTCCAAGGTTGCCAACCTGATTGCCGTCAAGGTCTTGGGTTCCAACGGAAGTGGGACTATGGGTGATGTTGTTGCTGGTGTGTTGTGGGCTGCAGAGCAGGCTGCTAAGAAGCTGGCAGCTGCCAAGGCTGAATATGCTGCCACCGGGAAGACGAAGCATAAGGGTTCCGTCGCAAACATGTCATTGGGTGGCGGTCTGTCCCAGGCTTTGAACGACGCTGTTAACAGAGCCGTCGACTCTGGCCTGCACTTCGTCGTCGCTGCTGGCGGCGACAATGGCGATGCCTGCTCTTACTCCAGGTGCTGAGAAGGCGGTCACGGTCGGTGCCTCGACTCTGGGTGATGACAGGGCCTATTTCTCCAACCACGGCGAGTGTGTTGACGTCTTCGCCCCTGGTGAGCATTTCCACTTTGTGCCGTAAAAGCAAGCTTCTTATGTATCTCTAGGTTTGAACATCCTCTCCACCTGGATCGGAAGCGAGACCGCCAATAACACTATCTCTGGCACCTCTATGGCTTCTTCCCACACCGCTGGCCTCCTCGCATATCTCATCTCTCTTTACCCTTCTAAGTCCTTCGATCCGGACGTTTCTGCCTTCGTTTCCCCTCCTGTCGTTCAGTCTATTCCTCAACATGCTCTCAGTACCATTTTCTCCTTCGCACGTGCTGCCCTCCCTCCTTGGATGTCTTCGATGCTCCTCCCCCCTCCCGTCCTGGATATTGTCCCTACTCCCCTTCCCACGTTGACCCCAGCTCAACTCAAGAAGGCTCTTCTCGATTTAGCCACTCGGGACGTTCTCTCTACGTTGCCACCCAAGACACCCAACTTAGTGATCTTCAACAACGCCACTGGCTTGTAAATTCGTGTGCTGTCCTTGTATGACATCATCTCTTTTCTCGTGCTGAGGTCATATCGAATTCCGTTTGTTTTTTACGATGGCTTACCCCTCCGTAATGTGTGTACTTCTTTCTCATCGACCACTGTTCGACTGCGTGGGTCGATTGTACTATATCTCTGGGTCGTAACGATTGACATTTTCCGGGGCTTTGTGCGAATACATCTGTCGTCTTGTTATAATTGCACAGTGATTGAGGGAGTTGATGTTTCGTACGTATAGTTGAACCCACGAGGGCATGGTGCCGACGTTCACATGTTTCAGGAGTGTGCAACTGTTCTGAGCTGATCGCGAGTCAGTTACAAGGTGTTGTCCACCTCATTTATAAGCGCTGTCACAGCCTTTGTGTAACCCGCTCTGCCCCAGAATCGAGGTGCTGGTGTGTTCACAACCCACCTCCGAATAGGGCCTTACAAGATGTTCGAACTCGTGTCGCGCATCGAGCGTAAACCGGGAATCCTGAACCAATCGCTGAGAACAAATGCCATTCATCAGTTCGTGAACGCGAGCCTTTCAATCGCCTCATACGAAGTATCTGCCGGAAGTGATCGAGTCCCCGGGATTCCGGTGGTCTCGAACCCACCGGTCGATCCCCAAAAATCCTTGAATACGTCCTTCTACAATGAGCTCTGTGTTATTTAGGAGTTTTGGGAGGGAGATATCATTGGGGCTGATACGGTTCTACCTGCGGTTCCATATGAGTGGTTCGTAGCTGACCCCTTGGCGAGTCGGTGAAAAGGGTTTGGAACAGCCCTCGTGCCTGCAACGATCACGTTCTGCGTCTTATTTCCTCGTTATGCAAGGAACCGTTCCAAATCGAAACGAAGTTGTATGGTTGACGTGCAGTCGCCGTCCACACGTGTCTCCAATTTATTTTCGGTACCTTCAGGTCCTTCGAAGAGCCTCGCTAAATTCATAACATGAGATTCGCCGAATGTTTCTTCGACGGGAAGAGAAGTCGATTTGGGATAGTGATCGAGAGTCATATACGCATGGAAGCAACAGTAGGTGAGCAGGAGCGGCGAGTTAATTACGAGGTCTTTTGGTGTGAGGCAGGGACAATGTTTCCTTCGCTTCGGGCATGATGAGTTGGGCTGAAAATGGCAAGCCTGAAGAGCAGGGGGAGAGACCTGGGGCGGCGGAAAAGAATCAGGAGGGAGGATCAAAGAAGGGAGAAGGAGCTGTGAGCTCTTGGGTTTTCCGATGCGAAGATCTAGTATAGCTTTTGTCAAGCCATGACAATGGCAGAAGGCGTCGTTTGTTGTTATGAATCGGGTATGGAAGACGCCACAGGAACGAAGAACGACCACGGGCAGTCATGGAAATACTACCCACCGGCACCGACCTGAGATTCGTTCGACTGATTGCGTCGAACCTCGGATGATAGTGAGTTCTGGTATGGTACGTGTGGCGACGAAATCCTATAGGTTAGAATAGCGATGTGGTGTCGTAAATCCCTGGAGAAAAGTACAGGCGCACCATGATTCCAAAGCCCTCGGCGCCAATCAAGGAAAGTTCACAGATCTGCGTAGGCTAGTTATGACATCTCCAGGACGAAGCGAAATGGATTGGCTAGATCTCGAGAATTCGCCGCTGGCAGAGGCTGTCGTGTGGGTAGGGGATCGCCGGTCACCAAGTTGCAGCGCCGCACTAGGACCTCGATTCAATGAGGCATGTGGGGTACTCGTGATTAGGCGGCCTACGAGGGTCAACCGATGCAACCATCAGAAATACACACGCGATGCTTAAACAGAGAACCCTCAGCGAGGGGGGTGAACGAATGCCTCTGTCACCCGATACCTCCCGAGGCAGCCGTGCATTTATAATGAGGGTTCACGCCGTCGCACTGGGGGAAACGCAGCTAAGGATGATCATTCCGACAAGTTCGGTCGTGTCGAAAAACGTTATTTCTGTGGCGGTGGCTGCTGGAACTCCGCAGCACTGCCGGCAGCACAGCGTCAGAGCAACTTGGTGAGAGACGCGCGATGGCTCCGAGACCGAATCCGAGGCAAAAATACAGAAAAAAAAGAAATCCGGCATCGGTGAGATGGGAACGGCAAAACGCAACGCTCATGCTCGTCAGACAGCAGCAGGCGATACACACGAGGCGACGAAGCGGGGAGGTGATTTCGAGAGAGGAGGGGCTCAGCCACAGGGACAAATAAATGCAAATATGGGTGCGGTCGGAAATGGTATATTACGGGGACAAACCACGGCTTGATTCCGAACCGCTGCCTCTTCCACAGAGACGATGTTGTCTTCCTTGTGCCTCTCCATCCTCATCACCTCCGTCATAGCCACCCCGCTATCGACACCCCATGACATCCCAAGGGAGAGGTCCCCTCTTGCGCTCGCCCCCTTCCACACCCTGCAGGCTGAGCATCCGGACAAGGTCCTCAATCATTCATACATTGTCATGCTCAAGGACGACCTCCACACCTTCGCCCTGGATAATCATTTCAACTTCCTCCAGGCCGCCCATGAGGAGGATCCTCTTCCCGCCGACGGGCCCACCGGCATCAGCCAGGTGTACAACGGTCACATGAAGGGCTACGCTGGTCGTTTCACCGACGCCGTCATCCAACGGATCAGAGAGATGCCGGAGGTTGCTTACGTCGAGCAAGACTCCATTGTTCACGCTTTTGACACTCAGCGCTTTGCTCCTTGGGTATGTTCCTCAACTCCGCCCTCGTCGCGTGATTTGTAATGGCACTGCTTCCCAGGGTCTTGCGCGTATCTCTCACCGTCAGAAACTTGGCCTCGGAACTTTCACTCTCTACGAGCACGACCCTACCGGCGGTGAGGGGGTTGACGTGTACATCATCGACACCGGCATCAACATCAACCACGTCGAGTTCGAGGGTCGCGCCTCCTGGGGCAAGACGATTCCCCAGAATGACGTCGACGAGGATGGCAACGGTCACGGCACCCACTGCGCCGGTACCGTTGGTTCACGCAGGTACGGTGTTTCCAAGGCTGTCAGCCTGATTGCCGTCAAGGTCTTGGGTTCCAACGGA
>Ga0307512_10007336_pt1 | contig 10949 bp, 10 predicted proteins | sample 14_EM_MG_FD_200267 | JGI IMG/M metagenome (GOLD analysis project Ga0307512, IMG submission 200267) | Populus trichocarpa ectomycorrhiza microbial communities from riparian zone in the Pacific Northwest, United States - 14_EM | ecosystem: Host-associated > Plants > Roots > Unclassified | place... | reverse complement strand
AATTTCCCCCCACAAGATACTATCCCAACTACCGTTCTATCACGAGGACCCTCCTTACCTGAATTCCTGATACTAGCTTCCCTCATCAACAACCATCCGGCACGTCAGAAGTTGGGTTGGATGGGCCATGGGGGAGATGAGTAAAAATAGGAATGAAGAGATGGTTTTAAGATAGGTCGTCCAGGCGGGACCCGTTACCTGTTTGTTAAAGACTTCTTCTAATGATAAGCTCTCGTCTCTCATTTCGACCTTCTCATTGTCGTTTACAGTGATCCTCGTGTCCGTGAGACTTGGCACCACATCTTCCTGTCTCCATCTGTCGCTCGGTTTGCATCGCATTGGTAATCTGTTTTCGATTCGGTGGCGATCTTCCCGCTGGGCGATATTGTACTCAGTTACGGTGTGACTTATTTTCACAATGGCCATTGCAATGGCGAATGCCGTCGTTTACCTCCAGGTCCGAGTCTTCCATCAGGTCCGGATACACTTTCATCGCTCCTCGATTCTCTCGCCCAGGCCCTCTTGGACAGGTCATCGCTATTCGCCCTGCCAAGCGCGAGTGGGTTCTCCGAGTCTGGGCGTCCTGCCGCTTCGGCCGCGGAACGGCGTGAGGTCGCGATCTCCTCCGTTCCGATCAGCGACAGCTTCCATTGCCTAGCAGAATGTACCTGGCCACGTGCGCGGGATCCGATGTCACGCGGAACAGTACTTCGGCCAAGCACCCCCATTCGCATTTCTTGCTCGGATCTTCATCAATCGCTGCAAAACTTTGTATTCGATTTCTCGTACCTCTTCTTACATAGTCCATATGTTTTTGCAATGACATACTTGTTGAGTATCAAGTTGAGAGAAAACGTGGGTTTTCAGCAGTTTGTCACGCTTGGCGACTGATGCCGCATCGGAGTAGTTTCTAGGGTTCGTCGAAGCTCGTAGGTCCGACCAACTGCCCGCGTTTTCGAGCGTCCACCCCCGTCTACACTCACGACCAACTGCACACTGTATCCCCAAAAACGGTCGGACGTCTCTACAATAAATACAGTTCTTGCATGCCGAACTCACATCATTCCACAATGGTCTCTAAAACTCCATCCACTTTCTTATTTACAGTAACAAGCAAAGTCACGGTAAGCACGCGCAAGCAGCTGAGCGGGGTCGGAAGTTGCGGCGTGATACAGCGTGCCAGTCCGAAGGGTGCTTGTCCGCTTATCCGATGTTCGGGCACCGTCGGTATTGTCGGGTACGGGGTAGAACTAAGAATCCGGGAGATTAGAGAAGAGATGTAATGGTTGCACTTTGTCCGGGAATGTTTGGTGCACCGGTAGTATTACTGCTTGATGAAATGCTTGGTGCACCGTCCTCGAAAATTTGTCCTTGTCGCGAACGGGTCCCCTGAGGCTCCGCCGGGATCATTCCGGCGGGTTAGTTATTTCCCCCAAGCTTTGCCATTGCAAGCGGCATCTCGCGTCATGTGAATGTGAGGCTGTCAATCACTGGTAGTCCCTGTCCCTGACGCCAGTGGTCCCACCTCCCTGCAAAAGGCTTATCTGTATCCTCGTCGACCAAAAGGTTTGCTCTCTGGTTCATCCTTGGCTGAACATGTACATATTAGAGGCCTAGACTCCGATCCTACCTGTCCTTTGCATTTACATCTAGCCCGTGGTCTAGTTCAACCTTCAAGTTCACGACATTGAAGTGTCAAAAACACGAGGCCAAAGTAACGGACTCGGAGCCGCTACTGTACGCCACCGTCTATCAATGGTGTACACATACTTATGGGAATGGAACTCGCTGGGGTGCTCCACAGTATGTGAGCGGTATATCCACTCCCAACCTCTACAAGTCAATGACCTGAACGTGTATTCCTTCGATACAGCTGATGCCGGAAGGCCGTTGACGTTGGTAGGCCGCCCAGCTCTCGTCTTTAGGACGGACTCGTGTCTGAGCCGCGATCAGAATAGGAGCGGGAGCGGGGAAATCTCAGCTTCCGGCGCTGGCGCCACTCCCCCACCAGATGCGAAATTCGACAAAAAGTTCCTAGCTTTCTTGTTTGGCCACGCCAGCGCATGTCCGCGTTATGGTTCAATCCAAAGTCGGACACCGTCCAAGCCGCCAGGTAGGCGCGGGACCCTGCTGTAGTGTAGTGGTAATGGCGTGATACCCCTATGCCCATTCCCCTGAGGGGATACAAGAAAAAAGTATGACGTGGTGCCTACCCGTCGAATTGACACGTCCGATAATGAGACATTCCATGAGGCAGGCATGGAATCTACTCAAAGCGGTATAACACGTTTACAGGGGCCTCGCCTGTCAGTGCCCGCGTCAGGTATGCTGGGCGGGTAGATGTTTCAAAGAGCCAACGAGCAATTAAAGCCCAATCCGGTGTAAAAAATGAAGGCAGTATTGTCAGGCATTCAGCGGTGAGCGGCCAAATCAACATAATCTTGGATGCAGTGTGGCAGTGATAAAGGGCGAAAATTGATCATGGGCGCTGTGGAAATAGACTTTCGAATAGTGCCAGCGTTCCCACGCGGGGTATGGCAGGGTTGATCAGTTAGTTAGGTACGTATGCAGCTGTGTAGGGCTGTGGCGACGGATCACTAATACTGTCGAATGTCAGGAACACGCTGAAAAAAGAGCTTGAAAGCTGCGCTCGGAACGTAAGTGGAGGTCAGAAGGACATCTTTATGAAATTCGGAACCGTCAGGGGTATCGGAGAGGCAGAGAGCACAAGTTATCGGTCTTGTCTCCTAACTGTCGGCGCAGCCTGCCAATACCGCTTGTCAATTAAAAAAATCGCTGGTGGATTGTGTGCGGTTTCAAGATCCGAGTCAGTGCCAGGCTCCAGCTTGCCAATGAGCCGTGAGGTCGCAGGTTTGAATGCGGTGAAAGTCAACGTCACTAGGGGGGTATTCATGGATATCACTTGTCCGTCGGTCGAGTCTCCCACGTCGGTAGTATTCACGGTGTTTTGACTGGGTCGTAAAGATACGAGTCCATATCATTGGGTGGCGGCGGTGACGGCGGCACCGCCAGTACCGCCATCGATGCCATCGGGGATCGGCCATGTTGGGGATGATTGAGCGTTTATTTCACCCCAGACGGCAACTCTTGGCAGGACAATCAACGATGGACGCCCAACGGGGTCAATAGATTACGCCTGATTGATCGCAGTCCAAACCAAACCAAACAAAGTTGTCGAAGTACCCCGCGAGTAACATTGGGAGAAAACAAAAAGAGAGACGACGATTGAACGACACTGGGGCTGAAACGCAAAGATTCCTCAATGGGAGTTTCTCGTGAAACTATTTGTCCTCGACCGTCCCTTTTTACACGTACCACTATCAACGGTATATCGCCAGAGTGTTTCCTCGATTGCACCGCCATACAGCGCTGATGCTGATGATCAAACCAGCATCTGTCAGGTCTCGATCAGGTGCTCAGATGCACAAAGTGACCATTCCCCTCTGGTCGAATATCTAAGACCGATTGCACGCAGAGGACGTCCAGGCTGTACTGGGCCTACTGGCTTGCCGCGTCCAGCCTCCAGGTCATCACGTCAAACTAGATGCACCACTTTCCCGGCCTTGTTGTTTGGGAAAGTATAAAATACCGTCTTGTCCAAAGCTTATCCCTCAGCCCAACCGTGCATTCACCCTTCGGCCCCCACATTCTCATCACCCCAAACTCTCGAGTACCATCATGAAGTTTACTGTTGCTCTCGCATGCATTTTCTTATCCATCTCGACCCTCGTTAGCGCGGGCGTTGGTAGGCCTTGCATCCATAGTCCCAAATTCATATCGTAACGATGCTGTGAACAGTCTCCTCAAGATCTTTCTCCGACAGTTGCAGTGGAAGCGAGGTCACGGCAAACTCTACCATTGACTACAACGGCGGTTCTATTGGCTATGTAACCGGTAGTTGCCCTCAGTCTGGCAGCAAGAAACGTTCTAGCTCTAAGCTTGAGGAGCGCCAGTACTATGACCTTTGCACTGAAGGCGACTGTGAGTGTTTCCCCAGTCTCAACTCCGTCTGGATTTGCTTGGCAGCGATAATTAACTGAGAATGCTTGCGCAGGTTACGTCACCTGTCAGGACACGAGTTACTACACGATATACCCATCGGACTGCGAGTACGTCCTCGAATACCTAGCAAGCTATGCGTGTAAGCTTCCCAATCTATATTCTGTTCTTTTTGAGCGCACTGCCTCACAACGATTTCCTTCAGCCTCGAGTGTCTATGTATACGCTGGGTCATACCACGAGTGGTACTATGGCTCTTGTGGCATCTACTTCGTGAATCTCGACTACTACGACTACACCGTCTGCTATGCGGAAGTCGTGAGTGCCATCCAACTCGTGTAAACTCTTGGAACAGCAACTAACAATCGTGATGCGATGTCGTCTAACAGGCGTATGATGCTGCCTATGCGGGACAATACTGTCTTGGATACACGAATGGAGCTGTCTGCACCTCAAGCCTGCTACCCGGTGACGCGTACCAGGTCATGTAAGTGTAACATGTTTATTTCCAACTTTACTTCTGCTCACACCTGTTTTTAGAATCGACAGTGCGTGACCACCGGCACGGTGGCGCCCACTCCCCTGTTGGCCAGAGAATCAAAACCCTGGTCAGCAGGGTCAGCAGGGTGTGTACTGATATCAGGCTTCATAAAATTTCGTTTCTACATACGCCAAATTTCTTGGAAGGACTTCCTTTCTTGTTTTGTTGTTACAGGGTGTTGGATTCCCATTCCCGGTTCTGTATTGGGCATTATGATTTGTCAAGATCTTCATTGTTGGCTTTTTACTGTAATGTAATGGGTGCAAGTTAAGTGGAACTGTGTCAAATATTTGGAAATCACGGTATGTCAGAGTTTACACCGTCTCACCGAGCATCACGAAACAAATCCAAAGTGTGATTATTTTTGCACCTGTACATGAGTGGTGGGGACTCGGAGTCACGGAGGAAGGCGGTTGCAATTGGCGGTCGTCAAATTGTGCGTGTTGCGGAGCTGATTTGAAATAAACTTTTTCCTCGATGCGTCCACATCCCACAAGCTTGCGACTACCCCAGAGCACTCCCAGAGCTTGTTAGACCAACTCGATGACACGCTGGGTGACAAAATCCACAGATACACAGATACAATGTCTAGCTAGGTCTTGCTCAACTATCAAATCAGACCCAATCCTACATCGCGGCGCGGTCGCAGTAGTTTGCGCAAGCCAAAAGTCAGTCGCAAGGAAGCCCGGAAGCAAGACCGCGAAGGGAAGAAATGAAGAAAAGCTGAATTTTCTCTTCAACGACTAACAACCTGAAGCGCGTGGCAACTTCTCCCCACCCCGAGTCGCACCGCCTAAGAAGAAGACAGTGACTGAACCACCGCGACCTCAAAGTTCAGACCTGCCATCCCTGAAGAATCTCTCTCCCCGTCGCGGTCCATCTGCCTCGAAACCAAAGGACGCCAGAGTTGTTGCCTCATCTTCTTCAACAAGGAAACCCTCATCCCGTCTTGTGGGTTACAACTTCCCGCGGAGTCGGCAGGAGGAGGACGAAGACAGATATATTGTCCTCCTCGAAGCCAAACTAACCTCGGGGAAGAAGTCGAAAAATGGTGTTGGCTACCTCAAAGACATTGAGGACGATGGTCTCGGTGGTGAGTAGTCCTACGAGTATCGTGCGTCGCAGGCCCGAGTGACCACCTTAGATCTTTTGGGTGATCTAAATGCTATCACCACCTCGCGTTCGGCCAAGGTGTGTCCCAGGTCTACCGTGTCTTTCAAAATGCTCATAACACACCATGCCCCCTGAAGCAATGATGAGAGTCGGTCCACCGGATTCGAAAAGTGGCATGGGTTTCAAAACACGACATTCGATGGAGCTTCACCCGATGTAGTTTACGTCCTATTTACCATCTAATTCTTTGCCACTTCCCGTGCAATCGTCGCCCGGTACGGTCAAAACTACCCTTCAGAAACACCGTGGTTGACCTCGTCATATAGCAGGAACTTCACGCTATGTCCCGCCCCAGCTCAGAGAGAAACCTACGGATACTAAAGGGGCAGAAGTCCATGTCAAGTTGACTCGCCAGCTCAAGGGTTTGCTTAACAAGTAGGCCTCTTTCGTCCCCCACATAACCAGAAAGCCTACACTGATCACCGAATAGACTAAGCGAGCAAAATATCGCCACCATACTCGATAACATCGAGACCTTGTACCGTGAACATCGTGGGCGTGGTGAAATATCCCATCCGATATCATCGATATCCCGCTCATTCATGCGTCAGATGTGACAACATCAATCACGTCGTTCATCATCGAGGGTATAACTGCTCACTCAGGGTTGCTTGACTCCTACGTTATTCTCCATGCTGCCTTGATAGCCAGCTTGAATAGGATTGTTGGTGTCGAGTTCGGTAGGAGAGCTCTCTTGGCAACGCGTTACGACTGACTCTCACGTCGATCTGCCTTTTTTGTGCAGAACGTTGTCTCTTCCTATGAGCATCACTACAACATCATCGCTTCTACTTCTCCAGCTGATGGAACCATAACCGACCTTAGCGGGAAAGGAGTGCTCCAACCTCATCGTCCTCCTTTCAGAGCGTTACAATCTCCAAGTGATCTCTTGCGTGTTGATTTATGATATGATCCGTACTCTCCTATCTACGGAGTTATCAGAATTCGTTGTGGAGCTCTTACTCAAGCTGCTACGCAGTAGGTACCGATGTTTGGATCCGTCATTGTGGCTGACTGGCTTCGAGATTCAGGGCGACAGCTCTTCGACAGGATGATCCGAGCGCACTGAAAGATATCGTCCAGATTGTCCAGAGTAAGACGTCAGAAGGGGAAAAGACTCCAAAGTACGGTATCCCTAGTTCCTTCTTCATATTGTGATGGTGCTGTGAACAGTCACCTCAAGATCTGCGCTCGCCAGTTGCAGTGGAGGCGAGTTGACTACAACGGTAGTTCTATTGGTCTTGTATCCGTTGCTTGTCCTCAGTCCGGCAGCAAGAAACGCTCTAAGATCGAGGAGTGCTAGTACTATGATCTTTGCACCGAAGGCGATTCAGTTGGCCACTTCAAATTTCTTGCGCAGGTCTTCGCCAATCGCTACAAAACGTTGTATACCGAGTCGATGCCTCGTACCTGTTCTTAACATAGTCCAGGTGTTTTTACAATGACATACTTGTTGAGTATCGAGACGAGAGAATTTTTTTTTTTTTAAGTTTGTCATGTTTGCTGACTGATGCCGCATCGGAGTTGTTTCTATGCCGGTTAGTAAAACCAACTGCCTGCCCACGTTTTCAAGCGTCCACCCCCATTCACACTCGCGACTAGCTACGTACTGTATCCTTCTCCCCTTTTACCCCTAAATTTTCGGACGCCTCTAGGCTAGCTACAATAAATCCAGTTCTTGCATGCAGAACACACATCCTTCCACAACACACTCCAAAGCTTTAGGGCGTGACACAGCGTGGCAGACTGAATGAGGGTGCTTGTCCGATGTTCGGGCACAGTTAGTATCATCGAGCATGGGGGTACAGTAGTATCATTCCTTGATGAAATGCTTGGTGTACCATCCTCGAAAATTTGTCCTTGGCCGCTGCTGCGAACGGGACCCCTCCGAGGCTCCGCCGGGACCCGGAAGCATGGAACCCGGTGATGCGTACGAGATCGTGTATGTGTAACATGTTCATTTCCGGCTTTACTTCTGCTCACCCTTGTTTTCAGAGTCCAGAGTGCGTCACGGTGACCACCGGCTTGGTGGCGCCCACTCCCCTGTTGACCAGAACAAGACACTGGTCGGCAGGGTGTGTACTGATATCAGGCTTTGTAAAATTTCGTTTTTACATACGCCAAATTTCTTGGAAGGATATGATTTCTAATTTTGTTGTTACTGGGTATTGAGCGTGGATTATCGGTTCTGTATCGAGCGTTATGATTTGTCAAGATCATCGTTGTTGGTTCGTTGCTGTAATATGGTGGCCACACAAGTGAAAGTAGGACTGCGTCAAATATTGGGAAGTCACAGTATGCCAGAGTTTGCACCGTCTCCTCGAACTTCACGAGACGAGTCCAAAGTGTGATGATTTTTGCACGTGAATGAATGGTGGGCACTCGGCAACGGGGGCGGAATTAAAAAGCGGTCGAATTTTTTTTGCCTCTGGGCTTGGACTTTCTGAGTATGTAAGCAGGCGCCTATCCATATATGGTAATGGTATTTCTATATATGTATGATAAGATGAGTCCTCGAGATTCATGAAACAAGGGGAAGAGAGAGAGCAAGAGCAGCGAGATGAGCGACGGCGTGGTAGCTCGCTTTGTCGTCAGGCGGTCAGGCGAGGAACGATAGCACGCACAGCATGAAAAATGGAAAGGTGAGACTCGATTGCCTGACTTTGACGAGGCCAGGTGATATACGGAGTGCAATACAAGTATACTACACACAAAGTAGCAAGTAGAGTGGAGGAGGAGAGGGAAAAGCGAGGCGAAGGGGATCCTAGCGGTGGCAGACCCACACGGCGATGACGACAGTAAACGAAAGAAATTTGACTGAAATACTGATTCGGTGCGCGACAATTGATGGCAAAAGGCTAGAGTAAATGGGGAATACTGGAATTGAGGGCAGCAGGTCTAGAACGAAAAGAAAACAAGGCAACGTACGAAAAGGGGCTTGATCGGTCCCATGTACAGTAAGAGCCCATAGACGTGGCCCAGACTTGAGAGGGGCCGTTCATGACATGTGCGATGTGGACCGGCGACAGGATTTTTGAAGTGGTGCGCATTTGTGTCATTGGCCGACGAGGCTTGGGCGAATTGCATATCTTTGAACATAAGGTATGGGCCGCGACGAGAGGGGGTACTTGGTTGTGAGGGAGAAGGTTACAGTTGTAATGTGGTTTCGATAGGCTGCGAAGGGTGGGATAGAGAGAGGTGTAGAGGAAAGAGAGTGTGTGTGTGCGTGCGTTGGAGCGAGAAGAAAGACGAAACTAAGACGAGGACGGCGACGATTCGAAAGACAGGGCGAGGGCGCGGACTACGATTCCGCTGCGCAGGGCCAACCCTAGGAAGGAAACGACGGTGATAGAGGGAAAACGACTTTAAGAGCAACAGTCTCGTTTATGTCGAATAGGGAGGAAGCGATCACACAGAAAAGAGAGAAAAGGGCAAGTAGAATTGGGGTCGAAAGCGACAGTGAACGTGATGATACTTGCACTCCACAGGAGCAGGAGGCTTGCCTATATACGTACACTATCTGTCTATCAAGACTTGTAACAATGTAGAGGTATTGAAAAAACGGGGTCGTGGGGGCAAAGGCAGCAAAGCGATGCGAAGAAACGAAGGGCGGTGGTGTTGGCGTCGCGGGGAGGCGGTGACGGCAGACGTTAGAAGTGAAGGTGTGCAGTGTCGATGAGCGAGACAGAAATGACTATGGATAATGATAGGGCATGCGAACTAGGGAAGGTTAGGAGTTTTGGGACTAAAGGAAAAGTTAAGAACGGGAGCATACGAGACTACGAGTGCCGGACGGCGGCGACTTTCTAAGCTATGTCGAACGAGCGGGCAAGAATGAAAGGGAAGGGATGAATGAGAGGCGATGAGGCGGGATTTGGTAGACGAGAGGGAGTGTGGTGGTCGGTTTCACGTTGCGGTGACGGCGACTTTGACGATGTTAGCGAAGGTGATAGTGGTGGGAAAGAAGAGGGACGGCATCTTGAGATGCGAGTTTGAAAATGTGGCGAAACGAGTCGTTCCGCATGTGCAGTGCGAGGTGACCGGTGACCGGTGACCTTACAGTGAGGCAGCAAGGGTGGCCGAAGGTTGGAGGCGAGGCGTACCAGACAAGGGTGAGCGGAGGGCTAGGCGTGGCGGGCTGGTCAGGCGCACAGAGGACGTCACATGTTCGAGGATGTTGGATTCAGAGGCTACAGCGACTCGGAGTGCATACCTTACAACAGTGAAGATAATACTAAGTCGATTCATCCTGAGCGTGCAAAACAGATATGGCATATTTCGAACCCACAATCAGTCTTGTTGACCTCAGAAGGCTCAGATTTCCTTATTTGCAGTTGTAGGGGTCGATTTTTTTTTCATACGGTGGTTGGGGGACCGACCCCGGTCCCGGAATCCCGGTCCGCCCCCTTGGCACAAGGCGCTTGTAATGGAGCGCGTCAATTGTTTTGCGGTCTGGGTCAATTGATTAGACTTGAGCATTCTCCACATCCCATGAGCTTGCGACTACCCCAGAGCTTGTTAGACCAACTCGATGACACACCAGGTGATAAAATACATGGATATATGTCTAGGTCTCGCTCAACTATCACATTAGACCCAATTCCTACATCGCGGCGCGGTCGCAGTAGTTTGCGCAAGCCAAAAGTCAGTCGCAAGGAAGCCCGGAAGCAAGACCGCGAAGGGAAGAAACGAAGAAAAGCTGAATATTTCTCTTCAACGACTAACAACTTGAAGCGCGTGGCAACTTCTCCCCACCCCGAGTCGCATCCGCCTAAGAAGAAGTCAGTGGCTGAACCACCGCGACCTCAAAGTTCAGACCTGCAATCCCTGAAGAATCTCCCCCCCCGCCGTGGTTCATCTGCCTCGAAACCAGAGGACGCCAGAGCTGTTGCCTCATCTTCTTCAACAAGGAAATCCTCATCCCGTCTTGTGGGATACAACTTCCCGCGGAGTCGGCAGGAGGAGGACGAAGACAGATATATTGCCCTCCTTGAGGCCAAACTAACATCGCGGAAGAAGTCGAAAAATGGTGTTGGTTACCTCAAAGACATTGAGGACGATGGTCTCGGTGGTGAGTAGCCCTACGAGTATCGTGCGTCACAGCCCCGAGTGACCGCCTTAGATCTTTTGGGTGATCTAAATGCTATCGCCACCTCGCGTCCGGCCAAGGTGTGTCCCAGGTCTGCCGTGTCTTTCAAAATGCTCATACCACACC
>Ga0307512_10007335_pt1 | contig 10950 bp, 12 predicted proteins | sample 14_EM_MG_FD_200267 | JGI IMG/M metagenome (GOLD analysis project Ga0307512, IMG submission 200267) | Populus trichocarpa ectomycorrhiza microbial communities from riparian zone in the Pacific Northwest, United States - 14_EM | ecosystem: Host-associated > Plants > Roots > Unclassified | place... | reverse complement strand
TCATCTAGACACATCAGAGCTGCAGGGTCGTTTCCAGTCTCAATGAAAACCTTGGCAAGGATGCGGAGGCTCGTTTGGTCACCATTTTGGATTGCTTCGAACATTGCAAGCTGGAGATATTGGGGCGTCAGACTTTTAAATTTGGTGGACGAGGATAAACTTACCTCGTCGACTTCTTGTTGAGTCATTGCGCTTCTTTCCAACCTGCCTGCAAGTCCCAGTAGTTCTGACACAATCGGGGCAGACGATGGAGACGCTCCGATGGTCAAACCTCGCCAGAGCCCGGTCAAGAGGTATTCGATCGCAGGTCGCACATAGTCAACACTTTGAACAGTAGAGGTGGTCAGGGTCTCAACGGCCTTCAACATATCACCCTCCTCGGCGTGAATCCTTGCAGATTCGAGAACCTTGCCCGATTCTTTCAACATTTCGGCGCGTGCTTCGTCCAGGTCATAATCCTCCAAGAACTCTAGTGCGTCCTCATCCGAGGAGAACAAGTTTCTAGCTGCCCTGGTCAAGTCTCAGAAAATTTACCCTCGCGTGAACCGGATTTTAGCACTCACTTAAGGTCCAAATGCTGGGTCAAAGAAGATCAGATATATTCGAAAACAAGAGAATCCTCGGAACATACCTTAAAATAGTACATTTGAGTGACCTTTGTCAAACGCTCAAGAAGGCGGCTGTCAAGAGCACCCTTATGTTGAGTGATCACGTCTGCCAGTTCGTCAAAGTGGTCTCCTTCTCGGTAGGCACGAGCGGCCGCAGAGTACTGTTCGGCCGTTATATAGTTATCTCCCGCGTTCTTGAATTTACGACCTTCCACGTAGCATTCTCCAGCGGTCCCATAGTAGGTTAAACGTTCCCTGACCTGTTTAGACGGGGAATCCTCTGCACAAACAACAAAAGCATCGGCCGCAGCAATGAAAGCCTGGACTCTGGTTTCGCCAGCGGTAGTGGATATCGACCGAGCCTTTTCTCGCAGGAGGTACGCATCGCATATCGCGGCTTCTCGCTTCCGCCCGGCCCTGAGAAATGCGACTGAAGCTTGGGCATAGCGCTTGTTAAGGAACATCCTGTAGAAAGGGTCACCGGAGGTCGCAGGTAATTGGAATCGCAGTACTGACATTCTCCCGGTCTTTGACCATTCTTCAGAAGTGGACGAAACCGCCAAACGTGGTATTTCAGCAGTAGACGACCAGATCTCGATCTGGTTCCTATCACTCCAGTATGCCTGCGCAAGGAGTGAGAAGAATCTTATGGGTCACGTATTCTCAGGTACCTTCATTGGCCCAGCTGACTCAGAACTATCCATGATCCAAAGGTTTTTCCGAGCTCGAGTGATTGCAACATACAAGAATTTCAGCTGTCAACCGGGATAATATGAGTGGGGATGGAAAGAAAGTTCAGGCCGCGGGTAAAATACCTCTACACAGATGCTCGCGTGGCGTGTTTCGTCGAAGGTTGGAGCGTCGGAGAGATCGTCCCCACCGGAAACTCCATTAAGCACCAAGCGCCATTGATTCAGGGTCGCCGTGGAGTCCTCGAAGAAGTTGTATAACAGGACCTTGTTCTTATCAGTGATAAGGCAAATACGAAAAAAGGTGAGACCAACATCGTTGAACTCAAGACCCTTGCTTTCGTACAGTGTCCTGTGGGGATGGGTCAGATAAAAAACTGACCCAGGAGCATAGGACCTGACATGATAATGCTGTTCTTGAGTTTTTGCTGCAACTTGTCCCTTGCAGTATCATTGCGCACGAGTATACCTGAGTGAAAAGCGTCGGCATGGTGTGAGATGTCATAAACGAGATGTCGTACATTGGTTCGCCCCAAAGTCTACGGCTTCCCCTTGGCTGTTTCCAAAGAACGACTTCTCGAAGTCGGTCTGTTTGTGGAATTTAGTCCCCAATTATTCAATCGCGGCAATAAACGCACGTTTCCCTGACCGGCGAAGAAGATTGGCCGGAACCCGTCGACAGTCGCTCGTTCAGGTTTCAAAGCGTCGATCGAGTATGGCCAATAGCGGGTTATGAGCTCGATAATAGAACGTGCGCAATTCACTATGCCACCGTGAGAACGGTAGTTCAAGACAAGCTCAAAGGCTCTTGGTTCGATAGGGGTAAGACCTGATTCATACGAAAGCTGTTTCTAGACAAGTCGTCAACTCCAGTGTGATTCTACATTACCAAAATTTCTACCTCGATGCGGTACTGATATGCTTTCAGATCAGTAAACCGAAACGAGCTGCCGATAGAGATCGTCTAGGGAGGTGTTACTTGGTGATCTCTGTGTATGATGGATGTCCTTACCTGTGCAGTGTCACCGGCCCAGAACAGCCCATGTTGATTGGCACAGATCGTCCGGAGGACTAGGGTCGTCAGGCAGATGAAGGTTCAAATGGAAATTGACGCGTACTAAGTGTGTCGATCAGGAGATTGTCCTGAACCTCATCGACATACCTAGAACGAGGTTAGTTTGACAGGGGGGAAGTAAACTTTTACGGAAACGCACAAGTAGTCCACCTTATTGCCAGTCAGGCCGATATCACGGAGTTCTTTCAATATGTAGTGAGTTCTGGTAGTGGGCTCAGCAAGATAGAGGCCACGCAGAGGGGAAGAGACATTACCGGTCTGCTGCATCGTAATCTTGTCGTTGCCGTTTCAGCTTTGTGTATGCCGTGAAAAGGTCATAAATTTCATCCCGTTTATGGGAAAAAGTTCCCTGGCTCCGGTCACTGAGCGACTTGTAAGATTCCCGATCGAGGCATCTGTGCTTTGTCCCGATTGCATCTTCGGATCCCTTGATGACTCCCATAAATTCTCCAAATACCAATGCCGGATCTAGGTCGGAAATTATAACGATACACCATGTATGAGCCGTCACCCCTCACCTAAGACTCGAGTAAAGGTCTGGGGGAGGTGATCCCAGTACGATGTCAAAAACTCGCCGTATGAGACGAAGTTTCTACGGAATTGTTGCATGTAATCGGACGAGGACATACTCCCAGATCCCGCGCGGAGCCTAGACTTCCAAGGTGACGTTGGACTTGTGGGAGATACCGCCTCATCGTCGAAAACATGCCCCTTGGGGATGATAAAGCCATCGTTATCGTTGTCTCGCCTGATATCGTTCTGAAGCATCGTACAGAGCTGTTGACAGAATGATGAGATTCGATACTTTCGGGATACAAACATTCGTACCCGATCGTATGTAATGAACAATGGGAAATGTTCATCATCCAACAGTTCACTGAACCTCTCCGGGAGGTCAGACCTCCATTGTTGGTTGTCATCCTGATCTACGAAATCGATCTCCTGTTCGATATCCTTATCCATCATACGTAGCTCCTCGGGGGAATACGCAGCAGCTTCGAGAGCCCACATCAGCTTTGTGAAATACTCTTCAACCTTCGTAGCCAGGACTCGGGATTGGGTGATGAAAACTTGGCGAGGCTTTTGCCCTATATCAGGATATTGTTGCCAGGTGCGTTCTATAGCTAGCATCTTGAATAACATTGTCGTAGTCTTCCCAGTACCGCTTCTACCGATCACATAACAGGAGGAAGGGTGTTCGATGATTTCTTGCTCTTGGGCACTGTTTGTTGTTAATCAGTGCACAGCGTTGTATCTTACAAGTCATGTACGTACGAAACAGAGAAAACGTGCGCGACTTCCTTGTCAGCCAGGATACCTGGGACAAATAAGTGACAGCCTTCACGTCAGGTATTTCGATGGGGCGTACTGTTCAGGAGCGCCTGCGGGAAGTCAGTATACGATCGAGCCGGGACTGAAACTACTCGCTTGGGATAACATGACAAATTTGTCCAGGCTGGATCCATAAAATATGAGTCGTGAGAGCAACCATGACGTCGAGAAAACGTACACTAGCATAGAATGGATCTGTTGGCACATGTAAGTTCAGCCAGTGTATTTGAAACGTGCTGGCCATCCACCTTACTTACATTCTTCATGTCCTCTTCACGTACTTTGACGAAATGCGCGGCTTGTGGGATATCCTGGACCGGGTCTGGTAATGGAGGGAACACGGCGGGTGATATGACATTGTCGCCAGTGTTGAGTGGTTTGTTTCGGAAGGTGCACCGGTCGATATAGTCTGGGCCCCTTTGCTGAAGTTGCCGGCTAAGGCTGTCCCAAAACCGCCCGTGGTCAAGCTGTGCGTGGGTAAAAATGCCAAACATCCGGATTACTGGCGGGGTTATAAATCACCCTGATTGAAGCGGTAAAAGCGAGAGGTACCTTGGCTTTCGTACTGACAACCGGCACCATGCAAGTTTCTGAGATCGGGCATACAATCTATTTGATACTGAGGATAGTGAGTAGGATGCTTCGAGTTACGATTGTACTTCACATACCACGAGTCGGGTGTCCCCCGTCATCTTTGCTTCGTATACAGGGAGTTTCGTTTTGGAACCCGTGAGCAGCTTCTGATTGTCATTAGAAAAGTGCCCCTGTGACAGTTGTCTGGATGGAGTTAGTGGTGGTTATCACCAGAAAGGTCAGGTCGCACTTGATCTTCTTCATTATAATTCTGAACATCGCGCCGTCAGCACGCTTGTAATCTCGAAGATCTTTCTGGGCTCGAGTTGATAGTAAGATCGACCATTCTCCAAACCCTTCGATGTCATCGAAGTAGAGCGCGGCCTTCATCGGCTGAATGATGGGAAACGCTAGACTCTGAGATCGATCCGACCCCACGACCGCTTTCTTCGTTGTTGGGGAAGATACCTTCTCCGATAATCGGCTTGCCTTTGTGTACGAGGATCTGAACGTTTCCGATACCAGCGGCTCTCTGAGAACGAGGAGATAGTACTGTAGGCATTTAGTTCCAAGCGGGCCATCGACTGTGGACCCACACACCTCCAATATACTCTGAAGTTGCGACAAGACTCTGGAGTACACATCACGTACTTCCACGTCCGTACACGGCACAGTGATTCCCATCGAATCGAAGGGGAGTGGATCAATACGGCGATTCTTAGAGGCTTGTTTACCTCTTTTACGGCTGACGGGGGATGTGTCCCCATTGGTATAAGTATTGTTGGCATTCTCCTCCAGCTCCTTTAGGATATTGAACGATAGTCCCACCTTTCTCCAAAATGCGCGGAGATCTGGGGGAGCATCGGCGGTGGATGGGTACTCTGCAAACAACAACGAAGAGGAAAGTCGCTGGAGAAGTTTCATGCTGAGGGTATCCCTCATGTTTGGGGTAGTGAGTGTCGGGAATCCTGAAACGATCCAACTAGAGAGTTTCTCGTATGCCTCCTCGTCCAATACTAGGAAAGAAAACGGTTGGTTTAGGAGACTCGCAAGCGGCTGCGGAACGCACCCGAGAAGATATACTCCAAGATATGGGAGCGGCTGCTGAGCGCCATAACCATCTTCGCAATTGCGGGGTCAGCCTGAAAGCACACGTTTTCGATTGAGCGTAGGGCGGTTTCGAGTCTATCTGGAGAGTCCAATGCCCCCGCATCGAGCAGACTGATGTCAAACGCTTGCGTTGAAGAATGGAGATCTGAAGGCATAATGGTAGTACAGGTTCAAGAGCGGCCGCCACACTTTACCAGCTTCTAAAGGCGCGGCACGCTAACACATTGCAAAATAGGAAAAGACCGACGTCAATAGCATTGATCAGTAGCGGAATGCGCCGTTGGACACGCGCTCTCGCCGTGGAAACTTCTACACGAGCGAGCAGTGACCTCTCACATGTCACACACTGGCCCACACTGTGAATACAAAAGATCTGGTTAACTTTAGCCTCTGCACCTTCCGACCGTTGGTTGGTTCTTCTAGGATAGACCAAGAATTTTCGACTTGAAACAGAGTTTGGGCAACGGGGGCGCTAACACTTGAGCAAAATAGGAAAGGACCGTATCACTGTATGTGAATTAATTGAGGGGATAGAGCACCCATTGTGGCAACCTCAATGTAGTGGGAACGGTAGCCATTCCCATCGTCACGGAAAGGCGTTCCAAGTCGCGATAAAGGCTCTCTTAAATACAGAAGAAGAGCCGGCCGAGACAGAGAGTAGAGATTCAAGTCGTATCGGAGTTTGCCGACGCGTCCCAGACGCGCCAGGAAATGGCACGCTGAACGCCGAAGGAGGATAAAGCGTACATGAACGAGACGTGCGATGATGACAATGCTAATGGGTCGGTATATACTGCCAGGCTCTGGTGGGTGGAAGTCACTGCTGTCGTTGTTTCCCTTTGCCAGTGTCCGGTTGACCGGCGTCATCCCGATCTCCGACGGACCGAGAAAAGTTGACCGGACCTCCGCTGGTTAACTTTCGTGTCCTCAGCATCACGATCTCCTTCAGCCATCCGTTCTCTCGCCGCAAGTCAGCTGCCTCTCGCTCCAACTCGTCGACTCGACGCGACAGGCTTGTGACGGTTCGTTCCATATTCGACAGCCACTGCTTCTTCTTGTTCCGAAATCGGGCTACGAAGCCAGATCAGCTATCGTCCCAGAGAAAAGGGATAGAAAGATTACCCGAAGCGGCCGTATTCCGCCGTCGCTTATCTTCAGTCATTGCTCGCTCCGCCTCAGAGTCGCTTTCCTCCTCTGGATTGGCAGTGTTGTCGGGGAGATGTGATGGCCGTTCAGGGTGCTCCTGAACATTTGCTTGAACTCTGCCCGAGCTATCGACACTAGAGTCGTGCTGCGGGGGGACCTGAGACTGTAGGAGCTGCAGCCAGGCCAGGGCAGTCGAATCCAATTGTTGTTGGTGGGGTGGCATGCTGGATAGGTCGGATTCGCTCGCTAGAGGTTGCGTGTACTGATGATGTTGTAGGAAGGGGTCGGTGTTGTATGTAGCGGTAAGCGACCTCAAGAAATCGTCCAGCGGGTCCGAATAGAGACCAGCGGGGTGGGACGCAAATGGGAATGATGGGGGCGGAGAGATGTGTTGCTAAAAATTGGTCAGCCTGGCGGCACGTTTGCCGTAAATTCAGCACGAACTATTGGAAGCGCCAGCTCGGGAGGGATAGCGTTTGGAATGTGTTGTCGGTTGCGTTCGCCTCCCCCGACAGAATGCGATCGGGGTCGTGTGTTGTTGTCCATCAACTGAAAGCTCTTGCCGTCGCGGTGTGTTTGCAGGTGAGAAGAGAGAGAAAAGAGAGGGTGAGACCCGATGTACGGGGCAGATAAAGTATTTCATTGATTCCAGCAAGCACTGAGGCCACCGTTTATTTTCCCGCTGTTTTGAGAACGAGGTGAATGCGCCAAATCGATCATATCCCGTAATCATTGCTCACTACACGAGACGATTGCGCAATGCTCCGGTGAATGACCGTTTCTTTTGCAAACGCCTAAGAAAACGCAATTCTTGTATCATCCGTTTTCCTGGGATTCGCTCGCTGCGAGAGTTTAATCTAACGTCGTACAACGAGTACCGACCGCGGGACTTACATGATCAAAGGTTTCGTCATGTTACGAACACCTGATTCACGATCTCCTCCAATTCCGAATTCCTTTAGAGTTGAATTCCGAATTCCCCAATTCCGAATTCCTCTGGCGTCGTCGATCAGGCAACCTCTCCTCGACATCTCTTCCTGCCAATCTGCTGCCTTGGATATCCCCGGTTTCGTCACCCCTTCGTAGATCCCGAGATCTGCACTGATAATTCCTTGGATCGATCTCTTCTGTGCTAAAACTGCTTTCCATCCAAACGCTTCTGGTCAGACGAATGTTTCCATCATACTCGCACCGAAGGGTTGGGAAATCTGATCTCGGGTCATCAGCAAACCCGCCCCCCTCCTACGTAGCGCTACCCGACCGCTTAGCAAAATCCCATTCAGTTTTTGACACTAGCGCCGGCCAGTTTTGTTAAAAAAGCCTCGGCTAAGCTCGGGTAGCGCTACCCGAGGGGGGCGGTTTCGCTGATGGTCCGACGGTGACACGACGTCAAACCTAGAATTTACACGCCTCTCTGCCAGAGATCGATCCACGATTTACGAGAGTGGAGGTGACAGTGATTACGTCCGTGTGAAGCCTGGGTCATAATTAGCGTCGCGTCCCATTATCAGCCATCACACGACACAACAAAGGCCAAGCGAGGAACCTGGGCTGGATGGAGAGATGCCGCTGATTAGTGAAGGCAAACGTTGTACACAACAAGCCGAACCACAGTGCAACGTTTTTCTAACACGCATTTAATCAGACTGCATTTGCCATAAGACGGAATTATGGCGTGCCTTGTCGAGATGCCTGCAGTCAGTGAAGATACCATCATTGTATGGGATCATCTAGATTCCAGATCTAGAGGTGATTAACCGTGATGAACAGTCGGTAATAACCTCTAGCGAATGGAAAACGGCCGCTGGCTAAAGGGCAGGCTCAAGCCTCACATCATGAATTCATCTCACCCAGAATTCTACGCCTCGTGAAGGGCATCGACCAACGAGGCAACCAGCCTCCCTAGGTGAAGAGGCCTGCATGTAACAACACCTTGACTGTTGTGATGCAGTTTCGGATCAACGATTTCAATAGAAAACGAGGTATCGGTGATGTACCATTCTGGTTTGCGATCCACGCCCCGATATCTGTCGGTACAGGCCTCAAATAACGAGAGAATCCTGTGCACCATCAGTGCGTGGCAATTGTTTCCATCCCCTTCGTTGCCCTCCGGGGTGGTACAACTCACTCCAGAGTCAAAGATAACGAAGGCTGTGACCGGTATCTGCCGAAACGACTTACCGTGATCTTCTTTGGGGTAAACCTACCCCGCCGACAATTGGCCTGGGAGGAACAATGGACTTTGGCCCGAACGTCTATGAACCCTACTCACCCAAGGCGATCGTCACTAACTCTCAGCTCACGCCCGCCCACCAAACGGATCATTTATAACCGTGATCCGCAATACGTGAGATTAGATGAGTGATTTCCTATGGATCCGGTTACATAATTTGCATCATGTGCGCACCTCGGCATAAACATCGACATTCGGCTTTACCAGTCCTAAATCGTACATGTCAGACAAACAGAATCGAGTACAATAATACTTGATCTTTGCTTATCACACAACCTCCGGCCCAAGTGAAACACGGCCATACCTCGTCACCGTACGGGAGAAAATCAAAGGTGGAGAAGGGAGAAAATCATAAGCGCCCCCCGCCTCCGCCGCCCTTGTATCCAACGTTAACTGGCGTAAATTCGGCACCCTCAACTCCTCCAGCGTCTCCAAACAAAACGCTGCCCGAAACCGTCTAATTCTGTACATTTCGCGTAGCACCTCATTCAAGCCTCTTGGTGGCCAGCGTACATCAAGCTCATAGAATACGATGGCGACCTCAGAGAACGTTGGAGATGTGATGGTGGAAAGAAGCTTTTTGATCGTGCAAGCGTGTTTCGGTGATTCGGCTATGAGCGAACCTAAGACCTCTAGAGATCGAAGGGCGGTGTTGCACGAGAGGTCGAGGGGTCGGGGGAACACTAATAAAACACCGTCAGCTCAGGCATTGGTAAAATCCTCTGAAGGGTATAGAACCCTCTTACACCGCTGAAACGCACCACCCGGATGTATATGTACCGTTTCCAAAGTATCTGCGCAAGCCTCCAAAAGGAGTTGCATCCCTAATACATCATCCAAATGCATAGAGGTGAATCGCATCCCTCCAAATACGACGATAATATCCTTCAACAACCCCTCATCACCAAAGTTTTTGAGGGTCAATTGACCTCGTAATTCTCCTTTGATGGGGACGATCGGGGCACCGAGCGCATCATGCGCCCCAACCCAAGCGTGATAGTGTGAGATTTTGATATCGTCCAACTTGGAGAAGAGCCTGAGGAAGTCAAGCAGTTGTCGACGAGTACCCCGTGGGGCACTCAACGCCACCGATCGCAACCTTGGCGAAAAGTGCCCAAAGTATTCTCCAACCCCCATCGGAAATTTGAAAAACTCCAGATCCGCGATCGCGAGGTCCTGTAAATTCTCCAGGGCACCAAAGTGTTGTGTACTCTCGGAATCGAAAATTGCAGGACTGACCCAAGGAGACCCAAAGATCCCTCTCTCGAACTGCAACTGTTTGACGAACGGTAGTAACTCGAGTTTGTGTAAGTACTCGAGCGGGTGGAGATACGTGTGCGAGGAATCCGTGTCCCACTGCCGGAACGTCAGGGTTCGGTGTAGATGAGGAGCCGCAACGTTGTACCAGGCGAAGCAGGTCGTGGCGCAAGCTTTGAGAGTCTGAGTGTCGTATGTGAGGTAGGCCATAATCATTTCCAACATCTCTGGAGGAGCCCAGTGTGGTTTGCGGTGGTCCGCATGGGTTTCTGAATGCTCGTGTGTGACTACGTCCTTGACTATGGCTTTGGAACGGTACCAAACGGCGTTGGCGAAGCGCTTGATTCCTGTGGTAGAATGTGAGTAACGGAATGCGGTGGCAGGATATGCAGAGGGATCTCCTGTGTACCTGTTAGCGAAGATGTAGGACTCCTTGGAAACCTTGTACCGTGGGTTGCTGTCGACATGGGTGTGTGATTTAAAGGCGGTGATCGATTTGGCTACGTCACGTATTTGTGGGGACCACGACGGACAGACTCCGCGTCATTTCAGCCCTCACTGGACGAGACGCCCATCAACTTGGGGACCGGCAACCCGCCTTAGTCAGGCGTGATGATTTCAAATTGGGCTTTGAGTGAAGGTATCCCGACCTCCCCTGCAACATATCCAAGCCAAAGACGTTGGATTAGATGCGCGGGAATAAGAAACAGCGTAGTTACGCACCTCTCACTAACAGCGATTTTTTGGAAAGGCGATACTCCACCCAAAACCTTTATCTCGGACGTTTGGAAAGGAACACTCCACCTCAGCGGTCGGGATACTCTAGATGTTTACTTTTACAACGGTCCAGGTCGTCGAGCATCATGCTTTACACTGCGTTTAAACCCGCTGGAAAATCTTCCATTAATCTCGAGGCATGAAATTTTT
>Ga0307512_10007334_pt1 | contig 10952 bp, 11 predicted proteins | sample 14_EM_MG_FD_200267 | JGI IMG/M metagenome (GOLD analysis project Ga0307512, IMG submission 200267) | Populus trichocarpa ectomycorrhiza microbial communities from riparian zone in the Pacific Northwest, United States - 14_EM | ecosystem: Host-associated > Plants > Roots > Unclassified | place... | reverse complement strand
CACGTCATATACGTGTATTCAGACTTTTCACTTTTCCTGCCTTTCTCTCTAAGACAAGACAATACATACAAGACTTCATCGTTCCATCAAACTTCCATCATAATCTTGACACACTTTCCTCCACAAAAACGAGTGCTCGCGAGTGCACCGCACATCCGACACCCCAGAACGGAGCCTGGAGGAAGGATCAGACGACGGCGAGCCCGTACAACAATGAAAGAAAACAAGAAAACAAAGATGCGAAGTGAAAAAAAAACTAAACAAGGAGACCGCGCCCAAACATGCAGTCAATCCGTAAAAAGAATTGTGAAATCGGAAACGTGTTGAGGGAGAGAGTCGATCAGCCACGCGCGGTGAACCGGTTTTCGTCGAGGAGATGGTAGGGTCTGACTCTGTCGGTATGCCAACCCTTGAGGACGAAATTGCCGCTCGGGTGGTGGAGGTCGAGCTTTCCCTTGCGAGAGATGCGAGAGATGCGAACCGGGCCTCTCCACCGCTGATCCCAAGGGTTTCCGCTCTTACCCACCAGGGGATAATTCTGAAAGAGGACCAGATCGCCGACTCGGTACGGTTCGTGTTTCTGACGGACTCCTTTCTCCAGGTTGTCGAAACGTGAGTTCCACCTGGTAATCTGTCGGTCTACTGCTTCCATCCGCCAGGCATCAAGTCGAGCGAGTCTCACTGTTCTGAGCTGGTTCACGTCCAGATCCGGGGTAGGAACCACAGGTGGTTGAATCAGATTCTGTACAGGAAACCGGGGTTGATATCCGAGCAGTAGCATTGCGGGTGAAAGATCTGCGTAGTACATATGCCTGGTATTGAATGCCAGTTGTACTTCGGGCAGCAAGGGCATCCAGTTCTTGGGTTTGTCGAGGAGCAGCTTACGAAGCGATGCTTTAACGGATTTTGATTTTTTTTTGTTTATTCATTACTCGCATGCGACCTGTCTAGATCATGGCGAGGATATGTACAGTCCGTTTTCTGTTCGCTGTCCGCGCAGTGGCGGCTCATTGCAAGCTCCCCTTTGCCTCCGCCCAGGCCTGTCCCGCGAGCGTGTGGTGCGCACCAAGGAACTACAAAAGAAAAGAACAAAAGAGAAGAGCGATCGTGTAGGACAAAGGAAAGGACGAAGGAAGGAATACCGCCTACACCGTTCCTGCGGACGCCGAGAAGTCGGGTGTGGGCAGGAACAATGGCGGTTCCCCCCCAGCGTCCGGCTCCTCGGCCCCCGCTCCCTGCTCCTCCAGCCACTCCCGCGCCTCCAGCTCCGACACCGCGCTCACAGCGTCGTCCTCTGCCTCAGCCGGCACCCGCCTTCCCACATCCGTAGGGGAGAGGAAGTCCAGTACCGCCCGGCTGCACCTCCCATCGGCCAGAAGGTCCCGCACCTTCCACCAGTCCTTCCACCTCCCCGTCTCCTTCTTCACCTCCGCCCACAGGATCTCCTGCTGCGGCTTCCACTCGGGGCACTCCTTGAAGAGGTGGTCCCGGGTCTGTGTTCGGTACTGGCACCACCAGTATTGCGGGGTGGGCCGTTTCTTCGTCCAGTTTAGGTACTGGGCAGTCAGGCAGTGCCCCGTTTTCAGCGTGACTGCATCAAGCAATGTTTCCGATCGCAACGGTTCGCAAGAGCACTGGACCCATCGGAAGGCGTTTAGTGCTAGTTGGGAAGCACGGCGACCTTGCCTACGAACGCGGTTGTATATTTCGCCGTACGCGTCAATTAATGTTTCTGGAAGGACCTTCAGACTGTCTCTTACGTCGTCTGGATAGACCGTATCGCAGAGCAAGGTAATGTGAAGAGCAGCAAGTTGAAACCTTCGCCCAAGCGTCAGCTGTGCCACTTCACTTTCAGTATTTCGGGCGACCTTACATTCCCTTGGAGCGCTGACAAAGAACTTGGCATATTTCGTCTCGGAGCGGATCCGGGACATTGCCGTGGAGCAGCTGCTTCCGCTCAATCATTCCCTGTACCTTCTCTTTCACAAACCGGTTGATGTCATCGACTTTGTCATCTGACTCCAACTCAATTCTAGGGTACCTCTCGAACTGCATGAGGATATCGGTGTCCATTCAAGCAGTCGCGAAAATCTTGTGATTTTTTCACCACATACTTGAGTGCCTCCAGTAATTTCAGCCGCACTTTGTGATCGACTTCGTCCAGGGCATCAATGCAAATCGTCGTCTGAGGATATACAGCAATGAGCTGAACAATGAGATCCTGGCATTCCTTAAGGGTCAGCCGCGCAGAGAGCTGTCCCTTCTTCTCGCGGTCCTTGTAAACATCGAGGATCGGCGTCAAGAGGTCGTCTAGCGATAGAGTCTGCGCAAGCTGCTGAATAAGCGTGCGCAGAATGCTCTCGGGATCTCGGCGGCTTTCCTCGGCTCGATTGTAGTAGAAGAACGCCAACTTGGATTTGGCGGTTGAATTGGAAAGGAGCCAGTCAATGACCTGTGATGCAAGGTACGTTTTGCCGGCTCCAGCTACATAGACGAACTGATCAGAAGTGCCCGCCTTCCTGTTGAGGATTGTGGGGACTTACGGATTCCCCGTAACAGCAACAGCATCGAGTCTGTTGATGCACTCCATATGCGGTACTTTTCCTTCTTCAACATCCACTCTCCTGTGCCTGCCAGACGGTCATCACTGATTCGCCTGTGGTGATTTGTGTATGGGACTGTAGATATCCATTCCAGGATCTCGGTTCTCTCTAGCTCCAGTGTCAGTCAAGGTCGGAAAATACTGGGAGGCTAAGCACGTTGTCAATGGAGAGGTCTCGCTTACTCTTCGGCCTACCAGCGAGGCCTCGTTAGCCCACCTTAACATCCTGTCGAACCAATCTTCACCGGATTTCAGGTACTTACCCGCCCGCGACGATGGTTATCGTACCATGAAACACTCCCCCTCGGAACTCAGCATGCATGGAATTGTTGTAGCTCCGTGGGTTCTCTGTCCTCTGCGCCCATCTTGGACTGGTAGATGTGTTAGGGTGATCGTTGCGTGTTATTTGTGCACCCTTTGTTTGCGACTTGCTGCTGGGTTGGTGATTCCGAGTTGTAGACCAGGGATGTTCGTCCAACTGAAAGCTTCGGGTTCCTAGATACAGATCACTCCGCGGACTGGCGATATTGCAGCAAAAAGTGCGCTTGCTCGACAATTGTTCAGTTCTTGGACGGAGTGCTTGGTGAGGGTATTGCAAACGTACATGCTAGTATCCTCACCGACCCGCTTTCTCCTCCCGTCGCCCCGCTTCGACCGCCGAAACACGTGGTCGTGCGATACGCATCAGCAGGGATCTTCCACATTCCGTTTCTTTATTGGTTGACAAAGCCAAGTAATTAGGTAAGCAGCTACAATCCTGCGGCTGGGCGGCTTCATATTCCGGAGAGGTGAAATTATATGAAGGAGCCACAATTGTTTCTCCATGCCGTTTTTAGTTAGGATTTTCTAGGAAGGCCGATTTTCTAGCGGGTGGGGTGGTTGGATAGAGTAGATTTGAGTATGTATCAAAACCACATGGGCTACAACGAGGAAGTGTACGATGCCGAGTACGCCGCACTCGCCGGGCGCTAGAAATGGCTACAAGACGACAGACGACCCGGAGAGGGTCGCGATCTTCACGGACGACCAGGAGGATGACCTCGGAGGAGCCTGACCCCAGCCAGATGTACCCGGTGCTGTCCGTTCCGCCACTCGACCGAGTACCCGGCGGCGCCGCTGCCGAGTCACGACCCGTCCGCAAAAATGGTGAGCCCCGGCTTGGGGTGTTCTGCCTCTGCCTGGCTTGTCTGCGCCGCGACCCGTTCCAGCTTACAGAGGAGATTTCGCACCACCGCGACGGATTCTTGCAGCACCTCGGATACCTGGTGCGGCTGCAGGCAGTCTTTGATTCCTCCGCCGCGGCCACACAGCACCAGGCTGTGCAGCCGGTCGCCGTCGATGCCGAGGTCGCCTAGCTGTCGCCGAGGGAGTGCGACGCCTCGGCCCGATACACTGGCCCGCCCGGTGTCCGCGTCCCCGTCGCGCGGGAGAATCGACGCAGCGTGACAGGCGATCCGAGATGCCCCCGCTCTACCGGCGACAGCGGGTAATACTCCACCTCCTCCACAGGCCGCTCCCCGCATTGCCCCCGTGCAGAAGGTCGGTCGCGCCACACGAGGTCTGTCTGGGCGCCGTCGTGTAAACGTCACCAGGCTTCGTTGAGCTGTTGTTCGGCACTTGTCGCCAAGGGCACGCATTTGGCCGTAGACTGTTTCTTATCGTGCACGTCCTTTTGAACCGGGTGGTGGAAATGAGTACTTTGAGACTGCTATTCAGCGGTTGCCAAACGTAATATCTATTGCGTTTGCGGTTCTACCAACTTGATCCGTCAGCACAGTATATGATATATCACGTCAGTGGCCGCCTGCCAAGACGAACATGCGAAACATGCCTCGTCTTCCGTTGGACGCACGCGATTAAAGAATGAATACTATGAAAAATACAAGACACGCCTTCTGTCGGCAAACGGATACCCCAGTTCTTTCCCCACCCCCAACTGCTCTCGCTCGGCCGCCTCGATCCTGTTCCTGTAACGGTCGGCCAACACTGACACACTTGCACCTGCCAGGCGAGGTCGTCATCCTTGTGCGGCGCCTCGATCAACGAGCAGCTGGGCCATCGCCTTGTGCCCGCGATTGACCGCATAGTGTAGCGGCGTCCACCCGTCGCCGGCAGCCGCCGAGACGTCGGCGCCTCGTTCCACGAGCAACTGCGCCACCGCCTTGTGCCCACTAATGACCGCGTAGTGAAGCGGCGTCCGCCTGTCACCGGTGGCCGCCGAGATGTCGGCACCTCGTTCCACGAGCAACCGTGCTACCGCCTCGTACCCGAGTGCGGCCGCGAAGTGCAGCGGCGTCCACCCGTCGCCGGCAGCCGCCGAGACGTCAGCGCCTCGTTCCACGAGCAGCCACGCCAGCGCCTCGTGTCCACTAATGGCCGCGCAGTGAAGCGGCGTCCGCTTGTCGCCTGTGGCCGCCGAGATGTCAGCGCCTCGTTCCACGAGCAGCCGCGCCAGCGCCTTCTGCCCGAGATTGGCCGCGAAATGCAGCGGCGTCCACCCGTCGCCGGCGGCCATCGAGATGTCAGCGCCTCGTTCCACAAGCCACCGCGCCAGCACCTCGTGCCCGCTACTGGCAGCGTAGTGAAGCGGCGTCCGCTTGTCGCTGGTGGCCGCCGAGATGTCAGCGCCTCGTTCCAGGAGCAGTCGCGCCAGCGCCTCGTGCCCGCGATTGGCCGCGAAGTGCAGCGGCGTCCACCCGTAGTCGGCGGTCCCCGAGACGTCTGCGCCTCGTTCCACGAGCAACCGCACCAGTTCCTGGTGTCCGTTCCCCGCTGCGGTGTGAAGAGCCGTCAACCCGTCACCGTCGGTCGCCAAGACGCTGACGCCCGCGTCAAGTAGACGCTTAGTAATATCCAGGTCTCCAATCCTGGACATGCTGTGCAGCAATCGTACAACATGGCCTCTCGGCACAGACTCAAAAATTAATGTTCTGGGGAACTTCAATTTTATACAAGCCATCCATCCAGATTGGGATTTGGATATGCTGGTAAGCTTCTGCCCTAATCCAAACACGCACACTGTGGAAAGACAGTCCCTCTCCACTTGGTGCAGAGCTTGTGATCTAAGCCAAAAAGTGTCCTTGGACTGCCAGGTGTTAACGCGGTTGTAATGATAGTCGATCCAGTGCTGGAATGTAGCTTCTGATGCGAAAGCTTCCCAAAGGGCAGCCAAAGTTTGACAGCTTTCACTGCAACGATTCAAGTGCCATGGCCAAAATACTGCCGCGTAGAGTAAGAGGTGACGATCGTGGTAACGTCCTGCTCGTGTTTTAAGGCTTATGTCGTAGTCTGTCCAAGACCTCGGTGAGCAAAGCAGAGAAAGGCAGATTTTGGCGATTTCCGTATGGGAATCGACCTCGAGTTGCTGGGTCTCCAAGTATTCTTCAACCGAAAGGTGGGCAAACCGGAAAACGTTCAGGCGTTTGTCCAAAATGAGGAGGTTCTGGCAGGCTTTTAATAAATCGGTCGCCTTCACAGCCGTGCACTTGCGGTAAAATTCCTCCGAGCCGTCAACTTCGACTGTGACTGCATCAAGCAACGTTTCCGATCGCAACGGTTCGCAAGAGCACTGGAGCCATCGGAAGGCGTTTAGTGCTAGTTGGGAAGCACGGCGACCCTGCTTACGAATGCGGTTGTATATTTCGCCGTACGCGTCGATTAATGTTTCTGGAAGGGCCTTCAGACTGTCCCTTACGTCGTCTGGATGGACCATATCGCAGAGCAAGGTAATGTGAAGAGCAGCAAGTTGAAACCTTCACCCAAGCGTCAGCTGTGCCACATCACTTTCAGTATTTCGGGCGACCTTACATTCCCTTGGAGCGCTGACAAAGAACTTGGCATATTTCGTCTCGGAGCGGATTTGGGACATTGCCGTGGAGCAGCTGCTTCTGCTCGATCATGCCCTGCACCTTCTCTTTCACAAACCGGTTGATGTCATCGACGTTGTCATCGGACTCCAACTCAATTCTAGGGTACCTCTCGAACTGCATGAGGATATCGGTGTCCATTCGAGTAGTCGCGAAAATCTTGACCAGAGAAGTTGATCTTTCTACCACGTACTTGAGCGCCTCCAGTAATTTCAGCCTCACTCTGTGATCGACTTCGTCCAGGGCATCAATGCAAATCGTCGTCTGAGGATATACAGCAATAAGCTGAACAAGGAGATCCTGGCATTCCTTAAGGGTTAGCCGCGCCGAGAGCTGGCCCTTCTTCTCGCGGTCCTTGTAAACATCGAGGACCGGCGTCAAGAGGTCGTCTTCGGATGGAGTCTGCGCAAGCTGCTGAATAAGCGTGCGCAGAATGCTCTCGGGATCTCGGCGGCTCTCCTCGGCTCGATTGCAGTAGAAGAACGCCAACTTGGATTCGGCGGTTGGATTGGGAAGGAGCCAGTCAATGACTTGTGATGCAAGGTACGTTTTGCCGGCTCCAGCTAGACGAACCGATCAGAAGTGAGCAGCTTCCGGTTGAGGATTGTGGAGACTTACGGATTCCCCGTAACAGCAACAGCATCGAGTCTGTTGATGCACTCCATATGTGGTACTTTTCCTTCTTCAGGATCCACTCTCCTGTGCCTGCTAGACGATCATCACTGATTCGACTGTGGTGATTTGTGTATGGGACGGTGGATATCCATTCCAGGATCCTGGTTCTCTCTAGCTCCAGTGTCAGTCAAGTTCGGAAACTATTGAGAGGCGAAGCATTTTCTCGATCGTGAGGTGTCGCTCACCCTTAGGTCTACCACCCAGGTCTCGTTAGCCCACCTTAAGATCCTGTCGAATCACTCTTCACCGGATTTCAGGTACTAACCCGCCCGCGACGATGGTTATCGCACCATGAAACACTCCCCCTCGGAACTCAGCATGCGTGCAATTCTGGTAGCTCCTTCGGTTCTCTGTGCTCTCACTAACGCCCATGTTGGGCAGGAAGAAGTGTCGGGCAGATCGTTGCGTGTTACTCGCCTAATCTTTGGTTGCGACTTGCTGCTGGGTTGGTGATGTTCGTCCGACTGCCAGCTCCGGGTCACTAGACACCGCTCCGCGGGGGGCGCGTAGCTAATGTACTTTCGAGTTCCCGGCTTCGACCGCCGAAACACGTGGACGTGCGATATGCACGCACAGGGATCTTTCACCTTCCGTTTCTTTATTGGTTGGAAATGCCAAGCAACTAGTTACGGCCCATTCGAGAGTAATGATAATCGGGTATGAGGGAGCCACAATTGTTTCTCCATGCCGGTTTTTAGTTAGGATTTTCTAGGAGGGACATCGCCATCGAAATCCGCTGGTGCCCGGCGCACGAGCGTGTCCTAGGAAACGATAAGGCTGACGAGTGGGCCAAGCTCGCGGCGGAGGAGCCAACACGATCTGGGACCTCCTCACAGACACGACCAGTCCCCCAACTGGTGGGGGCTGTGTTGTAGGCGCCGTGGCCATCACAGCTCCGTAGGCTTCGGGCGTTCTGCGGAACTCCTTCCGACGAAATGGCCTCCTATACCTCATTGTTTACGCCGTGGGAACCTTCAGCCTCCTAGCCCCCTCGAGCCCGAGGTCTTTTCAGCCATCCATCGCGGGCTGTGGATAAGAACATTAGTAAGCGGGTCGAGCCGTCGAGTTATCCGTAGAAAGCAGATATGTCTCGCTCTCACCCGGTTGCCATGCGGAATGAATGCGATTTTCCACGTACGAGAAAGTTGTACATAAGGACCCAATAATTCAGCTATTCCATATTGTACACAGTGCAGCTCCAACCCATATTTACTCAAAGTCCGGCATCCGTCCCAGACCGCCAATGCCCGCCTTCGACGCCTCCTTTCCCTTTCTGGCGTCGACATGGCTTCTGATCATCTTGAGGATCTCGCTGTCCTTCCATCTCCTTGGGGGAGGTCTGTAAGGTTCCTTATTCCTTCCGATCGTTTGAGCCCATTCGCCGGCAGCCTGACCGCCAAACTCGGCAACTCCACCGCGCTCCGTTTCGCCCCCGTTCGCGTCGTCTTTCAGTCCAGCCTGTGCACGCTTCTCTTCGGCAACCGACGGGCTCGCCTCCTCGGGGCCGGCGCCTCTGACGCTGGAATCAGCGCCTCCGCCGGGCGGCGAACTGCCACCCTCGGCGTACTCGACACTCGTCGGCGGCGCCTGCTGGGTCGCCCAGTAGTAGATGTCCCAATCGTTCTCGTCCAGGAAGCGGTCGTACTGGTCCAGCATCCTGCGGTCCATCTTCTCGAGGTGGCTGTGCGCGAAGGTGCTCAGCAGCAGATCGGTCTCGAGGATTCCGCGCTTGCGCGACTGGTAGAGCAGACGTGCGCGCATCGTCTCGAGGTCCTCGCCGACGCGCCGCAGCGGCTCCACACGGAACTGGCCCGCCACGATCTCGCCCACGTCGAGCTCCTTCTCACTGTCGCCGAAGCTCCCGCCGAGACCCGGGTGCGTCGCGGCGGAGCTGATCTGATCCGGCGGTGCATTGTGTGCGCCGACCGAGGAGGTCGCCGGAGTAGACGGCGACAGGCCCGGATTGAGTGGCTTGCGCAGCTGTGACTCCCGGTACGCGTCGGTGTTCGGCGCCCGTCGCCCGCTGGCGAAGTTGGAGGAGTTGTTGTCGGTAGCTCCCGCCGGCGTCGACGGCTTGGAATTGAACTTGGTCACGTACGTGCGGAGTGGCGTCAGTAGTCTGGGCTGCAGAAGTCGGGAGAGAGGGCGCATCATCGCTGATCTTCTGGGAGTGAGGATGACGGTGTTGGTGACGGTGATTGTGGGAGATGTGATGGTGGCACGAGAAAAAAAGAGCTGGGAATTTAGCACGAGATGTCGTCATGCATATTCACTGCTGTGCTTTGTAAATGCCCAAGGCGCTGCCGGCTTCCGCGGTTGAGGAAGACGGCTGCACGTGACTGCGCTAATTTGCACTCCCTGCACTAGTTAGTCACTGCTGCGGAGACCCGGAACTCGCCCAATCCCGGGCTTGTTGACTGGTGGTCCCGTTTTTCCTGTTTAGCTGGAGAGACCACAAGCATTCACATCGTACCACAATGGTTTCCGCTGCGTTCGCCATACTCGGCACTAGGTACATATTAGGTGTGGCCGTGTCTGCGTCACCAGATATGAACTCCGCCAGATTTTGGAGGGCACGGCGGGCGACAATGCGGATTGCTCTTTGAGTCGCTCTCCCTCAACTTCGGCTTTGTTTCCCACGTGAGCCTTTTATCTATTTACCCGAGTTGCGACTCGTCGAAAAGAAAAAAAACTGTTTTGCAGCCAAAATTGCCATGTTGAGCCGTGATGGCTCGCGGGAAAGGCCAAGTTACGAAAAGGGAATCATCGAGGGGATCGCGGTGAGGAGATGTATCTAAACAGCGGCGGTGTGGCTGGCGAATCGGAACCGGGATCGTAAATTGTAAATCTCGAATGGTACGGAAACACGGACAAGAAGCGATCCGTACTGTTTCTGCTCCGGCCTGGAGCTATCAGTGCGCACCGTGAATCCGGCATCGAGAATTTCCGCAGCGCGACGGCCCCCCCGCGCACGACGACAAGGTCGGCATTGGGACCCGTGTGGATCTCCGACAATACAGTCTCCTCCTCCGCTCGGGGCCTCCAACGGTGGTTCCCGGCATCTTTTCCGCAGCCGTGCCTGGATCCGCCCGTCTGCCTTTGAGGGGGAACCCATAAGCCGTGGAGGCGAGCATCTTTGCCGGCTGCTAAGCCTCGGGCCGGCTTCCCAGCATTATTAGTGCACCGAGGGTTGCTCTCGCATCCTTTCCGCCGTGGTTCCGCTCCGAATGTTGTTCTCGCTCCCGAGCAGTTGTTCCATCGACCGCGGACGTGGGGCGTTGTTAGAGAGGAGACGGCTCTTGCCGCCGCTGTGGGTCAGCCCGTGTAGGCATGTTACAGCGACGCTCAAGCCGGACCGATGCCGCCTCCGAGCGAGTGCGCGTCCATGAGACGCCAAGCGTCTCGACATCACCGCAGAAGCCGCCAGCACGATCCGCTATGGCGTACATTAGTGGCTCACGCTCGGCAAGCAGCGCAACATCCGGCCAGCCTGGGGTTCAATTCCTCGGAGCGGAAGCGCACTCTTTTCCCTTTTTCTGTCCTCAGCTTCGGCGACCACATCGCGCCGCACGCACGCCGAGCCCGCCGCCCCAGACGGGGAAGTCGACGCGGGGAGCGCCCCCACGGACGGCGGTGGATCACGGGGGCCAACGCGCATGCTCGATTGGCCTTCCACATATGTACTCCGTCTTGTTTGCTCGCAGGGGGCGCCGGGGAGCGGACGGATCGTGGCGATCACGCGGGCGCCGTGGGGCGACATCGACACGACACGGCGGCGCGGCCAGGCAGTCCGATCGGGATCCATGACG
>Ga0307512_10007332_pt1 | contig 10955 bp, 13 predicted proteins | sample 14_EM_MG_FD_200267 | JGI IMG/M metagenome (GOLD analysis project Ga0307512, IMG submission 200267) | Populus trichocarpa ectomycorrhiza microbial communities from riparian zone in the Pacific Northwest, United States - 14_EM | ecosystem: Host-associated > Plants > Roots > Unclassified | place... | reverse complement strand
GTGGCCTGTCACAATGCATGTCCGAGTGTGACTGGGGACGCACATGTGAGGGAGAATTTGTCTGCACGTGAGGAGGTCGTCCTCATGTGGGCAGAGCCGCGCGAAAGTGTAGAGCAAGTACCTTGCGTTGTTACACACGAATCCCCCTTGGTGCCTACCTATGGACCCTAGTTGTTGTAGAAACATATCGTTATTCTGTGTTGAAATCGCCACTGGCACGCAGCGCAATAAAGTCGGACTGAGGCTAGAACGTCGTGACTGATCACACAAGTGCTATGGATCGAGATTCTTTACATTATTGATGCACGTGAGGCTCTTCACTCACGTGCAGGTCTGTTGGTGCATCACATGAGTAACACACAAGTCACACGCGCCGTCACAGAAATGCAATTTCGACGAAATCAAGGGTCGGAGGTGCATTTGGACTTGGCTGGCGTTTTTTCAAATGAAATATGATTTCACACACATGAAATTTTTGCCGGACAGCACATTTTTTCCCACTCAAACAATATTTCAACGAGATATCGTTTTGGCTGGCATCTCGAGATACAAACTGGTTCCCGAACAGGCCCTGAAGGTCCTAAGTTAATCGGAGTGAAAATTGCCATCATAACAGCCAGTTTTTTCCCTAAGCATATAATTATGTAATAAAATGAAAGTTAAGTCGAACTCGAACTCGCATTCAACACGTCTATTGCCACGTCGCGTGTCTTGGCTACGCTTATTTGTATCAATCTTGTGTGTTGTCTGTCTGGCAACCTGGGCTCTAGCTGGTATCACTGGTAGCAATCAGACTCATACACCCATCATGTACATTACGGTACCAATAGATCCAACATCTATAAAGTCCTGGAGGTTATGTCTGTTCATAATAAAAAACGATACCCATAAATTCCTAATCTGATCCCGTGGCCCCATGCTCTGACAAAAATCTCGCCATCTCGACATGCCCGTGCGTCAACGCTAGTTGTAATGGTGTCCTACCTTCGTCGTCTTTGGCATCTATGTCCGCACCATGCTTGAGTAGCAGGTGCGCTCCCTCAACTGTCCCTTTAGTCAACCCGTATCCCGGTCTCACCCAGTGTGACGAATAGTGCAACGGGGTCGACCCCGTGTCGTTCCGTGTACTTGCATCGGCGCCGTGGTCGAGCAACAATTGCATAATATCGAGATGATCACGACGGATGAGGTGAGGACTTGCTGCTAGGTGTAATGGAACTTCTCCCCAATCATTACGAGCGTTAATATCAGCCCCGTGACCAAGTAGCGCCTGAACTGGTTTGAGCTGTCCACAAAAGGCTGCCGTATGCAGTGCGGTAAAGCGGCGTTCCAGCCAGGCGTAGGCATGTATATCCGCACCGTGGTCGAGCAGCCACTGTACGGTATCGAAATGTCCCCTCACACATGCTGCGGTCAGTGGCGTGTTGTCCTTTCGACCTCGGACATCGACTTCCGCGCCATGCTGAAACAGTAACTCCGCCACCTGGAAATGTTTCCCGTACAATGCAGCCACCAACGGGGTCACCATCAGACCACCCCTAGCGTTTACATGCTCAGGATATTTGCAAATGAGGTGTTCAACCAGGTCATGGAATCCGCAGAGGGCGGCGTAGTATAGGGGGAATGCGGCATTTCCCCCATGGTCGGAAAAAGCACCCCAAGCACCCCCAAAATCATACTTGCCGATGTTGTAAACCCGGATCCATGCTGCCCAATGTGGTTTGTCCGCGTCAAAAAAAAATTCCATCGTCTCCTGTATGCGGGATGACACCTTCTCAAACTGAGCATGGTCGACCCAGTATCGAGCTGGGTATTCCGCCAGAGGAATGTCCTCGGCGTTGACCATGTCAACATCATCGTCCAAACGGAGTAGCACGCCAAGACAGGCTTGTGCGATAAGTGTGTGTGCGGGCTCCAGAAGAATGTGGTACCGTGAGACGTCTTCGCTTGAACGCGCGAGACGATCTGATGTGAGGAATTCTTTGACCGAAAAGTGAGAAAATTGCACCACTTGAGAATTCCCATCATCGACGATCGCGATCAAACTCGAGCACGTAGAAAGCACCGCCTGATGTTGATCCGACCATCGCCAATCTGGGTTCAATTTAGGAATGCCACCCTGGCACACCGCGTCAAAATCAACAGCGAGGACCTCCGCGAGCTCTTCAACACGAAGTGGTCGCATGGCGACGGTGAGACAATGTAGGAGACGATGGGCATGTTCTCGATTCGCCCTGTTGATCTCCCTCAATACCCGCTCGTAGGTCTCATCGAGCGTTTCAGGCAGTTCGTCAAGAACACCTCGGACACTTGGAGGAAGACAGTGTCGCAACGTCTCCAGTTGGCAATACACCCATCGAAACCTATGCGACGATATAAGAACTTTACCAAGAGCATGGAGACGAACGCTTACATTCCGTCTGCTCTTTCAGAGAGCGTCTCGATGACAAGCTTCCTGTCTTCCTCGCGCCATCTCCGCATCTTCACGTCCGACGAAACCATAGAAGTGACATAATCCACAATATCTTTCTTTTGTCCAGTTTGATTATGAAGGGACACCGGGAGAGACGTCAATGGCTCAAGAGTAGTTTGGATATCGATTTCGGGACGGCTAGTGACACAGATATGGAGATTTGGGAGGCGGAGGTTAACGAGATTCGTTACAAGATCGAGGACTTCTTCTCTTGGAGTTGGCATGCCGGAATTATTGGGACACTCGTCGACAGCGTCCACGATTAGGTATACGGGGGCTTGGGCCATAAGTGAGAGCACCTCTGTCAGACATTTTGCCAGAGTGTCATCACTGGGTTTTTGTTTGCCTTTGTCATGTGCCAAATAAGTGCGGGCAAGGATATCGCAACAAAGATCGGACTGATCCCAAAGCTGGGAAAGGATGGAAAGAAGGAGGTTACGACAGTTTTGTTTGTCTTCATCCCGAAAATCACAATAAAAATAAGCCATGGTCGCCATTCCTGCCTTGCGTTGGGCCACGATATCTTCGACAATGCCGGAACTGTGGTAGAATGAGTCGGCGCAGGCAACAAGGGTGAGAAATGACAGACCACAGGACACTCTTGCCTGATCCCGCTACCAAGACAGGAGTAAGGGATGGGTGGTTGAAGCAGTGGAAGGCAGATGGACGTACGTTTGCCGTGGATCCAAATGAGAGAAGGGGACGACTTCCACTCTTGGAAGATACCGCCCTGGAAAAACCATGATGCTGTTCCCTTGTGGTGGAGTTTGCGAGCAATGTTCTGATTTGTTGAAGGATCCGGTGGAGACAGCCACGTTTGGAGCTTCTCTCGTGACTGGTTTCCTATGAGGATGGTTAAGTTATGAGAACCAACTGCAAGGAGATCGAACAACGAACGCCTCTCTTCGTCTACGTTGGTTGCAGTTTGCTGTATGATTGCTTTTGCCTCTTTCCCATCTATCCAATCCATTCTCAGGAGTGCAAACAATGGCCGGAGAAAATGTATCTTGCGCACCGTCAACGAGCACTCGTGTGGCCTTCCATATTTCCGCGGTTGCCATCCGAGCCTCCTCCTGAGTCAGTGTATCCAGTCTTTTCAACGCGTCCTCGATATCATTCTTCCCCAGTATCTTTCTCAGAAATTTTTCTGGAGAAATCTAAGTCAAGAACGATCGATAGATGTTGACCGACTCACTCGATCGTCTTTGCTTCATCTCCTTCGTCGCGATACCAAGAATTGCTAGTACTTCGACCATGATCTTGATGATTATACTCGTCATCGCAGGAGTAGGCGAGATTTCTGTATATGACTCTAGACGCTTGAAGAAATTCTCCATGCGCGAGAATAGATCAACCAGCACATCTCGACTCGCATCGACATCCTTGGCCGCCTAACGGACCACGTCATTATCAATTGCTCGCATCGAGGAATCGAGAGGAATACTCGCCAAAAGGAGGACACCGATCCCTGCAAATATCACTTTCGCAGGCGAGATTACCTGCAAAATGAAAATCAGACCCCAGATTCTCATGCGATAGCGACTCGAGGCCTACTAGACCGACGCCCTCGCCAAGCGTTGCTGAGAACGCGAAAAGGATATTCACTGTCGGGCTGAGCCAATTGGTTAATCCCTGATCGGTGCTGCGACTTTCGTCGAGTTGTTGGACGAGGTCTTGGAGCACGGAGAGAATAGAGGCGGGGGAATCGCACGATTGTAGTTGGGCGGCGAGAGGGTGGGTGAGGAGCTTTTTCTTCGTAGTCTTCTCGTACGTTTCTAAGGCGGCAGTAAAGATAGGCAGGAAGTTAGAGGAGGAGGAGGAAGACACAGCGGTGGGGGCAGCCTGGGACATGGTGTTAGTTGGGGAAGTTGCCTCGAAGGTCACGCACCTGCTGATGTGGCCTTTGATTGAGGGCGTAATTTACGTGACCATCGCGTGAGCTGGCTAACCCAACACCCAACCATGGTCTCACTTCCAAGCAACACGTCACATTTCACGTCCATACACCGCCCATTTTCCCTCGGCCAGGCTTTGCTCAACCTTTCGAGCGTTTTTGTCGTTTGTCGCAAATCGAGTCCTCCTAGCAGTTACCCGTAACCTCGGAGGCACGATCATAGTCATGGACCGTATAGCGGTGGAGGGATTGAGAGTTGTATCATTGATACCTCGTCATGGTGAGATTTATAGGCACGCCAAGTCCGAATTCTGATGTGTGAGTAGTAGCTCCCTACGTCTACCGAATCATCCTTGGGTGCGTCTAATCCTTCTCTCCCCTCGCGATCGCGCGCTCTCGGCCCAACTCCAGAGTGACTCTCAGAACGGTGTTATTGCGATTCCTAGGGGCCGGGGCGGACGTATCCAAGTTTCCCGACATACTCTACCGTACATCCAGCCCGCGTAAACTCGAATGAGCGCGGAAATCCCCACTGAAGGGCAACTCGCCATGATGATGACACTCGATAGACTGTCTGAGCAACCAGACGAAGTTACACCAGGACGTGCATTACTCGAGTTTCACTAAAGCTATCAAAAGACCCACCGTCACAACAGGGTTCTACAATGCAACGCATGCAAGCAACAGACTGCGATGGCGACAACAATGCACCCGTTCCCGGTGATATCGAACTACAAACGGTCTCCATCAGGACGCGGCATTGACCGCCGTGGTCTATAGCCACAACTGCCGCTCGAACCACCCTTGCACCCATTTTCTCAGCTTCAACACCAACCGCCACTCCGGGTGCCTGTGGGTCCTTAGCCTCGTAGTTGAAAGCCCAGTACGACCCGACACAATGGAGCGAGAGCATAAGAAGTTTTGTGAAAAATAATCATGACTCGTCAGTTGGAATCTCAGAGAGATACTGTACATGAGATCCTAATGGTTACGGCACGTTTGTATGGGGCTTCAAACAGATTTGTCATGTGAAGGTGTTGTGTTTAGTGTCAATATACATGATGGAGATCGTTGGATGCTACAACGTCTACAAACCAGGAAAGAAAATCTTCACGACTGTTGATCCGGTCACCCATCATCTGGGCCCAAGTTGGACTGATTTTTAGCGCTTCTTGCTTGCCTTTCCACGAACACCCGGGCGATTAATTCTTGGTACAAACTACACTGTGTAGAGAGATACAGCAAGAGCCACACAATGATCACTTGACAAGTTATGGTACCCAGGGCTGCATCGGGTAGACGACAGCTCGTCTGCGAGCGCGCGAATCGTTCATTCCCTGAGCGAAACGCTGACCACCAGAGGTTCCTGGTGCACCACAAACCAATCCTGAATCTTCGCTTCCCATTCCTCGTAGTCAACTCCGGGAGCCTTCGAGAACCGGAAGCGCCGCAACACCCAGCAAAGCAGCATTCGCATTTCCATTACCGCCAGGTTCTTTCCCGCGCAGATCGTCGGTCCGTACGAGAACGGTATGAAAGCGGTCGTGTTGTGCTCTCCCGCGGGTGCGCCCTCGCTGAACCATCGTTCGGGCAGGAATACCTCCGGCGCGTGGAAGTAACGGGCGTCCCGATGGATGCTGTAGGTATGAAGGAAGAGCTGCGTCTGCTCCGGGATTACCCTGCACATTGCGAGCAGAGTCGCGTGAGAACAATGTTACGATGAATTAGGGCGAAGGTGTCTCCTTACAGGTTCCCGAGTACTTTGGCGCCCTTGCCCTTGTTCACCGAGCGTTGTGAACCACTTGGGACAGGAGGCTGAAGACGAAGCGTCTCGTTGCTGTTGGAACGATAAAAATGAGTCTATGGGAGATTCTTTCGATGCGCAATCACCCACATGCAACCGTTAAGCCACTTCATATGACTCAATTTTACTGCGTCCAGAGGTTCTTCTCCACCCGTGAAAGCCGAGTCGACTTCTTCTTGGAGGCGCTTGTATGCCTCTGGGTTGAGCAAGAGGTAGTAGAGGAGGGCCGCGAGGACGCTGCTTGTTGTGTCTGAACCAGCAATGATGGCTAACCCGCCATCCTGTACAACATTGTCGACAGAAGGGCGCTCTGTTTCAGGGAGTTCCTCACCACTCTGCAATCGGCCTTAGTGAGGTGAACATCGGCGGACTCGACGCATTGCCGTACCAGGTGATAGAATAGATCCTTCCTGCTCGCGCCGGCCTCCAACCGCTTTAAAACGCGTTCTCTGCCGAATGCCCGGGTACGTGGAAGCGTCCCATTCTTTCCCGTGAACGTGTCTAAAATGGGCACAATGTACGGGATATGTGCTGTAATGGCACCGATACTAGGGAAAGGGATATCAGACACGCGACGATAGACCCGGTGCGGATACACACTAAAGACCAGACTCAAAAAGGGCCCAAAAGCCGTCCTTGTCACCTCCGGCCTTCATGAGTTCGAAGCCACCTCCGAAACTGGATAAAGTGGAATCAGCGTTTGATCCTAAGATACAATGTGAGACATTTACGCCATATCACCCATGAAATCTGTACTGAAGTAAGACATCAGAATTGAGCTTCGCGCGATGATGGTGTTTAGGTCTCACGTAAAATAGTTCAACCATGTTGCAATGTCCAGCAAAGCGCCTTCCTTTGGAGCCGATCTGCGCACCAGGTTCTCCAGACTGCTCACCAGCTGTCTGATACGGTTTGCCACAATATCTTCGTATTCCTTCATAGCTGTAGATGAAAACGCTCGATTCCAGGGCTTGCGTTGATGCATGTGTTTTACTGGATCCCGCTGGGCAATTAATGATGGGTTCCCGGGTGGACCATCCCAACCTGATCATCACATATAGCCAGCGAACAAAATAGAGATAACATGTACGCACGTGGTCCTTTGGGCAGGCCAGCTTGGCCAAGTACAGGATGAATCAGGGAAGCGTCGCGAATGGAGAGTTCGTTGGGGCCTGAAGATAAATAAATGAATAGATCACAAAGGAAAACATCGACACAAACCTATTCTCACAACATCACCATAACGATCGTGTAGGTGTTTATAGTACCTATGTGAATCGCCCGTTGAGCTGATATATGCCGCCCACCACTTTGACGTCTTGGAAATTACTGGCCCAGGGTATTTCACGAGGGGGTGGAAAGGCGAGAGGCGATATGCGAGTGTGAAAAGTATCAAGGCGCCAATATATGTGACAAAGGCGAGTGGAATGGCAACATAGAGGGAACGTCCGGTGTAGGAGATGGGTTGAGAAAGAAGCGCCGGTATTACGAAAAGAAGGGTAACACGTGACAGCTTGGACTGGGGCTCGAAGTACCGGAAAATCAAGTGGGACACCTAACATCGAGAGATGATGAGAAAGCTGGCAGGTTCCAGGTACATATTGACGATCGACAATAACTTACGAAACTAGTGGCAAGAATGGCGACACCGGCGTCGAGGTTGGATAGGCTCTTGTGCGTGTGACGTGGCGGCCAATATTGTGTCAGGGAAGATAGAGACATTGTAGGCAAAGACATTCTGTGTGAGTAAGAGGACTTGCTGTTTCGCAGTATTTATACCCTGTTACGAGTCAGCGGTGCGCTGAGGTGCCAGTGCACGTGGTTGTGACTTCGCAAAGGGCCCTGACATCATTTAGGAATCGAATTGATCTACTTGCTATCCAGGACCAGGACCGTTTTTCCAAGCTGTCAAGGGATGCATGATGAGAGCTCCGTTCATGGGGATCATACAAATGACATATCGCTGTTGAGAAACTCGAGGAACTCTCGCCAGTGACGAAACAAGATGACAGCTATTCAAGTTGCTCATCTCCCATGTGCCATGTGGAGTTGGCGTGGGAATTTGCCTCTTATGGAATGTTGTTCCAGGCTGGTAGAAAACTTCCGGTTGGAGAAGAGACGGCTTGAAATACTTAGTCTGAGCATGTACGTCGGTGCGTACTGTATGGTGCAAAAGAAAGGTAGTGCAATGGCGACTTGGCGACACGTCACCTCTGGGACTCTACCATGCAACTCATGTGGTAAGGACAGTGGTTTCTATCCATCTCGAAATCGCACTGACATGATGGATCACATCACATCACAAATGCTGTGATGCATGGCAAAAAACACTCTTCTCTTCTCTGCCCACATTTACCGGTCGGATGGCATCATTCGCCGGGTTCGGGTGTTAGAGGGCGGACAGCGCGCGGATAAACACATGCATTCAGGTGGACTCTGCAGCAGGGCATTTGCAGGTGATTCAAGCCAAAGGACTTGTAGTAGTTATGCCCATACTCTATTCGTTACTGTACGACTTCGTTTGCTATTTATAAAAAGTACATACTTTACCGTACTCAAAAATGTTATATTTTCCATACGAGCCCTTCATCTCTCAGGGTCTGGGCCCCGCGCTTACCATTTCCTACATCGGGCACTCTTGGCGGTGCTTCTACCGGTGTTACCCACCGCTGAAACACAGTAAACCCTATTGGCTGGTCGCAGGGCTTCGCAGGAGTACAGTATCATACCGGTGGAATACGTGGCCAATTTGAAAGACAGTTCCGCATGAGGGGTTGGGCGTATAATCACTATACGTATGAGATAAGCTACAGTAGAGGTCATACACTCGGCCATGTGCCAGTCCCGCGCGGTAGTTAACGGGCCCTCTTTCTCGCAAGCCCTTTCTTTGGACAGCTAGAAATTTGCAGGTCCTTGGGATATCAGAGGGGTCCGCACCTTCTCCTGATCCTCGAATCGCCGCCCAGCTTCTCAGTTCGCTGATGATGGATTGGGCCGTGTCACCCGTGTACGATGTCCATCCTCGGCTGTGTTGTGATTATGAGCTTGGGTGGTGCGGGTATAGTAGTGGGTGGCTATGAAGAACATTCAACACCATTAAGAGGTCCTGACTATCAAGCTGTTCCATTCTCGAAGGTCGAGCTCAATTCCATTGACCTTGACAGGCGTCTCTGACGAACCTTACCCCACTCACCCCACAGTGCCTCGATGTCAACTCCGAGCCTTCCTATCTAATGCTATAGATACTTATCGACTCGGAGGACCCTCGTAATCTCCCTCGCGCACTGTTTTCGACATAACAGTAGCCTGGGGCCACTGCAACCACCTCAGCGAGAGGTGCAATCCCTTGTGATAAGAATTAGATGTTAGTATCTAACGCCTGTGAACGTGCTAACCAGGTGGGGGCTCTGGCACTGGTGGATCATTTCCCTGTGGAGCACCGCCAGTAATAGTACCGAGGGCCCTATTTTCGGTTTCCCACCTCTCATAAAGCAGCGTCACGTTCGATTTTTGATCGGGCCCAGATATCCGTAGCAACATCACTGCGCCATCCGCAGTCGTAAAAATATCGGTGTTTTGTTAACTGGTAGCACAGCAATCATGATCAATGTAGCTGCTAGTTGCGCTCATTGAGTTCGCATCGTCATACCTACAGTGTTCCGACCCCAAAGAATGAATCAGCAATCTCTCCACGACGTCATGTGCAGCTTTCGACACTGGGCGAGGGGGTCAAGCTGAGAAGAGGAATGGTGGGCGTCCGACAGTGACTAGGTCTCACGTGACGTCCCTGTTCCGTTTTCGGCTGACTCCTTCCTGTTTTGTTTTTGCCTGCCTTACCAATGTCTTCCTCGCCCCAGCCCCAGATTCTCGAGGTAGAGGATGTAGAGCAACGTCAGAAAAGGCTTCGTATGTAACTCTGTTTGTTCATCCCTCATTTCTCCTCTAAAAATTTTACCGTTTTGAACCGCAGAAACCATCCTCGAGAGATTAAATGGAGAAGGCTCTTCAGCCGGCCAACCGCCAGGCCTATCTTTTGATTTTGGCGTGCGCAGGACGTTTGCCATTGAACCACCGGACGCATGTGCGCGCCACCCTACTCTCTATTTAGCGAATTGGAAGCTGGCTTACACGTTGCCTTGATAGTGCTCGCCAGAGTTCAACAATTCCTCCCTCAGATCGAGCAGTCCAACGCGGAACTGTTGCAAAGGGATCCTCGGAGCATCGATATCGAGAACATTGAGGAGACGGACGAGCGCGTAATCGAAATGGCAAGTGCATGTCCAAAAAAAACTATAAATTATCATCCGGCTCGCTGACCTGGAAAGGAACAAACATCGTAAATCAGGACTTGGGGCTTGGCGTTTTCGAACAACGGCGAACGAGAGAGCATTCGACCTCAAGATCGACCTCTGAAACGTCCTCCGGAAGTCAAAGCCACTCGACGCGCGATTCGTCATCAGCTGCGGACTCGGATTCATCGTTCTCTTCGTCTTCAGACTCTGAGGACGACGAGAATGGAGACGGATTCACCCCCAACGCACGGTCGATACGCCCATTACCGAGGCGTGTCCATCCCGCGATCCAGGTGTTGTCTTCTAGAGACGAAGAGGACTCTTCCGCAGGCGATCATCCCGTGTCGTGAAATCATGAGGATAGTGAGAGAAAATGGAAGACAGTTGTGCTGCGGTCGATGCGTTGACGCACTCATAGTGGACCCAATGGTTTGCGCCGCAAAGGGTACGATTGATATCCACCCTTCTCCCTTCTCGAATGAGACATGGATG
>Ga0307512_10007331_pt1 | contig 10956 bp, 15 predicted proteins | sample 14_EM_MG_FD_200267 | JGI IMG/M metagenome (GOLD analysis project Ga0307512, IMG submission 200267) | Populus trichocarpa ectomycorrhiza microbial communities from riparian zone in the Pacific Northwest, United States - 14_EM | ecosystem: Host-associated > Plants > Roots > Unclassified | place... | reverse complement strand
CGAGTGCGCGGACAAAGACAGGTTTAGCGGAAGAACGAGCGGGCGGGCGGCGAGCGTGCGAAGTGTAACATAACCGAGGACAAGACGGCGGACACGGCAGAGGACAAGGCGCAGACGGCAGGTGGACGGGAACAGTTGCTCTTGCTAGATAACAAGTTGTTGCGGAAAAAGAAAACAAGGAGATGTTGAAAGAATACCGATTAGCAACGAAGGGACAGATAGATGATGGGAGTTCGATCAGGTTTTGAGTGCGCGCTGGGTGCAGTATGATTGATATTCGGTGTATTGTTTTGTGTATAGAACAGTATAGGACTGGAAGAGAAGAAACCAGCGGAGCATATGATCCTTCTTTTGTGCTTCCCCGCTCTCGCGTCTTGCGCGATCGTGTCCTCCACAAACTGAGGCACAAGCGCTCAATCCAGAACCTCACCGGCATACCATCTCTGCGAACAACACCCCAATACATAGAACGCAACGAGAAGCGCTTTCAGCAGGAGACACAGAGGCCGGGGGATTGCCTTCCGCGGGGCCTAAATACCTGGCGAAGGACGGGGCACTATGGCTTCAACCTCTCCACACTCAGCGGAAGGCAACGCGTGCGGGGGAACTGAGGCGCGAGTGGTGTGCTCTTCCCCCGTCAGTCCCATCCATTCCAGAAACTGAGCCGATAGCTGAATCGCAGTCGACCTCATCGGCAACCTCCTCCGAATCCTCCGAATCCTCCGAATCCTCCAAATCCACATCCGGTTACGGGCGGGACGGATCACGACGAGCACGAGGATTACTGCATGCTCAGAACCCCCGAAGACAATCTAATTGCTCACACGTCCGACGGACACATAGTCACCATCGACTTCCGTGATACTCTCGCGGCTGTTCGTGTTCTTGTACACGATATGCATGAACCGATGAGGATTTTCCCCGGATGCGATGGTTGGTGTCGATAACCTTGGAGCACAAGCTGCCCCACGACAAGGACCTGGATAAGGCGGCGTTGGATCCCTTTACAGTTGCGGTGTAGATGGGTTTGTTGGGCTGAAGGGGCCGATGGTTTCAGAGCTCTGGAGAGCCGACCCTATCGTGGCGGATGGTTGCAATTTTGTCGCTGCTGGTGGTTCGGGTTGAGATGTGGCTGACTCACTCTGTTTCCTCTTACAGTCTTGCTAGATGCGGACGTGTTGATCAGCATATGCTTTGCTCTTTTATCTTTAGCAGAATCTGCGAGATCAACGAACGGAATGGGTGTAGTCTCCGGGTCCTTGTGTTTGGAGGGCCCAGCTGCTAGCCTCATTCACTAGTTTGGAAGAGACCGGAGAACCCTTGAACAAAGGGGCGGGGGTCAAGAAGATATATTTGGAGGAGGAAGTGCCTTCTTCCGCATGGCTTTAGCCCTTGCCTTCCACGGAAGGGGTTCGTTGTCGGGGACCGCCCTCTGCTTTTCGGCCATGGACCGGATGCTTGGCTTCCGAGTTCGGGAACGGATGGCTGGAGGGCTCGCCGCCTTTAACGCAGCATCTTGCTCCCGGGAAATCTTTGGGCGAAACCTGTGGGAAACGTTCATGAGCACATCGCGCGCAATTCAGCCGTTGGCCTTCATCTCGTTGGCAACCTTGTTGATCATCACATCGGACTATTCCTTCTCAACATGCCACGACCGAGGCATGGTCAGGACTTTGGCGCTTGACTTCAGCATGAAGAATCAAGGCTGCAGTGTTCTGAGCGGCTCGGGGCAGATTTTCGCAGACCCCCTTCCGGCGTTGAAGAATGGTGACATCTGCGTTGGACCTCCTCTCGTTCCCCACAGGTGGCAGCCAGAGCTTATGGGATGGAAAATCGTCGGTGTCCGCAAGAGCCTGATGGCGCTGAGCTCGAACCTGTCCGTCGTCATCCGCGTCTTTCTTCGACCCCCGTTGGACGTTGGGGACGGTGTGGCTCTCGTCATCGCCGATTTCATCTTCTCTCGGATGGAGCTTGGCTCAAAGAGGGGGAGCACCCCCGGTATATCGGTCAGCAGGGCTCACACGTACACCTCCGGCGCTCTGAATACCAGGCAAGTACTTCTCCCCTCTCCTGGATGTGCTTGTACTTCATCTGCCAAGACCGCGAGAGTTTGCGCTTCCGAGCCATACAGATCCCCGCAGGTCTCCTACGGTTCTTGGGATCGAAGGAGTCATCGCAATCATAGGAGCTGCCCGTAATATTTGGGTTTGTCGGGTTTGTCGGGTTTGTCAGACCCGCAGGCCGAAGGTTCGCTGCCTCCGTACCGCTGCCTTCCCGTGCGTTCCCGCGTCCGGCACACCATTTCGGTAACACTGTTTGAAGCCTTGACTGCTCGCGCTCTAGCTACCTGAACAATGTATCGGGGGAGGTAGGGCGAGCATTACAATCTGCGGGCTCTGTGTTGAGTTATTACGACGGCGAAAGCATTCCCATCAAGCTCTTGCACTCATCTTTCCGCGAATTGCTATTAGACAACCGAAGCGGCGACGATCCCCGGTCTAGCATCGTTGGGGACCACACACATAAAACAGGAGCTACATCGGGCTCATATCAGGACGTCTCAAGGATCGTATGTGTTCTCTGAAGCTCCTAGGTAGCCGCGCGAGTGGACTAATTCCTGACATAGGTAGTACGCTATTGGATCCCACACGACGTTCTGTATGCTTGCCTGTACACTCTACAGCTAGGTGGTACCCGTCCGGGCGACGGCGAATCACTGCACGATCAAGTCCCAACTTTCCCAAGACACACTTCCTCCAGTGGCGTGAGACCCTCAGCCTGATGGGGAATATGTCCTGCGGCGTTCGCATGGTCGAGCAATTGGATTTGATCCCTCACGGCGAGCGATCCCAGACATCTCGCGCTATTCTTGGTTCTGGAGATTAGCTGTTTGTCAATTCCTAAGCTTATGTAGGCTGGTTACTCGCGGCTGACGGCTTCTGTCGGGGGGACAAGAAGGGGCGCTTTTTAGCTCGGGATGCTGTCGATTTGTCGACTGGGTCGGATGCCGAGCACCACTGTATACGCGCAATGACTCATGCTGCTGCGCGGTTCGAACACTATTTCACATCGATTACTGAGCCTGTCCCGCTCTGAGTATACCCTGCTCTAACGCTCCGCTCAAGCGAAAGCATACTCAGCGTACAATTCAGGGCAGTGTCCCAGGCAGGATCCACAACCCATCGGCGGTCTTCGGCGACTGAGGATCGGCGTTGCTGGTGTTCATGGGCCATTCTGAATGTGTCACTGACATCCAGGGTTGGAAACGGTCCGTCCAGGCCGCCCAGAGCGGACGAACCGGTCCGCAGTCCGTCACCGAGCGATCGGCGAGAAGAGAGAAGCTGTGTACATCTATAAGGAGAAACACCCGATACCACCGCACCCATTCCACTCCGACAACCGCTTCGATCCCCGCTGCCACCCCCGCTCCGACAAGCAGTCCGCGCCCGGCCCCGCTCCCGCTCCTCATCGTTGATGTACACTTGACTCCGGAGATGTTGCGCCACTACCTACGAACATGCGTCCAACTGGTCTTACATCTGTTGCTATTTGGATCCCCACGTTCAGACTTTGGGTTGCCGCTCGATAAGGGATTTGTTGTCTGACTGCAGGTATTCCCTATTTACCCCTAGTCGTTCAATGTCACACCCTAAAGATATCGGGGTGGGACATTCGCATACGGAACGGGCAGGAAAGGTATCGGAATCTCGTCACACGGACTTAGGACGGCATGCCGAGACCAGGAAACCGACAGGTTGGCGCTCGGCTCGGGTCGACCGACTCAGCAGCACCGGAAAGGTCCCGGGCCAAGTACTGGCACAGGCCGGGAAAGCGCAAGCACTGCCGCAGCGGAAGACAACACTTGGTGGTCATCATAAGAAGCACAAGCCATCAGAAGGGAACGGGAACGCAAGGAGTTGCGGGGTCTAGACCGCGGAATAGGAGTAGGGAATCGCTTTGTTGTCGTAGACGGCCAGGAAGCCCGAGGCGACACCGCGGCACCCCCGAATTTCGGGAGACACGAGGGATTATGCTACCACTCGCACCCTCGCCTTTGGCACCCGAATGTGGCGATGAACTCCTGGCTTTGCCCGCGCAAGAGAGCGTGAGCGTATCCCCCACTTCCTCACCCGAGAAGCGTACCACGACTACGATGCAGTGCATGCGCCGCATCAAGGTGAGAGACGATCGCGTCGAATACTGAAGCGGAAACTTGACTTCAAGCCGATCCTGTAGCACTGGGTGGCCTGGGATCAAGCACCGGCTTGTGTTTGTGGATGCGGCGGAGAAGGATTAGGTTTAACATAATCAACCCCGCACGCAACCCTTGTCGCGTTACCCAACACGTGCAAACGCTACTTGCCGATCCGATCTAGAGATTACATATCTATCCCTGATACGCCATGGCGGGGGTGGCGTCACACCGCAGCGCGGGGTAACTCCCCTGATCACGTGACTACGCCGAGCCGAATCCTTGCATATGACAACCCGCCGCGAGCGAGAATCAACGAGCAATCGCCAACGGACAATCAATCATCATCGGTCAACGGACGACCTACTGGTCACCAAGATATCTAGTCAACCAGCCTCCCCCACCGATACGAGCGATCTGCCGCGTACGCGGTGTGAGCCTGTCGAACGAGTGCCGGACGAGACGAGCGACGCGCTGAACAAGCTAAACGAGACGACTAGCGAGGTAGCAAGCGATCGCGGAAGAGACAAGAGGATGCTTGAGGAGTTTGAGAGTCTAGGCTAGAGATGAGGTACGGAATTGGGGGCTTACGGTCGTAGTGGGCATAACGAGCCAAACTGCCGGAATGGTGAGGAGGAGGCAACGCGGAAGGAGTACTGACCACACGGTTGGTGGGGCAAGATTGCTATCGGCTCTCGATGCGGGGCCCTGTATGAACCCAGTCATCAACTGAGGGGATTACACGGCATGCGACCCTACTTACCGACCTTTATCGCCAGCTAGGGCCAGTCAGCTCTGGGCTTCGGCCCACGACGATCTGACCGGCGTGCGTGAGAGCACTCATTGCCTTATCATACCCGTGGAGCAGTTGTCGTGTGAGCAGTCGAGCACCCCGCCGAGCGAGCCGCCGGGCCCTCGTCGAAAGATCCGTTGAGCGAGCTGTTGCTGCGGAATTGCGAGCGACCCGTCGCGCGAGCCATCGGGCAATGCGCCGTGCGCGAGTTGCCGGGGGACGCGAAAATCGAACCGAACCCTTTCAGTTTATATCGCTGTGGATCCTTAACACGGTGGGCGATATCGGAGGGATGGTCATGTGGGGTTTTAGCTTTGTATAATAAATGAACGCCGGCAAAGACCGCGTGCCCTCTCCATCACCGTGAATTATCGGACGACCCAACCGCTTCTAAGTAACCACACCACGCATTGTTTCTTTTGTTTAGGGCCTGTTCGGTTGCGAGCGCATTTTCAATCTGCTACACAAAATTTAGATGCAGCTTGGAACCCTGGGTTCCAGGCGATGGATGAGCGATTCGGAACACCACCCCTGAGTTCATGATTTGTGAAAACCACATAACTATTGTCGACTGAGCCACAATACAAATAAACTCTACTACATACCACCACCGGTACATACCAGCGTGGCCCCAAAGTCAACCACCATCATGCCTACGATTCCCAACTCCTACCCAATACCATTCCTTTGCCAAAGCAAGGCTGCGTGCCGTTGGTGCTCTGATCTCCCAATGCCAGAGCACGCTGCACGACAAAACGCCCTACCACACGTCAGATGACTGGGGGGAAAAAATATCTCGAGCACTATCTGGAGAGCACGACTATAGATGTCCTGCGCAGGCCACGCGAAACTTTTTGGCGCTGCGCGATTGGTGTCTGTGGATAGGAGGGATCGTCCGCTGAGTCTGCGGAATCTTGATGAACAGGAAGGGCCACGTCGCCACTGTAAAAAACCAGTTCAGAAACTACCTAACCTTCATGATACAAAAGTGTGGCGCGCTGTTGAATATCTGGGTTCCGAACAGGTCGTCGGGGGACATGAGAGCTGGCACTTGCAGCTAGGGCGGTTGGTGGTGAGCGCAGGCACTGAGGCCTGCTATCACTTGAGGGGGCAAAAGGACAAATTAACATCCGGCCCTCCAGTTTACCAAAGCCGTAGACGTTATTCCTACTACGCTGGGGAGGTACCAATCCAAACCTTTCCCCTCTTCCCAACCCAGGCCCAGTGGTTTCACGCTTCCGTTTCGTGCAGCGGGCAAGTACAGTGTCTAGCATGAACGAAGCTTTTGTTTTGTTTAATTATACTCGCATTCAGCCTAGCTAGACTATGGCGGCGTGCATTTTATCCGGTTTTCCCGTCCGCTGTCCGCGTGGTGGCGGCACGTTGCAAACTCCCCTTTTGCCCTCTGCCCGGGCCGGTCCCAAGAAGATGTAAGGCGCACCAAGGAAATAACAAAAGAACAACAAAGGGAAGAACAAAGGAAAGCCGTCCCCAAGGTCCTACTCCTCGCCTGCGGATGCCATGAAGGGGGGCGTGGGTAGGAACAGCGGTGGCTCCCCCCGGTCCCCTATTCCCCCGCGACCCCCAGCTCCTCAGCCTCCGCCTCCCGCTCCTCTTCCCGCTCCCGCCGCTCCCGGAGCTCCCATCAGATGCCTCACTTCTGGCGTCGCCTTCTCCTTCCAGCGGCGGCACCAGCCTTCCCACGTCCGTGGAGGAGGGGAAGTCCAGCACTGCCTGCCCACACCGTCTGTCGGCCACAGCTACTGGTTAACCGGGAGGCACGGGCGACAACGGGCTGCTTCCGGACAACCAACCTGGGGGCCCCATCAATGTCTTCGGGCCTCAGAGCAGCAACAGCGCAGCTGGAGAACAGACAGCGGCGGTTCGGGCTACGGCTACTGAGCCTGCCGCAAGGGGATCAGGCACGGGAGGTGGTAGGAGCCCACACCGAAATCGGGCGGCGGCTCAAGAACGCCCTCGCACACGGCGGACAGACAGAGAGGACGGTGCTGCTCGAGGAACCGGAAACCCTCGACGCGGAGCTGCTGCAGGAGGAGGAAGCCGAGGCGAAAGCGGTGGCAGAGGGGACCCGACCGGGCCGCACCATGTTCACAGACGGGGTCACGACTGGACGGTGGGGCGACCGGGTACTCGGTGGTGTGGGAGAAGGGCCAAACCTGGGTGGGGGTCAAAGTGCACATGGGCAACAACCAAGAAGCCTATGACGCTGGTGCACTGCGCTCGCCCGCGCCCTGGAGCTGGCGTCGCAGAGGAGCGCGACTCCGGAACGGGTCACCATCTTCTCGGATGCACAAGCGGCCATCAGACGGATGGCATCGGACGAACCCGGCCCTGGGCAACAGTACGCCCTTCAGGCACGGAAGCACATCGCCACGCTGCGCCATTCCAGGCCGGGGACCGTTATCGAAGTGCGGTGGTGCCCGGCGCACAAGGAACTCGCTGGCAACGAAAAGGCAGATGAGTGGGCAAAGATAGCGGCAGAGAAGGCAGGCACTCGCGGGGTAGAATGGCCGAACTTCCCAGCACGAACGGAGGTGCGGGGGGGGGCCGCCCCTGCCACGATCCCTCGCCAACCTCAAGCGGGAGATCTCGGAGAAGAAGTGGGCGGAGGCACGTCAGTGGGCTGGGGGCCGGACCTCCAAGAAGAAGTACCGACTGCCGGACAGCCAAAAGCCCGATGGCACGGTAGCTGGGAGCACCAAGAGGCTCGCCTCGCGGTTCTACCAGATCAAGACGGGGCGCTGCCTGACCGGGCAGTACCTCAACTGGACAAAGAGCCGTCCCACCCCGCAATGCCTGGTGGTGCCGGTACCGAACGCGGACCCGGCACCACCTCTTCAAGGAATGCCCCGAGTGGAAGCTGCAGCAGAAGATCCTGTGGGCGGAGGTGAAGAAGGAGACTGGGAGGTGGAAGGATCGTTGGAAGGTACGGGACTTACTGGCCGACGGGAGGTGCAGCCGGGCGGTGCTGGACTTCCTCTCGACCACGGACGTGGGCAGGCGGGTGCCGGGGGTGGAGAAGGATGACGCCGTGAGCGCGGTGTCTGAGCTGGAGGTGCGGGAGTGGATGGAGGAGCAGGGAGCGGGGGCCGGGGAGCTGGGCGATGGGGGGGAACCGCCGCTGTTCCTACCCACCCCGACTTCATGGCGGCCGCAGGGACGGCGTAGGCGGTGTTCTTTCCTTCGTCCTTTCCTTTGTCCTACACGCTCGCTCTTGTCTTTTCTTTTGTAATCTCCTTGGTGCGCACTACACGTTCTCGGGACAGGCCTGGGCGGAGGGCAAAAGGGGTGCTTGCAATGAGCCGCCATCACGCGGACAGCGGACAGGAAACGGACTGTACACATCCTCGCCATGATCTAGATAGGTCGCATGCGAGTAATGAATAAACAAAAAAAAAACCGTCTGTCGGCCAGCAGGTCTCGGACCGTCCACCTACTCTTCCACCTCTTGGTCTCCTTCAGCACCTCCGCCCACAGAGTCTTCTGCTGCATCTTCCACTCCGGGCACACCTTGAAGAGGTGAACTCTCGACTGCGAGGGGCACTGACACCACCAGCACTGGGCAGTGGGGTGAACCTTAGCCCAGTGCAGGTGCTATCCGGTGCGGGCATGTCCCGTCTTCAGTTGGTAGTACCTAGAAGCGAGCCTCTTGATGTTCTCAGCGACCGTACCATCTGGCTTGTGGCTTTCGGGTATTTTGTATTTCTTCTTGGAGGTCCGGCCTCCAGCCCATCGTCGTGCTTCCACCCACTTCTTCTCCGAAATCTCCCGCTTAAGGTTTGCGAGAGATCGTGGAAGTCGCATGGGGCGTACCTCCATCCGGACCAAATAGTTCAGCCATTCCGCCCCACGGGTGTCTGGCACCTCCGCCGCGATTTTGGCCCACTCATCAGCCTTCTCGTTGCCGGCGATTCCCTTGTGCGCCGGGCACCACCGGATTTCAATGATGATACCCGGCTTGGCTTTGCGCAGTGCGGCGATGTGCTTCCGCGCCTGGACAGCGTATTGCTGTCCCGGGCCAGGTTCATCCTACGCCATCCGTCTGGTGGCACGGCCGTACTAAGCGACAACTAAGTAAGCGCGTTGGCGTGGCCGGCGGGATGACGATTTGGCAAGTGTCATCCCGGGGCATGGGCTATACGATTACCCAACGACTCGCGGCAGTAATTCAATTTTGTACATAGAGTTAGGTAGCTCAGTTTTCATTAACTTGGAGCTGGGTACTGAGATGTTTAGTGCTTCTCGGGCCCGACTTGACGTCGCCCGCGACGCGCCATTTTCCGCAAATTACGCCAGAGTGGCTTCAATCGAAGACTACCTAGGTTTCCTCTGGGGTGTGCCCATTCACGAAGTGACTCAAGCGACGGAACGAGTTTTACAGCATCTCGGGCCCTGCAGCACATATTGTTACGCGAGATGAACTTGTTTTAGCCCGGACTAGTCAACTAAACCGTCTCTTATCTATTATGCGTGTAGGGAAGGAGGGGTCGTTGTCCCTAGGCCGAGGGAACAGGAGGGGAAAGAAAGAGACAGAGGAAAGCTGAACGGAAGGAGAAAGGGTCGGGGCTACTCCCTCTCCGGCGCGCGTCGGAGCAGGATGAGAGGTAGCACCGACTAGAGGAAACGGAAACATGAAAGGAAAGTGAGATTGTTGTATTGTCTGAGCGCCTGTCTATGAATGTACATATGTATCTCTGGGGAAAGAAAGAAAAAGAACCATGTACAATGACAAAGACCGCTAGATAGCGCCAACGGCGCCATGCCAGTCAACTTCGCATGGTATTCTCGGCCAATCAACTTCCTAGCATCGGCACTTGGCGACAGGACCACTCCGCTGTGGGGTCCGACGATGAAGAACCGCCTCGCCACACCGAAACTCTCAACTTAAGTGTCCCTCTCGTCTAATAGGCTCTTCGGCTCCGTGCATCAAGTCACTGTAGCAGTGTACGGTCTGGCACTGGGATCCGACGACGGTGACTAGTCGCGCCTTCCTCGCAATTCGGACCACCTGGATGCCGTAGCATTCTCGGCCGATGGCAAGCTACTCACATCAGCACCAACCGACATGAACCCCCCGGCTCTGGTCCGTTGATTGAACTTGTCACGCCACTGTCCATTCGCACTAGGTAAACGCAGTCGCATTCACGGCAAGCTACTGGCATCTGGATCCTCCGGCAATACAATCCGGCTCAGGAATTCGGTGACGGTGACCTCCTGTGGCGCTCTCGAGGAGCGTGTGGACTGGGTCAAAACAATAGTATTCCCCTCCAAAGGCAAACTCCTCGCATCGATACCGCAGGAAGACGTTTTTGGATGTTGATAAGGGAGATGATCGGCGGTGATGGGCATTCTCAAGGAGATCTCTTGCGGGTAAAGGACAGCCCAGATCGAGGGCGCTGACTCAGGACTGGAGGGTAGGGATAAAGAGTTATCTGGACGGTACGCCCTGGGTACTCGTCGGATTGTGCGAAACGAATCGTTCCGCAACCCTGCTCCGCACCCACCATCTCATCCATTGGCCGCTGCCGAATTCTCCTCTTCGCAGCAGCAGCAACACAATTACATCTCTTTGCCCACCATGGTTATCCCAGTCGACGAAGGTCTGCGGGAGAAGGCTTGTATTGCGATGTTGGGAGGAGTGCATAGGGATGATCCATAATGCGGGGTAGAAGTTGGCAAGCATTGCGACGTGCACGAGCTCCGGCTCAACAGCTAGGCGTGCATGGGTGCAAAGGAGCTTAGGCGTGATGGAGGACGGATTTGGAGATCCTGAAGACTGCCTCGAAATCATCACGTGCCATGACCAGATTCACGTGACCAGGCTTTGTGAGACAATTTGCGACATGGGACAGCAAGCTGTCGCTTTCCCCGCACTCTCCGCACCGCAGAATCGTTTCTCCACCGACCTTACTCTTCCGACAACCCAGCAGACGCGCAATCTCCCAACCCC
>Ga0307512_10007330_pt1 | contig 10956 bp, 18 predicted proteins | sample 14_EM_MG_FD_200267 | JGI IMG/M metagenome (GOLD analysis project Ga0307512, IMG submission 200267) | Populus trichocarpa ectomycorrhiza microbial communities from riparian zone in the Pacific Northwest, United States - 14_EM | ecosystem: Host-associated > Plants > Roots > Unclassified | place... | reverse complement strand
CGTACCGGAAGAGTACGGTTCCGAGCATGACGAGCAAATACGATGATGAGGATGCATACATGGGCACTGCGAACTAAGAATTCGACGCCCTTTTGCATTCCCTTCATCTGTTCTCTCGTGATGTGTGTCTTTCTTTTACCCCCCCCCCCCCTCCCGCCTTGAATGGTAACAGGATCGTCTTGACTCTTTGGTTTGTAACCCCCCCTTATTGTCCTTCCCCGTTGCCCTACACCCGTAAACGTCGATTTGCAAGCGACCGCCACAACTCCCCAGTTGGCTTTCACAGCGCATCATTCTCCATCCGGTCCCCACGCGCTTGTCTCTTATACCAAGTATTTATGTATATATCTTCTGGGTATCCCCGTGGCTCCTGTTCGTTTGACGGTGGTGATACGACAGGATCGTTTTTAGGGCCTCGTGGTGTGTCTTTCTTTCTGTTCACCTCCCCCAGCCAAAATGCAAATCGCCTCGGTGAATATCATAGTTTATACCCTTGCCGCCCAGTCAGATGGGTTTCCCCCTCCCCTTCCCTTGAATCCAGCCGTCTATCTTGTGTTTCCCTTCTCTTTATGTTGCGTGGGGAGTGTTCGTTTCTGCTCCTGCAGGTGGGCGGCTGATCGTATTTTATCGTTATCATTACCCCTCATGTAACAACGTTGCGCGGTACCCTTTTTTACCTTATCGATGCATTCGCCTTTTGGAAGCCCTAAAAACGATCATATGCGTAGATGCTGTACAAGTGAGAACTTTCCCGAGCGAGCCAAAGGCCCAACCGAAAGCCTAAACAGGAGCAACACGAACGAATAAATTTCTTCACATGCATGCATACAAGGGTTCCGTTGGCGATGATAGTACAGAGATGCGAATCAAGAACGTGTTAAGATTGAGATTGGTAGAGATATTAGCGGACGAGCCGGTCAAGCTCTTTGGGGACCTTCCATCCGTGAGTGTTTGCGGCGCGTCTGAACCCTTCCACGGCCTCGGCCATGCTATACGGCCTGAAGAGGTGTCGTCATTAGCCACCGCGCCAGAATGAAAAAGAGAGGGCAGGGGCAGGACCCACATGTTCCAGTTATGAGCCAACCGAGCGGGCTTTGGATCTGGGTTGGATATAGCCATCTTAATTTGAAGGAGAACGGCAGGGATACTGTAACTTGGGAGCCAACCGTCGGCAGTAAGGAGGTCCATGCAGATCGACCCTCCCCCGGTAACATGACCGCCACCTCCCTGTGTTCATATATAATGATCAGCACTCGCAAACGCGAAGAGGAGTCGATGAAAAAAACCGTACATGAATGAACGGCAAGAATCTCGGCTTGAGGATTCTGAAGAACGGCGGGGAGTGCGGGAATGAAGGGGGGAACCGTATCTCGAACACCAAGGAGTTAACCTTCCTCTGCACCAAGTCCTTCGCGATGGGCAACTCTTTATCGAACGAATGCAACTCCACGATCCACTGGTACAGATTGTCTTCTATGAATTCCGGAGGCATGTACCATCCAAGCTCTCTCAAGCTCCTCGTACGCTCTTGCTCCTTGAGCATCGAATTCAGCTCACGCTGAAGAGCCATTGTGGCTATCCTCGTAGAGTCGATGGGTGCAGGCATAGTGTGTGTGATGGTTTCCCTCACCCATTCGGGGTCATGCTTCCAGTCATCTGCAGGACGCACCACCGGTCGAGTGAAATCCTCGGTCTCATTGAAAACTACCGCCGTCGGCTGGGAGCTCGTAGGAGCAGGGTCCATAAAGAGCGAGGCGTCGTCTTCGTCTAGATCCTCCTCCATGTATTCGTTCTCTCTATCCATCCGAAGTTTTTCAAGCTTGTACTCCGGTAAGGGAATGGATATGTTCTTTCCACCGATGGTCACACGACGCTGGGGATCCATAGGCACCATTGGTATCACTTCGCCGGAAGTCGTTGCCGTGGTCGTTACACTGTTGGGGGTGTAAGCCGAAGTGCTGCCCTTGTTGCTCACAAGCAGATAACGGCTATCCAAGACGTGAATCGAATTATCCCTGCCGTGATCTAGAGGCACGCACCAGATAATCCATGTTGTGTCGGAGACAACGTAATGGGGATTACTCGAGACGAATTTCTCGGGGAGGTTGACTATTTCTGCCAACGCTGCGCAAGACTGGGGATACAATTGGCTGTTTTTCCAGGTTATGCCACCCTGTGCATAGGTACCAAACGATGTATTCCCGTCTTTCGCAAAGTACACGCCTGAACGGAGGGCATCAGATATTTTACATTCGCGGCGCCCCGGTAACACTTACCATGCCCGTACGCGCGACCGTTGGTGATGGCCTTATACCACAAACCGTGCCGGATTATCTATGGATATGTTAAACAGAAATAGGCAACTATTGATTGACAGTCTTTCTCACAGAATGCCAATTTCTGAGAGAGGAGCCGTGAAAAGCCTGCGGAAAGTCAGCCTGAAAGCCGCGTACAGCTTCCCTACGACACGCACATATAGTGATGGGTATTGCATGGTGTTGCGGTTAATCTGTTGTGCGCTCTGAACAGCTTGCTTAAATTTGGTCTCTGCCTCTGGTGCACCAACACTGAACCTAAATTGTCTGTAACTGGAATCTACAGACGCAGTGAACGAAATTAGCGGTGCGTTTCTTACTATAAGGCCGCTTCCGCACCAACACCTTGCACCAGGTCTGTAGGATCGGTAAGTTCTTCCAAGTGCGCGGTGCACGAGCCAACACACCTAACGCACGGGTCAGTAGAGGCCTTCGGAAGAGACAACATACTTGCCACCGCAGAACAATCCATGCAGCTGGAAGGATTTGTGGATCCATTACCTGTAACTGGGGTTTGATACCCCATCCAGCGACCGGTTTTATTAAGTGCCTCTTCATCTCCGAAATCTACAAACACATGAATATGGTGGATCTGCAAGACTAGCAAGACAACTCACTGGTGGCAGGGAGTCAATCAACTCTGCGATTGCAGCTCGTTTCTGTCCAATGTCAGCGCATATGTGAGTGGATATTCAGGGGAGTAAACGGATTATCCTTACCCCTATGATATCCAGCGCGTCGAAGTCACACAACCCGTCTGCTCCAGCCCTGGGTGTATTGGAGCCAGTCTTTGGCGGCTTTACACGCAAACCGAGGTTTACTGGCAGGGGTTCATCCAACACACCTCCTGCTGCGGCCGAGTACGCAAGGGAGACGAGGAGATCGACCGTTGGTAGATTGTGGCAGATTTCATACTGGGTGAAGAGTTCAGGTCTCTGCGCAGAGAGCTCGTGTCTACCACCCACCTCCAGAGAAGGACCACGATCCATGAGATAGTACTGATATGCACACAGGTGGTTGGCACACACGTAAGGTTTGATGACATCGAAGTTCGTAGCGATTGTCTTGTGGCAAACAAGGCAGTACCTCGTGCAAAGCTAACCAAGAGATGTCAACCACAGCGAGGCGCCGAGACAAAAATAGGGTATACCATAAACCGACGGAGCAGATAGGTGAATGCCAACCACGGGAGATTGAGCACCCCACCGTGTTTATTCCCATCGAGGAGCGGATCGGACGGCAGGGCATACGAGCTTCTCATCTCCATTTCAGTGACGTCTGTCCCCCGATATTCCTGCTCACGGCATGCGAAAAGAGTATCTGGGCTCTGCTGCAGGGTTTCAACACCCGCGAGGAGCGCCTCTGCGCCAGCCCACCCAAGCTGGTACTTGAGCCTTAGGCGCAAAACGGGCAAAAAGAGGTTCTGAAGCACGGATTCCAGGGATGCACTCATGCTGAACCTTTCGAGGTGACCGGGATCTGTCTCTTCAAGCTCGGGAGAGGTGGCTCGTTCCTGCTGAATGACATCTTCGAAGTCCTCGTCATCTATGCCGAGAACCTCTGGAGGCGGTTGGATTGGCTCCTCGATAGTTTGGAGACCATGCTTCCGTACGAGCTCTGACGCTTGATCTTTTGAAGGTTTGTACCTTTGGCAAAGGCCAACCTTGAACGAGAGGTCGACACCTGCATTCTTGGCCTCCCGTCGGTATTCTCCGTCTGACTCTAGGATGGGGTATTCCCTACCCAGTCCGGAGATGAGGAGAGTAAGGTGTTGTGTGCGCGCAAGGAGACGCCCGTCCCAGGCAGAAAGAACACGTAGAGGAATCCGTCCAGCCAATTGAACGACGGGCAACGAGACTGATATCAGGAATCTATCTTCGCCCATACGGATGAGTCCTGGACGATAGTCATGTGCAAGCACCTCGAGGAAGTCCCTACACAAGAAGTTTAGTGGGGTTAGGATGACAGTGATGGAGGTCTTACTTCCTCAGTTGTTCAATCTCGAAGTGAGTGGTTTGAGAGAGGCCAGTATCGTATCCATAGTCGAAGTCATCGTCAATTTCGTCTTCATCGGATGTCTCTTCTTCATGTTCGTCTGAGCTTTCATCTTGACTCTCAGCGCGAGCTAAATCAAAGAAGAGCCTACGGATTGTCTCCTGAAGAGTGCGAGGTGGCCGGTCGGCGATACCCTGGATGACCACGGTGACATGGTCAGGAAGTCCATCTGACTCAAGAGCGAATGCGTAGAATTGATGACTCTCTGGGTAATCCGAGGTGTCTGGAGATAATTCGACGGTGATGAGCGGATTTAGACGGGTGGACGTGATCTCGCTTACCAGAAGCGAGGAGATTGACGGTGACAAGGTGTTGATTCGCCCTCAAGATGGAGAATTCGACAGATCCTTCTTCGTCTCCAGGGCGCAACTCTGCAGGGATTCGTAGGTCTATGTGTATGGGGGGACCAGCCACTTCCACGTACTGTTTACCCGGTGATTATGGAGAGAGAATGCAGTCGACTTCAACTCCTCTAGATCAGCCATGAACCTCCGGCGCCCCTTTGCTGGTTTTGCAGCGGTTTGTGCCATTTGAGCCTGAGACGTGGCTGGTGGTTCTGGTTGAAGGACAGTAAAGTCGGCGTCCACAGCCTCGGGTAGTAGTGTGGCTTGATGTCTCTCTAGGGGGAGATCACCGCTTCTCGGCTTTTTTGAGGTGACACCCTCTTGCGGGATAAGCTCTGCGGCTGAGATTGTTCTCTTTGTAGGTGTACTGGCAGCCACATGCATTTATAAGAGGGACAGAAGGCAGACGCGAAAGACTACCTAGAGGCCCAAACGTGGCTCAAATCCAAATATCCATGCTCAGCCACACGCGACGCGATCGAACGTGACGATGAGTCACAATAATAAACTCCTCAAAGCAAGTGTCTATCTTCCCACGATTACACGGTCATAAAATTCGTTCGAGGAGCGAGTCGAGGGAATTAGATACAGGGAGGCATACGGTACTGTCGGATAAAACACTGGTTTTACAAAAAGGAAACCGATAATTTTAACAGCCGCCAAACTCTCGTCGGAGAGCCAACGCCCAAGCCCAAACAAAGTACAGCACACCTGCAGGAAACGCACACTTCCACGCCACAGCGTTCCAATCCCACCTCCTCCCACCCCAACGACGTAGGCTCAGCTGATCCGGGTCTTCTTTCCCACCGACAATGTTGCTGGTAACCCACAGTTGTACAGCTCGAGAGCAACATGTTGTTGTTGCAATTACGGCCCAGCATATCGCGGGTCGCATTCTTGCATCAAGGACAGTCAGAGTGACCTGTGTAGCAGGCCAGCATATTGCTTGTAAAGCCAAGAGCCGGATCAGGGTGGGCAGTGGAGTGTAATAGACACGCCATCTTCGTAGCAGACCAGTAGTTAGTGCCAAGCACTGGTATCCCGTCAGGATCGCCTGTCGACGGCATTAGCAAAAGCATGGGTACGGCAGAACGCGTCGATAACTCGCCCATAGGATTGAAACGATAAAGTCAATTCGATGGCCTGCTGGTTGCGGAGAAGATACGGCACAGAAGATATTGTACAGTGTTCCAAAGAAGGCTGGAACGATCGATAGCCAGCGTGAAAAGGCAAACAGGAATGGGGTAAGACGCTGTTGCAGTGTGGTCGGAGGAATCAATGGCCCAGAAGGTGGAACGATACGGGCTGTTGGGAGTTGCCGTAGCTGTGACCGAATGATTGGCATTGCGACGTGGAGGCAGGACAGACACGTACTGGCTGGTCTTCACTCTCCGTTTCCGTCTCCCCTGCGCCGAGTAACCCAGGAGTCGTCGTTATTGTCTTTGGTTCACAAATTTTGGTGACCATGAACCTGGACCGTAAGCTCGCGCTGTTAGATGACCGTGAGTACACGACTGTGCCCTCTTCATCATCGTTATCCTCGTCGGAGACGTATTGAGCACCACGGTCATGAAGCATTGGCACCGCGAGTGTACTACGTGACCAAACAAGGGCCGAGGGAACGTAGGGTGGTGGGATGGAACGAAACAGACTTTTAAGCCGAGGGCGTTTTTCGATGTTAGCCGGTGGATGATCAGAGGGACCTAGCGAGACCAAGCGAACGACGGTCAATCAGCTAACTGGCTTTTGCCTCCCATCTCGTCCTTGCAAATCTGACGCAAACGATGATGAGAATCTCGGACGATTTCACCTACGGGGATAGACTGGATGGACTATGTAATGACCGTAGCTCGAATCACACGCCCAACGCGTGCCTGGTGCTGTTATACTAAAAATCTAAAAGCCGCCCTGGTTACTCCCCATCTACGACATCGATGATAGCACCATCCGACTCAAACAAGTCCGACAACAAATCCAGGTCTCAGCAACAGACTTCGTCACTGTTGCACCGCCGCATACGCTCTCTCATCTCTGACGTCAATTCCACGAATACAGATAGGATCGTCACTGAACTCGTCTCATGGATTGGTTCCGACCGAGAATCAGACTCACCTTTGTTGGAATTCATAGCAGACACGCTACTTGAGGATGTTACCGAACGGTTGAGCAGGGAACCATCAGACCTCGCCCGCCTTTCCTACAGATTGGTCGTGGCTTTGCCTGCATACTGCGGAATCTTACAATCTCGCCTCCAGTCCCTGTTTCTGGAGGGCGCACAATACCTCTCCAACCATAGGACGGCGGAACAGGGGAGCTGGCCGGAACTTGCGACGTTAGTCGGATTCGTCGGCGAGTTATATGCAGTCAAGGTCATTTCCCCGACGGTCATGCTGGACGTTTACGTCCGTCATTTGTCGAGGAAGTTGGATAGATCTGAGCTTGAACTGGAGGCTCTCTGCGCCCTGTTGAAGGCAGCTGGGCCCCGCTTGTGGAATGACCCTTACACGAGCGAGGTCTTGACCAAGGAGATGCAGTCACTCCAGGAGATCCATGATCGGGGCAACATCTCACCGCTGTTGTCGAAGAAACTAGCGGTCAGTGATTCTAAAGTTTTTCTGTCTCATAAATACTGAACTCCTGTTTCCTCTAGGACGTTCTCTTCCTCCATTCGGAAGGATGGATAGATGACTTGGACTTCAGCCCACCTATTTCTCCAACATTAACCGAAGGACCTTCGGATACACCATTCGTCAATCCCGACATCCCATCTCCAAATAAATGTAACACCATACCCAAGCACCCAGAATTTTACTTGGTTTCCGGAGATACCATCTTCGTGTGCCGAACTCTGCTCTTCCGCGTCCACTCCGACCACCTCTGTCGTAGTTCCGCTGTATTTGCAGATATGATTGAGAAATCCAAGGAGAAGAACACGCACAAGACGGACGGGTGTCAGTGCATACACGTGCACGAAGAACCAGTGGATTTCTCGATCCTTTTGCAGGTTCTCTATAACCCAGGGTGAGGAGTCTACAAATTGAACGCATATGGTTTATCTGATGTCGGTATCTCTAGGTTCCCCCCTAGGCATAAGACCCCCGATTTCACCACATTCTCTTCCATCCTCCGCATGATGACCTCCTACAAGATCGACAACGTCCGCGAGCAAACTCTCGAAGATCTTCGTGACGCTTACCCTAAAACCTTTGAGGCCTACGAAAAATCAGGAGCACTAGGGGAGAGAGTTTTCGGCACCCCGAAGCCACATCCCAACGCTGTTCTCAAGCTGTTCGAAGCTTGCAACGTCGCCTTCGCTCTCCCATTTGCCTACTATCGAGCCTGTATGGCGGGTACTTTGGCACTGACTTCCGTGGAACCCAAGTTACGCCTCTCACCGAGGGTCCTCGCCGCGGCCGTGGTCGGTCAATCTCGGCTGAAGGCCAGAGAACTACAAATCGTCCGACAATTCCTCTTCTACCGTCCAGCAAAGAAGTGCAGCAGCTGGTTTTGCCCGGGCTCGCACGAAACGAACCACAAACGATCGGGCCTAACGAGTCCCTACGAGAGGTTGTTCAACACCATTTCCTCTCAATCGAGCGAAGTAGATATGGCCGTGTCCATCTTGGAGACCAAGGTGCTCGCGGATGACGCATTTTGTGCGAGGTGTTTGGAGAGATTCAACGCGTGTCTGACAGGCACCAGGGAGGAAATTTGGGCTAGCCTACCTCGAATGTTCGGCTTGAGCCCCTGGTCAAACTTGAGTTGAGAGAAGCATCGTACTCATTTAATGGTGACCAATTACGAATAGTTGAGTACCCGAGGGTAGTCACGATCTGTTTCACAACATGTATATGATAATCCCAGTCCCCGTTTCTCAAAGCCTTAGGGCCGAGTCCAGCGAGGAAAGTATGATAGTAGCGTCACGATGGGCCCCGGTAGACGTGAGAAGTGGATACTGATTCATTTCAACGATTACTGCATTTGATAGCTAGGCCCTCCGACTAGTCTGAGGAATAGAATGCATTATTATGTATACGGTTAGGAACGAGAAGGGGAAAGCAGTGTCCTCGTAACAATACCAAAAACAAATGGGACAACGCTCTATGGCAATCTACGGTGTTATGGCCTGCGCCATCGCCGAGAACGCCGTTTTCCTCTCAGGATAATTCTGCAGTGTACGTTAGTTGAATGCCAAATCGTCTATTGCCCAGTGACAACGTACCTCAAGGAATGTCTTCTGCGCAATCGAAGCGTACATGTATGTCAGGGTGTTGGCGAGCTCAGGTTCGCTCCTCGCCAGCTCCATCTGCCGCTTAAACAGGTCTACCGCTGTGTCGATCTTGCTCTGTTGCAGACTGAGCTGGGCGAGAGTGGCGACAGCAGCTTCGCACTCTGGGTCAATCTCCAACGCCTCTTGGCAACACCTCTCGGCAGCTCCCATATCTTGTTTCCATTGGTAGAGAGCAAGGCCCTTGTTGACCATAGGAAGGACATTCTGTCGAGTTCTAAAGAACGCATCAGAACACAAGTCCTGTAGATCGTTCATTCTTGACTAACTTTGTCTTCTCGAGTTCGATAGCACGATCGAATTTGTCAATGGCATCCTGGAAACGACCTTGGTCAAGAAGAAGTTCACCGCTGGAAATGACCGTAAGTAAAGGAGGTCTCGAAGAGTTGGAGTGGCACCTACTAGTAGTTTGGTGGCTCGCTTCGTTCAGGGAACGCCTTCAAGGTCTTCCTGAAGGTGGCCATGCTGCTTGCAACTTGGCCCTCCTTGTATTGTGCAACGGCAAGCTGGATGTGACTGAACACGAACTGGTCATCCAAGAGAGTAGACTTGTTATAGTTTGCAGCCGCTTGCTTGAAGTCGTTCATGATGAAGTGTACTACTCGCGGGATGAGTGAATGACAAAAGGGAAAGTGGAATGCCACTGACCCTGCCCACGGTGGTAGTAGATATCGGGGTCATTCGGGTTGTGCTTGATAGCCTCCTCGAACGCCTCGAACGTTTTCTCGGGGTTACCCTGTTCCATGTACACACTCGCGATTTTGACCCATGACTGGGTGAATGAGGGGATAAGCGCAATGGACGCGAGGAGGTCCTCTTCTGCGCCCTTGACGTCATTGATCAAGAACCTGGGAAGAAGTTCAGAAATGTTGTCAGGAATTAGGGAAGATACTGACTTGAAGGTTCCGCGGAGGTTGAGAGCTTCCGCTTTGAGAGTATCGTTCGAGAGGCCTTCTTCGAGAGCACCAATGACAAAGGACCAGGAATGCTTATAATTAGCGGCGTGGAGTGCATCTAACGCGTTAATCAATGCATTGTCTCCAATCGATGGGTCTTCCGGCGACGATGGCAGTGGACGGGTACGGAATGCCGAGAAATACGCAGAGATGAAGGTATACGCGGGGAGATGTGGTTCTCGGGTCTACAAATCGTTCAACACGGACTGAACCCAATAAATCGTGGATGCGAACCTTGATTATTTCTGCGGCTTTCGTTGAAGAGAGCTTCTTTAACACACGTTCCACTGCCTGAGCAGCCTTTTCATTTTGGAACCCATCCAGAATCGTAGCGGTGGTGTAATCTAAGTTTCGAAAAGAATGTCAGATGAGATGGGTGACAGGAACAGCTGACCAACCCCTCAGCGCCTCCTCTAATCGGTCGAGGGCTTCCAGAGCGTTCGCCCGTCGGTTGATGGCCTTCACGTAGTCTTTGTTCAAAGAAATAGCCTTGTCACAGTCTTCGATGATGAGCTCGAACTTGGGGGGTTTCATGTTCGTATAACCTTCATTCACGGTTAGCACACCACCGGACGCTCCATTGCCAGTGCACTCACAAGCGCCACGGTTACTGTAATACACGGGCTCCTCTGTGGGCGAAACATTAATGGCACGAGTGTAAAATTCCGCAGCCAGTTCAAAGTTTTCCTTTTGATAAAAGTCGTTGCCCTTCTTCTTCAACGCGGCGGCCAGCTTCGCTCGCTCCTGTAACGTCCCGTTGGAACCACTGCAACATGCCCTTGATCACTGAATACGCACCTCGGTTGGCATGCTCTCGAGCTGTTCCTTGGTCAGAATACCAAAGTCTGGAGGGGGATGGGCGGGAGTTTAGCTTCCGTCGCGACCGGCAGCAAAATGCACGAATGGCAAAGACTTACTGGGTTGGTCTTCGACCGGAATCTCTTCGATGATAGGACCAGACTCGACATCACGAGGCTTGGACTTCCCAGAGCTCTTTT
>Ga0307512_10007328_pt1 | contig 10959 bp, 10 predicted proteins | sample 14_EM_MG_FD_200267 | JGI IMG/M metagenome (GOLD analysis project Ga0307512, IMG submission 200267) | Populus trichocarpa ectomycorrhiza microbial communities from riparian zone in the Pacific Northwest, United States - 14_EM | ecosystem: Host-associated > Plants > Roots > Unclassified | place... | reverse complement strand
TTTTAAAATTGTTTTTTAAAAAAAAAAATATTAAACCTAGAAGAGTACCCAGATCAGAAGTAAAGCAAGATCATCTAAATTAACTAGTATCAATAAAGGTAATTTTAATTATTATTTTTTCTGATAGTAAAATAAACTATCCTTAACATGTAACCTTTTTTTTTTACAACAAACACACTCACAAGCGATTTACTGTACTTTTTCTGTACTTGCAACTTCCAAGTTATAACGGTCATGCTAGGGTTTCCATAAACCATCCTTAATAATGATCCCATTATATTTTTTGACGAGGAAGTTCTATAAACTTGTCGTGTAAAAATCCACGAGACATATGTGACCACCACCACCACCTACCGCTGCTCAAATAATGAATGCAAATGATAGAAGCTTGTGAGGCCTATATTATTTTATGGCTGAATTATACCATCACCATGAGAGGAGTTTCTCCCCAAACCAAACCTTGACTTTCACATGATACATACGCTGTCCAATTTCGCTCTCCTTTCCTGGGATTGTCCGTTGAAATAAATTTAAATGGTTCCTAAGTTTGTTTCAATATCGGTACGAGGCGATTAAAACTATGGTTCCTTGCCGTGAAACCTATGTTTTCTATTGACACTACTAATGAATTAATCTAGCTAGCAACCACGTAAAAGCCTCCGAATGAAGAGAAGGCACGACGAAAAGTTGCACAAAGCACATCCACTTCCCCTGACTCTTGTATTCGCGGCATGGCCTTGACCTTTGATGATCTGAGCTATGGACATTGAGAACCGGAAGTCAAAAACTAGTAGAATTCGCGAGTGGTTTAAGAGAAAGAACAAGAGAGCCGACGCATATCAATGGAATGAAGTTTCAGGTCAATTACATCCCCCCCCCCCCCTCCCTATTTTTCAATTTCTTTTTAAATAATGTTGACTGCATTTTGTTGCAGATGACAGTGAGGACGATAGCCTGGATGATGACCTCGTTAGATCGTTGGAGATAGATCCATGCATCTTTACCAATGAATTGAGGTAATTGATGTTTTTATAAACGCTGTTCTGGCAGAAGATACACCCAAAAAAAACCTGCTTCAGCTTCCATCTCACAAATGTGTATGTTATGCTTGTCAGAATCTTTGTGGGTACATGGAATGTTGCCGGAAGATCTCCTGTTGGAAGCTTAGCCGTAGATGTGAATGAATGGCTAAATCTCAGGGATGCGGCTGATATGTATGTTCTAGGGTAGGTAATACTTTGAAGGTTAATTACTCGTTAAATCACAAGGATGCATCTGACAACGGGAGCTTCTCTTACTACGTGCAGGTTTCAAGAGATTGTGCCTTTGAAAACCAAAAACGTGATAGGAGTAGAAGACCCAACTGAAGCAACAAACTGGAACTTGCTCATCGGAAAAACTCTGAACGACAAGTATGGATGCCCCTGGTTGACCCCCATGTTGAATCCAATCTCAAGTGAAAACTATCATTTTGTTAGGTTCCCCGGTTTCGGAAGGAGGGCAAGTTTTAGCGGCCATTCTGGATTTACAGGGCCGGAGCTATCAAAGGCACAGCATGAAGGGGAGGCATATGGGGGCAGCAAATATAAGCTAATGGCAAGCAAGAAGATGGTTGGAGTGTTTATAAGTGTATGGATGAAGAAGGAATTTCTCACGAAGTACTGCATTTCAGATGTTAAGGTTTCTTCCGTGGCTTGTGGCATCATGGGATACTTGGGGAATAAAGGTTCAGTTTCAGTTAGTATGTCTATTGAAGGAACCAGCTTTTGCTTCATTGCTGCTCACTTGGCTTCCGGCGAGAAGAGAGGTGATGAAGGCAGGAGGAATCACCAAGTCTCAGAGATTTTCAGACGAACTTCATTCCCCCGTTCTTCTGAAGATGGTGACAATCCTCATCCTATCACCATCCTAGGACACGAGTAAGTGGTCCTCAAACTATCTATTTATACAAGTAGAAATAGTAATACTAGCAACATGATTCTTAAATGGTAACCAACAATTTAGACTGTAGGGGAGAAATTTTCATAGACTCGCTTGCTTTCATGCTGCCAAGCCATTACAGATCTCAGACCACGCAAGATTCAATTTATCAAACAAGATCCCACCAAGTCTAACAATCTCACATAGTGAAATTTCTGAAAACTTCATCCCTAGTATATCCAATTTCTAGCATCTGGTTAAAATTCCATGGAATACTAGCGTTTGGCCATGTTCAATTTCCTAAATCCAAACCAGTATCAAAATCTATAGGATGTGAAAGTTGCCCAAAGTAATTGCTGTAAGAGAACGGCAGGTATGAACCTAAATGTCGTTTATTTGAATAAAAGTTGATCGGTATATATGCAAGGTTCATCTGAACAAAATAAAATGCCATATTAAGCAGTCGTATATTCTGGTTCGGAGATCTCAACTATCGGCTGTACCAAGACAACATTTTGGCCAAGGAATTCATAAAGAAGCAAGATTGGAAAGCATTGCAGGAATTTGATCAGCTCCGAAAGGAACTGGAAGATGGAGGAGTGTTCGAAGGTTGGAGAGAAGGGAACATAGAATTCGCACCAACATACAAATACTCCTCGGCAAATTGCAATCGGTACACAGCTGGCCTGCCAGGCAGATCAGGAGAGAAGCAAAGAACTCCAGCATGGTACGTCAGTGAACCACAGTTGTGTTGAATTGTTATTTACCGTAAGTAGCCATCACAAGGCCAATATGAGTCCTCTGGCCTAGAGGGAACTAACCTTGCACTGTACATCATACAAATTACCTTCAGCTAAAATAACGCCTAAATCTGGCGACAGGTGTGACAGAATACTGTGGTATGGAAAAGGAGTGAGGCAACTTTCCTATTTTCGAAGTGAAAGCAAGTTCTCTGACCACCGGCCAGTTTCTGCACTGTTTTCTATACCAATAGAAGTCATGAAGGTTACCAATCCGAGAAAGGTTTTTCCTACAGGCACCTTTCTGCCCATGCCTTCCGGGAAACTGGTAAGTTCTGGCTGTGTTGTTTAAGGCAAAATTCTGACGTAATTTATATGTGAAAATGAAACAAGTTCGTTGCCATAGGTCATCAACTCATATCAATGATACTAATGCCAATATAATTTTCATTTCAGGAGCCAATCGATAGCAAAGGAGGGGCCAGATCTACCTTGCTATCACTGATTTCCAAGGAATCAGTAAAGGGTATAGGATCATTGCCATAAAACATGCAAATACAATAGCAAAAACAGAGGAAGTGCAATTTTAGGCAATGCTGCTTGCTATGTTGCCACAGCTGGCTTTCTAGAGAAGCATCATTTTAAGTAATTTTGACTCTTGTTCTTTAGAAAAGAAAATTTTCACTTTGTAGGGTTTCAAAGTGCAATTTTAAGTTAGATTGATGGAAAGTGAAAGTTGATTAATAACTACATGATTTGTTTCCTTCAATAGAGTGTAATAATGGATAACCAGAAACAGAGAAAGTGTAATAGTTTGGCCATTTTGACTGACAAATTGAAATATAGCATGTTACACACTGAGAAGGACCAGCATGAAATTTTAAAAGCAAAAAACAGTCGAGAACACTTTTCCACTTGGTCTGCCATCAGGCGTCTTCAATAGAACATAGAGCAATAGCTTCCTAGTATGATTGTGTCCATAAAAAATTCAAAATAGTAACACATGCTAATAACCACAGTTTCCAAATTTCAGTACATATTTCATATTCATTGGATGCAGCAATAACAAGTAGAGTACTTACTATCAATTTGCCTCATTTGCCTGAAGAACGCCACCCAGGACCTCAACATTATCTGCACGACAAAGGGGACATACGCATCTCTTTTGCAACTGCTCACCAAGGGAAGCATAATTCTGTTCCAACTCAGAAGCCTGCTTGTTTCTAGTCAAAGATACTTAAAATTTTGTACATATGCATCATATGTTTTACTATAACTGTGCCTGCAAAGCGTTGCAATCCATTTTTACTTTGTATACAAAAAGTTTTAGCTGTTCTTTTTTCCCTTCCTTTTACTGGGATTTCCCCCTCTTTTTACTGGGAGAAAAGTCAAAAGATGAAATATGTTACCGATGGCTGAGATGGCAGAAAACATAAAATTGACCAACCATTTAACATCAGGGAGTTAGAAACTTCAAAAAACTTACACAAAAATCTTGGAAAAACTGCTCATAAGTAGCAGCATTCAGAAACATTTAAGATCTATTTTTGAAAATGGCGGTTTTTGGAAGGATAAAATTTTAGAAATCAGATGTTCTTATGGGCTGCTCATATTTCTAGGCATACTCTCAATATCATTTACCATCAATTGAATCGTATGATCTGCCTGGACATTTATCTCTCTCCAAGAAAAAGTATAGTTAATCATGACCAGACAGCCAGTTCCACACACTGTAATGTTTGTAAGGATATCTTGTTAAGTCCTGCAATGCTTTTGTTTCTTTCACTATTGCCTCCATCAGAGGAAACTTCCTCTGAAGGTCAATATACTCCTTCTGGACCTGCAAAGAAACAGGCAACTCAAATTGTTCTCAAGGGAAACGAAGAAATGTTGAGGAGGCATTCTTGAATCTTTCTATAACAACAGAAAACATCTATAGAAATCTTGAACCAACTTCTTACCTGATTCTGAATATTCTCCTCTGCTATGTATTCTTGTTCCTCTTTAGTTGTCTGAGAAGCTACATGGGCAAGAATATCCTCAAGAGCTCTTAACTCAACTTCAGTAACTACCTTCTTTACAGCTTTTCTGTCTGGTTCTGAAATAAAGACACAATGATTCCCTCAACATAAAACCAAAATGCAAATTGATGGTAAAAGGAAAAGAAAATAGGGGTTGAATTGGAGTTAGATGCTAGTTCGTAATGCATACAAATGCCTCGCAGTTTGTCAATTACCTATCTGACCTTTTTTCTTTGGATATAACAGTTGTCTATATAATTTGAATCCTGAGAAGAACAAATATGCCTCCTCAATGCTTTGACCAAACAATTTTCAGTTAATACCAATAAGCCTAGAAATGTCCATGGTTGTAGTGATTAACATAACATTTAAAAGAACTGCCAAGCAGAAAAAAATGAAAAATGAAACATTCCCAGAACACAAGTATATAGTGCAGTTCAGCAAGCCTGCTTCCATGAGCAAAGATGCTAAGAAATTTACTGTGTGAAAGAAGATATCATTGAAATCCACTCAAATTGAGTCCCTATGCCAAATACCCAGCACACCCAATCGCATCAATCTGTCTCTATATTTGCTTAGAAAGATAAATTTCTCTTCCCTTCTTTCTCTCTAAAGCTGCCACAAGTCAGAGTAAAGCTGAGGCCTCACAAAGAGAAAGGCCTCCCAAAGAAAAGGACAAGGACAGCACTTATCTTCTAAAATACAAAATGCCATGCTTTAAATTCTGCTCTAATAGGGTTGCTAAAAGGTTATTGTCTCAACAAATTAGGAGTTCATCAGCTAATCAAAGGCGGAGCACATGTTCATGCACCCACAGTAAGAAACAGATCGAAATTTGCGGCAGCTGATACATCCATTTACATTTTCCAAAATCAAATGACTTTGCTGTGGAAGATGAGCAAACTCAAATATATAATCCCATGCCACATACAATCCAAAACTTGTTGTTCTAGCAAACCACTATAAGCTTTCGCAATGACTTCAACAAACTCATATTTCTAGTTTCGCAACTAGATGTATAAAAAAGAGAAGAGAGCAGACTCAAACTTTAGTTTACTCACTGAAATTTAGTTTTTCTGTTTTGATCCTTTCCTTTATGACTAGTTAATTGAGTTACAGATTAGGGTTTTCAACTCATCTATTTTTACAAGATTCCTACATAGTGTTGGCTTTGTTTGCTTGTTTGTTAATTACTATTCAAATCTGTTCAATTATATGAATGAACATCTTGGAAGCACAATCCAAAATCATGATCCAACTAAGCCTGTCCCTAATACCACAGAAAAGTTTCAATACAAATACTGCATCCATACTGCATATCAACCAACCAGTGTTACTCATCAGCAACTCAAAGGTTGAATTTTATTTTATGGTCTCACCAGATAAATGGATTCATTCATGAAAAAAATTACTCATAAAAGTTTCCCAAACTTGAATCAAATCAATCAGGGATCAGCTACTTTGATCTTTCAGAATTTTAAGATTGAAAAAGAAAACACTTTATTCTGCTCACTTGCTGTCACAAAGCTTATTTAAAAGAAAAAGGAAAAAACAAAAGAAAAAGAACTGCGAAGAATTGCCCTGAATTAATATCAACATCAATAAAAAAAATATATATGAAAAACCAGCAATTGGAAAAAGGTTCAGCTGCTAGAGCAGTAAATGTTCTGTACAGGTGGCATCACCTGCCGTGGTTCCAATGCTGCTCTTTTTCTGAGATTTGATACACTTTTCCTCTTGAAATTTCCTATATTAACATATAAGTTATAAAATTAGTTGTTTTACTCTACTACCAGAACGTTCATTCAAATCTATGATATCGCATTCTTATTTATTCATTTAACTTGAAAGGAAAACACAGCATATAGATCAATATGTTCTGTGAACTTTCCTGCAACAAGAGGAAAGTATTATGAAGGATATCCTATATGATAGGTCATACAGTTTGAGATGGGAAAAGATGTTAGGAGATATGAAGAAGAAAAATCTACAACTTCTGGTTATAGATTACCTTCACACAGCATCCCCTCTGCAGCTTATCTGAAATACCAACACTTTGTAGTTTTTTTTGCTCTTTTGAGAAAATAGTTCTTTTTCTCAAATTTAATAATTCTAGTATCCATGTTTCCTCCTAAACATACTCAAATCTTTGCATTCCCATTTTCTAACATATGCAATGGCGTTAAACCTTGAAATGCATGAGCTCTTGATTTTTTTTTTTTCCTGCCTTCTTGCCTTTGTTCTTTTCTGTTTAAAACAATGATCGTGAGATACAGTACAAAAACAAAGTTTTCCATGACAATGTTTGGAATTAATCCATATCCTCAAGCTTCAAGGCCAAGCCTAAAGAATTATGCATCCAAGGAATGAAACAGTTCAAGGACTTGCAGAGAGATTGGTTTAAACTCAAACACTACCAGGAAGATAAGCTAACACGCTTCTAAAAGCTCATAAAAGTTTGTGGGTAATTCAGATGGAATGTGGTTGAGTCATAAAAATTAATGGCATATACAATTATGAAAAGGGGAATTTATATGTGTATACGTTGCCAGTCCTTTACATATCTATACAAAGCAGAAAAAAAAAGCTCAAGCATATCTATAACAAAGAAAAACTTCTTGTCATTACTTCAGATTCAAAAGAGTTGAAAGAAAAACTTGGAGGTAGTGACATAGATGAAATTTACACCAACCACTATAATTTCTGCCATAAAACAGAGAAGAACTTGTAGATGAGCTCTTTAATTTAGTATATTTATTTTCTCCCCTTCCTTACAATTCTGAAACTAGGTCAAATCAATTAACAAATCATACGCATTCACACAGCAATTCATCTTCCAAGAAGAAAACATCTCCAAAATCATGAAGTTAATCAAAGAAGAGTGCAATTATATATCAGACAGGGGCTACACAAATTCCCAGTTCAAGTTACATAGGTCCTAGTAAGTGAGACTAACCTTATCTTAGCATTAAGATCAAACATCTGGCGAATAAACTCATCTCTGCACAAACAACAAAAACATGTTGCCAATACGACATCAATTAATACTACTTGAATCGATTTTAATGAAGCAAACAATCATATGCTCGGATGTAATGAATGGCAAGTAAAATAAACAGCAATCTTTACCGTGAAGCTCCTTCTTCATTCTTCATCCCGCCCAAGCACAATGACCCATGCAATGAGGTTCAGAACAAGAATTACAAACAGAAAAAAAAAGACCAAAAAATGCAAGTCGTCTCACTTCATCCAAATGAAGAGAGAGAGAGAGCAACACGCTATCATACAACCTTCAGACCCTCTACTTGGGATCCAACCGAGGATATCTCATCTTGAATAATGGAGATTCTTGCCTGAAAGCATATAAGACGTTCATAATTCAATAGAAAAACCTAATCAAATATAAGTAAAGCAAATAAATAAAACAAACCTCAAGGGTTTGAATAGAAGCTTCATTTAAAGCCAATTGAAGTTCGTAGCCTTTAAGTTCTTGCTCAGTAGTTTCTTTGATACACTTCACCTCTTCCATCTCTCCATTTGCCACATCTACTTCACATCCAAGCTCTTGTATTCGCTTCTCTAGCCCAATCACTCTTCTCTCAACAAAATTTACAACACCCGATACAAATTTGAAAACAAATAATAATAATAATAAACCCAATAAAATAAAACATTCAATATTTGGCTCTCGATCAATAAACTTTCTACTATTTTCCAGCATTTTCTCGGGAAACGGCCTCTGTTTAGTTACTGACAATGTGAGAAACCAATAATTGACACTCTTGTTATTTATCGCTTTCAAACAGTTCCCAAGGCGAGGTTTTGATAAGAGAAATTAATATTTTGTTCGCTTCATTTTCTAGGGAACCAAACGAGGAAAAGAACAAGTGCAGAGGCACTTACCTCCCTGTGATTTCTCGGTAGCAAACTCGCGAATTAGTGTTAGGAGTTGCCTCTGTGTATCGGTGGCCGCCATCTTCGGTTTCGCGCTCTCCGTCTACAAAATTCTACTTGTAATGCATTAATAGTTCATAATTTACAATTCAAATAATAATAATAATAATAATAATCTTTACTTTCATATTTTGTAATAAAATGTATGAAAACACTTCAATAAAATATTATTTTATATAATTAAATCCCTATAAATTAATATATCTGGATAATAAAAAATTATTTAATCGATAAACTAATATTTTGTATTAATTAATAAAAGATTAATTTATCAAGGTATTCTTTTTTTTTTCAAAATATTAAAGTTAATACATTTATTATGTATTATGATTGTAATGACCCATTTTTTAAGCTCAATTTTCTATAGAAGATTATATTTTCAATCAAACTTAAATTTTTATATATATTTAATTTAATTATATAATAACAAAAAAAAAATTAAGGAGTGAATTGAGAATAAAGAGAGAACAAAAAACTAAGATGATTATTGACTAAAAATAATAAAGGCAAAACATACGAAAGAGAAAAAAAAAAGAATAAATTAGAGGATCAAGCAAAATTGGAATATGATTGAAAAAAATCTTATACATTTAGAAGAGGAAATTCATTAATTAAGAATCCATGATCAAGAAAGAAACAATATAATTGTTTAATATTATTTTTTCAATTTAGTTTTTTATTTTTTTTATAGAGGATTCCAAGTAATATAAATAAAAAATATCACATAAAAGACACACATATAGCATTTGGTTAGTGTTCGGAACAAAAGAAATGGAGATAATAGATAAGAGAAGACAGACAAAAAAGAAATCAAAGATAAAATTATATTTAGTAGTGGTATACAAGACAAAATAATTATTTTTATATCATGTTTGGTTATAATGAACAAGACAAGATAAAATATAAAAAAAAATTTATTTTACCCTTAATATATATTACTGTCAAACATACATATTTTAAAAAATAACTAGATATTTTTTTTTTACTTTAGTTTATATTGAGTGTTAAAATTAATAATATTTTAATAACCCTAGTTATAAAACTAGGACTGACCTGACAAGTTGACTCAAAACCGGACTAACTTGAGGCCTGGACTGGTTCGAGTTTAAAAAAATAGAAGAATGATTGACTCGACCTGATCTGATTCAAAACTTAGGTCGACCCGAGATAAAACACGGGTCAAAAACTTGTTGACTATTTTTAAATTTGTTTTTTTTGTCAAAATAAGGTTACTTTGATTATGTTTAAAGTTTTTGGGCTAACCATTTTGACCCTTTCAAATTTGTGACCTGAACCTTACCTCGAGTTGACTCTCGAGTCAAGTCTTAAAACTATGATAATTACCGTTTTTAGTCTTAAATTAACCCAAGTCAATCCAAATTGACCCTCCTAACACATAACCCGAGGCCTTGTCGTTGGTTGTCAAATGAATTTGTTATCATTGTGGCAAGGAAAGCCACTATAAGAGGAATTGTAAAGATTATCTTGTAACCATGAAGATTAGAAACTTATTGAAGCTTATGATTCTTGTGTATTTATAATTGAATAAAGGTAAAGTGGACGTACAAGTTAGTAATGAAGCAAAGGTTGTTGCATTAACTTTATCAAGTAAGCCGATACTAGAACTTATAATTTTTATTATGTTCTAGCATTTTTTAGAAACATCGTATCCATTTCTGAATGGATTTAATTTATTATTAAGAGCAAATGTTGTTTCTTCTATAATAATGATGTTTATTATATATTTGATATTTATATAAATGATTTGTACATGCTTGATCTTGAAATGCCCAGATTTAGTATAAATAGCAAGAAAAACATATTAGATAATCAATTTCATATTATTTATGGCATCGTAGACTAGGTCATATTAATGAAACAAGAATAAAAAAGTTACATACATATACCTAGAATTAAGTTCTTTATTCTGAATGTGTTCTTTATTCTAAGGGTTTACATTTCTAAAATGACATTCCTTAATAAGAAATAAGAGGATAACGACATGAATTAATATTCCATTTACCAAAGTGCTTGTATAATGACATAATTCTAGGTGTGTGTGTATATGTATATATATATATATATATACACACACACCTAGAATTATATATATACAGAATTAAACAAGACCAAAGAATGATGAGGAATCCAAAAAAGGATCAAAATACAAAAAGAGATGAAATTATCTAAATCCCAAAATGGATGAACTGTTTTGGAGAAATGGTCTAATTATTTCTAAGGCTATTTATAGAAGTTAAAATGATCAGACTGTTTAGAGAAAATGATTAGACCATTTTAAAAAAAAATTCTAGCTGATTTTATAT
>Ga0307512_10007327_pt1 | contig 10959 bp, 16 predicted proteins | sample 14_EM_MG_FD_200267 | JGI IMG/M metagenome (GOLD analysis project Ga0307512, IMG submission 200267) | Populus trichocarpa ectomycorrhiza microbial communities from riparian zone in the Pacific Northwest, United States - 14_EM | ecosystem: Host-associated > Plants > Roots > Unclassified | place... | reverse complement strand
TCAAGACCATCTGGCGGTTACTTGGAAGGTAGACGACAAACTGTATCAGCACATTGGTACGTTCATTCCCTCTTTATTTGGACACCATCGCTGACAGGGTGCATCATTCACAGACGTTACTGAGCCGAACGCGGACGTTACGGGCCAAAGCCTCGGCAATCAATTCTTTGTTGAAGGTGGCAAAGAGTACTCCGACCTCGACGAGTTGATTGTAAACCACGTCCAAGCGATCGCCCGACGCGTGGAGGAGTTGATGGCACACGAGAAGTTCAAGGCGGGCCCTGAGGATGAGCTTCGTAGGTCGTACCTTCCACCGCGATATAGCTTCTCTAACCCTCTTTCAAGACCTATTCCTGAAGAATTTCGTGAAGGCCAATCCATCTAAGAGCGCTTACGGTTTCACTCTCAACCGCCGAAAGCCGGGGCACTTCAATCTCTGTTTCCTGGCAAACAAAAGCTCCGCCGTTCAAACCTGGGTAAGTTTCGCAGCATCCATACCTCCTAATCGGATTCTCAATGTTCTACAACCACAGCCCGTTCGCGTCGCTCCTGAAGCGTACTACTTGTTCGATGCGCCCGCACCTGGCGTCCCAGAACTGTGCGATGCGTTCAAGGTCCGACACCTGAATGAGTCCCAAAACAAAGCACTCGGAGGTGGCATTACACCTTACCCTGGGCGGACACCAGCACGGACCCCCGGCCACGTCACTCCAGGCCACGCGTCAGTTCGCCACCCCGCTAGGACACCAAACCCCTATGGCGGCCAGCAGCCTCACCCCTCTTCCACTCCTTACAGTGGTGCTCCTCCATACGGCACACAACCTCCTAACCAATATGGCTACCAGACTCCTGGATATCCTCCGGCTCGGACGCCTGCTCATCCTGGCACACAGCCTCTCCCAGCAGGTATGAACCCCCAAAGGGCGGCTATGCTACAGAGTTCGGGAGGGTGGGGTGCCACCAACTCCGGGGGCTGGGGTTCATGATGACGTTATAGGTCTCCAATCGTTTGCTTACTACTCACTGTTTACCGTTGACTCTCGTGCTATACAATATTCTGTTCATTATTTCGTGTTTTTCGTTTGTAATAATAACAACGGGTTTATCAGATGCGCCCTGATCACCTCGATGCATCATCGTTTGATCCGCAGCTACACTCCAAACTTTCCAGCTGCACTCCAGATGGCCGAGAGCTTTGAACTTCAGGATATGCCAGGAAGACCCCAAAGGCAATCTACTGCCGTGATTGACTCTGATAACGCCGATGGAACCATCACCGCCTGGTCATTGGGCGCGTTCGCTCTGTCCGTCCCATCCCCTTGGTATTTTCTGGCCGGTAGCTCACCATGATATCTCGTGTACTAGGCTGGTTGTCCTCGCTGGGTTGTTCGTGATATCGCCCAGACTCTTGATATTCATGACGGGGGAGCCCTGGACGCTCCTAACACCGTTAGAAGCCTTTCTGGCATTCCAATTCGGTACCCTGCTGTTTGCGGTGTCCCTTGGGGTGATAGTGAATGTACGCGAGCCCTCCGCCATTTCCCCTGTCCTTACTGACACGTATTAAGTCCCCTTCTGGTGCTTCATACACAGTCCATGCGACAGACGACCCGAATCTACATCAGTTCTCTCATCCGTTACTCGCCCCTATCACCGGCGCGTCACTCCTGATGTCCCTCTCAGCGTATAACACCACCGGAATCGGGATGTTGTCTACTGTATTCTCCGTAATCACTGGGACAGTCGGGGTGTGGGGGTTATGGACAGTGAGACCAATCATTCCATCATACGTGGCCACTTCTGATACCGGCGGGTTTATAAGATCATTTTCGCTAGCTCTGGCAGGCGCTCGAAACTTGGGGCAGACAAGCACACCTCCGCCTTCATATTTGGTAACAAATCTGCAGCATCGGAGATCAAGAAAAGCACGAGGAAGAAGCAGCCCTAACTGTACCCGTTGTAGTTCCTCGGTGAACATTTACCGAGCTCGCACTGCTAGGTGGGTGGTAGTTGAATTAATTAATGTTTTCGATTAGTTGTATATGTATACATGGAGTAAATTATCTGCCACGCCCCATACCTCCCATCATCTTGAGCATCTCCGACATGTTGGGCATGCCTCCGAGCCCACCCAAGCCACCTAGTCCACCCAGACCTCCTCCCATCTGTTGCATCATCCCTGCACGAGTTTCAGGAACTTGCCGATACATCGATAGAATTAACTTACGTTGCATCTCCTCCATGTCGAATTGGTCTCCTCCCTGTCCCTGCATCATCGCTTTCATCATTTCTTGTATACCTCCGCCACCTCTCATCTGCCGTTGCATCTGTTGGAGCATACCGGGCGGCATCGCTCGCTGTGAAAAGGTTATTGAGTATCTATTCCAGAGTGAAAGTGACAATACGCACCTGCATGGCCTGTATTTGAGCTGGTGTTGGCATTCCACCGGCGCCACGTCCGCGGCCACCAGCAGCTGCTTGCATCTTCTGAATTGCCTGTAGCCAACCGTTCTTTCCACCCGCTTGCTTTGCCATGTTAGCCATCATGCGGTATTGGCATAATAGCTCCTCAACCTCCCGTACGCTCGTTCCGCTACCTTTTGCCACCCGAGTGATCCTCCACGTCAGACCGGTGGGTTTTCCGTCCTTACCCACCTCGAGGAATGGTGAACCGTCGGAATCGAGCTCCTCGGCCGTCATACTGTCCGTGATGTAGATCATGCGTTTCATTCGTAACGATCCCTCCTCGTCAGAACCAGCCAAGAGATCTTGAGGTAAACCCGGAATCATAGAGGCGATCTTGCTTATTGGACCCATACTCATCACGTTCTGTATTTGCTCCCTCCAATCCCGGATGCTAAGTTTACCCTCCTCGAGCTTCTTGGCCATCTCCTTCTGCTTGTCAGGATTCTGAGTAGCCATGTCCTGCATGTGCTCCATGAGTCCTTGAATGTCTCCCAGACCAAGCAGCTTGGAGACGAAAGGCTGAGGAGAGAAACGGTCGAGATCGTGCAAGTGCTCTCCAACTCCTAGGAAGATGATGGGTGTTTTTGTGACCGCTACCCTGATCAGAGGTTGAGTGCCACCCCATGCAGAGAGCTTTCGAATCCTAATCTTACGCAGATATCGCACCTCCTCCCTTTGCATGACCATCCATCTTGGTCACAATGATCGCACCAAAGTCGGCACTATCTTTGAAGGCACGACTCTGGGCTTCTGCAGCCTGACCAATGCTGGCGTCAAGGACGAGTACGGTCATGTTCGGCTTAACTGCCTCCCCGATCTGTACCATCTCCCGGAATAGCTCCGATTCCTGTTTATGTCGACCAGACGTGTCGACAATGATGACATCGAAACGTTCCTTCTTGAACTTTGCGACACCCTGCGCGGCGATGGAGACGGGATCGGTTTCGGTGTAGGAACCAAAGTATGCAACCTTGGCTTTGGTGGCCGACTGTCGCGTCTGGTCGAAGGCACCGGCACGGAAGGTATCAGCACAGACGATGCACGATTTGAAGCCTCTTTTTTGGTAATAGACGGCGAGCTTTGTGCAGGTTGTAGTTTTACCGTTACCCTAGGAGATCGTTAAGCCGTTATGGACAATGAGTCTCATCGGAACAAACGCACCTGTAAACCAACAGCCATGATGACGTTCGGCTGACCTTTCTTTGGCTTGTAAGGTTCTACACCGGGGTCGACGAGATTTACGAGCTCATCGAATACAGCCTGCAATCGTGAGTAGGCTAAAGGCCATGCAATCGGTCGAAATACCTTTTGAACAACGCTTTTCCTATTCCCTTCTTTTCCTTTATCCGCTCCGCTTTCCAGCACAGCCTTCACTTTCGCTTTGACCTTTTGCCGGAGAGATGCGACCAACTTGACGTTAACATCCGATTCGAGCAAAGCGGCGCAGACCTCCTTAAGGATCGCATCGAGGACCTTCTCGTCGACGACTGGGGCCCTGTTGAGGGAGGCGAGAGCCGCGTTTAGTTTGCGGCCGAGGTCGGCCAGAACCATCGCTGGTGAAGGGAGAGTCGGGGTGATCGTCAGTCAAAGTCGATCACGTTCAGCATGAGCGATACTTCCTCCGATGGTATCCTTGATGGCCTCGTCGAAGACGTTGAGGACAATCTTAACGAATCCGATGCCGACGAGGAGGTCGACGTAGACGAAGAAATTCTCGAAGCCCTCGAAGGTGGTCTCGCGGAACAGGCCTCAGATGCCGACGATGTGTGTCTCACCACGTTATTCAGACTACCCGTGGACTGATGTGAAACAACTCTGCAGGATTCTGACAACGACTCTGACGATTCAGATGACGAATCCGAGTTTGAAGTTGCACCAAGCGCGACCATTCCGCATTCTGTGGTGGACATTACGGTTCCGGTCATAAGCATCGAGCAGAACAACGAGTACGGTGCGCTAACAAACCCCCACCTTTCCTCTCGTTTCCAACTACTTATATCTTCCACAGAGTACTATGAGCCGCAGCAACCAGTGTATTCACCACCGCCAAGCTCACCACCCCCGGAATCCAACACTCAGTCCGAGGAACATGCCTTGACTCCCAAGGAAAACACCCCCTTACCGGCGTTCCTCCGGAGGTCATCCTTATTTCCTCCCTTGCCCACTCCGAAATCCTACACCGTTGAGGCTATTTGCGCGCTTCCACATCCAACAGCCTCATACGCACTTGCATCATCATTTTGCATGAGCCATTTGCTCACAGGATCCGAAGACGGGTACATTCGTGACTACGACCTATTCACCGGTCTCAACGGAAAAACCTTCCTGTCTGCTCCCCAGCGCCACCATTGTGGTGTCGTAGAAGGCATCCTCAAGTACGCCCCGATACGGGTCTGGTGGGAGAACCCGTCAGACGTCAAAAAGGAAGAAGGGACAGACGAACCTCCGTTATCACCTGTGTACAGCCTTCTAATGCAATCTGACGCGATCTGGTCTCTTGCTGGAACGGAGGTATGGTTGGTTTCTGCCACGCTCTCATGTTCGTTGACTGGAATCCAAGTCAGGTAACATAAACCTTTTCACCGTTCGACACGACACTGGTCGTCTCTGTCACGTCCTACAAGGACACCGTGGCGTGGTTTCGGCCATGTCCATGGCGCACGACGAAAAGAGTTTTTTTAGTGCTGGGTGGGACGGTGTGGCCCTTGTCAGTTTTTTAACTCGTTTCTTCCGAGAGTTCGTTCATCTGAGGACATGTCTAGAACTGGGACCTGAACACCGGACAAGTAGTCCGGAACTTTGCCGGGCACGGTTCTCAATTGACAGCAATCGCCGTTCAACCCCTCAACCAGCCGTCCGCAGTATTGGACGATGATATGGACGATGTCCGACCGACAGGGGACGGGATGCAGGACGATGATACCGGTGGTGGGATAGGCGAGGGGGACGATGCAAGGTCTGACGGCTCCTACGATCCCCTCTTCGACGAGCCTGAGGCAGATGGCGCACCAGACCCAACCAACGGGTCACAAGACCGTGGCCTCGACCTGTCACTCCCCGGAACAGTACCGAACCCTCAGTTTAACAGGCACATGCCATCGAACACCATTCCGAAGAACGCTCCGCCACTATTGGATCCGCTCGCATATTCTACCTATTCGTCGGATGTACTCATGACCGCTTCGATTGACGGCCAGATATTTCTCTGGGATCGAAGGGTGGAAACACAAGGCAAAGGTGTTGGGAGGTTGTTCATGAGCGAGAGAACGCCCCCGTGGTGTGTTTCTGTACGTTCAAGTTCTTCTACCTTTTTTGACTGGGAGGGGTAACGTTCACTCCTACAGGCATGCTGGTCAGTAAACGGTACCCAAATCTACGCTGGGCGTAGAAACGGCACGGTCGATATTTGGGACGTACGGAAGTTCGGATCAAACAGTAGGACACCTCGACATCTCAAAGTCCTCAGAAATCCAGCCAGTTCAGGTGTTGTCTCCTGTGTCGTCGCCTTTCCGGATGGGCGACACCTCGCTTCGTAGGTTTTATTTTGGATGGATATCTTCGACCACTTGAACCCAATTCTACGCTGCTCAGGGCATCCATTGACAATATTCGATTATGGAATGTCGCGGAGGTGGGTGAATTTGACAAGAAGGTGAAGAGCGGGGTCCAATTCAAGATCATCGCTGGACACCACGGAGGATTCATCTCTCAGATGCGTGCGTGTAATTTCGGTTATTCGCCAGACTCGTTCTCTCATCTTGGTTCCCAGTTGTTGACCCAGGGGCACGTTTCCTCATAACCGCATGTGGGAACCGAGGGTGGCACGGGGAGTCGACACGGACAATCTTTGTACATGAGATAAAATCTACCTTTTGATCTTCGTGGCGGTATTATAATTCGGGCCTGCCTCTTGTTAGGCGGATCGTGCAGGCTCGCGAGAGTTTCAACAGTTGTATCACCTCTGTTCTGTAAAAAGTTTGCAGACAAAACAACCAGTATATCTACACCCGACCGTATCGAATAGTAAAAAAGTGAAACGAAAGACAACCAGCAGTGTGGAGAACGTTCTGGCTGCTAGGTGCTGTCATCCTAACGGGGACTTGTCGGTGGGGGTCGATAGAGAGGGTGGTTCAAACGGGCAAGGACCAAGATGATGCAACAGCACCACAACAACGCACATACAACGTAAAACGACGCGAGACTCGGGATAGAAAGGAACAAAGGAGTGGTGAAGAGTCGAGACGAGGGGGAGTACGGGCGATCATTGCACTGGTTGCTCTTGTTTGGCAGCCTCCTTTTGAGCAAACTCGTGTAGGACGTTGAGAGCTTCCTGGACCTTGGCACCCAAACCCTCCGGAGAATCGAGCAGACCTAAGAGCTCGGCATTGTCCATCTCCAGCAACATACCGGTGATCTTTCCGGCAAGATCAGGTTGAGATCTATCGTGAGATGTGAGGAATGGATCAGGCAGAAAACACTAGAAGGAACTTACGGAGCAATGCGCATGTAAAGGATTTCACCGAGCATCTGTTTCTGTTCCATCGGCGGGGCATTCGCGAGCGTGGCCGGGTTGAAGGGAGGGACGTCCGGGGGATGGCCAATGGGTGGGGCGGGAGTGGGGGCACCACCATTCCGCTGCTGGGGCCCTTTGGCACCCTGGGGTCGATTGCTTGAAGGAGGTCCACCGCCACGCAGCGGCTGGCTGGGTTGAGGACCGGGCTGCCTTCCACCAACATTGGCTTGACCGGGTCCACCATTCTGGGGACGAGGAGCGCCACGGTAGTTGGGGACATTCCCATAACCTTGAGGAGGGGGTTGACCGTAGGGACCAGGGGGGATCATACCAGGTACCTGGGTGTTGGGAGGGTAACGGGGACGAGGTGGGACCATGCCTGGTTGACCGTAGCCCATCATGCCACGTCCACCGGGAGGAGGAGGAAAGTTGCTACCAGGAGGGTAATACATCGGACCGTTCATGTAGCCACCAGGGATGCCAGCAGCAGCAGCCTGCTGCATGCGGATTTGATTACGTTGAGCGATCTGGCTCTCCAGCTGTTGCCTGCGGACCTCGCGGCGCTGTGCGAGGGAGACATAAAGAGGCTTGGAACCAATCATCTTGTTGTTCATCTCTGCGACGGCCTTCGTGGCTTCCTCGGAACTGGAGTAGCAAACGAAACCGAAACCCTTGGAATGATCCTTATCGTCGCGCATAACCTTGGCACTGGTAATGGTTCCGAAAGGCTCGAACTCGGCACGGAGTTTTTCGTCATCAATGTCGTCGTCGATATTCTTGATGTAGAGGTTGACGCCCTGATACTTGCTCAACTTCTCCATCTTGGCCTGCTCATAAGACTTCTTCAACTCTTCCTCACGTTCGGCCTTCTTTTGCGCTCTGGCGACGTAAAGCTTCTTGCCATTGTGTTCGCTGTCGTGGAGGGCGTCAACAGCCTGGGCAGCGTCGAGATGGTTCTCGAAGTTGACGAATCCAAAGCCTTTGCTCTTTCCCTCAAGATCGATCTGGAGGACAGCGGAAGTGATCGTTCCGAAATTGGCGAACATCTCCCTGAATTCTTCCTCGGAGACCTCAGTGTCCAAGTTCTTGATGTACACGTTGGTGAACTGTTTCTTCTGCTCGTCGATTTTGGCCATGCGTTCCTGGTTGAAAAAGCGGGTAAGCAACTTGGATCCTGCAGAAACGGGGAGATGCACTGACCTTCTTGGACACGTGGTGTCCGACGTAGACCTTCTTGTCATTCAAAAGCATACCATCGACGGCCTTAATGGCAGACTCGGCAGACTCGGCGCTGTCATAATGAACGAAGCCGTAACCCTTGGAGCGTCCGCGCTCATCTGTTGCGACCTTGCACGAAAGAACGTTACCGAAGGCGGCGAAGGTATCATGAAGAGCCTGGGATACAAAGTCAAACGAACGAGTCTAACGAGGGACGAGTCTGAAGGTTCATTACCTTGTTGTCAATCAGCTCGTCAAGGTTCTTGATGAAAATGTTGCCCTGACCCGTCTTGCGGAGGGCGGGGTCTCGCTGAGACCACATGATACGGCTAGACGTCAAGACATCAGTCCAGGCATCGCCAATGCTTATGGGTGGTGACCACGTACCAGGCTCTGCCCTTAATGAGAGAATAGTTGAGTTGTTCCAACGCACGTTCACCTGTGACCAGGGCGCCTGGGTCATGCGAGCGACGCATCACATATAGGTAGTTGCTTACCGTCAGCGGTGTTGAGGTAGTTGACATAGGCATAACCGAGGGAACGGCGGGTCACGGCATCACGGCAAACACGAATGCTAGAGATGAACAAAAGTCAACTGAGTCATAGGGAAATGACAAAACGAGTGGCCACCAACCTCGCCACGGGTCCGATCATGTTGAAAATCTCGAAGAGCATTGCTTCAGTGACGGTAGGATCGAGTTCACCAACATACAGGGAAGCAGAAGGAGAAGAGCTAGATGAACTAGGAGGATGATAAGAGGTAACCGGGGGTGGAGCGGGTGCAGGAGCGGGCACAGGAACCGCCGTCTCGGGGGCGGGCTGGGTGGGGACCTGTGGAACAGCGGCGGTCGACATCTTGCTGGAGTTTTTCGTTTGGCTTTTTTCTTATTCGATAAGGTCGTTACTGCTGGTAAACTTTTTATGACTGCGCAAGACGTAATCGCAATGAGTACGCAAGGGAGAAAAAAGGGACGAAGATGACACGCACACAGAAGGTAATACCGCGACTGCTGTTTTGGGATTTTATATTTATATGATTTAAAGGGGGTTTTTTCAGCTGGAGAGAGGAAGGGGATCGTCAGCGACGGTGCGCTCAGGATGGGAGGAGGAGGAGACCAACCTTTAAAATGGGGGTTGTAGAGCGAGTGACACGAAACGGCTGATTATCGCATTTTATTCGTTTCAAACTCCGCCTGATCGGAGGGCGTCGGTGGAACGGAAACAAACCTCAAGTTCTCGTTTGTCCATGGGCTAAAGGCTATTCATGCAGTAGTATACTCAACGGTAGATGTACGAAGGAACACATGAAATAGGCAGCTCTGGCATCTTACAATCTCAACCAACGCTCATCCACGACTGAAGTAAGATTTGGCACCGTGGGTTGCCAGTTCTGCTTTGGCCTGCGGAATGGCGGTCAGAAAGGGTGGACTGACCCGGCGAAGAGTTCCCATACCTTGTCAACACTGTGTCCAGCAGCATTATGATGTTGCCATATCTACGTGAAGGTTCATACGGGAAGCTCGAGGTAGTGGGTCGCAAACCGTTACCTGACGGTAGTACCAGGCATTCCCAACACCTTGGAGGGTCCAACCTACGGAAGCGATGATACAGAAGATACCCGCGACCCAATGACCGCTATTGAAAACGCGGATCGTCTGAATTATACCCGCAGATCCGGTACTAGAACAGATATGGTTGGAAGGCTGATCAGGATGTAAACCGTACTGTAGATTTACCTTGGGATACCGAGGATCCTAAAAATGGAAAATTAGGGCGCAGAAAGAAGAGAACGGGAGAGGAATCGCACATGTAAACAGAGAAGAGGAGGTGCCATCCGCAGAAGAAGAAATAGATGTCTGGGAAAACGCTCAGAGCAGGTGGGCTGTAGCAGGACGGATCGAGCGTACAATAATACAATGCTTGCTCCTTTATGGGTGTGGTAAACCGTCGGGGGGACCGAACCAAATACGGAACAGACATACCTTCATGTAACCGTTGTAGATGGGTCTAAGAGCGGAGTTATCGAGCAGTTCACGTCAACAACACAACAATGGTTCACCTGTACCATAACAAGAAGGAGAGTGGTGTGATGAAGATGAAGTACCTTGAAGGCGGGTGAGGACGATAATAGGCGAATGGGGTAGGTCAAGAGCAGCGTACCCGATGCCGGAACCAAGGCCGCTACCGCTGTCTTTGACACCAACGGCAAAGTTTATGATGCAAGCAACCATGTTGAAGAGCAATGTTGCGCCTAGGACCAACCACAGCTGAAAGAGACGAGTGATCAAAGGACGGGATGCTTCTGGAATCTCGTCCGCAATTGAATGGTAGATGAGCGGGTAGACTGTTGGGAGGGTTAGACCTGGACATGTGCAGATGCTGGTGAGGGGGCTTGCATGGAGGGAAGTTGTTTCTTCCGTGTTTCTTTATGTGATCGGCTTTTTGGGCGAGTTCGGTCTCTCTCCTTTCAAGATCGCGCTCACGCTGCGCAAGCTCCTCCATTCGGGCGGCGTGAGGAGGGGGGCCTGGGGTTGGATCATCAAAGGGGTTTGCGTCGAGAGAGTGGGTTGAGGAGAAGGGATTTTCTGTATAGCGAGCTGAAGCAAAATATTGAGAAATGGGATGATTTGTTTTTGAGCGGACGCACACATCTCGGTCTGTCGGTCGTCGTCAGTGGTCAAGGTCGGTTGCCGGCAACGGTGATGGGCGGATCGCAGATTGTGATGCCGGTAAATAGAAAGAAAAAAAAAAGGATAGGGGGT
>Ga0307512_10007325_pt1 | contig 10959 bp, 9 predicted proteins | sample 14_EM_MG_FD_200267 | JGI IMG/M metagenome (GOLD analysis project Ga0307512, IMG submission 200267) | Populus trichocarpa ectomycorrhiza microbial communities from riparian zone in the Pacific Northwest, United States - 14_EM | ecosystem: Host-associated > Plants > Roots > Unclassified | place... | reverse complement strand
CACCATCTTGCTGCTTGGCTCTGGATATGCGACCCAGCTGTTTTCTTTTGGCATCGAGACAGGTCAGCAGAAGCGCCGCGGACACCTCATGGGACGCCATTACATTACGCTGCGTTTTGCGGCCTAAGTGACGTTGTAAAGTTCTTAGCCGTTGAGCACTCGGAGGATGTGAATTCTCGGTGTTTCATTGGCGGAGAAACGCCTTTGCATCTGAGCTCACGAGCGGGTAATGTGGATGTAGCCCGACTCCTCATCGAGCACGGCGCCGACGCGGCAGCGCAGGACGCGGACGGGTGGACCCCGCTGCATCGGGCGACCGAACTGGGTCATGTGGATCTTGCCCGACTTCTCATCAAGCACGGTGCCGACGTGGTCGCCCAGGACGTATACGGGTGGACTCAGCTACATCGGGCGTCCACATGGGGTTATATGGATCTTGCCCGGCTCTTCATCGAGCACGGCGCCGACGTGGCAGCCCAGGACGAGCACGGGTGGACACCACTGCATCGGGCGTCCGAAGGGGGTCGTATAGATCTTGCCCGGCTCTTCATTGAGCACGGCGCCGACGCGGCAGCCCAGGACAAGGATGGGTCGACTCCGCTGCATCGGGCGTCCCAAGGGGGTGACGTGGAGCTGGCCAGGCTCCTCATCGAGCATGGTGCTGACGCGGCGGCCCAGGACGAGCACGGGTCGACTCCGCTTTATTGGGCGTCCTCAGGGGGTCATTTGGATCTGGCCCGGCTCCTCATCGAGCACGGCGCCGACGTGGCAGCCCAGGACAAGGGCGGGTCGACTCTGCTGCATTGGGTGTCCCAAAGGGGTCATATGGATATGGCCCGGCTCCTCATCAAGCACGGCGCCGACGCAGCAGCTCAGGACAACCAAGGGTTGACCCCGCTGTATTGGGCGTCCTCAAGGGGTAACCTGGATCTGGCCAGGCTCCTCATCGAGCACGGCGCCGACGCGGCAGCCCATCACGAGCGCGGGTGGGTTCCGCTGTATTGGGCGTCCTCAAAGGGTCATTTGGATCTGGCACGGCTCCTCATCGAGCACGGCGCCGACGCTGCAGCCAAGTACGAGCACGGGTGGACTCTGCTGCATAAGGCGTCCTCAGGGGGTCACGTGGATCTGGCCCAACTCCTCATCGAGCACGGGGCCGACGTGACAGCTCAGGACGAGCATGGGTCGGCTCCGCTGCATCAGGCATCCTCAGAGGGTGATGTGGATCTGGTCCAGCACCTCATCGAGCACGGCACCGACGAAGCAGTCCAGGACAAGCACGGGCCCGCTCCACTGCATCAGGCGTCCTCAGTAGATGATGTGGATCTGGCCCGGCCCCTCATCGAGCACGGCCCCGACGCGGCGGCCCAGGACTTGCACTCGTGCGCCCCGCTGCACCAGGCCTCCTCAGGGAGTCGCGTAGATCTTGCCAGGCTCCTCATCGAGCACGGTGCTGACGCGGCAGCCCGAAACAAGCACGGGTCGACCCCACTGCATTGGGCGTCCTCAAAGGGTGATATAGATCTGGCCCGTCTCCTCATCGAGCACGGCGCCGACGCGGCGGCCCAGGACGAGCACGGGTCGACTCCGTTGCATAAGGCGTCTGAAGGTGGCGGTGTAGATCTGGCCCGGCTCCTCATCGAGCACGGCGCTGACCCGACAGCCCAGGACGCGGACAGGTGGACCCCGCTGCAACGGGCGTCCTCGAGGAGTCATGTGGATCTGGCCCGGCTCCTCACCGACCTTACCGAGCACGCAATGTACCACAATAGCCCACGTTCAGCAACCCAATGAATCAATTTCATGACACTTCCATAGGTTCTGAACGCACAATCTAGTGACGTTTGATCATTGGATTAACAATTATACTACTGCATTATGGATGTCAGGAACCTGAACTTCCCCACAAGCGGCGGTTCGGATGAGAGACTGTATATACAGTACATGTTCTGGAAGGTGAGAAAGGAACATTGGCCCGGGCATAATCTATCAGATTAAAGGTCTCTAAGGAAGGAAGGAAATGGAGTAAGGTCAGTCGGCGCGCAGGGCCAAGGCGTCTCCCGGTCTCCCGAATTGTCATGGCTGTTTCTTGATATTCACATCCAATAAGAGGTGGTGAACACAAAACGACACAAAGGGTGATAAGGTCGGGAAAGGTGGTCGCTGGCAGGCGCGCATGGCGTCCAAATACCGATATTCGGTCTTGGGAGGAACGACCGCGACCACCACGATGTATCCGAAGACGGTCGCGAGGAAAATTGTACCACAACAAGCGGGCATACTGAAATATTGACGCCCATGCTCGCTGTGGACACCAACCCCGAACCTTTTATGAGAGAGGGTGCGGAGTGGTGGGGAGAAGTAGGGTCCATAAGGGAGAACCAGGTTCACACCTCCACACAGTATTCCGAAGAGGCTAGATTGTGCTGTATGGGTCTTGGACCGCGTTAGTATCTTCTTGTCAAGGATAGGGGTCTTTGCTTGTTGGCGCTTTTGACCGAAGGATGCTGGCCGGAAAACGGTGCAGCATGCTCGACCGGGGAGCCAAAGCCTGGGATGGCATGACACCGGAGTTTTCTTTTCGGTGTAATTACAGGAATATGACTATTAGTGCCGATCATCGTGTGCGCGGTTTTGTAGACAGACCGGAGGGGCGCCGGGACGATCAATGGTGGGTTGTATTGTGGCAACTAATAAAAGTGGGTTTATGTGCAAAGCGATCAAACGCGAGCAGGACTGTGTAACGGACACTCAGTTGGGCACAAGGTAGCACAAACTGAGGGTGCCGCCACACGACTACAAAAGATATTTAAAGTACACAAAGGAGGTACTCGACGGATGCTAATTAAGCTATGTACTGTATCTCAACCAAGTAAAAGGTCCGGTAAAGGTCCCAAAGGATGCTAGTGCACTGCGCACTGTGGAGCGCGCTGTGTGGTCTTGATCCGGTGGTCCTGGCCGGCCGCCACTTCCGCGACATGTATGACGTGTTTTGTCGAGGAGAGATGTACCGGTAATTCCGAGTCCCATCCCCCTCGTTCAACTTCGTTCCCGTCTCTCATATCCTGTTACTCCCACAGTCCTGCTCAGAGAGTCGATCGCGTCGGAAGGGAAGGGGAAGTACATGTATTTTGAGGGTCGTGTGTTCACCTCGAGCAGCGAGCCCATTCCAGGCGCCGCCGACGGTCTTCTTTGGCACGGTGATTATCGATATAACTGAACTGCGGCTCCACCAGATCAGAAACTACTAGTAAGCGAGTGATAAATCCAAGATGAGGGCAGGAGAGGGCGCAGTCTTTGAGATGCACCAAGGCGCTTGACGTACAAAGGGAATCGCCGGCAGATGAAGGGACGGGAGGCCCCATGTATTACGTAGCTGAACAGGAACCGTAGTGGACGATCGATGATCGATGATCCCCCCCTCCCCCCGATACTGTAGTAACCACGGAAGCGAGATCAGGCCGCCAGACGCTTTGCTGAGAGATTGTCCGGTTCTTCGAAGCCGTTCTCTCTTGATTTCAGTTTGCAAGTTAACAAGGGTCCCGTGGCAGTTATCGCAGTAACAAAACAACAAACGGGCATGAGCTTAAGCTTTAGGTGACAGATGTGATGGGAGATGTCGATGCACGCATGCAAAGTGCCAAGTAGTTTATGTAAAATGCCCATACTAGATAAAAAGCCCATGTGCCCGTATGCCTACATCCACCTGTGCACCATGTATTTACAAGATATCCCTGTTAGACATTCCCCGTTATATCACAGTATATCGTCTTAGACAAGCTGCTGTAATTTTTTAGTTAAAAGGGAATATATTTGTACATTTCCATGTTTAAGAAGCAAGGGTAATTCAGAGAAAGAACAACACAACATGATCACGCACACAGAAAATATGTAACAAAACTGAATTTCAGTTCCATCATTGGACTAAAATATGACAACGAGCAACACATGATAAGGAGGAACGCACAACAGCGACTGATATACAACAGTGACCAAAACAACGACGCGCAAGACAAGTCGACCAACACCTGAGAATGAGGCGGGGAACAGCCGCCTATTTCTTCTCAAACTTCCTATGTTTCAAAACTGATCCCTTCGACCTCTGCTCCTCCGCCTTCCTGTCGGCACGTAGTTTTGAGTTAGAATTGACATGATATGTCGATACGTGCGATGGCACACACACCTTATGTATACTTTGTTCCTCAGGGTATTCCGATGACGCCGAGATACAACACACGATGTGGATGGACGTACAAGTGGAATCTGCCCAACGAGAACCTCCCCCTTATCGTCAGTCTCAGGGTCTAGCTCTGTCTCGGGAGAAGAGGAAGTGCCCATCCGGATGGTGATGCGCTGTGGAGTCCCTGGTCTTTGAACCGAGGACAAAGCCAGAGCCATGGGGAGAGCTGGCACATGAGGGGCCGATGAAGGGGCTGAGTATTGGGGTGGCTCGGATGGGGAGAGTGGAGCCTGATGCGACACCGAAGGGGTCAAGGCATTGGCAGCAGGTCCAACACAGATATCGATAGCCTGAAGTACTTGGTTAGCGCTGGTGCAAGCACAATAAAGACGAATGACTTACGACTTCCCCAGCCAAAGCTGGGGTAAATGAGAAGCGCAAAGTTGTATTCGGTTGTGGAGGAACGATTAATCTGTAAACGTTATGGGAATCGACATTGTCTGACATGATGGTGGGATGATGGACGTTAGTTAGAAGGAAAACGACCCGAAGGAAAAAAATACTCACGTTTAAAACGACAAACTAAGCGGACCACGTGAAGACCAAGATGTGCGATTCGAGAGTAGTATACGTCAAGTGTATAGAGACAACGCTGGTTTTTATGTCAGAAAAAACAGGGCATTCATTCTGAGTCGGAGTCGGTCCAGGACCAATTACGCCCAAAATACGGAAGACGACGGCAATGGCCGCAACGATTGTGCAGAAATTTCACACGATGGTCCCAAAGTCACAGCCCAAGCGTGGCCCTCTCGCCTCTTCCTTCGCCTCCATCGTCTCGCAAACCGTCCCGCATCTCACTGTCCCTTCCAAATCCAGCCGCATCTCGCCTCAAATCTCACGAGCCGACAATACTCGGATCGCTCAAAACCGCCGCCAGCACAACATCGCGCGCCGCCTCGAGGACGACGATCTAGGCCCAAGCACCACTGGTGCAGCACCCCGCCAGCCGAACCCTTGTTCGGCATCACTGCTTGTCGGATAGGACTGTTGTTGATACAGTAGGATTTCCACGCTCTTTTGTACGTTTCATCGCTTTGTTTTTCTCTTCAGAATTTCCGCTCCCTCTTTTCTTCTATCTTAGCTTGCTCGCGTACATCCCCGCTCCTTTACTCGACCTCGCGCCCGTCGTTGCGCCCTTGAAACCATTCACTCGTTTACATGCAAATTCGGATATCGAACATCGCTGCGCGGGTCTGTCACCTGCAAGACCGACCTCACCTTCCTTCTACCTTCCTTTTTCCCTCTCCTTCCACGATTTCATCTCATAGCGTATTTGTTGTTATCGCATCAGCCCCAATGTATAAATACCACCACCCAGCCCCGCTGAAAATTATCAAATCATTGAGGCAACCGTGGCCCTTTTCCCAATCTTCTCTCATGTGCGATTTCTCTCTTTCTTCATCTGATCAGCCCCGAAACGGCGTCCCTCGCTGTCGACAGCTGAAATCCTTCGAAGACTCGTGCGTTTCCCTTTCAATTTCCGATACCGAACCTCCTTTAGATCGCGCCGCGACTGAACGTGTCCACCGGCGGTCGCACAACTAACAACCGTCAATCCGCCACCCCCGTACTCGCTCCATCGCGCGCCCCGTTTCGGGTATCGCGCTGGTTCTATCCCTCATCACTCTTATTATCGAACTCATGGGCGTGGACCCACTGTCTGCGCTACTCCTGTGAGATAAGACCGGAAAGCCAAAGCCTGAATTAGGGTTACATGGCATCGGAATTTTCTTGTTTTCATAATTAAAGGGAATTTGACTCTGAGTGCCAATCCTTGTGTGCGCGGTTGAAGACAGATCGGAGGAGGGGCGTCGGCACGATCAATGGTGGGCTGTATAGCGTGTTTTGTCGAGAAGGAGAGACGTATTGGTAGTTCACGCTGGATCGGAAAGTGCGCGAACGCGTGGATCAGATAGGAGTGGGAGAGATCTAGCGTGCCGCGTTCTCGACAACAGGGATACGTTGTGAAAAAAAAGTAAATGGGTCGGATCTATTAGATATAGACCTCGTCGAAAGTCGGGGGCGGAGGCGGGTGGCGGGAGTCGTTCGTAGTTTGGATAAGCGCCTATCCGAGGCTAACCCAGGACGGGTTGTGATGTAGATGAGTCCATCTCGTTCTGCTTAAACGGGGTACAGAGATGTCGGTGATACGTTTGCCGATCAGAGCTTGAAAGCATCCGATACAGAGGGATTCCGGGAGACTCAATCTATTCGACGCATCACACTATATCACTGCTCTGACAGATCATAATGAAAGGAACCACATTAAGGTGTCATCCATGGGACAACAGAGGTGGTATCAGTGACGTACTCGACAAGCCGCATTGGAAACGTTAATCTGACATGCAGATGTCCTCATTGAAGTGAAAGTGAGGTAGGGAGGGTGCAACGATAAACCGATCGGCGCCAGGGAAAACATGTCCATAGTTGTCCCTTGCGCTGAACACGCATACAAGTCATGATTGGTCCATAAATACATGTCTATAAATCGTACATGGTGGGGAGACGATGACCCAACCAGACGCAGAGTCACCAAGTTCGCAGAACAAGACTTACGAGGCATAAAGTTTGAGTACGAGCAGACAGCGGAACCAGAGGTTGGACGCGGACTAAGAACTACCCACCATCATACTCGGTATATCATATGGGGACAAGGCTATTCACGCCTGTTGCAACAGGTGCTATGACTGCACGTGGCGTAAGTGCATGGTAGGATTGAGTTAAGGTGGGGTGGGCGAGAGAAGGGGCACCATGGGAACACATGAACAAGTCGAGGACTTTCAGGCATATTCCCTGGTGTGACAGGTGTCGTGGTGGTTATGGATATGTGTTGGCGTAGCCCGAAGGGGAGCTATTGTAGAGCGGAGGCCTGATGGACGATATTGAGGGTGTCCTGGTGACCGTAGTGTTGTACGTTGACCGTGGATGGGCATCGGGGAGTCCTCGGCGAGGATGTGTGATGATTCGATCCCATGTGAACGGACGACACACCATAACGACGTCCCTGCAGGGGGCCAGATGATGGGGGGACGATATGAGTCTATTCCTCGCGCAAGACACAGGGCTGGAGGTGCGTTTAACGGCCGTGGGTTCAGCAATGGCCATAGGTCAGCGCAAGATCCATGGGTCGCAGGTTACTTGAGCACCGAGTCGACACGTATAGCCTGAGAGTGCTCAAGCGAGCTGTTAGATGGCCACACCAGGCGGGGGCTAGACGTGGGCGGGGAATGTAAGGAGGCGGGGGGAGCGCATACAGTCGATTCAGCGTGTGAGGACGAGGCATGTGACCTGGAGGCGGTGGTGACGGGGGTCTTATCCAGAGGATGTCATAAGACAAACTGGGCCACGCTCGGCCTCGTTGAGGACACGTTTGGGGAGATTGGGGGCGTATTGCATGTTGTGTTGGGGGCCAGATGCGATCGTCAAGGAGAATTATCCTTGAAAAAGGAGGAAAACAGGCTGTGCTCGGATGGGTCGGAAGTGGATTACACGATCTCCTCGAGTTGAAAGCTGAATGAGGTTAGCCGCTAGTTCGGAAACAGCAATGACTTGTCCGAAAGTAAGATGAAGGCACGGCACGCGGTTCTCAGGCGGGGACAGAGCGGTCACGAGACCGCGATCTGATGACATAATCACGTTCGAGCACCGAGTGAGTAAAGCGAGTACTCCATTAGAACCGTTTCCTTCCTTTTCTTTTTTGACACTTGGATGTACTCTGACCCCTATCTGTACCACCAGCATCGAACCCGTATAATAAGTGAGTCTGTTTCCCTTTCATCCACCCCATTTTTATCGTTTTCCCCGGTCTCAACACCCAATAGCAGGATGGACTTTACCTTTGGTGGCTAGTATCGTCTGGAGGAGGAGCTCGCAATCGGCGGTGTGGTTCGCCTCCCTTCCTTTTGTTTTGTTTTCTTGTGATCTTACGGAATTTTCCTGGACAGGGACCATCATTTATGGAGTGCATACAGTGGCAGTGAAAGAAGTGACGATCGAGCTAGAACCGGTAGTGGAAAGGCAACCGAGTGAGTGGGAATTCGTAGCTTTTCGATCTTACCACTGACCAAGGGCGACTTTTCTCTCAAACCTCTTTGTGCCGCTGCAGCACTGTACTGTACTGTCTACCCATTGACTTTGGACCGTGTATCATTTCTATTTCTCCTCCCCTTGGTTCCCATCACGCGCCACATTCATCAGTACAACACTCAAGTCCCACTCAAACTGAGCTAGTCTTGAACGTACGAAAATGGCTCCCATCGCCAGCCTCGCCACATACGCTGCCATGGCAGTCCAAGCGTACATCGCAGAGCTCCTCGCCAAGCGCCAGGCCGGGCCGGGCGATAAACTCCCGCTGGAGGGGACCGTGAAGGAGACGGACGCCACCAAGCGGTTCTCGCTTACTCCAACTGGCAAAAACATATTTGTGCGTGTGCCCCCAATTTACCCTTCCCCTTCCTCTTTTTTTTTTTTCGTTCCTCCCCTATGCACACTTTTTTTAAAACATAAAGAAAATATATGCGTTGCTGACGAGCACCCTCCCTGGTTCTTTGTCACCCACCTTACGTCCACGAAAACGTACTCACTAATAAATGCCAACAAATAATAGGTTGGCATGCCTGGGGCGTTCATGCCCACCTGCAGCTTGCAGGCGCCCGGATACATTGAGAAGTACGACGAGTTCCAGGCGAAGGGCATCAACGAGATCTACGTCATCACCGTGAACGACGTATTCGTGACAAAGTGCGTTTTCTGTCCGCGTCTGTGCGCACGTGCACAGCTCGTCTCGCTGTGCAGCGAGAACGATAAATCACTTTTCTTACTTCCCACAGTCCCCTCTCCCCTTGCATTCTTTATGTTTCCTTTCTTTTCGTCTTGGCTAATAATAAATTTCTACGACGTAGGGCATGGAAGGAGACACTTGCTCCCAATGGAACGCGTAAGACCCAGTTCGTTCTCCTTGTTTCGAGGGGCTAATTCTCTCTGTTATCATCATAATCATAATTTTAAAACGAAAAGCTGTTCGCTTCATTGCTGACGACCAGGCGCTTTTTGTTACCGGGCTTGGCCTCGTCCTGGATGCCACCTCGGTTCTCGAAGCACTGCATGCAAAGGTAACGCATCCTCCCATTGGTTCACAGGCCACGTCTCACCTGCCTTTTTTTGTCTTTTTTGCGTTTCCTTCCGACAGCGCTTCGTAATTATCGCGAACGATGACACCATTGAAACCGTACTTGTGGAGGAAAACGCAGACGAGTTGAACCAGACGGAGGCCTCGAAGGTCCTTCGGCTTCTTTGAAGGCAAAGCAAAGGCCAAGTTGTAAGGTTATTACCATCACATTGATCGAGAAACGCAACGCATGCATGAATTATTCCTTTCAAAACTAATTGCAATTTTGCCGCCTGTATACGATGTGCAATGTGAAAACTGAATGACCTGAGCTGTATTGGGGCGATGGACTGTCAGATAAGCTTGCTGTATGTGTGCTACATACGACTTCCTGGCCCCGGACGTTTTAGAGGTGACAGGTTTTGTCCTAACCAGACACGTAATGCAAACTTGCACCATGGTCATTGGCGATAATCGGTGTGCAGAGGGAACAGTGTACGTTGCATCGGTTCATAACCGCAATTTAACGAGATCGTGAAAAGATTCGCCATTCTGGGGGGTTTAGTCGAATGGGAATGCGTTCTCTCACTCCAGGCCTCTCACTCTGTATGACTTTGGGACGACTAACATATTCACCGCTGGGCGCCAGCTACGCTATTCAAACATCTCATGCAAATGAGGCGGCCCCCCCAGATGTAGTCTGGCCCAACTCCGACTTGCGCCGTACTATTTGGAGCGATGATATTTCTTATGTGCTAATCTATCCATGAGGCAGTGCAATTGACGTTCCCCATAACGCTCTTCTACTCACGCACACCCCACTGTAACGTAGAGGGTTAGTCTACGTCTGAGTTCGAAAAAAGAAGGATAAGAGAGAAGAGAGGGTTGAGGCACGTTCCCACAAGAGTGAGAACGCGTGGAAGGAGATTGTAACGGGCGTAACAAGTGACATGAGGTGGCACGCAAACGAAAAGAAAAGGGGGGAGGCTGGGCCGTTCTTGCCTGCTTGGCCGACGCCAGGCGAGAGGGGTTATATACAAGGCAAGTATAAGGCAAGTACCAGAGTTCTTTCCCCCTCGTAACGGAACAGAGCGTGCGCTAGCTCCACGGAAGCGCTCTCCCCAACACAACTCATGGGATCAGGCGACACACGGGCGATCTCTGCGAACGTCAACGATACAGCCACTCCCTTAACAGGGAGACGTTCCCAACAAGTACCTAACGATCTCCTGGCGCGTCAACGCCGCGCTCGCCAATCACAACAAGTCTACGTTACGCAACGATGGCAGCGATGCTATGGGGGTAGAAAGCCGCTGTGCGAGTTCACATATACATAGATACACAGATACCCATGTAAACATTCACTGAAGTGCTACATGGGGCACCGCTCCCCGAAGCGCACGGTAATTGATCCAAAAAAAAAAAAAAAAGTACCAGAGTGTGAGGGAAAAGGGCGCCAAAGGCAGACGACAGTGAACGCAATGCGCAAGGGCGAGGAGATGGTAACAACGCTTGGCAGTAAGCTAAGATAAAATAGGAAATGCTAGAATGGAAGGTCTATGTAGAACGAGAAGGGAAACCACCTAAGTGTCACGCTTAACCTCTTCATGTG
>Ga0307512_10007324_pt1 | contig 10961 bp, 10 predicted proteins | sample 14_EM_MG_FD_200267 | JGI IMG/M metagenome (GOLD analysis project Ga0307512, IMG submission 200267) | Populus trichocarpa ectomycorrhiza microbial communities from riparian zone in the Pacific Northwest, United States - 14_EM | ecosystem: Host-associated > Plants > Roots > Unclassified | place... | reverse complement strand
GGCGTCGTAGACGAAACCCGTACCAAGGGCCTCGCCATTCGCGGTGGTCACTATTAAGTGCACCGTGGCAGGAGCGGCTTTCTCGAAAATTTCATCCGGCGACGGCTCATCTGCCGGTAGAGCGTGCGCCGTTGCTCCGCTCATGGCGATCACCATGGTCAAGGCACCGGCGGTTGCCCAATTCGCTCTTACGCGCACAAGGCGTCGCCTCCGACTGCGGGCGGCCCGCCCCCACTCCGGACTCACCCGGATGGTCGATATCGGCTCCAGAATAACTTCGCGAGTTCGGCCTGTCCTGTTCAGACGGGCGTCTCAGGCCGGGGAGCCTGCCGGGCGTTCCGCGCGGTGCGTGGTTCGGTCAGGCAGCGAGGACGCATTCAGCAGACCGTGTCGAGAGGTCCGTTGGGGCGGTACTCGTGCGAGACGCTCCGCCCGGTTGTGCGCGGTGACGCGGGCACCCAGCGCTTCCGTGTCCGAAGCAGACCTGACCTTCTCGGGGTCCACGTCCACTCGAGGGGAGCTGCGCCCGGATGCCGGTCAACTCCCAGTGAGCGGCGTACAGTCCACCGCTTCAGTTGAGTGCGAGCCGCTGCCAGCCACAGCTCGAAGGCAGTCTCGCCCAATCGACTCCGCTCCGGCGAAGTGATGGCACCCGCCCTCAGTACGCCACGATCCGCCAGCCGATGCGCCGGAGGCTGACGCCGTCACCGTGGAGCCCACTCGCTCCCCCACCGAAGGTGAGCTCTACCGCCACCTGCTGCCCGTCCTCGACCACCCCGAGACCAACTCGAGCTTCCGGCCATGGGCGTGGCGATTACAGCCAGTGAACTGGTCACAACAATTACTGGAAGCTGACCCGGCCCGGATTGGGCTCTCTTGCACTGTTTTACGGATGGAGGAACCTACGAACCTGAGAATCCGCTGAGTATTCGGCGCACACATCCGTATCTGAGGACGCGCTTCGCGCATGCCGGAAGTCCTGCCGGCTCCGGAGATGTCCTTGAGAGGCCTGATGAGACGCAACACGCGAAAAAGATCGACGACTGCCCGCCGGGCGGTAGGCGCGGCGGCCGCACTGGCCATAGGGGCCGGTGGACTGGCGGCGGTCAACATCTACGCCTCCGCAGACGAAACCAGCGCGCCGAAGAGTCCTGCCCAGAACCAGGTGCTCGCCGCTGGAGCCTCCACCATTGACTGCCCCGACGTCGGCCAGCAGTTGACATCGGTGCCCGCCCAGGCGAAGGCTCAGGTCGACAAGGAACTGGCACTGCTCGACAAGCAGATATCCGAGGCATACCAGCGCCTTTCCACCTCTCAGAAGGCGATTCAGCAGGACGCCAACTTCGCCCAGAACGCGATCGTGGGTCCACTGAAGGACAAGCGGAAGGCGACGATCGACCGGATCGCCATCGCCATCGGCCGTGTGGCAGCCAAGCCGCAGGGCCTTGACGCTTTTGCGGCCTGCACGCTGCGCACCTCCGGCAACCAGCCCACCGCCGCTCAGGGCGGCAACAACACCACTGCCGGAGGTACGGGCAACGGCCCCGTCGCCGCCGACTTCGTGGACATCACCAAGGTGAAGCCCAATGTGCCCACGCCGGCCAAGTCGGCGAAGGCTTCAAAAGGCGTCTTCGTCACCAAGTGCGGGGTGAACGCCAACAAGCTGCACAACAGCGACAACGTCATCGTTGCGCCCGGTGTCACCAACGGCGCACACCACGTGCACGATTACGTCGGCAACCAGGACAACGACGCCTTCTCGACCGACCAGGACTTCGCCAAGGCCGGGACCAGCTGCCAGAACAAGGGCGACAAGTCGACCTACTACTGGCCGGTGCTGCGCCTGCAGGACGGCACCAAGGAGGTCGACGCCGACAAGCAGGGCGGTGGCGCCGAGGGCAACACGGGCCGGATCCTGACGGCCAAGAAGGCCACCTTGAACTTCGTGGGCAGCCCCCGCGGCAAGGTGGTGGCGATGCCCCGGTTCCTGCGCATCATCACCGGTGACGCCAAGGCGTTCGTCAACGGCACGGCCAACGCCAACGCCTCCTGGAGCTGCACCGGCTTCGAGAACAAGGTGCAGCTGAAGGACAAGTACCCCCTCTGCCCGTCAGGCAGCGACGTGGTGCGCACCTTCAAGTTCCAGAGCTGCTGGGACGGCAGGAACATCGACAGCGCCAACCACCGTACGCACGTGGCCTTCGCTGACGCAGGCGGCAAGTGCCCGACCGGCTTCAAGGCCATTCCGCAGTTGGTGCAGCGTCTGGTGTACGACGTGGACGCACCCAGCATCAAGGACAACGGCAAGACCCGTCCGTTCTTCTCGTTGGACAGCTTCCCCGAACAGCAGCACAAGCCGGTCACCGACCACGGTGACTTCATCAACGTCTTCGACGCGAAGTTGATGAACAAGGCGGTCCAGTGCATCAACACCGGACGTAAGTGCAGCTGAGTCCGAGCAACGAGCGGTGGGGCGTCGTGCTGACGGCGCCCCACCGGCATGAACGGAATGCTGGTGAGAGCCATCCCCACCAGCCGCGGCGGTGCGTCAATTCAACACCCCGCCGGCCTCCTCATACGCCTCAGCGAACCGCAGACCCCACGCCGGGCCGTGCAGCAGCGCGAGATTGGTAGAGCAGTGCGCCACATCGAGATCCGTGCGACATGGTCAACCCCGAAGATCGGAAACGACCCACACGAAAAGGGCCCCCACAGGCTCTCGCCTGCGAAGACCCTTCACACCGTCGGGACGACAGGATTTGAACCTGCGACCCCTTGACCCCCAGTCAAGTGCGCTACCAAGCTGCGCCACGTCCCGGTGCGCTTTTGGTGGTGAACCGCTGGTGGTGAACCACGTGATCGCGCGGACAGAACTTTACCCCACGTCGGGGGCCGCATCCGAAGCGGGCCCGAGGACGCGGGACAATCGGTGTATGGGCAGGACATCCTCAGGACGGCCGGTGGACGCGCGGGACCGGGACGGCGAAGGGCGGGCGCGCAGTGCCCGGCCGCGGGACGGGCTCGGGCGGCCCCTGCCGTACGGCGCCGACGGCGTCGACCGGCAGCCCGAGGGCGTCGTGCGCGCCCCGGAGCAGACCGTCGCCGAGGCACAGGAGCTGCTGGACGGGGGGAAGCCCTTCCACGCGCACGAGGTGTTCGAGGAGGCCTGGAAGTCCGGGCCCGAGGAGGAGCGGGGCCTGTGGCGGGGCCTGGCGCAGGTCGCGGTGGGGCTCACGCATGCCGCCCGGGGGAATGCGACGGGCGGTGCCCGGCTGCTGCGGCGGGGCGCCGGGGCCGTGGAGCAGTGGACGGTGGAATCGGGGCGGCAGCAGCCGTACGGGATGGATCTGGCGGGGCTGGTCGTCTGGGGGCGTGAGCTGGCGGCGGACGTGGAGGGCGGTGGCGGGGCCGTCGATGCCGGGGCGCGGGCACCGCGGCTGCGCGGGTAGCGCTCGCAGGACGTGCGACCGCGCCGTACCCGCTCGGTGCGGACGCGGTGCACGGACTGTCAGTGGGGTGCGGCAGACTCGGGGTGTGCGAAAGATTCATGTCATCGGTATCGGCGCGGGCGACCCCGACCAGCTGACCTTGCAGGCGGTCAAGGCGCTGCGGAGCACGGACGTGTTCTTCCTTCTCGGGAAGGGTGAGGCGAAGAGCGACCTCACCCGGCTCCGCCGGGACATGCTCGATGCGCACATACCGGACCCGGCGTCGTATCGGGTGGTCGAGGCGCGGGATCCGGAGCGGGACCGCAGCGCCGCGGGCGCGGCCTACTCCCCCGCCGTCGGGGACTGGCGCAGCGCCCGTGCCGACATCTACGAGCGGCTGATCGCCGAGGAGCTGGGCGAGGACGGGAGCGGCGCGTTCCTGGTGTGGGGGGATCCGGCGTTGTACGACAGCACGCTCGGGATTCTCGGGGAGGTGCGGGAGCGCGGCGCCGTCGACTTCGAGTACGACGTCGTGCCGGGTATCAGCAGCGTCTCGGCGCTCGTCGCCCGGCATCGTACGGGGCTCAACCGTGTCGCCGGTCCCGTCCAGATCACCACCGGGAGGCGGCTGGCCGAGGGCTTCCCGGAGGGGGTGGACGACGTGGTGGTGATGCTGGACGCCCACCAGACGTTCCGGCAGTACGCCGAGCAGGACATCGACATCTACTGGGGCGCGTACCTGGGTACCCCGGACGAGATCCTCGCCTCCGGGCCGATCGGCGAGGCCGCGCCGCGGATCGAGCGGCTGCGGGCCGAGGCCCGGGAACGCAAGGGCTGGATCATGGACACCTATCTGCTGCGCCGCAACGCCAAGGAGTGAGCCGGGAGTCGGCCGGAGCGGCCGTGGTGCGTACGCCACCCGAGCGGACCGGTCCCGCATGCGCGGGTGGCCCACCGGTGTGATCGTGACCTCGTGACGCTGACCGAGGACTCCGCCCCGCCTGCCGCCGCCCCTCAGCCGCCCGTGCTGGACGTGCGCCGGCGCAACGTCGTCTTTGTGACGATCATGCTCGGGATGCTGCTCGCGGCCCTCGACCAGACGATCGTGGGCACGGCCCTGCCGACGATCGTGTCGGACCTGGGCGGCGCCGCGCACATGTCGTGGGTGGTGACGGCGTACCTGCTTGCGGAGACCGTCTCGACGGTGCTGGTCGGCAAGTTCGGCGACCTGTTCGGCCGCAAGGTGGTCTTCCAGGTCTCGGCGATCGTGTTCATCACGGGTTCGTTCCTGTGCGGTCTGGCCACGAACATGTCGCTGCTGATCACCTGGCGGGCGATGCAGGGCATCGGCGCCGGTGGCCTCATGGTCACCGCGATGGCGCTGATCGCCGATGTGATCCCGCTGCGGGAGCGCGGCAAGTACCAGGGCGCGATCGGGGCGGTGTTCGGGGTGGCCACCGTCATCGGGCCGCTGCTGGGCGGGGTGTTCACCGACCATCTGACCTGGCGCTGGGCGTTCTACATCAATGTGCCGATCGCGATCGTCGTCGTCGCCGCGGCCGCCCGCACCATCCCGGTGGTGAAGTCGGCCTCCCGGCCCGTCATCGACTACCTCGGCATCGCGCTCGTCGCGGTCGGCGCGAGCGCGCTGATCCTGGCGACGAGTTGGGGCGGCAACGAGTACGCGTGGGGTTCGGGCGTCATCATCGCCCTGTTCGTCGGCGGTACGGTCGCGCTCGGGCTGTTCTGCTGGGCGGAGACCCGGGCGCGCGAACCGATGCTGCCCATGCGGCTGTTCGCCAACCCGGTGTTCACGGTCTGCTCGATCCTCAGCTTCATCGTCGGCTTCGCGATGCTCGGCGCGATGACGTACCTGCCGAGCTATCTGCAGTACGTCGACGGCGACTCGGCCACGATCTCCGGCGTACGGACGCTGCCGATGGTGATCGGGCTGCTGATCGCGTCGGTGTTCAGCGGCAACGTGGTCAGCCAGACCGGTCAGTACCGGTTCTTCCCCATCGCCGGCTCACTGGTGATGGGTCTCGGCCTGTACCTGATGTCCCTCATGGGGCCGGGTACGGGCGTCTGGCTGGAGTCGCTGTACATGTTCGTGCTCGGCACCGGCATCGGACTGTGTATGCAGGTCCTGACGATCGCCGTGCAGAACACCGTCGACTACGCCGACCTCGGCACCGCGACCTCCGGTGTCACCTTCTTCCGTACGCTGGGCAGTTCGTTCGGTACGGCCGTGTTCGGCACGATCTACAGCAACGCCCTCAAGCCGAACCTCACCGACGGGATCACGGCCGCCGCGAAGACCGGCACCGTCCCACCGGCGGTCATCGCCAAGGCGGCGACCAGCCCGGAGGGCCTGCACAGGCTGCCGCCGGCCGCCGCTTCCCCGATCATCGACGCCTACGCCGACACGATCCAGACCGTCTTCCTGTGGACCGTGCCGGTCGCGGCCGTCGGTTTCGTGGTCTCGCTGTTCCTCAAGCAGGTCGAGTTGCGCGACAGCGCGCGGAAGGGCTCCACGGACATGGGCGAGGGGTTCGCCTCGCCGCACGGCGCCAACTCTCAGCGGCTGCTCGAAGCGGCCGTGGGGAAGATCATCGGCGGCACGGACCTGGACACCGCACGCCGGATCATGGCGGAGTCCGACACCCGGCTCGACATCGCCGGCGCCTGGGCCGTGATGCAGGTCGAGCTCTACACCCGGCTGGTCGGCCACGCCGGCCTCGGCCTGATCGCCGCCCGCCGTCACCTCCCGCCCGAGGTGCTGCTCCCGGTCTTCGACCGCATGGTCCAGGAGGGCTACCTCACCCGCGACGGCTACCTCCTCTCCCACACCGCGGCGGGCGAACGCGAGGCGGCGGTCATCAGCCAGTCGTGGGGCAAGTGGCTCGAGGCGCGGGTCCAGCAGGACATCGGCCGCCCTGCCGGCACCGACCTGCGCGCCGCGGTGGACACGATCTCGAAGCGTCTCCTGGTCGAGGACCTGACCAACGGGGTGCCGCAGCAGCCGACGGAACTGGCGCCGGGCGCTTCGCTGGAAAGGCAGTAGTGGTCCTGCGGGCCGGTGGGGGCCGGTCGCGCAGTTCCCCGCGCTCCTTACGGGGCGCGGTACCGCACCGGACTTCACAGGGACCGCCTGGAAGCCGGAAGCGGCGAGCGCGGGGAGATCCCCTGCTTCGCGGCGAGTTGAACCCCGGACGATCCCACCCACCCCTGCCTCACGGCGAATTGAGACCCAGCCGGGTCAGCACACCCGCCACATCCGGCAGCGCGCTCACGCCCTCAGGCAAGGGCGGACGGCGTACGACCACGACGGGCAGGCCGAGTTGACGCGCGGCCGTGAGTTTGGCGGCCGTCGCCTCTCCGCCGCTGTCCTTCGTCACCAGTACGTCGACCAGGTACTCGCGCAGCAGCGCCGTCTCGTCGGCCACCGTGAACGGCCCGCGCGCGAGCAGCACTTCCGTGTGCGGCGGCATCGGCGGCTCGGGGGGCTCCACCGACCGTACGACGAAGTGCATGTCCGTCAGGTGCGCGAAGGCCGACAGGCCCAGACGGCCGGTGGTCAAAAACGCCCGGGGGCCGAACCGCGGCAGCAGGTCCGCGGCCGCGGCGAGGGAGGTGGCCATGTGCCAGCGGTCCTCGGGGCCCGGTCGCCAGCCCGGGCGGCGCAGCACGACCGCGGACACGCCACTGACCGCCGCGGCCTGCGCCGCGTTCGCCGTGATCCTCTCGGCAAAGGGGTGCGTCGCGTCGACGAGGGCGTCCACGTGCTGTTCGCGCAGCCAGGCGGCCAGCCCTTGCGCCCCGCCGAAACCTCCGACGCGTACGTCCCCGGCCAGCGCACCCGGCCGTGTCACACGCCCCGCGAGGGAGGTGGTGACGCGCACGCCGGGGCGGGCCGTGAGCGCGGCGGCCAGTTCGCGGGCCTCGGCGGTGCCGCCGAGGATCAGGACGTGGGGGGACATGGGGCGAGCGTACGAGGTCCGGGGCGGGGAGGGGCTCGCCGGGCCCCGGTCTCCGGCCGCTCGGGCGTCTCACCGCAGAACACTATGAACAGAACGATCAGAGCGTGGTTCCCGGCCCGTGCCCTGCCTAGCATCGCCGCCGACGGCGCGACGGAGCGCCGACGAGGACGAGGAGCAGCGTCTTGGACAGGTCGAGAACGCGCACACTGATCCGCAGAGCGAGTCGCCGTCGGCGTACGGGGGTACTGGCCTCCCTGGCGGCTACGGTGACCGCCGCTCTCGCCGGCGCCCCTTCCGCCCAGGCCGACACACCGCCGCCGGCGGCCGTCACCTGCCCGGCCGAACTCGGCACCAAGGCCACGTGTTACACCGGCCAGGACACCAATGGCGCCTACTACGCGATCGCCGTTCCGAAGGACTGGAACGGCTCCCTCGTCGTGCACGCCCACGGCGGTCCCGACCTCGGAGCCGGTTCGGACCCCGAGCGCAGCGTCGACGACCTGGCCCGCTGGTCGGTGATGGTGGACGAGGGGTACGCCTGGGCGGGTTCGTCGTACCGACGCGGCGGCTACGGCACCCGGATGGCGGCCGAGGACACCGAGAACGTGCGCCGGCTGTTCGTCGAGGAGTTCGGGAAGCCTCGGCGGACGTATGTGCACGGCCAGTCCTGGGGCGGGAACGTCGCCGCCAAAGTCGTCGAGGCGTACGGCGGCAGGCACGGAGCGTACGACGGTGCGCTGCTCACCAGCGGTGTCCTCGCGGGCGGGTCGCGCGGTTACGACTACCGGGTCGACCTGCGGGTCGTCTACCAGTACTACTGCCAGAACCATCCGCGCCCGACCGAGCCCCAGTACCCGCTGTGGCAGGGGCTGCGTGCCGACTCGACGATGACGGCGGCCGGTCTGCGCGCCCGGCTGCAGGAGTGCACGGGGTACGCCTCCACCCCGCAGGAGCGAACCGCCCTGCAGCAGCGCAACCTCGACGACATCCTGGCCGTCACGCACATCCCCGAGCGCGCCCTGGAGTCGCATCTGCGGTTCGCGACCTTTACGTTCCGGGACATTGTGCGCGACCGGCTCGGCGGCCGGAACCCGTTCTCCAACCAGGGTGTGCGGTACACCGGTTCGCACGACGACAAGGCGCTCAACACCGGGGTCGAGCGGTTCGCCGCCGACCCGACCGCCGTACGCGATCTGTCCTACGACAGCGATCTCACCGGCAAGGTGGCGATACCGGTCCTCACCATGCACGCCATCGACGATCCGACGGCGTTCGTGGAGCACGAGGCGGCCTACCGGGCCACCCTCCAGGGCGCGCACCGGGACCGGTACCTGGTGCAGACGTTCACCCGCGAGTCCGAGCACAGCGAGCTGAGCGACGCCGAATACGCCAACTCCATAGCGGCGCTGGACACTTGGGTGAGCAGCGGCAGGAAGCCGACGCCTCGGTCGGTCGCGGACTCCTGCGGTGCCTTCGACCGGACGTATGCCACCGGCTGCTACTACGACCCCGGCTTCCGCCCCTCCCCGTACGCCTCGCGCGTGCGGCCCCGGCCGGGCGGGCTGCACTGGCCCGCGATGACGGCGGCGCAGGAGAGGGCGTGGAGCAGGATCGACGGGGTCGGGATCGCGCCATGACGGGCAGGACGGCACGGGATGTGATGGCACGGGACGGCCGCCCGGCGGGGATGCCGGGCGGCCGTCCTGGTGCCGGGCGCTCCGTCAGCCCTGGCGGGCCTTGAAGCGGGGGTCCTTCTTGTTGATGACGAAGACCACGCCGCGTCGGCGGACCACCTGGGCCCCGGGCTTGGACTTCAGCGAGCGCAGGGACTTGCGCACCTTCATGGTTGTGTCCTTCCTTGTGCGGGCGCCGGGCCGCGTCAGCGGCGGGCGGCGGCCGGGCGGCCGTAGCGGCGCTCGAAGCGCTCCACTCGGCCGGCGGTGTCCACGAGCCGTGACTTCCCGGTGTAGAAGGGGTGGCTCGCGGACGAGATCTCGACGTCGACGACCGGGTAGGTGTGGCCGTCCTGCCACTCGATCGTCCTGGTCGAGTCGGCGGTGGAACGGGTGAGGAACGCGACGTCCGCGGCGCGGTCGCGGAAGACCACGAGGCGGGAGTCGGGGTGGATGCGGGGCTTCATGGGGTTTCCTTCCTCGGGGCCCTGCGCCGGTGGCGCAGGCTCGTTCAGCGCTCCTCGCGGAACGGGACGTGCTCGCCTGCCACCGGGTCGTACTTGCGCAGGACCAGCCGGTCGGGATCGTTCCGGCGGTTCTTGCGAGTCACGTAGGTGACGCCGGTTCCGGCCGTCGACTTCAGCGTGACCACGGGACGTTCGTTGCCGCGTGCCATGAGGTCCTCCCTTCGCGCACACCACGGATCTCTGATCCGAGCATGTCAATCACATCGAGTGGAACACCGCCGTCGGCCGTCGCATTCCCGGGCCGGACGTCGCCATCGTCGGGGGTGTCAGTGGCTAGCGCAGCAGTAGCTGCAGGCCGCCCACGATCGTCGCCGCGATCACGAGTTGTTCGAAGAGTCGCTGGTTGATTCGGTTCACAGCCCATTTGCCGACCAACGCACCGGGGAGGACGAACACCGCGAGCGCGGCGTCAAGGAGCAGCGAACGGCCGTCGATCAGGCCGAGGCCGGCGCTGAAGGGCACCTTCGACACGTTGACGATCAGGAAGAAGAACGCCGACGTTCCGAGGAATCCGAGCTTCCGGAAGCCTGCCGAGAGCAGGTACATCGACATCACCGGGCCACCGGCGTTGGCGACCATCGTGGTGAAACCGCCGAGGACGCCGTACGAGCGGGCCTTGACGCGGCCGGATCTGGTGGCCACCGAGTCCGGCTCCTCGTCGGCCTCCGCCGTGCGCCGCCGCCACACCGTCACGCCCGCCATCAGCAGCAGGATCGCGCCGATCGACGTCCGTACGAGCGCGTCGTCGGCCCACACCAGGAACAGCGTGCCGACGACCACGCCCGCCGCGACCGCCGGGAACAGCCGCCACAGCGTGGGCCAGTGGGCGTGCCTGCGGTAGGTGAGGACGGCGAGGACGTCGCCGACGATCAGGACGGGCAGGAGTACGCCGGTGGAGGCGCGGGCGGGCAGGATCGCTGCGAAGATCGCGAGGCTCACTGTGTTCGCCCCGCTCACGGCGGTCTTGGAGAAGCCTACGAGGAGGGCGGCGAGGGCCAGGGCGGCGAACTCCCAGCCGGTTATGTGCCAGAGCGTCATCGTGTCCATGCGGAGACCGATGCTATGTGCAGGCAACCGGTCCGGTAAGTACCGTCTCGCTGGTTGGCCCCTGCGTTGGTGGCGCCCTCGGCTGGGGGCTGCCGCCCCCAGGCCCCCGCTTCGGCCTGAACGGCCTCGTCCTCAAACGCCGGACGGGCTGAAAGATGCTGACCGGCGTCCACACGGATTGGCTGAAAGATGCTGACCGGCGTCCAGACGTGCCGGCGTGAGATGCCGCCCTGAGACGGCCGCCCTGAGATGCCGCACGGCCAAAATTGCTGCCTAGTGCCTCTGCACCAGCACCGCGCTCCCCTG
>Ga0307512_10007323_pt1 | contig 10962 bp, 8 predicted proteins | sample 14_EM_MG_FD_200267 | JGI IMG/M metagenome (GOLD analysis project Ga0307512, IMG submission 200267) | Populus trichocarpa ectomycorrhiza microbial communities from riparian zone in the Pacific Northwest, United States - 14_EM | ecosystem: Host-associated > Plants > Roots > Unclassified | place... | reverse complement strand
GCACAACCCGGGCAATGCCACCCCGGAACGATTCCCGGCGCAGGACCGCTTCGCGGACGGCGCCCAGTTCATCGCGGGCCGTCCGACGAAGGGCACCTCCGGCCGTTTCCACACGGTCGTCGATCCGGCGACCGGCGAGGAGGTGTACACCTACGAGCTGGCCGGCCCCGACGACGTGGACGCGGCCGTGGCCGCCGCGCGCGAGGCCTTCCCCGGCTGGGCCGCCGCCACCCCCGGCGAGCGCTCCGACGCGCTGCACCGCTTCGCCGCCGTGCTCGCCGACCGTGCCGAGGAATTCGCCCGCGCGGAGAGCCTGCAGTGCGGCAAACCGCTGAAGCTGACGCGTGAGTTCGACGTGCCGGGGACCATCGACAACACCGCCTTCTTCGCGGGCGCCGCCCGGCATCTGCAGGGGCAGTCCGCCGGCGAGTACTCCGGCGACCACACCTCCTATGTACGCCGTGAGCCCATCGGGGTCGTCGGCTCGATCGCGCCCTGGAACTACCCCCTCCAGATGGCGGCCTGGAAGATCCTCCCGGCGATCGCCGCCGGCAACACCATCGTGCTCAAGCCGGCCGAGCTCACCCCGCTCACTTCACTGCTGTTCGCCCAGGCGGCGACCGACGCCGGCATCCCGGACGGTGTCATCAACGTCGTCACCGGGACCGGGAAGGAAGCCGGAGAGCACCTCGTCGGGCACCCCGACGTCGTCATGACCTCGTTCACCGGCTCCACCGCCGTCGGCAAGCGCGTCGCCGAGATCGCCACCGCGACCGTCAAGCGCCTCCACCTGGAGCTCGGCGGCAAGGCCCCCTTCGTCGTCTTCGACGACGCCGACCTGGAGGCCGCCGCCAACGGCGCGGTCGCGGGCGCGCTCATCAACACGGGCCAGGACTGCACGGCGGCCACGCGCGCATACGTGCAGCGCCCCCTCTACGAGGCTTTCGTCGAGCGGACCGCAGCCCTCATGGAGAGCGTCCGGCTCGGCGACCCCTTCGCTGCCGGCACCGACCTCGGCCCCCTGATCTCGCACGTCCAGCGCGACCGCGTCGCCGGTTTCGTCGACCGGGCGCGCTCCTACGCGCGCGTGGTGACCGGCGGCGAGGCTCCCGGGGGAGAGCTCGGGGACGGCGCGTACTACCGCCCCACCCTGGTCGCGGACGCCGCCCAGGACAGCGAGATCGTGCAGTCCGAGATCTTCGGGCCCGTCCTGGTGGTCCTGCCGTTCGACAGGGACGACGATGGGATCAGGCTCGCCAACGACACCCCGTACGGCCTCGCCGCCTCCGCCTGGAGCCGCGACGTCTACCGGGCCAACCGTGCCACCCGCGAGATCAAGGCGGGCTGCGTGTGGATCAACGATCACATCCCGATCATCAGCGAGATGCCGCACGGCGGCTACAAGGCGTCCGGCTTCGGCAAGGACATGTCGGCGTACTCGTTCGAGGAGTACACCCAGATCAAGCACGTCATGTTCGACAACACGGCGGTGGCCAGGAAGGACTGGCACCGCACGATCTTCGGGGACCGCTAGCAGAACCGGCCGCATGACCGGCGGCCACACTCCCGAAAGGGCACCACGCGCATGGAGCAGTACGAGCCCGACCGGCTGTCACCGGTCGAAACAGCCGCCGTGCGGCGCAGTTTCCGCAACGGACGGACCGCCGTGGCACGCCGTTCGCTGCTGCGCGCCTCCGCGGGCGGCGCGCTCGCGGTCGGCGGCCTCGCGGCACTGAGCGGCTGCGGGATCCCCGCGGCCGGAAAGACGCAGGGCGGCGAGTCCGCCGACGACCACTCGGCGAAGGAGAAGGCCATCAGCTTCTCCAACTGGCCCGAGTACATCGACGTGGACGACAGCGGCAAGCACCGCCCGACGCTGGACACGTTCACCAAGCGGACCGGCATCAAGGTCAAGTACACCGAGGACATCAACGACAACGACGAGTTCTTCGGCAAGATCCAGCCGCAGCTCGCCGCGGGCCAGGACACCGGCCGCGACCTCATCGTGCTCACCGACTGGCTGGCCGCCCGGATGATCCGCCTGGGCTACGTCCAGAAACTGGACCCGTCCAACCTGCCGCACGCCTTCACCAACCTGTCGGACCAGTTCCGCAACCCCGACTGGGACCCGGGCCGCGCCTACTCGTACCCCTGGCAGGGCATCTCGACCGTCATCGCGTACAACAAGAAGGCCCTCGACGGCGTCGAGGTGAAGTCGGTCTCCGACCTGCTCGACAACCCCAAGCTCAAGGGCCGGGTCGGCTTCCTGACCGAGATGCGCGACAGCATCGGCATGACGATGCTCGACATGGGCAAGGACCCGGCGAAGTTCACCGACGACGACTACGACGCGGTCATCGCCCGCCTCCAGAAGGCCGTCGACAAGGGCCAGATCCGCCGCTTCACGGGCAACGACTACACGTCCGACCTCACCAAGGGCGACTTCGCCGCCTGCATCGCCTGGGCCGGCGACATCGTGCAGCTCCAGGCGGACAGCCCCGACGTCGGCTACGTCATCCCCGCCAGCGGTTACATGACCTCGACCGACAACATGCTGATCCCCAACAAGGCACGCCACAAGACGAACGCCGAGCGGCTCATCGACTACTACTACGAGCTGGAGCCGGCCGCCGAACTCGCCGCCTACATCAACTACGTGAGTCCGGTCGCGGGAGTGAAGCCCTACCTCGCCAGAATCGACAAGTCGGCGGCGGACAACCCGCTGATCGTTCCCGACCAGGCCATGCAGGCCAAATCGCGCGCCTTCCGCTCACTGAGCTCGAAGGAAGAGACGGCCTACCAGCAGAAGTTCGCAAAGCTCACAGGGGCGTGACGAAGATGACCAAAGACACCAGCGGCGACGTCCGCCTCTCCGGCATCAGCAAGACCTACGGCTCCTTCACCGCCGTACACCCGCTCGACCTGACCGTGCCGCAGGGCTCCTTCTTCGCCCTGCTCGGCGCCTCCGGCTGCGGCAAGACCACCACCCTGCGCATGATCGCCGGACTGGAGGAGCTGTCTTCGGGCACGGTCTTCCTCGGCGACCTGGAAGTCACCAACCTCCCGCCGTACAAGCGGCCGGTGAACACGGTCTTCCAGTCCTACGCCCTCTTCCCGCACCTCGACATCTTCGAGAACGTCGCCTTCGGCCTGCGCCGGCGCGGCATCAAGTCGGTGAAGAAGCAGGTCGAGGACATGCTCGAGCTGGTCCAGCTGGGCGAGCAGGCGCGCAAGAAGCCGCACCAGCTCTCCGGCGGCCAGCAGCAGCGCGTGGCCGTGGCACGCGCGCTGATCAACAGCCCCAAGGTGCTTCTTCTCGACGAGCCCCTCGGCGCTCTCGACCTCAAGCTGCGCCGCCAGATGCAGCTGGAGCTCAAGCGCATCCAGACCGAGGTCGGCATCACCTTCGTGCACGTCACGCACGACCAGGAGGAGGCCATGACGATGGCCGACACGGTCGCCGTGATGAATGCCGGCCGCGTCGAGCAGCTCGGCTCGCCGGCCGATCTCTACGAGAACCCGAACACCACCTTCGTCGCCAACTTCCTCGGCACCTCCAACCTGATCGAGGCCGAGGTCGACACCAAGAGCGGCGACGACATCGTCCTCAAGGCGGGCGGCGGCAAGCTGGTGCTGCCCGGGGCGCGCTGCAGCGCGCCGACCACGACCGGCGGCAAGGTGCTGGTCGGCGTGCGTCCCGAGAAGATCTCCCTCGCGCACGCGGACGAGGCCGGCGAGATCCCCGAGGGCCGCAACCGCATCACCGGCAAGATCGCCGACTCCAGCTTCATCGGCGTCTCCACGCAGTACGTCATCGACAGCCCGGTCTGCCCGGAGTTCGAGGTCTACGCCCAGAACATCGACCGCGACGCCCGCCTCGTGCCCGGCGCCGAGGTCGTCCTGCACTGGAACCCGGCCCACACCTTCGGCCTCGACGCGGCTCAGGACATCGACGCCGGTGTCGCCGAGGTCGAGGAGGAGGCCGCCTGATGGCCGCTGTCACCGAGGCGCCACCCCTGGCGCCGGTTCCCGAGAAGAAGCCCCCACGCAAGCGGGGCCGCCTGGTGCCTTACTGGCTCCTGCTCCCCGGCCTCCTCTGGCTGATCATCTTCTTCGCGCTGCCGATGATCTACCAGGCCTCCACGTCCGTGCAGACGGGCTCCCTGGAGGAGGGCTACAAGGTCACCTGGCACTTCATCACCTACTGGGACGCCCTGTCCGAGTACTGGCCGCAGTTCCTGCGCTCGGTCCTGTACGCGGCGGCCGCCACGATCCTGTGCCTGGTGCTGGGCTACCCGCTGGCGTATCTGATCGCCTTCCGGGCCGGCCGCTGGCGGAACCTGATCATGGTCCTGGTGATCGCGCCGTTCTTCACCAGCTTCCTGATCCGCACCCTCGCCTGGAAGACGATCCTCGCGGACAGCGGCCCGGTGGTGAGCACCCTCAACACGCTGCATGTCCTGGACGTCACCAACTGGCTCGGCTGGACTTCCGGCGACCGCGTCCTGGCCACACCACTCGCCGTGGTCTGCGGTCTGACGTACAACTTCCTGCCGTTCATGATCCTGCCGCTGTACACCTCGCTGGAGCGCATCGACGGGCGGCTGCACGAGGCGGCCGGCGACCTGTACGCCAAGCCCTGGACCACCTTCCGCAAGGTCACCTTCCCGCTGTCGATGCCCGGCGTGGTCTCCGGCACGCTGCTGACCTTCATCCCGGCGGCCGGCGACTACGTCAACGCCGAACTCCTCGGTTCGACCGACACCCGCATGATCGGAAACGTCATCCAAACCCAGTTCCTGCGGATTCTGGACTATCCGACGGCCGCGGCCCTCTCCTTCATCCTCATGGCCGCGATTCTGCTCATGGTCACTATCTATATCCGTAGGTCCGGGACGGAGGATCTGGTCTAAATGCCCTTCGTCAACTGGCTCAAGCGCCATCTCGTCGTCATCGCGGGACTGGTGACACTCGGATATCTCCTGCTGCCGAACGTCGTCGTCACGGTCTTCTCCTTCAACAAACCGAAGGGGCGCTTCAACTACCAATGGCAGCAGTTCTCCACGGACGCGTGGAAGGACCCGTGCGGCGTCGCCGACATGTGCGGATCGCTCTCGATCAGCCTCCAGATCGCCCTCTGGGCGACGGTCGGCGCCACGCTGCTCGGCACGATGATCGCCTTCGCGCTGGTCCGCTACCGGTTCCGCGCGCGGGGCACCGTGAACTCGCTGATCTTCCTGCCCATGGCGATGCCCGAGGTCGTCATGGCGGCCTCGCTGCTCACCCTGTTCCTCAACCTCGGTGCCCAGCTGGGTTTCTGGACGATCCTGATCGCCCACATCATGTTCTGCCTCAGCTTCGTCGTCGTCGCCGTCAAGGCGCGCGTGATGTCGATGGACCCGCGCCTGGAGCAGGCGGCGCAGGACCTCTACGCCGGCCCGGTGCAGACGTTCCTGCGCGTCACCCTGCCCATCGCGGCCCCCGGAATCGCCGCAGGTGCGCTGCTGTCCTTCGCGCTCTCCTTCGACGATTTCATCATCACCAATTTCAACGCGGGTTCGACCGTCACCTTCCCGATGTTCGTGTGGGGCTCGGCACAGCGCGGAACGCCCGTTCAGATCAATGTCATCGGTACGGCCATGTTCCTCGTCGCCGTACTGCTCGTCCTGTCTTCGATGCTCATCGGCAATCGCCGCAACAAGCAGAAGGCATAACCGCAAAACCGCTGTAGGGAGTTGAAATCATGGCCCCGAGCGCCATGAGCCGTGGCAACAGCTGGACGAAGTCACTTTCCGACGCACGACCCGTCCCGTACTGGCTGGAAGACCCCGGCAAGCCCCACCCCGAGCCCGCGCTCACCGGCGCCGAGACCTGCGACCTGCTCGTCGTCGGCGGCGGGTACAGCGGACTGTGGACCGCGCTCATCGCCAAGGAGCGCGACCCGCAGCGGGATGTCGTTCTGCTGGAAGGCCGCGAGGCGGGCTGGGCCGCCTCGGGCCGCAACGGCGGCTTCTGCGCCGCCTCCCTCACCCACGGCCTGCCCAACGGACTGGCCCGCTGGCCGGACGAGATCCACCAGCTGCAGGAGCTGGGCGCCCGCAACCTCGACGAGATCGAGAAGGCGGTCGCCCGCCACTCCCTGGACTGCGCCTTCGAGCGCGCCGGCGAGATCGATGTCGCGACCGAGACGTACCAGGCGCGGGAACTGCGCGACTGGTACGAGGAGATGGAGCGCGAGGGCCTCGCCGACGGCGTCGAGTTCCTGGACGCCGAAGCGGTACGGGAACAAGTCGACTCACCGACATTCCAGGCGGGCCTGTGGGACCGCCGCGGCGTCGCCATGCTCAACCCGGCCAAGCTCGCCTGGGGCCTGAAGCGGGCCTGCCTCGGGCTCGGCGTCCGCATCTACGAGCACACCCCCGCCCTCACCCTGAAGCCGTACGGCGCCGGCATGGCCGTACGCACCCCCTACGGCTCGGTCCGCGCCCGCAAGGTCGCACTCGGCACCAACGTCTTCCCCAACCTGGTCAAGCGCGTGCGGGCGTACACCGTCCCGGTCTACGACTACGCGCTGATGACCGAACCGCTCAGCGACGGGCAACTGGCGTCGATCGGCTGGAAGAACCGCCAGGGACTCGGGGACTCGGCGAACCAGTTCCACTACTTCCGCCTCACCGCCGACAACCGCATCCTCTGGGGCGGCTACGACGCGATCTATCCCTACGGCGGCCGGGTGCGCGCCGAGTACGACGACCGCCCGGAGACCTACGCCAAGCTCGCCGGGCACTTCTTCACCTGCTTCCCGCAGCTGGAGGGCGTCCGCTTCACGCACACGTGGGGCGGCGCGATCGACACCTGCTCGCGCTTCTCGGCGTTCTTCGGTACCGCGCATCGCGGCAACGTCGCCTACGCGGCGGGCTACACCGGCCTCGGCGTGGGCGCCACCCGCTTCGGCGCCGAGGTGATGCTGGACCTGCTGGCGGGGGAGGCCACGGAGCGGACCTCGCTCGAGATGGTCCGCAGGAAGCCCCTGCCGTTCCCGCCCGAGCCCTTCGCCTGGACCGGCATCGCGCTCACCAAGTGGTCGCTGGCCCGCGCCGATGCGCACGGCGGCCGCCGCAACCTCTGGCTGCGGACGATGGACAGGCTGGGCCTCGGCTTCGACAGCTGAATGTGATCCAGATCACTTCAACTGCTTGTCGAAACCCGCGTAATGCCTGGCAGGAGACCTCCCTCTCTCCCGTGACGCGACCGGCGTCCAGGAGAGACAGGAGGTCTCCTCATGGCTGGGGCGAACGCGGCGGTCGAGTGGCTGGCATCCGTTGCTCCGGATCCCGAGGCCTGCCGCTGGGAGTGGGAGCGCAATCCCCTGGGGATCGCGCTGCTGCCCGCCGGCAGGGCCTGGGACGTACTCATCCTGCCGGGCGGGCTCGGCTATCCCACGCTCGACGTCCTCACCCGCATCCTCGACCGGCCCGGCCCGGTCCTGGTCGACTTCGGGGATGCGCGCATGGGCTTCCTGGTGCCGCCGGGCACCGCGGCCCGCTGGCTCGGCACCGGTATCCGTACGGCCGGAGCAGGCACCTGGATCGTGGTGCCGTACCCGGGACGCTCGACCGGCGGGGTGCGCTGGCTGATCCCGCCGGACGGCTCGGGCACCCTCACGGACCCCGCACTTCTCGAACTGGCGATGCACGAGGCGGCAGCGGGAATGGCGGGCGAGGAGGGCAGGTGACGGGCGTCTGATGCGCCGAAGGCCTTGACAACCCAATTGGTCTGGACCAAATTGGGCGCGCTCCACCCCTCCAATTCCCCCATGCCCGGAGGTACTTGTGGATCGCCGCAGACCGATCGCGCACCGACGCCGGCTTCTCGCCGCGCTCACGGCCGCAGTCCTGGCCCTACCCGGCATCACCGCGCTCTCGTCGGCCGCCCGTGCGGCCGACGTGGACCTGGCGAAGAACGGAGGATTCGAGTCCGGCCTCGACGGCTGGAGCTGCACGGCCGGCACCATGGTCAACTCGCCGGTTCACAGCGGGAGTTCCGCGCTGCAGGCAACCCCGGCCGGCAGCGACAACGCCCAGTGCGCGCAGACGGTGACCGTGAAACCGGACTCCCAGTACACCCTCTCCGGCTATGTCCGCGGCTCCTACGCCTACCTCGGCGCGAGCGGCACCGGCACGACCGACGTCTCCACCTGGACCCAATCGGCCCCCGACTGGCAGCAGTTGTCGACCACCTTCCGCACCGGAGCGGCCACCACCAAGGTCACGATCTACACGCACGGCTGGTACGGCACCGGCGCCTACTACGCCGACGACATCTCCCTGGCCGGCCCGGGAGCCGACGCGGGCCAGCCACCCGCGGCACCCACCGGCCTCACCACCGGCACGGTCACCTCCTCCGGCGTCGCCCTGTCCTGGTCGGCGGTCACGGGTGCGACGAGCTACGCGATCTACCGCGACGGCACCAAAGTCCAGACGGCGAGCGGCACTTCGGCCACCGTGACCGGCCTGTCCCCGTCCACGGCGTACAGCTTCCAGGTCGCCGCGGTGAACGACGCCGGTGAGTCCGCGAAGTCGGCCGTGGTGACGGCCACCACCCCAGCGGGGCCGTCGGGCTCCACCGACCTGCCCGCCCATGCCCTGGTCGGCTACCTCCACGCCAGCTTCGCCAACGGCTCCGGCTACACCCGCATGGCCGATGTCCCCGACAGCTGGGACGTCATCGACCTGGCCTTCGGCGAGCCGACCTCCACCACCTCCGGCGACATCCGCTTCAACCGCTGCCCGGTCGCCGAATGCCCGAACGTCGAGTCCGACGCCGACTTCAAGGCGGCGATCAAGGCCAAGCAGGCGGCGGGCAAGAAGGTGCTGATCTCGATCGGCGGGGCGAACGGCCAGGTCCAACTGACCACCACCGCGGCCCGCGACACCTTCGTCTCCTCGGTCTCGAACATCATCGACACCTACGGCCTCGACGGCCTGGACGTCGACTTCGAGGGCCACTCGCTCTCCCTGAACGCCGACGACACGGACTTCAAGAACCCGAAGACCCCGGTGATCGTGAACCTGATCTCGGCCCTGAAGACCCTGAAGGCGAAGTACGGCTCGAAGTTCGTCCTGTCCATGGCCCCGGAGACGTTCTTCGTGCAGATGGGCTATCAGTTCTACGGCACCGGCAAGTTCGGCGGCCAGGACCCGAGGTGCGGCGCGTACCTGCCGGTCATCTACGCCCTGCGCGACGACCTCACCCTGCTCCATGTCCAGGACTACAACTCGGGCCCGATCATGGGCCTCGACAACCAGTACCACTCCATGGGCGGCGCCGACTTCCACATCTCCATGACCGACATGCTGCTCACCGGCTTCCCGGTCGCGGGCGACGCGAACAACGTCTTCCCGCCACTGCGCCCGGACCAGGTGGCCATCGGCATGCCGGCCTCGACCAACGCGGGCAACGGCTACGTCGCCCCGGCCGAGGTCACCAAAACGCTGGACTGCCTGACGAAGAAGGCCAACTGCGGCTCGTACACCACCCACGGCACCTGGCCCGCACTGCGCGGACTGATGACGTGGTCGGTCAACTGGGACCGTTACTCGAACTGGGAGTTCCAGCGGACGTTCGACGGCTACTTCGGCTGAGGCGCTCGACGGTCGGCACGAACCCGGCGAGCAGCACCGCGCACAGGCACCAACTGGCCACGACATCCAGTGGCCAGTGGTAGCCGCGCCGGACCAGGCCGAAGCCGACGGCGAGGTTGACGAAGGCGCAGGCGATGATCAGTTCGCGGCGCGCGTACGCCGTGCGCAGCCAGGGGAGCAGGAGCAGCGTCGCCGAGCCGTAGGCCACGGCGGCCGTCGCGGTGTGGCCGGACGGGTAGTAGCCGGTTCCCGGTGGCATCACGGGGGTGGCCGGGCGGGCGATCAGTTCCTTGAGGGGCACGATCAGGGCCGGGACCAGCGCCATCAGGAGGGCGGCCGCGAGGGGCGGCAGCCACCAGCGGTACGTCCCGGCCGCACGGCCCCGCCGGGCCACGTAGGCCAGGACGACAACGAGCACCGGCACCGCGACCTGGACGTTGCCCAGGTCGGCGAGGAGTTCGGAGAAACGGTCCGGGCGGGCCAGGGCGCGGCTGACCCGCTCGTCGACACGAAGAAGCAGGCCGTCGGAGACGACCTGCCAGGTGATCAGCGCGAAGAGAAGGGCGGGAAGCCCGAGAAGGAGAAGAAAGGAGGCCGGCCGCCCCGGAACAGGGGGGGTAGTTCCGGGGCGGCCGATCAGATCGGATCGACGCCCACCCCGGGGGGTTTGGGGCGGGCGACTGTCCGATCGGTGAGGAGATCCGGAGCTGGAAGCTCCGGGTGTGTGCGCGAGGGCACGACCAGGTCGAAGCTGGGGAGGCCCCGGCCTGATGTCGCCCACAGTCCCCTGTGGGCGGGGTGTATCTCTCATCTGGGTAGAACCTACGGCAGCCGGTGGGCGGAAGACAGGCGGAATCCCGTCCCGCCATCCACCTCGCACACGTTCTTCACACGGCCTGACGGCGGCCGCCCCGGCCCCCGAATCCAGGTGCCTGCAAGGGCTGGGACGGGTGTGCCGCATGTGGCGTACACCCTGTGCGTGAGCTGCGCATTCCGTTTGGCTCAGATACGCGCGAAGGCCTGCTCGATGATGTCGAGGCCCTCGGTGAGGAGGTCCTCGCCGATGACCAGCGGGGGCAGGAAGCGGAGGACGTTGCCGTAGGTGCCGCAGGTCAGGACCAGCAGGCCCTCCTGGTGGCAGGCCTTGGCGAGCGCGGCGGTCGCCTCCGGGTTGGGCTCCTTGGTCGCCCGGTCCTTGACGAGCTCGATCGCGATCATGGCGCCGCGACCGCGCACGTCACCGATGATGTCGAACTTGTCGGCCATGGCGGCGAGGCGGACCTTCATGATCGCCTCGATGTTCTTCGCCCTGGCGTTG
>Ga0307512_10007319_pt1 | contig 10968 bp, 8 predicted proteins | sample 14_EM_MG_FD_200267 | JGI IMG/M metagenome (GOLD analysis project Ga0307512, IMG submission 200267) | Populus trichocarpa ectomycorrhiza microbial communities from riparian zone in the Pacific Northwest, United States - 14_EM | ecosystem: Host-associated > Plants > Roots > Unclassified | place... | reverse complement strand
GCAGAAAGACAAGGGTTTATTTGATGAATTAGTAGCAACAGACCAATCCATCTCTCTTGTTGATTTTAATTTATATGTTTTTTGAGGCCTTCATAATGAATTCCATGATTCGGTCACAAGTCTATTGACTAAGGTTGAGCATTTTCCCTATTCTAAGTTTTATAATCTCCTTCTTACCCATGAGTTTTTACACAAAAGCTCTCTTTAATCCATTCTTATTGTTGTATCGTTGTTGCCTACTCTTTTGTAGCCTCTATTTACTTTGGTTGTTTGGCATGGTTTTTCTGGTTTTAATGGAAATGTATCCTCTCACAATTAGGGCAGAGGACGTCGTGGTGGCTGGAGGAATACCCATAACTTCTTCACTATTTCGGTTAGTCAAAATTATTGTGGCAATAGTGTTGGTTATTAGCCACAGAACAGTGGCTATGAGGGAAATTAACACCAGCAGAACAACCAGAATTCTTCACCAAGTTAGTAGCATCTTACACGTCAGGTTAGGTGTCAACTATGCAACATTTTTTGTTACTCAGCATAATAGTGTTCACAATTATTAACCTATGAAAATTAAGTCTCTTCCAACTTCTTTTTCATTGATGCTTCAGCAACCAACTCTATCATTTGGTTCCCTGATACAGGTGCAAATCAGCATATTACTCCGGACATTGCAAGTATGACAAGTGTAGAACCTTATCTTGGTAATGATGAATTGCATATTGGTGATGGTAAGGGATTTGTCATATCCAATACTGCTCACACTATTTTACATACTCCAAAACACATATTTATTTTGTCTAATATCTTACATGTGCCTCAGATTAAAAAGAAAACCACTCTTATTTGTTCATCGTGAAAACTGTCTTTTTTTAAATTCACTTCTCTATTTTTTATGTCAATGATCTCATGACCAAGAAAGTTCTTCTTTCCGGTCAAAGTAAAGATGGCATCTATGTCCTTTCAGAGTTTTCCATAACTTTTATGCCTTAAGCTTTTTAGTTTGCTAGCGTGTCTACCTCTTCTGATATCTGGCATCGTCGACTCTGTTATCCTAGTTCACGTGTTTTAATTCTCTTAGCGTCAAATAAAAAGGTTGTTTGTAATTCTCATCATTTCAATTTTCAATGTCAAGCTTGTCTGTTAGAAAAATCATCACAAAAATCATCACATGTCATTAGGATCTATAGGTCATAAATTCCTTATAACTATTCTTATAATTCAGGCAGAACTGGTATCTTTCACTGAATTGCACTCGTTATTGTTAAGAAATGAATTTATCAATATAAATAATTTTTAATATCTCTCTATATGGCAAGATAGTGAAACCAAGACCTTTTAACCATCACCTCTCCTAGCTCGTTCCATTGTTCTCTAACCAAACCATGGTTAATACTCTGATAATAACTTCTTTGATAACCATAAGGTATTATTATTGTAGATGAATTCATTGATAATGTGGTTATGGTCTAACCTGTTTTGTTAAAAGCTCTACAATGATTATTTTATTCTTTAATTGTTGGTGTGGTTTGCTAACTTTTTACTTTATTAAAGAGCCAAAAGAAATAACATGTACAACTTGAAAGATTTGATGGAGTAAAACTAGAAATTATTGTTATTATAGCTTGCTATATGAGGTTTTAGAACTTATGCTTGGTGAGATCTTTAAAGTTGTAATAAAGGACAATCAAGCTACAACTTTTAAAAAAGATTAAAAGGAATTTTCCTTATCTTACTAATACATTTATTCTTGAATGGCCATTTTTTTATAGCTTATAAAAATAAATAAAAAAATAAAGTATTTATTACTCTATCTATGATGATTTGCAACATTGAAAAGTCATTGAAACACTACACTTTTGACAAGCAAGACATTAAAAGGTATCAATGTTGTCATAACCCAAATTTTCCCCCCTTCAAAAACAAAAATTCACATCAAAATATTTTACATGCAAATTTTGATAGAATTTTTGCATAAAAGGTTAGTTACTTAAAATAATCAAAATAAAAAAAGAAATAAAAATACAATTAGGGATAAAATCAGACAAACAATATAACTCAAAGCATTGATTGAGCTAGGGTAAGTACAAAAAGGTCAGGAATAATTTTTTAGGGACAATTAGGGGACGTGATTAAAGAAAAAATAAGAAAGGGGTTGAAATTGGCTGAAATTCAAGAAATTACAATACTAAGGACCGAAATGAAAGAGATGAAAAAATTTAAGTTTCTTATTAATTCAATCAAGGCTTAATTGAAGAGAAAAATGGGAATTTATAGCCAATTTAACCGCAAATGCACAAATTAGGGAACTAAGGACTGCATTTCAAAACATAACAAAATATAGGAGCTTAATTAGGTCGAATCATGGGCAAAATTAAAAGAAATATATAAAAAAACAAAATCCAATTTGAGTAAAAATTAAAGATTTGCAAGACTAATGACCAAATTAGAAGGGGTAGAGAAGTTAAGGGATAAGAAAAAATAAATTAGAGGATGAAATTGTGAAGAGATTGAGAGAAAATGGGTGAAATTAGCTAAAAATTGAAAAGCCAGTGACTGAATTGAGAAAGGCATTAAAATTGAAAGGCTATTTTTAATGCAATTAAGGATGAAAGTGAGAAAACAATTAAAAAAATCAGTTGAAATTGGCTAAAAATTAAAAATTAGAGAGCCAATGATCAAATTAAAAAAGGCAGCAAAATTGAAAGGCCATTTTTACTACAATCGGAGGCGAATTAAAAAAAAAAGGTTGAAATTCACAAAAAAAAAATAGAAAGCCAAGGACTAGATTGGAAAAGATGTTAATATTGAGGGACCTTGTTTTAATTAATTATGGACTAAATTGATATAAATCTTGAGAAAATAGTCAAAACTAGCTGAAAAATAAATAAAGCAAGGGATTAACTTGGAAAAGGCGTCAAACTTGGAGGACTGTTTTGTTTAAAAAAACTCTCTTTTAATAAAGCGACGCAATTTTATTAAAAAAAAAAACCCAAAACAATGTTGTTTTAGGCTAAATTCCAAAATAGTCCTCCTTTTTCCTTGTAATATACCTATAAAAGTGCTTTGTTTTGCATGTTTTTTTTGTTAACTTTGTTCACTCGTTTCTCTCTCCCACGCCAGTCAAAAATTACAAACAACACATCATTCTCCTCTTATGCAGATATACTCCATATTCAGCTAAAAATATGTGCCTATACCCTCTGAAATAGCTGCAAAAGTGGCGTAAAAAGATTAACCCGAGCATGTTCGGCCAAATGGCACAAACATTGTGGATGGTCGAGATTGACCTAATAAAGCCAATGACCATGATCATTCCACCTAGAAAGGTTACAAAATCTTCATCCTTACTTATAAATAGTAGGGGAAGCAAGAAAAAAGAGGATCCAAGCAGAGAGAGAAGATATCAAGTTAGAAAGAGAAAGAAGAAAAGGAGATTTTTTGGGCTAAATAAATTGTAGTTTTGAACTGGTAGGTAGTGTCATGATATGCATGACATTGAATGATGAATTTGCCTCCTAGATCGAGGGGTTTTTGAAGTGTTGGGAATAATCATAAAATTATGATTTGAATGGTTGAGTAGTCGTTATCTAGTATTATGGTCACTAGAAAATCTATTAGTATGAAAGAGTTTGGGTAAGGAGACTAGTTGTGTATGGAAAAGACACACCACCCATAAGGCACCCTACATATGGTAAGTTGCATTATTGATTGATTGTTTTTTTTTCTAGGTCATGTTTTTATTTGTTGGTCTATCTAAGGTTCAAGAAAAATATTCATCGGTAAGGAGGTTTCTGCCTTATCGAGTTAAAACCTAATCATTTTAAAGCCCAGATTTTAATGCAATTTTTTATATATAATATATGCAAGAATTGTTTTTTAGAATTTATCTGTATGCACACAAATAAAAATATATTTTTATGTTTTACAATAAGGATTTTATTTATTTATTGTTTTTTATTTTAAAAAAAATTTAAAGAAAACTAGATATTTTTAAAATGTAACTCTCTAGTCTCAATATTAAGTGAAATGATTGGAAAAATACGTGAGGAACTCAAAAAAAAATTAAAATGGTCCCTGAAGATTTTTAAAATTATTTGAGGTTTGTTTGACAAAACAAGAAAGTAATGGACAAATTAGTGCTAAAAGAAAATAGTAGGGTGTATTTTCTAAGCATGCTCTTATCCAAAAATTAAAGGTATAAAAATATTTTAAAATTGTATTTGACAAACACGTTGTAAAATTATAAAAAAAATATTTTTTTTAGACCAATTAAAAATAAAGGGCTGAGCATAGCCATGTGAACTGAGCTTTGGTTCAGCCCATCTTAATATGATTGGTTCAAAACACAAGTCTTTATGCTGAAGCAAAATGAATTAAGCTGTAAAAAATTAAATATGCATCTCTTCATATTAAAGAGAATACACCTAGAAACCTCTCCACCTCTGGTACCACCGCCATCTCTGCCACCAGAGGCCATCATCAACCACCATAGAAGCTTCTCACTGTAATTTTTCACTCATGTTTTTTTTTTTATATATATAATTTTACTGGATTCGCAATAGCATTAGGTATATTTCATGAAACTATTATGTTTCATTTTTATGTCCGCATGTGTAAAAATTCATGTTACTATACATTCATGCATTTTTTTTATTATTTTTTAATGACATCAAAATAGCCTTAGTATAATTTCATAAAACCATGTCGTTGCTTTTTTACATATGCATGAATGTATAAATATTTGTTTTTTAAATTAAAATAAAAATAAATTGATTAAAATAAAATAAAAATAAAATGATAAAATATTTTATTTTTAGAGAATAATATAAAAAAAATTATTAAAAAACCAAAATCACTTAAATATTTTATTTTTCAGGATTAACTCTAAAATTCTTTATTGAAATCCCGACAAAATCTTTTATTTTTAGAAATTAATATTAAATTTATCAACGAGCCATATTTTTAGAGATCAATATTTTTTATTTTAAATGAAACAAAAAAAGTCACAAAATAAATTTTAAAAATAGTTCAAACCATGTATAGAATAAATTTTTTTAAAAAAACATAATAAATGTAATTTTTTATTTTAAAATATATGGTAAAAATAATATCTATTTTTTTTAGCATAACTAATCTCTCAAAATAATATTTACTTTGACATTCTTAATTTTTTTTAATTACTTTTTTTTTTAATTTCAAAGAATTCTAGGCGTGACATGCGTCAAGTCAAGTGCCCTCGTAGTGGAATCTTGGTTAGAGGGAAGCCAAAACCACGACACATTTTAAGATGCAGACCACATCGTCCAGAACAGTTTATCAATCACTCGAAAGGGAACCAAGGACCGAAGATTTCTTACAACACGTTAGCTTTCGGACCAATTAGTTAAGGGACTGATAGAAAAAGAAATAGATTAACACCTAAATTTTTTGATAAATTAGAGTTGAAAAAGAAAAAATTAGAATTTCTTATTCTCCAGGAAAACTAGTTTTCTAAATTTATAGAAAACATATTTTAAATTTCTCCATAGCTTTTTTTATTTACTTTTTACTAAACACACCCTGCTACTCATCGCAGATTATGCACGCTTTTTTTGCCTATCCCCATCAGCGACAAAAAAACAAAATTAAGATGGAGAAATAGAGGCTCATATATTTTAGCGACCAAAAACCAGGTCATTATCCTAAAGGTTACTTGGTTCTCCCGTTTACCGTCACCGCAGCTAAAGTATTCCGATTCACAAGGCCAATATTTCAGCTGTGCAAGGCAGTGGAATGTTGTTTCTGATAGATATCACTGAAGATGAATACATCCAGGGACGCATATTACAAATTTCACCTGCATTTTATTCACAACAAAAAATGCCCTTCCATACTCCCATCATCTTTGCTCAACACATTTTCAAACCACGTATCACACTCCGCGGAAACACAGGTGAAAAGAGGGGCTGGAGGTACTTGTGACAAAAATCTCCTTTACGAGTACCAAGTATCAAAAAAAAAAAAATACAAACCAGAACAAAATGGTGAGACTTGAACTGAATCGAATTAATCGTGTGAAGGTTCTGAAGAAGCCTGTGAAGAGTGTGGTGGTGGGGAACCAGCTTGCTCGGTTGGATCATCTGAAATCTTTGTACTTGTATCAGGATTCTGATGCTTATTGTAGCTTGCACCATCAGGATTGTGGATCAAATCAGGGAGTTTTGACAAGGTAACAGGAGCTGCTTGTGCCATTCTTGGATAAGTTATCAGAGATGAATCCATTATAGATAAAGATGGCAGGCTCAAGCTATAGTTATAAGGATATGTATGTATGGGGTGATCATATCTGCAGGTTGGGCCGAACTTGCAGATTCCATACATACTGTAGTCTGGACACACGGCTTGCCCCTGCACATAAAAGAACAGCAAGAAATCATAGCAACAACATTCAGTGTCTTGCCATATAAACTGGTTTTTTTAATATATAAAAAGTTCACCAATAAGTTTAGGATGCCCACTAAATTGAAACGACCACAATTATTCAGTAGTATTATTTCATGTAATGGACTGACTGCATGCCACCAAAAGTGAAGTATATAGAGAACTTACAGGTCTCGAGGGAAGTCCAAGCAGGCCCATAGTATTGGTTGCTAGCTGTGCAATCCTTTCTTTTGGGTGATGGTACTTGCAGTCAGAACCATATTTGCAGGTCCCAGTGCTCATAAAATGCCGGCATTCTGGTTGACCAGGTCTCTCAGGGAGAATAGGGCTGACTGTTGATAACAAGTGCACTTGCCCACCGGAACCAGAGTCACCTTGGTTCCTGGAGTCATAAGCACGATTGGATCCCAGAATGCTGGAAGAGGACATTGGATTCAAGTTTCCCTGATTAACAAATAAAACTGTGACGAGGAAAAAAACAAAACACTTCCCCCAACAAAATGCAATGATAAGGAATAACTAGATGCATTATTAAAAGAGCCAATGAGTAAATAAATATAGAGAGTTTCTATATAAGCTTCTTTTGGCTACATCAAAGCCACGTTGCAGTAAAGCTACTGCATGCATATGCCCCAGTACTAATTTATTACGTCTCAGAGCCAGTTCGCAACTTTTTCCACAGGTTTTTTTATTATTGCTTTTTGAGAGAGAGCACTACCTGATGATTTATCATTTATTGCATCCAATATTCTTTAGACAGATCAGTTATTTATCTAGAAATAATCATTTCCCTTTCACACTCGGATTTCAATTCAAACCCACATGAGAAAAAATACTTAAATCCTTTATACTTTTGTGTTCGAGTCCATCCTATAAGTACTACTGTTCGAGATGGAGCCCGAAACCCAACCACTTCACACCTCCGAAACAATTGCCTTTGCCAGATAATAGCAAATAGGCAATTAATTCTTTGATGTTGGATGTAGAGGTATCATCCTATAACTTTCTTCACATTAACAATGCAACTCATTCAAAAACCGATTCAGTCAGCACAACAGGCTCAAGCCGCTCAAGTAACTAATTTTACTTCTGGTTTTGCATTGATCTTCTTACGTACCAACTCCAGATTAATATATCAAACCCCAAACCAAAGAGAGGAAATTGGTAGAAAAGCAGAAATATTTATTTCTCAAAAGCAGTAAAATCAGATCATTAGATCTTTCAAGATTTTTTTTATAATATGGCGCAGTTCATGCTGCTTCAAAACAGCATACCAATGAAATTCAATCACACAAAGGGAACTAGAACATAGTGCGAAATGGCATGCATTGATTATTGGCATCATAATATAAAGATCTAAATTCTAACCCACAAAACTTTGCCATTCAACTCTGAAACAACCAAGATGCAATGACAAATCATTGTCTCTAACGCACACAGTTTTTCCATTCAACAGTAAAGCAACCAAGATGCAATGCCAAATCATTGAAAAGCATAACCTTCCTTGTCAGCATGCCACATTTATGTTAATCATTTATGGCAAAAGAAATTTTAGAAATCATCTAGTTACCACATAGGTGTTCCAGCCTGGGACAGGAATGATGCCTGGAGAAGGAGATACAACAACAGGCATATAAGCTTGTGGACCTTGTAAATTTGTGCCAGACATAAGTGGTGCCCTTGGTAACGACCATGTTGGAAGTCCACCTACATAAGGCAGGCCTGAAGATGGCACAATTGGTGATCCCGTAGATCCAAAGGCAGCAGCTCCAGTTAGGGAGAAGCTAGTTCCCAATGACGCAGGCTGGGGGTGGTGGAATTTGCATGCAACTCCAAATTTACATGATCTGGTCCGCATGTAGTAAGGACATGATTTTTCATCCTAAAAGTAAATATTTCCAAGTTAGAAAGTGAATTTATATTGTCTACAGCATTTAATAAATATTAGGAAATCCAGGAAAAACAAATTTAATCCAGATGTCAAGAAACACCTGACGCATAGGAAGACCCAACGCGTTAAATGAAACTGGTCCTGCACCATTCCTGTCTCTTGGATGATGATATTTACAAGTAGATCCATATTTGCAAGTCCCTGTCTTTAAATAATACTGCAATGGACATTTTGAAGCAGAAAGTAATAAATTACAAAGTTTTCTAGAAAGCATTCTCTTACAAGAATTTAACAAGTACTCCCTCAAGGAGGAATTCCTTGTGTTTACCAATAACCACTGATAAATTGTTAAGCTTCAATTCAATCTCCCCAATCTCATAGAATTCCAAACAGATGTACTGAAGATCAAGCCCAATCAAACTCTTTCACTCTAAATCATGTGTAATTTATTATTAATCTAAAACTTGATGAGCTTCTAAAAAGAAAGGCTCAAGGAGTGCACTGAGAATAATGTAGTATTTGACATCAGCCATCGTGGGTATCTCAAACAACCAAAAGGCCATCCCTTTGTGGAAAAGCAAATATCAAACAATAAAGTCACGCAATACAAGTATGATTTGATCTAGTTTAATAAACAAATGAACTGACAGGTGGTTGATAATATATGCACACGGTAATATAAGAATTTCTCCTCTTCCATTGGAGCCACAACAAAAATGTACTATTATCAATTAACCAAGATAGCAAGCAAGAGAGAAGTAATAAAAGAGAAACACAATATACATACGTAAACAAGCCAAATCTTTTTGTTTTTCTTTTTATGGAAAATTCCCACGGTCATCAATCACATGATGCTCAAAATGGGGTGAGCTTTTTTTCATGAGACAGAGCGGAGAAGAATTTACCCCACAGTCAGGCTGTCCAACTCTCTCTGGAAGTTCTTCTCTCAATTGCGCGCCCTGTACAGAGAATAACAAAATTAGAACCACAAAATATAAGGAGAAATCAAGGTCAAAGGTAGAAGATATGCACATTAGATGGAATATAAACCAAGCTTGCTTAGTCCCACTGAAACCACAGATATGAGCCAAAGAGAGAATAACAACTTCTAAAGTAACAACGCATATTACCAGTGCAGCATAAACAGGATGATTAAAGCGACAATTGCTTCCATAACCACATAATCCAGTCCTTAAATAATATCCACAATCTGGTGCACCAGGACGATCTGGGTATGGACTTGATTGAGCCATACCCCCTTGCTCTTGATGATCATGTATTTTCAATCGCCAAATTGCTTCTGCAACACATAAAAGGTTAGAAAATCAAGTTAGAACCACTCACGGCCTCCATAAGGATTACATCATTCACTACGGCACCAGTAGCCACAAACCCACAGGAAACCAAACATCAAAAGTTCAACGCACTCCATTTGTAACAAGTTTGTACTTTCCAAACGAAAAGAACTATAACATGAATTATACTACTATTCACAAAATAACAAACAACAATGCCTCAAAAAGAAGCCTAAATTAAAAATTTGTTAAGAAACTAAAATCATTCAAGCAAGTAACAAACTTTCCAGCTTCATCAACATATTGATCATAATAGGGATCACAATAAACAAAGTGGAATCTGCAAAAGTTTCATTTCATCAAAATACAAATAACATCAAAGCCCAAAACTCTTAAAAACCAAAAACCCACCAGTGATCAAGAAATTTGATAAGAAACTCAATAACAACTTAGCCTGAAACATCTAACATGATCACAAACAAAAGAAAAACACGAATATAAAATTACAGTTTTCCAGACAAAAAAAAAAAAAGTAATTTGTAACATGTTCTGTAATCAAGCATTTAAAGCATTGTATTTGCTGATGACAACAACAGAAGCAAACTACCAAACCATGATCACATCACTTTAGAAAAACCCAAAAAGGAAAAAGAAGAAGAAGAAGAAGCAGATCTTCACTGCTTAGAATAAAGAGTGCACGGAAATATGATGCTAATACCTACCTTCAATGTTTTCAGCGGATTGATTTGACACAGCATTGCTCTTAACCTGCCTGTTGTTGTGGTCTGGCATCACAGCACAGTTTCTATAACACAATAAAAAAGCGTTTATTTTATCACTAATTTATTAGTAAATTTCAGCTTTCACTTACAATCAACAATCAAAACCACCCCCTAATTAACAACCCAATTTTTCATCCCTTGACACAAATCCCCAAATACCCAAAAGAAAAGGAAAAATGGGTGTAATTCTGAAAGAAAAATGAAAAAAAAAATCAAAGGATGTGTTGTGTGGTGCTAGTCATGGAGGTAATGTGAGTGAAACACAGGGATGACAATAGGTAAATGAAGAAGAAGAATCCAATAGTCAAGAAATCTAAGAAATATATTCCAATTAGATTTATACAAAAGAGAAAAAAATTCTCTTCTTTTTTTTTCTCTTTTACGAGTGTGAATTTGATTTGATTTATTTATTTATTTATTTTTGGGTGGAGTGATGATGAAGGGGGAAGGAAAGTCGGGATCTCTTTGAATGTGTGTGAAACCAAACAAACAAATATGTGTGCGTGTATACACATCAAAGTAAGTTTCTTGCTTTCTCTTCTCCTATTTTACTTGTTTTTTTTTTTGTTTTTTTATCGTCTCT
>Ga0307512_10007318_pt1 | contig 10968 bp, 12 predicted proteins | sample 14_EM_MG_FD_200267 | JGI IMG/M metagenome (GOLD analysis project Ga0307512, IMG submission 200267) | Populus trichocarpa ectomycorrhiza microbial communities from riparian zone in the Pacific Northwest, United States - 14_EM | ecosystem: Host-associated > Plants > Roots > Unclassified | place... | reverse complement strand
AGTGGCTCTTTCTTCTCGAACAGATCTATCTCGACCCGCTTCGCCACCATCTCTACTCGTCTCGCTATCATCCTATCTCTACAGACTGCTAAGCGCTGACATCTCCTCACCCCATCGGGAACTCTGATTTGGTGCTGATCTGGTGATTTCTCAACAGGTTATGAGCCCGGAGTCGTAACCGCTCCGAATACTTCAACGAACCTCACGCCATTCATCTACTCGATGATTCCCGAAACGGGCAAAGCATCTATCTACACGATTCTCTCGCCGTGAGTGACGATTCGTTCAAGCACCCTCTGGGTGTCATTCGTCTTCTTGATGGAACCAACTATACGGCCTGGAAGGAAGACTGCATGCAAGTTCTGCAAGGAGTAATGGCCTGAGACATTGTCAAGGAAGAAGAGGAGGACGAGGTGCTTACCATGGACGGGGAAACTATAAAGGAAAAGAACGCTCGCAGAAATGGTGCGACTCATGCAGGACTGGAGCCCACAACACTGCCGACTGCTGGAACAGTGAGAACAACAAGCGGCCACGAGAGGACACGAACACCTGCTACCACTGCGGAGACGAAGGGCACAATAGGAGTGACTGTCCTATCAGGAAAAAGGCGCATGCTGCACGAAACAATAGGACTGCTCAAGAGCATGAAGGGAACGGACGCGGACGAGGAAACGGACCGGCTCCCAACCCCACTGCGAACCAACAATGACTCGCAGGGTCCACCTCGCTCAGCGCGGAGGTAATGGTAGCCTCACATCGATCGGCAATGTCACATGGAACCTGGGAGATAAGCACCAAGTACAAGCAAAGAAAAAGGGGGCGATACGTCTAGGAGAAGTCGAAATCGAGGCGTTCTTCGTTCCAGAATTCCGAATATCACTCCTATCCGTTGGGCAACTCGACTCATACAGATACACATCAACCTTCAAATCGGGTATCTACTCCAACGAACAGAAATTGGAAGCGATTGTGTTTCCAAACTCGGATGCAGACGAATTGCAAGAAGAAATCCCTGAAGTGGATGAAATGGATGAAGCAAATGACACGTCCAGACAAGAAACCAGTAAGTCAAGAAATCTCATTTCCCCGCTGAACAAGTGAATTGGCTTGCGTGAGTTGCGGGGCGATTATACCTGTCTCGAAGAGCCGGACAGAAGATCGATAAAAACAGCTATGAAAACCTCAGAAATGAGTCGCTGTTCGATAAAACATTGGCAAGCGCAGAGACCACGAGATTGCAATGCCAAATAAATAGGCTACGGTGAAGAACTCTGGCTTGACCAGACAAGTGACAGACTCCGAGAGCTCACAACGCCGAATAAGGCTACAAGAAATGAACTGGCTTGACCAGACAAGTGACAGACTCCGAGAGCTCACAATGCCGAAAAGCGACAGATTTCGCGAGAATGCAATGCCGTAACTGGCTACGGCGAGAACTGGCTTGAATTTTTATACCTGTCACAGTGATAAGGCTCACTGAGTTCCTGGGCAGAAGACCGTTGATACACAGTGAATTGGCTCAATGAAGCTGCTGGACGGTACAAGCGCAGATTCATCGCGAGAATGCAATGCCAGTAGGCTACGGCGAGAACTGGCTTGAATTCCATGATCAAGACTGACAAACTGGCAGATGAGCAAGACTACATTTCTACCCAAACAGGCAGCAAGGCACGTCATGAGACGAATAAGGCAATTATGAGCAAGGCTCACGAAGCAGGGGGTGATTTGATGTCTTCGGGACGCCTTGCATCTGCCTTTCTGACGCTCGGGATCGACGAGACATCTGCAGACGAAGCCGGGACCGAACCGCTCACCTACAAGACCGCGCTGCAAAGTCCACAAGCAAGAGAATGGAAGGAAGCTATGTGCCAGGAGTGGCAGCATTGGTCGAGAACCACACGTTTGACATTGTGCAAGGAACGAAAGGTCAATCCGGACGGATCTACTCGTTACAAGGCACGACTAGTCATCAAGGGCTACGAACAGAAAGAATCCGAGGGACAACAGGCCGGGCGGACGAGCTACAACTACTCGTCAACCAGCAGGCCCGGGCAACGACGGGATGCTTCCGGACGACCAACCTAGGGGCTCTGTCGATGGAGTCAGGATTGAGACCAGCGACAAATCAGCTGGAGAACAGACAGCGGCGCTTCGCCCTACGGCATCTGAGCCTGCCGCAGGGGGAGAAGGCCAGGAATGTCGTCGGCGCTGACACAACAATCGGAAAACGACTGTCCACCGCCCTCAAGTACAGCTGGATGGAGACAGAGCAGACAGTGCTACTAGTGGAACCGGAGTCCCTCGCCGCGGAACTGATCCAGGAAGAGCGAGAGGAGGCAAAGAGGGAGGCGGAGAGAGAAAGGCCAGGGCTTGTCATGTTCACCGACGGATCCCGGTTGGAAAACGAAGCTGCTGGATATGCGGTAGCGTGGAAAACTGGCCAAACCTGGAAAGGTATCAAGGCCCACATGGGGTTCAACCAGGAGGCTTTCGATGCAGAATGCGCGGCCCTAGCACGTGCATTGGAGATGGCAGCGAGAAGTGACCCGGCTCCTAATCACGTCACCATATTCACCGACGCCCAGGCAGCGATCCGGAGGATGGCATCTGATGAACCAGGACCGGGACAGAAGTACGCACTGGAAGCGAGAGAGCACATCGCCGTGCTGCGGAGAGCGGTACCAGACATCACCATCGAAGTCAGATGGTGCCCAGCGCACGAGGGCGTGGAAGGAAACGAGAAGGCCGATGAATGGGCCAAATTCGCGGCGGACGAACCGGACACCCCAGGGGTGGAATGGCTGGAGGGGGCACGCTCGCTGCCGCTCCCCAGATCCCTCGCCAACATTGCACGGGAGATCTCGGAAAAGAAATGGGCGGAGGCACGAGAGTGGGCCGGGGGCAGGACCTCTACAAAGAAATATAAAATGCCAAAAAGCCAGAGGCCAGACGGTATGGTTGCTGGGAGCACCAAGAGGCTTGCCTCGAGGTTCTACCAGCTGAAGACGGGGCACTGCCGTACAGGAGAATACCTATACTGGACGAAATCCCGTTCAACAGCCCAGTGCTGGTGGTGCAAGTGCCCCAGGCAGACGAGGGACCACCTTTTGAAAAGGTGCCCACGATGGAAGAGTGAGCAGAAGACTCTGTGGGAGGAGGTATGGAAGGAGGCAGGGAGAGGGAGGTGGCAGTGGAAAGCTCACGAGCTGTTTGCTGAGCAGAGGTGCAGCCAGGCGGTACTAGATTTCCTTTCCGTGACGGAGGTAGGGAAGACAGTGCCGGCTGAGGAGAGGGAAGCGGATGTGGAGAGTGAGACTTCGGAGTGGGAGCTTCGGGAAAGAGTGGAGCGGGAGGAGGAGAAGAGGGCGGAGGAGCTTGGTGCTGAGAACGAAGGGACTGGGGGGAACACCGGCTGTTCTTACCCGCCCCGTCGTTCATGGCATCGGCAGAAACAGAATAAGGGAGGGGGCTGCTACTTGCTTCCCTGTGTCATTTCCTATGTAATTTGCGGGACAGGCCTGGGCGGAGGGCAAAAGGGAGCTTGCGCCGTGCCGCTACACGCGGACTGCAGCGGGGACCCGGACTGTACATATCCCTCGTCATGATCTAGCTAGGTCGGATACGAGTAATGAATAAACAAAAAAAAAAAAAAACAGGGTCGAACGGACGGAGTATGCCGAGGATAAGCGAGCAAGCGAGACTGCGAGCAAAGGGAGCTCGATTGGGAATAGTTTTTTCTTCTTCTTTACACTCTTGAATCCTGCTAAACAGCAGCAACAAGATTGTCTGTGTTTGAAGTTCCACCCTGCCGTGAAGAACCTCATCTCTCTCATCCCCGCGATTAAACCTTTTCTGCTCTCTCTTCCCGACCTCCCGTCGCCCCCGAACAGAAACTTGCAACGGGCCTGGCAGTCTGCGGAAGCGTACTCACACACGGACGGCTTTTGTTTTTTTTGTTTGTTTTATCATACTCGCATGAAGCCTATCTAGACTATGGCGGCGACACACGGACGGCCATAACCATTCAACATCAACCACGACGTCCCAGCAATACGTAGTGAGTGTTTGTTGGAAATGACGCTCGTAGTGCGTAATGCGGGACGCTGGAGGGTCGACGCCGTGGCGACTATGAGACGCGGGACGCTGGAAAGAGAAGTGTTGTGTAACAACGGCTCGCTCTGTACTTAGTTCTTTCCTTTCATCTCACTACCATTCTCTCTCTCTCTCTCTGTCTCTCACTCTCTCTCGCTCTCTCTCACTCTCTCACTCTCTCACTCTCTCACCACCATTCTCTCTCTCTCTCTCTCTCTCTCTCACGCACACACACTCTCTATTTCTCTCACACACACACTCTCTCTCTGGTGAGAATTCTCTGTTTCTGTAGTGATCAGGTCATTTCTCAACAGTGTTAGGATTCTCTGCGATGGCGAAATGTCGAAAGGCACGTGAGAAGGCTTTTCATAAGCGCAAAAATAAGAAAGGTAAGTCTGGTTCGAGTGCGTGTTCTCAAGGTTTCCTACCTAATATGGCCCGAAACCCGCAGCCCGCGCGCGCGACGGTCCACCTCGCACCCACCCCTCTCCGCCTCCTGTGGCCTCGGATAAACCGTTTCTACCCAAGTTGGTGATACCGGACGAATCAGAGGTGGATTCGGAAGATCTACTCTCTCCAGTGGAGGGGCATGATTTGTGGTCTCCACAAACAGCCGTAGCCTCGCCCACCAATCCGGTTCCATGGCACACGGGCCAGTTCGAGACAGCAATGAGTCCCATAGAACAACAAGCAATTCTCTTGCTCACAGACCTTGAAGTTTGGGACCTCCGTGATTTGCACGGATCACCGCCTTTGCAGGACACCCCGGGGGATGCCCTGCTTGGTCGGCTCCAATTGCTGTTTGATGAGGTACCACACGAGACTTTCCCGGAGGAATTTGTCTCTTGGGTGCATGATGTTGCGGCAGGTGGAATGAAGCAACTTTCGGACGGCTGCATTGAAGCTCACCGGGAGTTGCTACGATGCTTACTCCAGGTGGGTGCAACGGCATTCCCTCTCGACGACGCAACAGGGATGGCGGCCGAACCTTTCTATCGTGCTGTTCTTGCCTGGGATGCGCTCATCACGCAACTCCGGTTAGTTGCCTCACCCACCTTAAATGGTCATTCAGGCATAGTGTGCTGACTGAACATCCATCAACCCAGCACGCTCAAACCCGACGCCGTCGACATTGCCGACAGTTCGACATGGTATGCTGACCTATCAGCCGGAGGCAACAGCCATGCCATCAACCAAAGCTTCTTTCCTCGAATGGTGGCGGAGACCACCCCTGGACCCGGAACTTCCGGGATCGTTCTCCAAATCCACGAGCGGGCTGCAGCCATTCTTCGGCAGCAGCATGGAAAGCAGTTTTCATTCACGATTGCTGGATTCGGATTTTCGTCCGCATTCTGCACTCCATTAGTCGTCGTTTGGGCGGAACATATACCTCAGTTCTTCTATGGTTTGACCGCGCCAACGACCATTCGAAGAAGAGAAATCCTATGTAGCAGCGCCATCGGACCGCATGATGGCCCTGTTGAATCCTCATCGCCCGCTGGCCCCCAACCGCCTGCTCCTCCGCCACCTCCCGCTGCCCCCTCCGTCACTTACAGCCGCACTGTTTCGCAACCCGTCCTCTCCGATGGTCAATATCCCAGCCGGGACAAGGCTCTCCGGATATTGTTTCCTGGTAACTCGGACTCGGCAACCCGCAGCAAGAGGAAACTGTACTACAGGAAAGTAGCCGTTCCAGTCATGGATCTTCCGATTGTACCACTATGCCATGGCAGTAACATCTCCGTTACCGGCTCGGAGGAACGCGGTTCTTTGGGTGTTTTTCTTGCACCCGAGGACGACCCGCGGATGTGTAATCTGCTCACCGCATGCCACGTCCTAGGTGCCAACCGAGCTGTTGGTAGTACCTTTCAAACCGTCAGCTTTTTGGATGTCCTCAGAGAATTGGCGAAGGTCCTCTTTGTGTTGAAATGCAGTCCTCAGGAGCAGGATGAAAAATGCATCGCAGTGTTTGCACGGGTCAAGGAGTCGGTGGCGACTCTTGTTGCCGAAGCCTTAGGTGTGGATGGCAACGGGTGGCGAGAGGATTGGGCAATTGCAAGGGTGGCGGAGGGTTTTGCCCGCAGCAATGGTGATTGGGATGCTGATACGGCGCAATCCAAGATGTTAGAAGACCTTCTGGAGACAGGAACGCCGCACGATCGTGGCATGATCCGCGGTCACGCCGAGGTTGGCGACACGGTGCTCAAGATCGGTGCCTCGACGGGAACAACTCGTGGCGTGGTAAATGGGACGAAACTTTATTCATATTTTCAAGGTAGGATACTTCCTGCGCCGGATCCAAACGCAGCGATCGATGATACCCGGCCAAACCACCCGATAGATCGTACCACCATGATGACGATATTTCCTGAAAGCTCGTCTGGCCCGAATGGATCCTTTTGTGCGCGCGGAGATTCCGGAGGCGGTGTGTTTAAGTTTAAGGATGGACACTGTACCTGGGTGGGACAACTGGTGGGGCTTGATCAGGGCGAAGCGGGTGGCACTGATGTGATAGGATTGATGATCCCCCAGGAATCGGTACTTACGCAAATGGAGAAGAAGACTGGGAAGAGGTGGCAGCTGTTCTAGGTGCCAAGCGCGAGTCTGGTTTGGACATGGTTGATAATCGCGGGGATTTACTGGCGTCAAATTGTACTTTACAATAGCTCACCCATGGCCGTATATGATAGAAACGACTATGGTATAGAGGTGAATTTCTGACTGAATCCATCGTCAAGTGCGTTCACCGGATATGAGACTGGGACGTTCGGTCAACGTCGGAGTCGTGGTAATATCGAGTATGTTAGGTTTTTCAATGAAGTTCAAAATCGCTTAGTCGCTCGACGGGCAGAATCTCTTAATCGCACAACGGGCAGATTCCTGGTTCGCTCGTCGGGCAGAATCGCTTAGCCGCTCATCGGGCAGAATGGTCGCTTAGTCGATCATCGGGTAGAACGATCGCTTAGTGAGAGGAGCCCATGTCTATGCCGACACTGTCACGCGAGCGCGAGGCGCACAAGAAGACGAGTTTGGTCAGCATCAGCCAGTAGCTGTGGAAGGCAGATATGTCATTCGAGTAGAGCAACTGGTATGCTGATTCGAATTCCGGCTTCGAGATGATGGGGACGAGCGGGTGTACGGTGTGGAAGTACCGATACACCAGTCGGTCGGCGACGTCCTTCGAGGGCAGATGGTGAGTGTCGATGTGATGCACGGACCCGCTCAGGGAGATGCCCATATCGTCGAGGTGGTATGTAGTGCCTATAAATCCGCGGGAACGACTCCCTACCCCCGGGGGAATGTCAGTCGATTCTTTTCAAGCACGCAATTGAGACTGATACGTAGGGAACGAACCAACCATGTCCCTACCAACTTCCGTCCCGGCGAAAACTGCCGTGCAGACAACTCTCTCAACAGTAAGCCGTCCGTCCGTGGGGGTTAGAAAAGAAAGAGAAAGTGAAAAAAAAAACATATCGGCTCTGATGCCGCAGTGATTTGTGGGCTGACAACATGCACCGAGCTCATCCATCCACTCGTACCCCGCGGCTTTGGAAGCCGCTGATCCTGAAACCGAGTATGGCCGCGATCTTTCGTTGTCCGACGATGAATGTTAGACAACGTCGGCCGACACGCTCGCCGACGATATCAACACGCTTGCGGTGAATAAGCTCACCGGATAACCGGACCGCGGCTCCGAGTTATCCTGACTGCGCTCATTGCGACGCGCCCTCGAGCACGATGAAGCCGGCCAGGATGAGGCCCTCCGCGAGATCTGCGTGGTGAAAGGTGACCTCGGACCGTTTCGCGGGTTCGGAGGAAGGCGCTTGATCAAAAGAGAGGAAGAGTCGAAGAGGTGCAAGACTTCGTACGTATGGTATTGTGGCAAAGCAGCGATAAAGAAGGATCCAGGTGGGGGAGGATGGAGTAGGAGGACAAGAGTGAGAGACCTGGGCATGGAGGGTTTGGAGCATTGCAGAGCGCAGTGAGTCAGACGAGTAGGGCGATGGTGGGGAGTGGGGTAGCGGACACTTGGGATGAAAATATTGACGTCATCGGCGAAAATATGCCATCGAGTCTGCAGACGGTCCAGGAAATGCGCGAGCTAGACTGGGTGACTGCGAGGCACTCGAAGGGGACCGTTCAAACGAAGAACTCCAGTCCGAGAGTCGGACGTAACGAGACTGCATGCTGGAGTCCTGCGATAGCCAGGATGCGACATACTCCAGTCTGTCTGCCACGGGATGGTTAGGAGTAGGCCAGCATGGCTGCTCCCAGTCGGGCGCTGTCTGTTTCTCGAGCAGTGGACGTGAGGTGTACCGAGAAGTGTATCTATTCCAGAGAGAAGGAGCGGGTACTGTTCTCTGCTTCCTAACTAACTCTCTGATCAGGCTAATCAACAACCGGGATGATGGCAAAGGGAGATCCTCGATCATGTTTCCTCTAGTTTGGTGACCCTCACTGTGTCTAGATACCTACCCTTGAAGAAAAGGGGGTGTAGACTAAACGTTTGGATTGTGTGTGGTTACTACCCGCAGATAGTCTTTTTTGACATACATCCTTGGGTCGTCAAGAGAGAAAAAAAATTCGTTAGGTGCCTCGCATTTGCAGCTGCTTAGTTAAATCTGTTGTTGCAATTGGCTGAGATGGTTGAATTTCTTCTGACGAATGATATTTTCCAAACGCATAATAAAGTATCAACAGAGGAATTGCTAATACATCTCCCTTGAGCGACATCTGGATTTTTCAGTCATATGCGACATATATTGATGGTTTGTGTGGTGCGCGAGTTGGTCATGTCGTCTTGGGGCACCTGACGTATGCCATTGTCTGACATCTTACCTGTCACAATATCTAGTCGCTCTAAGACGTCTGTGTGGCATCTCAGTGCTGTTTATTCTCTCATCGGAATCTGTTTTGTCACATGGAAATCCAAATACAAGGTACTAAGGCTTAATGCGAGTATGAGTAAGTAAACAAAAAAAAAAATCTGTCGCCCAAACATCCCATTCTGGCTAGCCTAAAGAAGACATCATTTAAGCAACGACCACCACCAAAGCCTTCATCTTCCTTATGCCGACAACCAACTCTGCGACAGCCACCACGGAGCCACTTCTCCTCCTTTGAAAACCGCTGAACAATGGAATCCGATTTTCTCCAATATTAACAGTACCGCTGACCCCTCACATCTTAGTTTCAGTACGCACCTACTCAGTAATGGCGGACAGACGGAAGAAGCTCGAGGTACTTTACAAAGGAAGAGCTTCTAGACCCAGCTACCAACGGCACCGTCGGCATCCCAAAGACGATCACGAAGAATGCACCTACTCGCATGAAGTCAGCCGACGGGAGAATGGAGTTGAGGTGGTATACAGAGAAGGCGTGCGAGTGGCAAGAACAGGTGGACGCCGTGGACAGGTGAGCGCCGTGGACAGGTGGGCGACGAGAACAGGTGGCTACCGAGGCCAGGTGGATGCTGAGGACAGGGGAGCGCCGAGGACAGGTGAGTACCGAGGACAGGTGAGCGCCGAGACGAGAACAGGTGAGCGTCGAGAATGAGAGAATGCTGAACAACGGAGAGCGCGGATGCACAAAGGAACAGAGTGGATACTGACGGTGGACGCTACTAAGGTATGGTAGACTGCGCGGTCATAAAGGAACGGAATGGACACTGAGGTGGATAGCACTGAGATACGAAGAAACCGATACTGAAAACGCATCGCTAAAAACGCCAAGCCTTTCACTCGACACACCAAAAACCAGACCGACTTAAGCTTCACCGGCATCACGATGCCCAGTCCTGACACCGGATCGATGAGCGCAGCTCCGGTGGTGGCTGCCGTGGGTGACCAAAACAAGCACAAGGCCCTGAGAAGGCTCATGGGGGAAAAGAAAATGCTGAGGGGGGAGGCAATGGAGGGGGTAATAGCAGTGGGCTCAGCAAGCCCCCTAACAGCAGTGACGAAAAGGAAAACTGCGAGGACGAGGAAGAGAAGGTAAGAACGAGAGTGACAGTGGAAGACCAACCTTTCTGCGTACGGACTCAGACCGCAGAAGGGTGGAAAGCATGCAGGAATTTTTCAACCGAAGCAGACAGTGGAAGGGAGACAATATTTTTGACACGCCTGGAAAATCGATCATGGGAGGGCCACTCGTGGGGGCCCTCACGGCGGCGAAGGAAAACTCGCAAGATGTGGGAATAGCTTTGACCCTGAGTACTACAGCGCAACCAACCAACGGGGTGGAAAGCGAGGCGGGGGAATGCAGCGTGGTGGCAGGTCCCATCCCCTCCCAGGAATTGACAGTCAACGTGTCTTTGGGCCACTTTCCCCTATTATTACCAGCTTTCATACATCTGCCAAATGTGGACTACTACATAAGTCATGTAGCCAGCACGATCACCTTTCACCTGGTACCGGTACCCAGGGTGTGGATTCGGAGCAGAACGATACCCAGCCAGAGACCGTAAGTACTGAAGCTCCTCAGATATACCAAGCTAATAACTAGCTACAGGAGCATAGGCAAGTCCAGAAACAACGAAGTCAAAACCTATACAAAGATACGACTAGCAAAAGGAATATAGCATCCGAACGAGCACCTGATCGTTCTTGCGACGCACAAGAGACTGGCGGCAAACCAGTGGCGCCATTCAGATATCAGAGAGCCTACATCCCAAAAGAACTACAAGATACACTACCAAAGTTACCTCGCGGCAGGCCATCTAAGAACAAGGTGAAGGAGAGAAATGACCTTATCGATGCCTACTGCGCATCCCCTTCAACCATGTAACGGGACGAGCGGACGGACGGGGGGCGAGTGAACAGACGAGGCGGCGAGCGGATGGAAGTGGGGCGAGCGGACAGACGGGGGGGGCGA
>Ga0307512_10007317_pt1 | contig 10968 bp, 10 predicted proteins | sample 14_EM_MG_FD_200267 | JGI IMG/M metagenome (GOLD analysis project Ga0307512, IMG submission 200267) | Populus trichocarpa ectomycorrhiza microbial communities from riparian zone in the Pacific Northwest, United States - 14_EM | ecosystem: Host-associated > Plants > Roots > Unclassified | place... | reverse complement strand
TCAGAGACGAAGGCTGCCGAAAGACGCGTCGGTCAACAAAGATCACCAAAAGTCTACCAAATCATGACAGCAATCAACAACCGATTTGTGTCTAAGTCGTCGGTGGAGCAACAATATTCAAATAGGGGGAGATAACCGTGTCTGTACAATCAAGTTCTACCGACAAGCCAAATGCCCACCGGGAGCCAGTCTACCGAGACACTGAGAAGTCGACCGAGAAGTCTATTGAGCTGTCGACCAGTCAAGACTTACCGACGAGCCAACAGGCCACCGGGATGCAGTCTACCATGAAGTCCACCAAGAAGTTGACCAACATTCTACTCAAACCGCCTATTAAGAGCAACTATGAAGTCGACCAGATGGTGACAGACGCGGACTTCCAAAGACGATTACTGCGCGATGCAGCATGTACGAGTCAATGCCATTTGCCGATGACTACCGGCTGCAAGATATACACTATAGTGCATGCGGAAGCACTGCACAGAGTTCAGACAGCGCTAGTGCGCTTGAACTTGGTATGTATAACCATTTTAGAGGAACTTACGTGTTAGATATCTGCGAATAAGACGCGATTGAGGTACATGATTGACGGCAACGACCGACGCCGGCAGCAGAAGCTCCCATCGATGGCAAGTCCTGTGTGGAAGCTCTACCACCACGACAATTTCAACAAAGACCTATGCCGAGATACAAGTTACAGGAATGATGGTCATTGGAGCATGGGTTAGGAAGTTGAGATATGGAGGACGGGATCACTTTTGGATGTTTTCTTGTTTGTCTCCTCTTCTCTTCTTGTCTTCTTTGCATCTCGACCCTGTACAAATGGTGTCGGCACGGGTTTTTACCACCTGCTAATGGAAGTGGAGTTTCCCCGTGCACCGGATCTGCCAAAAGGTCGCCCTTGAGCTGTACCAATCAGTAGTGGGACTTATGATTTCGTATGAGTACGTACGCGGCAGGAATGTATTATGCTTTCATTCCTTTCCTTTCCTTTTCTCTTGTACGGTGTATGCAGCCCAGGAGCTCTGCGCCTAAAGACAGGGATAATGTAACGGCGGCACGTGACTGTGGCCGGGTAACGGCCATTCTATATAGTCAGCTCGCTATGAGACTTAGATCTCTAGCGATAATCTTACCTATACACCTATATTTACTATCACTCGAGTCCACGTTTGCAACCGTACACCATATTTACCATATGGATGCCTATAAGGCCGAATGCTAGCGTACGTGCCCTTACACGATCACTGCGTCCAAGTGTATGTCCAAACATGCTCATTCACCGCCTCCAAGCTCACTCGATTATAGCCTCCATGTGCATCTCCAAACTCACTCAATCACAATCTTGGAGTGCATCTCTAAGTTCACTCGATGATGGCCTCAAACTGTATCTCCACACTTGCAATATTACTGCCTCCAAATGTATCTCCAAACCTGCTCAATCACAGCCTCGCAGTGCATCTCTATGTGCACTTGATCACAATGTGTTGAAACAGTGGAGCTAGAATGCACAAAGACTATCATCAACATTCTACCGCATGTCACATGCCATCCGAAGGGAATTCTTGAGAATGAGTGGTTCTGGCTTGAGAAGTGGGTGTAGAGGGTGAGAGGTTATAAAGGGATACCCGGCCATGATGAACAACACACAATGCATGCATCTATGCACACTTGCCAATAATGTGTGAGGAATCACACTAATTGTGTGGATCTATAAAAGCTTGGCAATAGTGTGGATCTATGAAAGCTCGGCAACAGTGACTGAGACCAACAGCTGGAAAGATAGAGTTGATATTTCGTGTAATGCGACGATGTTTATCAACTCCAGCATCTCTGTAATTTATACTCCCTGATGCTGAGTCCATCTCCATTATCCCTGTATCTCCGTATGTATGTATATAGAGGGACTTAGAAAATTCATGCCATATCACGACATAGCAAATCTTGTGACTGTAACAAAGACTCATATGATAAACAAAATGTCTTGTGATTGTGGAGTCCTAAGAACCACTGCTGTGAGAATATGGCACGAATTCTCCCGCAGAACTTGCGCAGAGGTCCCAGCTGCCCTCACAGTCTCCCACAGACCTGCACAGTGGTCTCAGTAGCTCCAAAATTTGACTATCCTAGTAGTCAAATCTCATAGCATCCTGAATGCACCTCCATAACTGCAGGTGCTTTCAGGAGCACCTGGGAGTGCTCTTGCAGTATCTGAGAGCACATTGCAAAGCTCCAGGTGGGCCTGGGAGCATCTGCAAGTACTTAGAAGCACTGGTAAGGGCTACTGGAGTGACTGGGAGGTGTGCATGTGGCTTTCGGACTGATTTACATTTTCCTGATGTATTTGGATCGAATTTTCACAATTTATACATGTGAACGTCATGTCCCTCATCAAGCAACTAGTGACAGGTCAGTATGTGCAGATATGATCATCCCTGCAGTGGACTCTGACTATGTCAAGTTGCAAACACCTAGTTTGTCTGACAACCAGTAGTGGGCAAGTAGAAGCAGCAATGTCCACTCCCTCATTGCTGCCAGACAATACCTACATCAGCCAAATGTGAAATGGTTCGGAAGTCATAACACAGCGACTTAGCTCTTCTGAAAAGCCACACTGATCCTTCCAGAAGCTCCCAGAAGCTCCCGAACAGGCTGAATGCAAAACGATGTGCTACTCTGATACTCTGAGAGTACTTTCAGGTACTCCTCAACGCTTCTGAAGTAGCAGAACAGAATACAAGAATATTCTAAAGAGTATGACGTACTCTTCAGAATGCGATAGAATCACGCATTGAAGTGGGTGAAGTTTCGGAGCTGCTGGGACTATGACACCCGGCTCCAAGACGATTCCAGTGCATGTGGAGCCAGCCACTCCGGGGGTGAGAATATATAATGTCTATATCGAATAGTACAATTTGATAAACTATCTCACAGCCGTACACCTGAATCAGGCATTCTAATCCAATCATTATACAGTCCAGTAGGTATCCAAATCAACATGATTATTGACAAGCCATACGCTATCGATGCCACCCGATGCAGCATTCTCCCGCACCAAATGCGCTGGCACAACAATTGCTCCAATGGGCATAATATGCATGATATTCGTTTGTTTGACAACCCGGATGGACCCGTCAACACAATCAGCCCAACCATGAAGATCATTGTACTTCGTTGGAATCACCACCATGTATTCTTGAGCTTGAGGAGGTAATAGCCATTGCTGAGTATCCTTGCAACCCTTCGAAATGATCGATATTTCATTCCCAGTGCGAAGGAGCTCCTGAGATTAGAGGATCTGATTTGGTGGAGTCCAGCTGAAGTACAATACAGGAAAAGAAGGAATTCGTCCTTGGGAGGTGTTATCGAGTTCATTCTCTTCACTTTGCATATACTGGACACAGATGTTATGAACTTCAGGCATCATCCCTTGGTTGGCATTGCTATATTCTACCTCGCAATCAAGTCCCAGACGCTCAACAGCAGTCGGGTTGTGAAATGGTTGATGGTAATACAACAGCCCATTCTGGAGTTTAATAAATATACTGTCTATGAGTACATTCTGATCATATCCAAGCACGAGTCCACTAACTTCGTATCCCCATGCCTCATCAATTTGCGCGCGGAATAGCTGGCCAAAGTTGGGAATTCCGAAATCTTCTGATGCATCTCTGAGTGAGGTTAATTTGATACTTCTGCACACTCCGCGGACATGCGTCTCTCTCAAATGATATACCTGCTGTGATACAGCGCTGATGATGGGCTCGTCCTGAATTGTTTGGAGACGTAACAGATGGGCTCTGCGTGTACTTCGCCGTTTATTGGCAGCGGACAGTTGGGTCAAAATGTGTGCTGAGTCAATCTCGTACCAACCTTCGAGTGCAGGATATGACTATGTGTCCTCGATATAGGCAAGACTGGTGCACCAGTCATTGTGCTTCGGCATCTGTCTGATGTAATTGACTGAGTCGCTAGATTGATATGCCTCTTTAACATGGGCGATATGGAGCCGTTCAGAAATATCAGTGGTAAAATTGTCACCCGTATCTATTCACCAAATTGACTCTGATAGATGGCTCACAAGATGCATCATTGGATATCCGAACTGAATCACACGCTGTGCAATGGTTCTCCGGAGCGCCTGAATGCCGATTGTCTCCCACCATGCTTCAAACTTGATCAAGTGGATGGAGAATTCCATCTTGAACCGCTTTTGTTCATTCGAGGTGATGCCATGAATCTCCCTCTGAAGCTGGTTAGTGACCCGCTCCGTATCAGCCATGATCCTGGTCATGACTTCTATCTCAGCATCGGATAGGCGGAACTGAAATTGCAGTTGCTTGTTGGCGGTCATGTCTGCCGCCCTGTAAGCATCATCTTCGGTGGCAGTTTTCATTAGAGCAGAGTCTTTGGTGATTTTGTGTCTGGGACCAGTTGCCTTGGTCCCGACTTCCTGCAATAGTTGTTGCTCATGAAGTTGGAATAATCTATTGAAAAGCTTGAGTTTAGCAGGTTTCACTTGATGGATTTCGCGCTCCAATCGCTCAATTGCCTTCTGACATGCAGTATCTGACCATGGAATTGCCGCTTTTCGGGTTCTGTTCAGGCGCACCTGAAATTGCGTACGTATCATTGTGGATTCCTTTCGCCTCCATACACAAGGGCCTCCGTTGCAGCACGAACGTTTTGAATCTTTTGTTCGGGTAAGTGATGGGATTATCTTGCCAACAGGTCATCTACTTTGGCCTTCGCAGACTTCAACATTTTCTGCTGTTGAAAAACACTATTTTTCTGGTAAAATCGCTTGAGTGGATCGTCTCGTGCTTTGAGGGATAGATCCGAGCGATTCATTGGCTAACAAGTAAAGAGAATTCACATAATGCCCGCACTGCTCACATAACCATTTAATCAGAGGCGTTTTCCGCCGCAGTTTTCCTGTCATCCTTGGAGCAGCGAAAAATTGGAGCGCAATTCACTGCCAGTGTTCTGATCATTCCATGGATCCCTTCACCTTGCCAGGTGCCGCTTTTCAATGAATCGAAGGGTTCAGAGAAGTGCTGGAGGCCGGGATATCATGGCACTGATTTGAATCGATAGTCAAAATGATCCTTGACATTTCTAGCTTTCAGGTATTTGAGCAGCCAGTGCAATAAGTCTTTAACTGAACCCAGGAGCAGCTGATGCAATTCATCAGGCTGTCAAAGGCGATAGACATTGCAGAGAGGGTATTGCCAGAACTGGTTGCGGATTGGGTGGACACCTAGAGTCTGCAGAGCATCCAGATCATTGTCCTCCAGCAGCTCCGAGTGACTATGCTGATCTCTTGAGTCATCAAGTGGTCGAGAAGTTGAATACCCCATCTGCGCACCTTTAGGGATTTCACACATTGGGCATGAGCCATAGGAGACTTGAGCAACCATGACTTGTTCCGGATGATCCCCGACCCAGGCAGCCAACAGAGGGTAACATTGTCGCTGTAATCCATCTGCACAATCCCATTTCAAGCCAGTGCCAGCAATGTCAAGATGCCTAAGTTGAGACAACACAGTTCCAACCGCGGAATGCCATGCTTTGTCGATGTTTTGGCACCCTTCGGGGGACAGGGGATCAACCCGCCAGGAACCCACACGTGCTTTTTAGGTGTGCAGCGGATATGTTTTCGAATATTAACGATTGTGAGATACAGCGGCCGGGCATGCTGATCGCCAGAAAAATTGGTCAGGTGAGTCTTGTCGGATGAACATATGACTGGCACAATTGTCGCTCTGGTAGGAAATTTATCCTGTGTATCCCACCACCAATAGCCCATGTTCATCTTGCTGGAGATTCGATGACCATCAGAGTCAGCAAGGCGCACCGGCTGACCATCGAGGTGTGCCTGAAATTGGAGATGTGCCAAAAGGAACTGGATACATTTGACAATATCTCTATAGTATAATATTCCAAGGACATGGGAATGATCTTCATTCCAACTATCATCGCCGAGCCTGAATTCGAGTTCAGAGAGGAGCTTTCGAAGGGCATCTGCTGATTGGAATGATTCGATTTTGAAGTTGTCCAGTCTACGCCTGAGGTGTAGATCTATCCAGGTTTTGGTTTGCTGGATAAACGACTGAGCCTGCTGAAAGTCGTGTGCGGACTCAAATGGATGCCATGGATTCCATTGTTCTGAGTACTTGCAATGCTTGTTGTACAATCCAGTTGCTTTGCCATATGCTTTCCCCCCCCCATTTTCCACTCCAACTACCTGCCTATGAGCCTTGGTCTTTGTTGGATCAGGGGAACAGGTGAGACCAGGCTGCTAAGGGTCGATAGGTTCTTTGTTGAGAGTATCTTCAGGTTATGGTGCACACGGTACATTGTGTATGAGTAGATCATTAATTGACAGCTTGTCGATGGATAGTCAGGTGCACCAACTGTAGTCAAACCATGATGGCTCAGGGTGATCCCAGCCGGCAGGTGGTAGAATCCTGTTGGGTAATAGCACTTCATTCATCGATAATGGGTGATATTGTCAATAGTGTGCTTCTAGTCAGTTCTCGTTGGATGATTTCTTTTTGCAGGTTCAGCATTTAACCTGTTTCTGGCGAGTGTTGACCATATTTGGGAAACGCTCATTGTTCTGACGAATCTTGATGATGCTTCAGGGGGTACGGTCAGTTGCTGGATTTGAGCCTCAGGGATATTGTTTGAAAGTGAGCCAACTCAGGTTAGCGTATCAGATTCAAAGCCGCATCAAACCCCACCAAATGTAGAGGAGGGGTAAAACAAAGTCACCTCACGATCAGTTTTCTTCACAAACTAGCATCAGGTGCTAGTACGATCGGCCTTATTGTATACTACATCATTGCAGCATTGTGCAGATTATGTCTACCCTCCAGCCTCAAGCAGCGGATAACATCAGCTTAATACAATGAATAGGCAAGTGTCCTAGCTGGCTGTATGCCCGCTCAATGATCATCGAGAACTTGATAGGCTGGTAGGATGTTTTCGTCAGTAACAATCCTTGACCGGTAGGTGGATCCTGAGGAGACGAGGAAGTTTACACCAGGGGCTCAGAAGAAAGCAATCACAAATGCCGCTCGACTAACAGGCCTCATATTGAATCAAGTAGTAGGTCGTACACTCACATTTTAAGTATAAAATGCCCTGTTGTGGCAATCTTCCAACCGGATATAGTTGGTGTTGGTTTCCTGGACATATCATGTCGTATCCCTTCTATGACCTTTACAGTCATGAACCGAACAATGGTGAGTTTCCATCCAAGATCCTAGTATACGAATTCGAGCATCTAACAAAGAAAGGCAGGATGTGTGTGATAATGAATTCTTTTTCGCAGCCGGGTTTCATGGGATCAAAGGTACGGTGAAACACCACAGTTCGTGACAAATAAGATGGATAAAAGGGGCCTTCATTCCGCCGAAGGTCACTGCTACCTTCAATATTCTCAACTATACTCCGCGTCATTCGAGAAATCACCAATTGAATTGATTATTTGTTGACCTCCATCCTTTATTCACATACGATGTCCATGAATGGGTCTCCACCAAAGACCACCAATCTGGCTCGAACAGGTGGGCACTTTGGCTAACAACAACGCCCAGAGGACAATGTGCGAGCGTCAGATAATCATGCGGGAAATACACCGAGCAAAGACACAAAATTTGGGCAACCCCCCAATCAATTCCATCCACCAACGGGGTGTAGTTATCTGCCTTCGCAGCCACCATTCCCAGGCGCTCCCCTGTTCTACCACCATGCGCCATTAAACATGACACCAAGCTCACAACCAAGCTCTGGGACAACCCAAGGTTATCTGAGTTATGGACCATCATGGCAAGGATACAATTTTTCCCAAAAAAGTTATGGTGGACCTCAAATGTTCCCCCCTCAGCAATTCACAGGACAGGGGCTGTCATCTCCAGGCGCACCTCGAGTACCTCCAGCACCACCTGGAAACAATCCAGTGATTCGGCCAACCTCTTCCACCTCTACTCAATACAGACAACTTCCCGGTCCACCTGGGAGACCCGCCATTCGCCTCCCAACGAAACGATCTCAGCCGGCTGCGACACCACGCAGGACAGATGCTGAAGCGATTGCAGACTGGCCCCCATTTCCAGAGATTTCTTATGACGAATTCGATGCAGATTATAAGAGCGATGATTTGTCCCACTTGGGTGGGGCCGCAGGCAAAGCCCCAATCATCTTGAAGCAAACGGAATTCTCTTTGAAGCAATTTGCCAACAGGATGGGCCAGCCCAACTTTAGTACCTTCAACAAGTGGAAGAAAGGATGGGTGGCATGGTTTCTGGAGAAGAAGCATCGGTCCATTATCCCGGGACAGAACCGTTTCAAACAGCTTTGAGAATGACCCCTGCACTGGGAGATGGCGGTTGAAGATTTTTTGGAGACTTTCGAGAACTGACTGCCATTGGAAAATTTTGATTATGCTGAATGGATTCCGCGACAGTGGGTGGAGACGTTTCTGAAGAAATGAGCAAGTGAGGTTTGGGAGGTGAGGCAGAAGGGAAGGGGAGGCAACAAGCGACCGGTGACAGATTTGGGATTGCCCGCGTGCAAAACAGCTGCACAAAACGACCCAGATTTACCACATACAACATTCATGGTTATGATTCGTCGAGCGCCAAACAGCAACAATGAGAGGACATCGAGCATCCAACTCCAAGCCTCATACACAGAGGTGAGGCTCTGGGAGGAGCTGATTGATTTCATCGAAAAAAATTGTTGCCCGAAAGAACCATACTGTCTAACTGCAATATACAAATGCAACTTGCCGCAGGAAGAATTGGACAAAGAGTATATGGGATTATACGCACTGGGGCAAATGATGAATGACCCTCTATATAGTCAGATTTCATACAACAGTTCCCTTTCTGATACAATCAAGTTGAAACTGGGACACAATGTGAAACTATTTTTGGTAGAAATGAAGGCAGCGACAGGGAAGGAGATTGAGGAGCACATAATGAGACTGGCCAAGGTAATACATGCTAGGCTCTTTACGGTAAGTGATGCCCAGTGCTAATCAGTATACTTATACTTCAGAGGGATCCGAAGAAAATGACAGAGTGGTGGATGAGTAGGCAGGTGGGACAGAGATTGATTGTTTTAATGTAAGTCCTGATTGAGTGAATACAATTGATTACATTCCACATATTATTGGGTCCAAATGCTTGTCTGTGAAATACCTAACATTGCGATGAATTCCAGGAGCGCCGGAGTATGAGCCCATCTGCCCATTTTACCCTTCAGCAACTGAGAGAGATCATTGAGGACGAGAAGAAAACCGACCAAGGTACAAGAGAGGAACCGAAGCAAGCGGATGGTGAGGAGGTCCTCGATCCAGATAATACCTTTGCAGTACTAGGCACTGTTCTCAACACAATCAACAACGAATTTGAACATGAGTGTCATGATGAGTTGGTCAGCCTGCTGAATGCCCATCCTATTTGGCAATTACCTGAGGACCGTGTTCCAGGCCACAAATGTTCAATTCCAGGCCTGCCCAGAACTAGGTGTCTGGCGCACCAGGTTTGGGCCATCTGGTACATTGTGAGGAGATGGGTTTGGGATGCTGATATGGCAGGAGCATTGGTGGCGGATGAAATGGGTCTTGGAAGACTTTCACATGGGTGGCAGCGGCAATGCTTTGCAAATTGGTGACTGAGAAAGTTGTAATGGGGTTGCCACTATCCATTTTATGGGGGAATACCCTTGAAGAGTGGGTGATTTTGGCAGACAACGACTTCCCCGGCATTGTAGGTGAATAACGGGAGTGGTCTCAGCTCCAGAGATTGAATTCTGTTGCCAGCCACCTGTTGGTGATACAGAAAACACCACCTCACAGGCATCCAGCACTTATATCGGCCCATGAACCAATCTTGGTGGTCACAATGCCCTGAGTGGCAGCGACCGTTAAGACTGTCATCGATGAGATAACACATGGAACCGATTTCAAACCCTTTAACTTGGTGCTCGCCGAAAATGCAAATCTCACCCACAAAGATCTGAACACGAGTATTGACCAGCCAGAAAACCGATGGAATATCCACCTTGTGTTGTATGATCCCTGAACATCCAGAGCGAAACCATCAAGCAATGGCTGGCTCTCACACTGTTCATAGAATTTTGGGATTTTGGATGAGTCTCATCAGTACGAGACAAAAAATTGCGTGGGCTGGAGAATTGCGACACATGCGAGAATTGGATTCAAACTTGCAGTCACTGCAACGCCGTGATGCCATTCACTCTATGACTGGTGTTATCAGACGATGTGGCTGTTTTCAGGTGCACCTGAAGATCCAGAGGATGATGCTGTGATGGAAAAGCAAGGCGCCGATGCACTGTATTCCGCTGGAAAGAGATTGATGCATGCCATCCTCACCGAAGACAAAGACACTAAACAGGATGCTGCACACCGGATGATACAGATTGCAAAGCCCTAGACAATCAGGATGTGTTCAGAATTGAAACTGGCGAATGGGGAACCACTTGTTCAGACACCGATGGAGAATGCACACCATGTTGATCTCGAAGGGAGTGAGGACGAGCAAGCGAAACTAAAGACCCCTGTGCAGCGGTACACCTCATGGGGTGCTTCAGGAGCTTGGAGGCTACATAGATTGCTGCTGGCATGTTTCTCATTGGTATTGCAAGACACCGAGGATCGGAATGACGTGTCTGGACACTGGTACAATGAATGGGCACTCGATACCTTGGTGGATTCTCCAATTCTCAGATCGCTGAGAGAGACATCTCTGCCAATGCTTATCAAGGAACCGGTGGAGTATCCCAAACCTGACGAAGACGAAGTATCAAATGAGGCTAGTGTTAGCAACGGTTCCAGTTTTGGACCCGGCGGGTATTATAGGTCTGCGTGGCAACGGCCTTACCCCATCAAAAATCGACGATTTTTTAAGCGACTCATCACTTTAAGGCCACAAA
>Ga0307512_10007316_pt1 | contig 10969 bp, 9 predicted proteins | sample 14_EM_MG_FD_200267 | JGI IMG/M metagenome (GOLD analysis project Ga0307512, IMG submission 200267) | Populus trichocarpa ectomycorrhiza microbial communities from riparian zone in the Pacific Northwest, United States - 14_EM | ecosystem: Host-associated > Plants > Roots > Unclassified | place... | reverse complement strand
GCTGACATCGGTCTCGGCATGGTGTCCAGACGTGTCCAGCGCTGTTTTGCGGCGTCCATAATCGACAATTACCAGGCTTGACGGATGATGCGATGACTGTCGCCGGGCCGGGGATCGACATCTGTGGCGGCGGCGGCGCGTATGTGAACTGCGAAGTTCTCTAGTTGTCGGGGTGGGGCAGTGGGCGTCGGAGAAACGAGAGGAACCGTTGTGAATCAGTATTCCCATGACGTTCGCCTGCGGGCGGCGGTCGCGGCGGCCGCATTCGTCGCCGTCGCGGCGCTGTTGTCCGGCGGCGCGGCGGGCATGAACTCCTTCGCCGGTGGCGAGGGTGGCGTGGGCTCGGGCGGTACCGGCGTCGTGCTTGCCGGTGGCGAGGGTGGCGTCGGCTCGGGCGGCTCGGGCCTCGTAGCCGCCGGTAACCTGGCCTTCTGAGCCGTGCGGTCGCTGGCGGGCGGGCATCCCGTCCGCCGGCGACCCGGGTCCGGCGGGCTCAGCGTCGTGAAAGCTGGCCGATGGCAGCCGAAACGACGATCCGTTGACGGAGCGTGCCGGCCTAGCCCGACGGGGTGGTCGCGACCACCCACATGGCGAAGAACTGCGAGCCCCCGCCGTAGGCGTGCCCCAACGCTCGGCGGGCGGCCGGCACCTGATGTTCGCCGGCCCGACCCATCACCTGCATCGCGGCCTCGGCGAAGCGCAGCAGGCCGGAGGCGCCGATCGGGTTGGAGCACAGCACCCCGCCCGACGGGTTGACCGGCAGCCGCCCGCCGATCCGCGTCTCGCCGGCCTCGGTGAGCTTCCAGCCCTGGCCGGGCTCGGCGAAGCCCAGGTTCTCCAGCCACATCGGCTCGAACCAGGAGAACGGCACGTAGATCTCGGCGACGTCGATCTGCTCCAGCGGATCGGTGATGCCGGCGGCCGCCCACAGGGCGATCGCCGCGTCGTGCCCGGCCTGCGGATTGACGTGATCCTTGCCGGCGAACGCGGTCGGCTCCGTACGCATCGAGGTGGCCTGGATCCACGCCACCGGCCGGTCGCTCGCCTCAGCGGCCTCCTGATCGCCGATCACGACCGCACACGCGCCGTCCGAGGACGGGCAGGTTTCGTCGTATCGGACGGGGTCCCAGAGCATCGTGGAGGCGGTGACCGACTCCAGCGTGATGTCGCTCTGGCGCAAGTGGGCGTAGGGGTTGAGCGCGCCGTTGCGCCGATCCTTGACCGCCACCATCGCGCCGATGTGCGCCGGCGCCCCGGATCGGCGGATGTATGAACGGATGTGCGGGGCGAAGTAGCCGCCGGCGCCCGCACCGAGCGGCACGCTGAACGGCGGGTTGATCGACAGCGCCCACATCGCGTTGGACTCGGACTGCTTCTCAAAGGCCACCGCGAGGACCCGCCGGTGTACGCCCGCGCGAACCAGGTTGGCGGCCACGATCGCGGTGGCGCCGCCGACCGAGCCCGCCGTGTGCACGCGCAGCAGCGGCTTACCGGTCGCTCCGATAGCGTCGGCGAGGAACAGCTCGGGCATCATCACGCCCTCGAACAAATCCGGCGCCTTGCCGAGCACGACCGCCTCGATCTGAGACCAGTCGGTCCCGGCGTCGGCCATGGCCCGGTCGATCGCCTCCCGGCACAGCCCGGCCATGGACACGTCCGTGCGCCTGGTCCGGTGCTGAGTCTGCCCGGTGCCGAGCACGGCAGCTCGTTGTGGCGTCATCGCGACTCCAGTACGCAGAAGAGGTTTTGTTGCAGAGCGGGGCCGCTGGTGGCGTGGCCGGCCGCCCGGTCGGCCTGGCCGGAGGTGATGTGCCGGGCCGCCGCGCCGATCCGGGCGAGGCCGGCGGAGAACATCGGGTTGCCGGCGAGCACCCCGCCGGACGGGTTGACCCGGACCCGGTCGCCGAGGCCCAACTCGCGGATCAGCAGGAGCTCCTGATGGCTGAAGGGGGTGTGCAACTCGGCGACGTCCAGGGTCGCGGGGTCCAGCCCGGCGTCGGCGGCGGCCGCGACGGCCGAGGGGGAGCGGGTCAGGTCGCGCAGCCCCAGCGCGCCCGAGTCGATGCGGTGCGCGAAACCGGTGATCCAGGCGGGCCGCGCGCAGTGCCGGCGGGCGACCTCGCCGCGGGCCAACACGACCGCCGCGGCGCCGTCGCTGATCGGGGCGCAGTCGTGCGCGCGCAACGGCTCGGCCAGGTACGGCCGGGTGAGTAGCTCCTCGGCGGTGACGTGGCCGGAGAGCTGAGCCTTGGGATCGGCCAGCGCGTACGCCCGGCTGCGCGCCACCACCTCGGCCATCTCGCGCTCGGAGACCAGCCCGGAATCGAGGCAGAGCCGGGCCTGCAGCGCGGCAATGCTCACCGAGTCGGGCCACAGGGGTGCGACCAGGTAGGGGTCCAGTTGCAGGGCGAGTATCCGGCGCAGGTCGCCCGCGGAGGACTTGCCGAAGCCGTACGCGATGGCGGTGTCGGCCTCGCCGGTGAGCAGCTTGACGTAGGCCTCGTAGAGCGCCCAGGCGCCGTCCATCTCCACATGGGACTCGGCGATAGGTGGGAAAGCGCCGATAGCGTCCACAGCAGACACGAAGGAGAAGGCTCGGCCGGCTAGGTAATCGGAGGAGCCCGAGCACCAGAAGCCGATGTCGCGCCGGCGTAGGCCGGTCTCGGCGAGGACCTCGTGGAACAACGGCACCAGCATCTCCACCCCGTTGGTGGTACTGGAGCTGTGCCGCTCGTTCGGCGACTGCGCGAACCCGATCACGGCAATCTCAGTCATGCGGAGCCCCTTAAAGATGGCGGGCGTAAGACTCGTATGGTGCGTCGGGCTCGCCGTTCGGCCGGAAGTGTTCGATGTTTTCCGGGGTTGTGCCCCATAGCTCGCGGGGCCGCCAGACCGCGGTCACGCGCATGCCCATCCGGACCTCGTCGGCCGGGCAGCCGAGAATGAGATGCAGCAACGGGATGTCCGCCCCGTCGAGCAGGACGTAGGCCGCCACGTACGGTGGCTTGTGCCGCTGGCCGGCGTGCGGCACGTTGATGATGGAGAACGTGGTGACCGTGCCGTGGTCGCTCAGCTCCACCTCCTCCTGGGTCGGCACGCCGTCGGTCGGGCAGGCGCCGCGCGGCGGGAGGTACACCTTGCGGCAGGCCGGGCAGCGCTGGCCGAACAACCGGCCGGCGGCCAGGCCGCGCAGATACCGGCTTTCCTCGGGGGAGGCCGTGTGCTGGTAGCGCAGCCGGATCGGCGTGACCGCGATGGTGACGGAGTCGGCGGGCTGGGGCGGTGCTGGCGACGCGGCGGCCGGCCCGAGCGGTTCGAAGCACTCGATGTCGCGGATGTGCCCGACCGGTTCGGCCGCCCAGCGGGCCCGCACCCGCAGGCCGGTGCTCATCGCCGCGGGGGAGCCGCCGTCGACCGCGTGCAGCATCGGGGTGTCGGCGCCGTCGAGCCGGATCAGCGCCCAGGCGAACGGGTGATCGAGCGGTTGCCCGCTGCGTGGCTCGGGTTGCCAGCTCCAGGTCAGCACGGTGCCGGTGGTGGACACCTCGACCAACTCGGTCAATGCCGCGTGGGTGACCGGATCGTACTCGGCCGGCGGGGCGTGCACCCGGCCGTCGGAGCCGCGGCTGCCGAGGATTCGCCGCTCGCGCAGGGCGGTCATGAACGGTCCGAGGATCGGCCCCAACGAGCGGGTGTAGTCGAACTCGATCTCCAACGGGGCGCTCAGCGCGGTTTCCACACTCCAGAGTGAAACATGTTCTACCCATGCCGGGCAACGCCATCCGATTCCTGGTTGGTGTGCGGTTGCTGGCAATTAGAACACGTTATAGATTCGTGGCGTGGCTACCATCGGACTCTGGAACATCGCCGAGACCTCGCCGGAGCTGGTTGCCGTGGTGGAGGAGGCCGGGCGGCGAGTCTCCTACCGCGAGCTCGCCGACGCGGCCGACCGGATCGGCCGAGGCCTGCAGGAGGCCGGGCTGCAGCCGGGCGACTGCGTGGCCGTGCTGTTGCCCAACTGCGCCGAACTGGTCGCCGTCTACTTCGCCACCCTGCAGACCGGTCTCTACCTCGTGCCCATCAACTGGCATCTGACCGCCGCCGAGGCCGCCTACGTCCTGCGGGACAGCGGCTCGGCCGTGCTCGTCGCCCATGAACGGTTCGCCGAGGCCGCCACGCAAGCCGCGGACGAGGCCGGTATCGCGTCGGCGGCCCGGTTCGCGGTGGGCTCGATACCCGGTTTCGCGGCGCTGGACGCCCTGGGCGCCGGCGGATCCGGCCGGCCGGTGAAGCGGACGCAGGGCGGGCCGATGGTCTACACCTCGGGCACGTCCGGGCGGCCGAAGGGGGTGCGCCGGCCGCTCACCGGGGCCGACCCCGATCAGGTGCCGCCGGTCACGACCTGGTTCTTCGGATTGTTCGGGCTGCGCCCGTACGAAGGCCATGTGCATCTTTGTGGTTCGCCGTTGTATCACACGGCGGTGCTCAATTTCGTTGGCATCTCCCTGCAGTTGGGCCATCCGGTGGTGCTGATGGACCGGTGGGATCCGGAGCAGATGCTGCGCCTCATCGAGCGTCATCGGGTGACCCACAGCCACATGGTGCCCACCCAGTTCCATCGCCTGCTGGCGTTGAGCGACGAGGTGCGCGCGCGATACGACCTCTCGTCGCTGCGGATGATGGTGCACGGGGCCGCGCCGTGTCCCCGCGAGGTCAAGCGCCGGATGCTCGACTGGTGGGGCCCGGTCGTGGTGGAGTATTACGCGGCCTCCGAGGGCGGCGGCGCGCTGATCACGGCCGAGGAGTGGCTGCAACGGCCCGGCTCGGTGGGTCGCAGCTGGCCCGGCTCGGAGATCCGCATCCTCGACGAGCACGGCGTCGACCTGCCGACCGGCGAGACGGGCCAGGTGTACCTGCGGATGGGCGACGCGACCTTCGAGTACTACAAGGACGCGGCGAAGACCAAGGCCACCTGGATCGGGCGGATGTTCACCGTCGGCGACCTCGGCTACCTTGACGACGAGGGCTACCTCTACCTCTGCGACCGGCGCAGCGACATGATCATCACCGGCGGGGTGAACGTCTATCCGGCCGAGGTCGAGTCCGAGTTGTCCTGCCATCCGGCGGTCGCCGACGCGGCGGTTTTCGGCATCCCGCATGAGGACTGGGGCGAGGAGATCAAGGCGGTCGTCCAGCTCGAGCCGGGCGCCGTCGCGGGGCCGGAGCTCACCGCCGACCTGCTGGCCTTCCTGGCCGGCCGGGTGGCGAAATTCAAGCTGCCGCGCACCGTCGACTACGTCGACGAGCTTCCCCGCGACCCCAATGGCAAGCTATACAAGCGAAAGCTGCGCGATCCCTACTGGGCCGGTCGCTCCCGGGCGATCTGACCAACACCCGCAGGGGTACGCAGACCCGCCAGCCGTTCGAGGGTGCCGTCCGCCTCGCGCACCAGGTCGGCGATGAGCACGGCGACCGGGCGCACGTCGTTCATCCGGCCGACCACCTGCCCGACCGGCATCGCCACGACCGACGGGTCACCGGAGTTCATCAACCGGCCGTGCGCCTCGCTGACGAGCAAATTCTGCAACGGCATCGGGAGCGGCTCGGGGGCGCCGGGCGCGCTCCAGGCGTCCGTCCAGCGGTTGCGCAGTAACCGGGCCGGCTTTCCGGAGTAGACGCGGGACCGCACGGTGTCCGACGAACTCGCCTCGAGCAGGGCATCGCGCAGGGCCGGTGCCGAGCCCGCCACGTATTCCGCGGTGGTGAGCCAGGCCGAGCCCATCCAGACCCCGGTGGCGCCGAGCGCGAGCGCCGCGGCGATCTGGCGCCCGCAACCGATGCCGCCGGCGGCCAGTACCGTCGCGTCGGCGCCGACGGCCTCCACGATCTCCGGGACCAGCACCATGCTGGCGATCTCGCCGGTGTGGCCGCCGGCCTCGTAGCCCTGCGCCACCACGATGTCGACCTGGTTGTCGACGTGGTGGCGGGCGTGCGCGACCCGGCCGGCGAGCGCGGCCACCAGCGCGCCGTGCGCGTGGGCCCGGGCGATGACGTCGGCCGGCGGCGAGCCGAGCGCGTTGGCGATGAGACGGATCGGATGCGCCATGGCGACCTCGACGTGCGAGCGCGCGATGGAGTGCAGCCAGCCGAGCACACCGTCGCCGGCGGGGGTGCCGTCGGGCAGTGGCGGCACCCCCAGCTTCAGCAGCGTGTCGTCGACAAAGGCGCGATGGGCCGCCGGGATCATCCGATCCAGGTCCACCGGGCTGCCCTCGGTGGGCTCGTGGCTTGGCATCACGACATCCACGCCGTACGGTCGCCCGTCGGTGTTTCGGTCCAGCCAGCTCAGCGCGGCGTCCAACTCGGCCGGGTCGTTGAAGCGTACGCAGCCCAGCACGCCCAGCCCGCCGGCCCGGCTGATCGCCGCGGCGACCTGCTCGGAGGGCGTGAAGCCGACGATCGGGTGTTCGATGCCGAGCAACTCGCAGAGCGAGGTCCGCATGGGTCTCCTTCTGATGGTCGTCAGGCCGGGTGCCGGGGATGCTCGGCCGCGTGCCGGTGCGCCCAGGGGTAGTCGGCCTTGCCGCTGATCGTTCGTTTGACCTCGTCGACCAGCCACACGGCGCGCGGCACCTTGTATCCGGCGATCCGGGTCCGCAGGTGCGCGTCCACCTCGGCCACGTCGACCGGGTGTCCCTCGCGGGGCTGGATCAGGGCGGCCACCCGCTGGCCGAGGCGATCGTCCGGAACCCCGATCACCAGGGCGTCGAAGACGGCCGGGTGGGACTTGAGCGCGCCCTCGACCTCCTCCGGGAAAACCTTCTCGCCGCCGGTGTTGATGCACGTGTTTCCGCGGCCGAGCAGGGTCACGGTGCCGTCGTCCTCGAGCCGGGCCAGGTCGCCGGGCAGCGCATACCGCTCCCCGTCGACGGTGGTGAACAGGGCGGCCGTCTTCTCCGGATCGTTGTAGTAGCCGAGCGGCAGGTGGCCGCCGCGGCCCAGCCGGCCGACCACGCCGGGCGGCGCCGGCCGCCCGTCGGCACCGATGACGATGGTCTCGGAGATCGGCGACACCCGTGGGCCGTCGGCCGGCCCGTCCTGCTCGGTGACCATGCCGATCCCGGTGAAGCCGGTCTCCGACGACCCGATCGAGTCGGTGATCAAGACGTTGGGCAGCGCGGTGCGAAACTGCTGTTTCACCGACGGGGAGAAGAGCGAGGCGCTGCTGGACACGGCGACTAGCGAGGACGCGTCGTAATCGCCGCCGAGGTAGGTCTCAATCAGCGGGCGCGCCATCGCGTCGCCGATCAGCACGATCACGTTGACGCCGCGGCGCTGCACGGTCTCCCAGATCTCCGCCGGGTCGAAGCGGGTCATCAGCAACACCGAGTCGCCGCCGAAGAGCGCGGCCATGCCGGCCCACTGGGCGTTGCCGTGGATCAGCGGCGCGAGACACAGCCGGACCATCGCGAAGCCCATCTCCGCCCCGCGTTTCGACTGCGACCACTCGTCCTCGACCGGGATGCCGGTCATGAAGTCGATGCCGCCGCCGAGCACCCGCCAAACGTCCTCGTGCCGCCACATCACCCCCTTCGGATAGCCCGTGGTGCCACCGGTGTAGAGCAGATAGACGTCGTCGGGCGAACGCGCGGGGAAGTCCCGATCGGGCGGTGCGGCGGCCAGCGCGGTCTCGTAGTCGACCCCACCGTAGCCGCTGGCATCCGCGTCGGATTCGTCGTCGATCACCACGAAGGTGTCGAGCCCGGGCACCTTCGGCGCGACGGCGGCGACGATCGGCGCGTACCGGCGATCGTGCACCAGCGCCTGCACGTTGCCGTTGGTCAGCAGGTAGAGCACCTCGTCCTCGACGTAGCGGAAGTTGACGTTGATGGCCGCCGCCCGGAGCTTGTAGATGGCGATCAGCGTCTCCACGGCCTCGACCGAGTTACGAACGTAGAAACCGACGTGGCTGCCCGGGCCCACGCCCTGCGCGGCGAGATGGTGTGCGAGGCGGTTGGCGCGTTCCTCGAGCGCGTTGAAGGTGATCTCGCGGTCGCCGCAGGCCACCGCCAACCGTTCGGGGAAGGTGTCGGCCGCGTGCTCGAAGAGATCTGCAATGTTGGCCACCATGTCCTGAAAGTAGAACGTGTTATCGTTCCGGGCAAGGCATCGAGGACGCTTTGGGAGGAGACGTCGTGAATCCCGGCACCGACAATCCCGGCACCGAGGAAGCTCCGCACGCCCTTGTGGAACGGCGCGGCCCCATCCTGATCGTCACGATGAACCGGCCACACGCCCGCAACGCGCTCTCCGGGCCGATGCTGCAGATCATGCGGGAGGCGTGGGACGAGGTCGACACCAATCCGGAGATCCGCGTCTGCGTGCTGACCGGTGCGGGCGGCGCGTTCTGCGCGGGTGCCGACCTCAAGGCGATGGTGCGCGATCACCCCGGCGACGGCTTCCGCTCCGGCGGCCTGGACCTGAGCGTGATCGAGCCGCTCCTCAAGGGACGCCGGCTGACCAAGCCGCTGATCGCGGCCGTCGAGGGCGCGGCGATCGCGGGCGGCACGGAAATCCTGCAAGCCACAGATGTACGCGTCGCCGGCGAGAGCGCGCGCTTCGGCGTCTCGGAGGCGCGCTGGGGGCTGTTTCCGCTCGGCGGTTCGGCGGTCCGGCTGCCGCGCCAGATTCCGTACACGATGGCCGCCGAGATCCTGTTGACCGGCCGGCACCTGAGTGCCGCCGAGGCGCTGCGGGTGGGTTTGATCGGCCGGGTGGTGCCGGACGGGCAGGCGTTGGCGGTGGCGCTGGGGATCGCCGAGTCGATCGCGGCCAACGGGCCGGTGGCGGTCCAGGCCATTCTGCGGACCATGCGGGAAACCGAGGGGATGGCCGAGGCAGAGGCGTTCAAAATCGAGGCCCAGTTGGGCATGGAGGTCTTCGCCAGCGAGGACGCCAAGGAGGGCCCGCGGGCCTTCGCCGAGAAACGCCAAGCCGTCTTCAAAGGCCGCTGAGGCCCGCGCTTGGGCGGTGGGTTTGGGTTGGGGCTTCAGCGGTCGCTGAGGCTTGCGTCCAGGCTCAGTAGGGCGGCCGTTGCGCCGCCGAGGTGGAACTCGTTGTGGGTTGCCGCCAGGAAATACCGGTGCAGCGGGTGGTCGACGTCGATGCCCATCCCGCCGTGGAGGTGCACCGCCGTGTGCGCCACCCGGTGCCCCGCCTCGGCGGCCCAAAACTTCGCCGTGGCCAGCTCGGCGGCGCACGGCAGCCCCGCGGAGAGCCGCCACGCCGCCTGCCACATGGTGAGCCGGACCGCTTCGGTGTCGATGTGGGCGTCGGCCAGCCGCTGCCGCACCGCCTGGAAGGCGCCGATCGGCCGGCCGAACTGGATCCGGCTGCGGGCGTGCTCGGCGGTGAGCTCAACCGCGCGTTCCACCACGCCGAGCTGGGTGGCGCACAGCCCGACGATCGTGCGCTCGCGCAGCCGGCCGGCTTCACACGCGAGGAGCCGGTCGTCGGCAAGCTCCACTTCGGACAGTTCGATCCGGCCCGCTCCTTCGCCACCGCCGACCTCCTGCGCCTCCACTAGCACGCCGTCGTCGCCGGGCGCGACCAGGAAGGTCCCGGCGTCGGTGGGCACGAGGACGACATCGGCGTACGGTGCCGCCGGTACCGTGGTCAGCTCGCCGGTGAGCACCCAGCGGTCGCCCGACCGCCGGGCCTCGACGGCCTCCCCGCAGAGCGCGGCCGTGAGCACTAGCTCGCCCCTGGCGGCGGGCACGGCCCAGCGCTCGCGCTGCGCGTCGGTGCCGTGCTCGCTCAGGACGGTGGCGGCTGTGACGATCGAGGACAGGTAGGGCACCGGCGCGACGGCCCGGCCGAGCTCGACCAACACGGCACACTGCGCGAGGACGCCGAGCCCGTCGCCGCCCACCGCGGCCGGCAGCGCGGCGGCGAGGATCCCGGCGTCGGCCAGCTCGCCCCAGAGCGCCCGGTCGAACCGGCTGCCCTTGGCGTCGGCGTCGCGCAGCCGCTCGGCGGTGAGCCGATCGGCCAGGATGCTCCGGGTCAGGCCGGCGAGCTCACGATGCTCCTCGCTCAGCATGAAATCCATGGCTGCTCCCCAGTTAGCGCCCGGCCGGCAGACCGAACGCGGTGGCCGCGATGATGTCACGTTGCACTTCGTTGGTGCCCCCGCCGAAGGTGAGGATCAGCGCGCTCCGCCGCTGCCGTTCGATCCGGCCGCGCAGTATCGCGCCCGGCGAGCCCTCACGCACCACGGCGTTCGCCCCGAGCACCTCCATCAGCAGCCGGTACGCCTCGATGGCGAACTCGGTGCCGTAGACCTTAGTGGCCGAGGCGGCGGCGGGGCCGGGCCCACCGCCGGAGTCGGTGGCGATCCGCCAATTCATCAGCTTGAGGAACTCGACCTTGGCGTGCACCCGGGCCAGGTGCAGCCGGACCCATTCCTGGTCGATGACGCGGCGCCCGCCGGCCAGCGTGGTCTGCCTCGCCCAGGCACGCACCTCGTCGAGGCTGAGCCGCAGCGGCGCGGCGGAGGTCAGCGCGACCCGCTCGTGGTTGAGCTGGTTGGTGATCAGGGGCCAGCCGGCGTTCTCCGTACCCACCAGGGCGCCGGCGGGCACCCGGACGTCGCTGTAGTAGGTCGCGCTGGTGGTCGGCCCGGCGACGGTGCGCACCGGGGTCCAGGTGAGCCCGGGCGCCGTCGCGGGCACGACCAGGATGGAGAGCCCCTTGTGCCGGGGCGCCTCCGGGTCGGTGCGGCAGGCCAGCCAGACGTAGTCGGCGTAGCGGATGAGGCTGGTCCACATCTTCTGGCCGTTGATGACGTACTCGTCGCCGTCGCGCACCGCCCGCGTGCGCAGCGCGGCGAGATCGGTGCCCGCCTCGGGCTCCGAATAGCCGATCGAGAAGTGCAGCTCGCCCGCCGCGATCTTGGGAAGATACTCCG
>Ga0307512_10007315_pt1 | contig 10969 bp, 10 predicted proteins | sample 14_EM_MG_FD_200267 | JGI IMG/M metagenome (GOLD analysis project Ga0307512, IMG submission 200267) | Populus trichocarpa ectomycorrhiza microbial communities from riparian zone in the Pacific Northwest, United States - 14_EM | ecosystem: Host-associated > Plants > Roots > Unclassified | place... | reverse complement strand
CCATCATGGAAGATAGCCTCGAAGGGCGCATTTTCGAGGGCTGTACCGTTTATGTCACGAGCTACCCAGTTATCGTAGAAGACGGGAGAACCCTGGGCGCTAGAATCAGCAACAGACAAAAAAAAATTCGGGGACGAAGGACCCACAAGTTCATCGTGGAACATGTAATCTGTGGCACACGTAATTCCAGCATTGTTCAAACGGCTCTGGTAAATGAGCTCGAGGACGTCGTCCACGCAGGGAAGGATGTCGTTCATGAAGATTATGGTATCGAAATACTCATTCTCGGAGTTTCGCAGCTCGTGGAGGGGGACAAATGCAGCATTGCGAACTTCTGCGAGATACTCGATACGGTGGTTGAACGCTCCACGTGTGCGCTGAGATGTGCGGATGGTGATGCGAAGTCCGACGGAGCGCGCAATTGCGTCGAAAATGCGGAGAACAGCCTTCGTCTGGTCCGTTGAACCGTTCTCATAAATGGAGACAAAGACGTTGTGGTAACCAAGGATAGCTGAGACACGGAAGAGGGTCGCGAAGAGGTCTGGGATGATGTCGAAGGAATTGTAAAGGTTGATGGCGAAAAAGTACTTGTGCTCTCCGCTGGAAAGATCGCGCCGATGACTGTAGAAAGAGGAGGTTTCTTCCTGACTCGTGCGAGGGAATGAATCAGCGCCGCCGAGACCGAGATCAAACAGCCAGGATTTTGATGCAGGTGGGTTGTGACCGATGAGGGAGGCGTATCGGTCCCGCGCTTGGTGCACGTACAGGGGATTTAGGTTCTTCGTGCACTCGCGAGTGTGATGTGGCGAGATTGTGCTAAGGATGTCCAGGACGCGCCGTCGCTGCTCGAGGGTTGGAGCTGTCGGCTGACGGGAAGAAGTCGTCTTGGTGTGGGTACGTATTGGTGCGTGAGCGCTACCGCGCCATACGGTAGAGTAGGACGAGAAAATGGAGGTGGGGACAAACCGTGTGAGGAGAGCGCCGACGATAATGCCGATGATGATGGCGAACGGCGTCGATACGCGACGGATTCTCCTCGCTGGCTGCATGGGCGTCGAGTGCAGTGCCAAAGAGAGCTCGTTGGGAGGAAGTGCGGGAAAGAGGCGCTCGTCGCGGAGCGCGGATGTTCCTGCCTTTTCTGCCTTTGGGCGCGAACCCGCATCAACCGACGACGACGACGACTGCCCACCATGTCCTCCTCATCGGCCTCTTCGTCCCCGAGCATGCCTCCGGTTCTCCTCTGTCCGCCACAAAAATCGGACCCTTCACCTTTACTACAGAGGCGACCAGCGAAAAATTCAGCGTTCATCGCACCGCCCACGCCAGGCATACCCCCCTCTGCGATCCTCTCCTCGGCAGATAAACACCCGTCGCGCTTGAACCAACGCACCCTCGGTTTGCCAAATCGTATCTGGCTCATCCTCTCCCTCTTTCTCGCCATCCTTGTGTTCACTCGCCTCGTCCTTCCCTCACATTCTCCCGACGCTTCCTACTACCTCCGCCACCATTCACCCTCTTACGCTGCCAGTTTACACCCAATAAATTATCTCAATCTTTCCGATGCAGATACAGAAGCCGCCCAGAACCCGTTCCCCTTCTGCCCTACCTTTGGCAAGGGCGATGACCTCTCTGAGAAATATGGCCCCCTCGCGATTTCGAAGAGCTGGTTCCACCTAGGCAGTGGCGCTCGAGTACAGCAAGTCATACACAGGGCACTCCTCGGCCAGCCCGTCACTATCAGTGTCATTGGTGGTTCTAGTGAGCACATACAAGCCTTATTTATCACCTTGTGCTTGTACTAATGACCACGCAGTCTCTTCGTGTCATGGTGCCGGCGGCGACCCAATTACACCAGGCTGCTATCCCTCCCGTTTCTTTAACTGGTGGAATTCGCTCTTCCCCCACCCCGCCTCGGAGCTCACCAACGGTGCCATTCGAATGACGAACTCCGAGTATTTTGCCTTCTGCAGCGCTCACCATCTCCCTGACTACACCGATCTCGTCATTATCGAGCTCGATTCGGATGACAAACCGCACGTCGTTTTCTTCATGTCATGCATGTTTCACACTAAATCCCCACGTTTTAGTGATCATCAAACCCTCGATAACTTCGAACTGCTAGTGCGATCGATCCTTTTGCGCCCGGACTCGCCCGCCGTTATTGTCCTCGGTCATTTCTCACCGCAAGTGCACGAACAAAACGGCTTCGCTGGGCCAGACCACTGGCACAGTGTCGTTGCCCAGTTCTACGATGTACCCCACATCAGGTGCTCCCCTTGTTCTTTAGTTCCGCCCTGTATCCTCACGCGTTGACCCCTAATAGCTCCAAAGCCGCTTTATACCCGTCTTACATTGCCAGCCCTTCCTCTATTAATAGGTACTATGCCGACCCTATCCTGGCCAACACCGAGGGCCATGGCCTCCTCGCGGACATGCTTATTTCATATATCCAATCTCAGGTTTGCGTTGCATGGAGCGCTGCGCGGGGTTCAGGGTCCGTTCTGCCCGTGTTCTATACGCTCGACTCCCAGGCTGGCTCGTCGCCGAAAGACGCGACAGGTCTGTTCGGCGGCAAGGCCCTACGCAAAGGTACCCCCGTCATACCCGACGACCCCGACGCAGGACGGCCGCGAACACCATCGGGCCATGCCGTGGGCATGCAAGTGCCCATGTCTCGAATCGCCTCTCGACCGTCAGACCTGAACTCGCTCGACTACGAGGAAATCTCGCCGATGTGCGTGTCCGCAAACGACTTGGTGAACCCGCTCCCGCCGTCGCTCTTCCACGGCTCAGGTTGGCACGCATTCCACCCACCGGCGACGGGCGTACCGGCGACGGATAGCATCTCGCATTATTGGTTCAGCACGCTCCCAACGAGCCGCCTTCGGGTGCCCCTCATCGTCGGTGCGGGCGACATTGGGATCTATTATATTCGCGAGCCCCGCGCAGTGCTCGCTTCCGAAGGTAGCAGCGCCGTTGAGTGTTGGGTAGACGACAATTACGAAGGGAGGGTATTTATAGACAACGAAGGTGATTCCGATTCGGAGGAAGCCGCGTAGGTTACTTTCCTTCGTCTGGCCGTCCCTTGTGTACTGATCGAGCCCCACGACACGACAGGCTGCAGATGATCGACCGCGCCGTGGTAAGAGGTTCGCACTATGTTGAGTGCGTGTTAATGGGTACAGAGGGAGTGAGTGTTCCGCCTTTTAGACTTATTGGCGTTTTTACTACATAAATGCTTTCACATTGGATATTACGTCTCTCCGGGACTTGTTCCGTACTTTTGTAAATACTTTTTCGGGGTTAGCTGCATACCGGTCGTGCAACCAGGGTGTTCAGGAAAGGGAATAAGCTAATGGCCTTTTCGGTAACACCACTCCCGAAAACAAGAAGAGACCACCACAAAGAGAACGAGTCATTAATATGCATGAATTGCCGATGAACGGACGTTTGATTACGAACTAGTGTGCGCCAGGATTTCGTTCAGGGTAACTCGCCTTTGTTAGGGAATAACTCTCAGATCGAGCTATGACAGGCAGGGCATGGACTCGCCCGTGTTTTTTGCTTCAGCGACATACGTAGATGCAATAGGGTCACAAAGTGAGACGACATGGACAAACATGAAGAATGGCTACTACATAAGAACGCATTTACTCCGCATCCACGGTCACCGTCCCGAGACCCTGCAACATTGGTGCGTTCAAACAACCCACCTTAAGGAGCAGTGATATAGGACTCACTTTCAGCGCTTTTGTGGGTAGCGGGACGTGTGATGCATATGTGTAAAGCTTCTCCTTGGCATTCTCCTCATCATTACGTTTCCCTGTTAGACGGCGTCAATAAGCTAGACAAGACAAGGATGTGACGACCGTCGCCGATGGCAATGGTACAGTCCATTCGACCCAATCACACGGAAGTCACTGCGCCGACGAGAGTGGGAAACGAAGGGACCAGAACGCACGCTCGAGTTTCACGCGGATCCTGTGGGGGACACTCTTAATTCCCCTCTCCCAGAGGGCTTGATTTAGTTTGGGATCGATCCGGACATCAGGAGTGCCCATCTCCTTTGTCGCAAAGGCAACGACGGACTTGACAGCGGTGGGAGCACGCTTCTTGAATGAACAACCGTGGACACGCTTGTGAAGGTGGATTGTGTATTCGCGCGTCACGACATCCTGGAGGGCAGAACGTGTCTTTCCCTACAGGAAGATAGATGAGCAATGTAAGAGAGACGATAGACCTCTCGTCACCGAGGCAATACCTTTGTAGTTTTCTTGGTGCCCTAGAGAGGGAACATAGGATTAAGTGTGACATTGTGTGGAAGGGTGTTGGACACTTACGACCATGTCTTCTGCTAAGGAACGAAGAGGTTATAATCCGACTTTTGCTTCAACGACGGGAGCGCACACAATAAGGTTCAAGTGGCTGCTTGAAGGTGAGAACTTTACAGTTCCACGACGGCCAATGCCGATGGCAAGTGGCTCGGCTTAGTTACTCGGTTACAGCATCAGCAACAGGCCCACTCGGCAACCGGATGAACGAGCCTGGATTACCCTCAATCTGCCAACCAACTTTCTGGCACCCGCGTTCTCAGGCTAAGAGCAATAAATTAAAAATAAAAGAACAAGACCACTGACTATCCGTCCCCTTATTATTGTCTCTCCTAATGGCTATCCCTTTGTCTCTTGGATCGTGCTATCCATTCACAGCAAGTCTCATGCTCTGCATTGCTCCCTCGCGAGGGCTGCCTATAGTGTGCCATGGTCACAACCGACGGCCTTGTCGAACGCACTAAATTCGAACTGACTAGCCGTCCTTCCGTAATCCCCTTGTTGGTCAGGGCAGGAAAACATCGGGACATGTCGGGAAGGGAAAGGCGCTGATCTGTAGTATCCCCTCTTCGTCAACCAATTGAGTGCCCTGGTACACAACCTATGGGTCCACGGGTTCAGAACTAGAATTCAATCGTGGCTTCGATTTCCCCACACTGTCCGGCCGGACACATAAAAACCTTCCTCCTCATTTATCATGCTCTCCCCATCTCTTCAGGCCGCCTTCCGCCTCCAGCGCCCCACCGTTCCTTTAGAAGACTCCTCTCTTTCCAATCCGACACTTCGAAATGCGTGCCTTCCTCGGCCTTTTCCTCGTTGGAATGATTTCCACGTCCTTTGCTCTCTTCCCCCGTCAGAATGGGTACCCACGTTTGTCTTCCTCACTCGAGCTCCCAGCGTCTCATCCTCAAACTGACGTCCCTTCGTAGCATGCACTAGTAGTTGCTTGGCCAACGCCACTTCTACCAATTGCTTGGCAGGAGAAGTGAAATGCATGTGCGAAGATACAGCCTTCATCAATTCGACCACCACCTGCTTCCAACAGAGCTGCGACGCCGCTGATCTCGCAAAAGCTGAACAAACCGCCCGGGATACTTGCGCCCTAGCCGTATGTCTCTCATTTTACTCCCTTTGCAGAACTAGATGCTGAGGGGCGCTACGCAGGGTGTTACCATTTCATCTATTCCCCCCTCCACCGCTTCACCGGCATCTGGAGCTACGGCGGCTGGCAGCTCACCGTCACCCACGTCCCCTCAAAGCTCCAGTAGCCCTTCGAGCAGTCCCAACAGTGCTGGTTCTACCATGGTCAACACTATTGGCGTCGCCGCTGCTCTGGGCCTCGCGGCTCTTGCGCTCTAGGCACCCCCATCGCTGGTCTACTGTATCATTTCGTTCTCACTGATGGCGCTGCATTTTTTCTGGTCGGATTGTCATTCATTGTCGCATTCGTTTTTTTACGCGTCATCCCTTATTCGTGTGCCTGAACTTTATCTCTCAATGGAGGACGGAACAAAAACTGGTGTCTCCATAGACATGTCGTACGATGTTGCACATATCGATTAGCATTTACTTCCCCTGACTACATACCAGCAATGGACATGGACTACGTCCCTCTTCGATAAGAAGTTCGCCATGATTGACCCTGCACAAATATCAAACATCTGAGCCTTGACTTGGCTGGTGGATTCCCCAGTGAGTTGTGGACTTGTAGACATTAAAAAATATTTTCAGTCACGCGTCACTTCTAATGAACCTTTGGTTGAGACGGGATGGTTTACATTCCCCTCGGTAGAGCAATATTGCAACGCGAGCATCGTCCAATGTCAGCCGTCATCCCGAAACACTGGTTGTTTCGAGTTAGCACAGTTCCTGAGCCTGTGGTCGGTGTCAGACGGTCAGGGTACACCGGTGCATTCCATACACCGAAGATCCAAGTACCGTGATAGAAACATTTTGGCAATCTGGAAACATCGCATCGCCCACCCAAGCGATGGGATCTGTATTAATTGATATGTTCGAAGGCAGCGACGTTTCATGGGCGGCGATTCGATTCAGAGCGAGGCGCCAGAGGGGCCACCACCCCCTGACCTGCCAAGGAACCAAGAAGCTCCAAAGTGGACCGCTGGCGTGAGAATGAACATTGATCAAGGTAACGGAATGTAAATCGTGTCAAAACTAACTTCAACAGGTATGACAATGGATGACATCGCTGTACAGTACAGGGATGAGAATGAGAATGAGAATAAGGATTGGGCGTCTCGTTTACGTCCTAGCTGCGCATGGTACTGTAAAACAAATGAATGTTAGGAGCCTGGTCTACAGTGCACTCTAAATTTAAAAGCGATACCCCTCGGAGAATGGCGAGTGAGTGAGCTCAGGTCAATGCAGTTCGGAGTCCTAACTTAACTGCTGTATCGTAGTAAGGAAACGGGAACTAATGAGAGTATCACAGAGCATGCCCATTATAGGTAACGTACCGTGATAACCGCAATCACCGAGGACGCCGACGGCCATGCTCGTTGCCGGATCCGTCTGAGGTCTGCGTCACAGAGAGATACCCAGCTCAGGTCGCGGGCTGCGGCTGGCCACAGCGAAGGTCAGATGACAGTGACAGGCCCACGTCCAGGCCGGGCCGGTAATGCGATGCTTCTATGTTGATGTGGGAGCGATGCTGGCTCGGGTTGACGCAAACCAAACAACCTGCTCACCTCACCACCCATCCATCACCACGACCACACCATCAATCGGCAACGTGCCATACACGACTCTTGTTTATATATTTCCAAGCCTATTGATCACCCCTCAGATTCCTGCAGGCTTCACATTTATCGACCATGAGCAACACGGCAGGTGCATACCCTTTCTACTACCCCCCGCAGCTTTCCCATAACTGCTATCATAGATCATCCACCCCCATACGCCTATGTGACTCGAGTGACGAACAGGAGTCTACGATCCGCTATACTACCACGTATGTAACCACCTGCCTCGGTCATACCCTTGCCCCCAGCCTGGCTTAACTTTTGGAATGCATAGTTGCCGTTCTAGGAGCCATCTGGGCTCTCACTTGGTAAGAACACTCGGGATGAAATGATGTATTGTGTACTACACTGTACTGACTTGTCCGTTCTTTGGGATTGCAGTTGTGTGAGTCGCTCGTTTACTTGGATAAGGGACACGCAGATGACCAGGCTCTTAATTAGATCACTCTCTTTCGAGAGCAGAGTACAGATAGGTCGCGTAAGTCTTTGTCTCGAGCCGTTCAAACATGGCAGTTTACTCCTCCTGCAGAGAATGAAAAGAAGTTGGCCACCTTTGCGATCGTCCTCGGTTCATTATATGCGGCCGTTGCGGCAATGCTCACCTTTGGAATTGTCGCGGCTGCTACCGTACGTCATGTGTCATCAGCTCGTAGCTTTCTCCCATCACAAATTTGCCACGTCGCCCGTACAGAAACGCTTGGCCCTCATCCGCATATTCTCCTTCCTATCTGTCCCGATAGCCGTGATCGTTGTTTCAACGGGTTTTTTGCGAACGATCATTCACTTTATGCTCAAGGTATGCATATGTCACCGCCGCGGATCATTTGGACTGATTATCGTCGTCAAGAATGACCTAATCTCCGAATGTACTGCACTCGCCACGGGCCGTGGCCACGTTGCTATCTGGGGTGTCTGGAGCTCCAGCCCTGGGGACAACCTTTCACCAGGCGAAGCTGCTCGATGTGTGTCCTTTTAAGCATGACATGGTACTTGAGTCCGACGTTTGATTTTTGTTTAGTTTGCAAGAAGGCCTGGAACCGCGACTCTGTCGCTGAGATATTCTGGCTCATTTGCGAAATCAGTGCGTCACCTATCTAACCATCTCCCTGATGGGCATCTGATCTGTCGTTTTAGTTTTCATGCCTTTGCTCGCATTTATCGCATTTGCTTATGCCCATCAAGAGTCGGCACTCGCTTCCCGTGGCGTACCTTCTCGCTTGCCTACATCTTACACCCCTGCATATGGCGCTGGCGCCGGACGCGAGGCAGGCATTGAGAGCACTGCAAACCTACCTGAAATGAGATACGACCAGCCCTATGCACCACCACCCGGCTCTCCGCCCCCGTTCGACAAGGATCTACCCGCGTACGGCGGCGGGGAGACGGATAAGAAGGACTTTGATTCGATGAAGACTGCTGTTGAAGATGAAGATCCATTTGCCGACTTTGAAGAGCACCCACGACGCTAATGACGGACAGGAGATATGAATGACGAGAGACATGTTAACCCATTTGCCTACGAGAAATGTACCCGAAGATCTATCTATACACGCTCACACACCAAATAGAGCTGTCCTTTCCTTGATTCTCTAAGAACTATGTCCGTAGAAAACGCCCATAAACCATCACCCACGAATACAAGGTATCCGGACAATAGCAAGGGCAAGGGGATTTCCCAGCCTATATTCGCCATCAACCCACAGCCTGTGTTCTTTCCAATCTCTTGTTCACGGCCATCGGTTGGCCGCTCGCAGGATGCGCAAGATCCGCGAGTCGTGCCTCGCGCATGCGCAGCAATAGCTGTGTCAAGAAAGCCGGCGTGACAACGTCGTCCCCCGCGCTGTCCCCCGCAGCACTGGCGCCGAGTCCAGACTCGGGCGCAGCATCGGAGTAGCGTTCCCAAAGCGTGTAGAGCGAGAGGATCTCCTGCGCGATCATCGCGATCGTGGGCAGCGATACGCGCAGGCCGGCCATGAAGCCGACAAAGTCCTGCTGCGCGGCGGGCGCAGGCTTGCGGTGTGCACTCCCGGTGCTGGTGCGCGACGAGCGGCGCGGAGGGGGCGTGGTCGTCGTGGCTTGTGCTTGGATCGCGTCGCGCGTCTTGTCGTTTAGCACCAGCGTGAGGTAGATCGCGGCGATGGCGATCATGTGTGGTGGGTAGAGCAGACAGAGCTCGGAGCGGTATGTGTCGTTGATGATGAACCTACCAACGGATGGGAGGGACGCACGCGTATCTGGTCAGTATAGATGTGGTGGAGTGCTCGGGGACGGGGGTATGGACGAGGGGACGATGTACCATGCTGTCTGTAACGGCCCTTCCTCCAGCTCGAGTCTTCCCTCTCCAGTGCCCCAGTATCGCGGACCGTCATCGACTCCGACGCCAACCTCCCCCGCCTCGGAGATAACCGCATGCGCTGCCTCTTTCCCGCATAGAGTGAGGAGGGTGCGATATGGATGGAACACGACGAGGTCGCACTCGAGGTCGCTCACGAGATAGAATTCCATCTCTGCCAGCTTTGAGTTGTCTGACGGGAAGTTCTTGATGCCGTAGCCCTCCTCTTCTCATGCGATGCGATTAAGCTACGGCAAGTGGCAAAGGTAAGCTAGCTCGCACGTACGGCTGAACATGAGGCGTGATTCGGAGACAACGTTTTTGATGTGGACCGGGGATTCTTCTGCCTTCGCAGCGACGTAGCAGCATGCGGCGATCACGATGAAAGGGTCCGTCTCGCAGTACAAGTTCTTGACATAGAATCGCCTGAAAAAGACCGTGGCAGAGGCGATGACGCGCTGACGCAGGGTCAAGCGTTTGCCTAACATCGCGATGACTACATGAATATATGCGTGAGCTAGGATAGGGTAATTTTTGGCGTATGGAACATCCTACGATTCGCAAAGTAGATGTTTAGAAAGTCGATATGCTCTGGTGACTCGACATATTGGAGGTCCTCGCTACGAGCCTGTTTGAGCGTTGCGCGATCTATGATCCAGCGTTTGCTATGAGATGTGTTAGACAGGATGGGAGGTACAGGAATGGTGCACAGGGCCTACTTGTGTGAGCTTGCCCAAAAGTCGGTCGCCATTGAAGCATGACGCAGGCCAAGGGTGGCCTACGGTACTAGTGTCGGGAGAGCAGCTTTGTTGCGGCAGACGCCCTCAAATTCGGACCGGTACCACCCACAAAGCAACTGTGTAATTTGGACAACACCCTCGACATTACAAAATGCCTACGGCCAAGCCAACGGCACCACGAAGGCGAAACAGAAAGCGCAAGCGGCGCCTGGAATCGTCATCATCATCGTCTGACTCTTCAGATTCCTCGTCGGATGATATATCGAAAAAGACTCCCGTCAAAAAGGCGCCTCCGAAAAAGCAAGCTACGCCATCTTCTGCAGAGTCGTCATCCTCCCCATCTCTGTCTTCATCTTCGCCCTCATCGTCGGATTCAGAAAACGAAGATAATGCATCTCATGTCGGCGGACCAGCTATCGCTCTAATTTCCTCCGCAAAATCGCGACCCGATGACTCGGGGCATCATCCCCCCCCAGCCCGGCCTCGGTCGCCATCGCCAACACCACCGCCGGCCGATGCGCCACCGTTTCTACCTCCCGAAGGGTCCAGCAACCGAGCCCAAGACGAGCAGGCCCTGCGAAATCGATTTAGACAATTCTGGATGGCGTCGGTGGCCGACGCGTTTGGTGACGATCTAGAGCAGATTCGGCAGGTACGTCCGCAGTCTTAAAGTCGCACGCTTTCACACATACTTAAATCCCGTCTCTCTCACGCCCTGTTTACAGGAGCCGAATATGACCAAATCCCGCCTAGCTCTGTTGATTGACTCTCTGGCTTCTGGCGGCGAAGTCTTCTCGTCTCACG
>Ga0307512_10007314_pt1 | contig 10971 bp, 10 predicted proteins | sample 14_EM_MG_FD_200267 | JGI IMG/M metagenome (GOLD analysis project Ga0307512, IMG submission 200267) | Populus trichocarpa ectomycorrhiza microbial communities from riparian zone in the Pacific Northwest, United States - 14_EM | ecosystem: Host-associated > Plants > Roots > Unclassified | place... | reverse complement strand
GACGCCCACCCGCGCCGCCGGCCAGCGTGGTCGCCACGCCGGCCGGGTCCGCCGCGCTGCGGGTGTCGTGGGCTGAGGCGGTGCCCGGCGGGCAGTCGCCGGCCGGGTCGGCCGGCTACGAGGTGCGGTGGCGCAGGAGGGGCGACGACTGGCACAGCAGGCTGGTGATCACGCCGGACGTGTTGCTGGAACAGCTGTCCCGCGGCACGTACGACATCGAGGTGCGCACGGTCGACGCGTTCGGTCAGCGGTCCGCGCCCGCGGTGGCCACCGGCACGCCGCGGGACCAGGACGAACGATGGACCACCGCCATGACCGGCCTGCTCGACCGGTTCACCGACCCCCGGCGGCTCGCCGACCGCTGGCACCTGTCCGGCTACCGCGGGTGCGTCGACGTGGTGGCCGAACGCGGGCACGGGCTGCCGATCGAGCTGGGCTGCGGCGCGGACGTCGCGGTCCTGCGCGCACGGCAGCCGATGACGCTGACCGCGCCGACCCCGGCCGGCGAGCTGGGGCGGGTCGCGGTGGTCACCGACACCGCGGGCGCCGGCGGCGAGCTGACGGTCACGCTGGCGCCTGGCCCGGTGGACCGGGTCGGGATCGACACGCAGCGGGCGAACCGGTTCACCGCGCGCGACCCCACGCTGCCGGGCGGCACGATCCGGGTCGGCGTGGACGACTCGGGCGTGCACGTGAGCGCGGCGCCGGACGTGCCGGCGGTGACGCCGGCAGCGCTCGAGGTGTTCCCCGCGCCGGCGCGCGGGCCGGGCGTGCCGCACCTGTTCGAGGTCGTGCTGACCACGACCGGGCTGCGGGTGTACCAGGACGGACTCGCCGTGGCGGTGGCCGGCGTCGTGCCGGCGTGGTCGTCGGCGTCGGTGCTGGTCGGCTTCCGCGGGCCGGACTCCCGGCGGTCGCGGGTGCACCTGATGGCCGCCGGGTTCTCCGGCCCGGCGACGCCGTTGCCGCACGTGGTCGAGGTGCCGGTGAACGCGGGCACGCAGCGGGTCCTGAACCTCACCGAGAAGTCACCGGACCTGGGCATCGCACGGGAGCCGCTGACGACCGCGGCGTCGGCCCGCCTCGTCGCGACGATCATGGTGGCCGCCGGGATGGACCCGAAGGGGGTCGTCATGCAGTTCGGCGACCTGCGCGTGCCGGCCAACCCGGTGGTGGCGTCGCCGTCCGCGGAGCACGGCGCCGCGGTGACCGTCGCCGCCGAGGTGCCGGCGACGTTCCTCGGCGCCACCGGCGAGAACTCGATCACGCCCTTCGTCCTGCGTGCCGCGGGCGCGAGCCAGCAGGTCCGCCTCGTGGAGACGTACCTGGAGATCACCCCGGTCAACCCGAAGCCGGCGCCCCCGGCGACGCTCGAGCAGGGGCGCAAGCGGGGCCCGGACATGCTGCCGACCATCGACGCCGTGCTGTGCAACTCGGCCGGCGAGCCCCTGACCACCGCCGTCGTGCCACAGCGTGGCCAGGTCGTGCTCGACGTGCGGCTCGACGCGGTGAGCAGCCAGTGGGAGACCGGGTCCATCGGCGGTGTCCAGGGTTTTCAGGTGTGGCTCGACACCCGACTGGTCGCGTCGATGCCGACCCGCGCCGATGGGCCGGGGCTCGGTGGCCGGCACGTGCTGTCCATCGCCCTCAACGGGCTGCTGGTGGGCGCGCACGTGATGGAGGTGCGCGAGTACGCCATGGACGGCACCGAGCGACCCCTGTCCGCGGTCCTGAACTTCACCGTCAGGTGATGTTCTCCACCACCGCCTCCGCGACGGCCTTCATCGTGGCCCGCCGGTCCATCGCGGTGCGCTGGATCCAGCGGAAGGCCTCCGGTTCCGAGAGACCCTGCTTGGTCATGAGCAGGCCTTTGGCGCGCTCGATGAGCTTGCGGGTCTCCATGCGGTCGGTGAGTGTCGCCACCTCGGTCTCGAGCGCCTGCAGCTCGGCGAAGCGGGAGACGGCCAACTCGATAGCCGGCACCAGGTCATGCTTGGCGAACGGCTTGACGAGATAGGCCATGGCGCCCGCGTCACGGGCCCGCTCAACGAGGTCCCGCTGGCTGAACGCGGTCAGGATCACGACAGGCGCGATCCGCTCCCCCGCGATCTGAGCAGCCGCGTCGATGCCGTCGAGCTTGGGCATCTTCACGTCGAGGATCACAAGGTCGGGCCGCAGCTCCGTGGCCAACGCGACGGCCTGTTCGCCGTCAGCGGCCTCCCCGGCAACGTGGTAGCCCTCTTCCTTGAGCATCTCCACAAGGTCGAGCCGAATGAGCGCCTCGTCTTCGGCGACGAGCACGCTACGCTGCACGGCCGGGCCGGACTGGGCCTCGGCAGCCTGATCGGTCACCGGGGTCCTCCTGAATCATGTGTCGGAGCTTCCAGCCTACCGGCGGTTGCGGCCGTTGGGCCGCGCACGGGGCGTGATCAGCACAACGTTAACGGAGCGGCAACAGACCTTCGACCACCGCCGTCGAGGTGGATCCCCTGGTAACGCGCCGTACACGGTCCCTTGATCGACAGCCGATCCACACAGATGACAACCCTGACGACTGGCGTATGGACGATCCCGTAGAGTCGTCCTGCGCCAAGCCCCCGTAGCCCAACCGGCAGAGGCAACGGATTCAAAACCCGTCCAGTGTGAGTTCGACTCTCACCGGGGGCACCGCCACAAACCCTCCCTGACCAGGCCGTATGACCTGCGACGATGCTCCGATCATGATCACAACTCGCCCGGCTCTGTCCGGTCAGGACCGGCCGAATCCGGCTGATCACTCCCCCCACGCTCCCCCGTTTCGGCGCTCCACCCGAGGGCTCGTTCGATGCGCTCATGAGCCGCCGCTTCCAGACCGGCGATGACCTTGGCGTAGATCTGATGCAGCACGGCCACGCTGTGACCAGCCCACTCCGCGCACTGGGTCGAGGGCACGCCGGCCGCCAACCAGGTGGACACGCAGGCGTGCCGAAGGTCATATGGCCGGCGAGCGAGCGGTGAGACGTACTCCTCCTCCGTAAGGGCCGACTTACGCGCCTTGTCCCACACCCGGGCGATGGTCGACTCGGCGAGGTCACCGCCCGTCAAGTTGCGGAACAGCCGGCCGTCCCCAGCAGTCCCGAACCGAGTCAGGTGGTCATGCAGGATGCGAGTCAGCGGAGGCGGAGAGGGAACGTGGCGCACCTCCCCCACCGCGCGTTGCTTCAACTGCCGCCGATCCCGCCGCTCCCCCGAGTCGGTCCACGCCCCACCCGCGATCGGAGCGGTCTCGGACAGCAGCAGCTCACCCCACCCCGACTCAGGCAACTGAAGGTCATTCTTGGACAGCATCGCGGCCTCCTCAGGACGGAGTCCCGCGTAATACATAACGGCGAAGAAGGCCTTCAGCCGAGGACCGGAAGACCGGCGAGGCTGCCCATCGATCCATTGCGTGGCAACAGCATCGAGCAAGCGCACCGCTTGCTGAACGTTGATCACGACCCGCTTGTCGATGGCACGCACCGTCTTGGGCGCAGTCCACTTCACGGCCCCGAGGTTGTTCGCCCCGAGTGCTTTCAGTTCGACCGCATAGTCCAACGCGTTGTACAACACCGCTCGCTTACGCGTGAACGTCTTAGCGGCGGACTGCTTGCCATCCAACTTCAGCGACAGTGCGTCGAGGGCCTGGCGCAGCATCGCGACATCTTCCAGCCGAGAAACGGGCGCGGTATGAGCCGCGACCCATGCCAACGCCCGTTCAATCTCAGGCGGTTTACCCGTCTCCCGCCGTTTCTTGTTCAACGCCCACCCGGTCAGCGCCCGACGAATGGTCCGATCGTCAGGCTTGCCTTTGTCCGTCGTGAACATGACCGGCGTGACTGTGGCCAACGCGTCCGCATTACCCGCACGCGATTTGGCAGCAGCCCGCGACCACTTCATATCTACATATTTTGTCACAAAATCGAACCAGCTCATGACATTCTTTTCGCGCAGCATCGACGCAGGCAGGCCTTCCACCCGGTCGAAGGCCTCACCACGACCGGCCGCAGCCATCAACCCCGAACGAAAGCTGTCCGCGTGCGCGAACGTTCCGAAGGTCTCGTCGAACTTCTCCTTCGCCACGAACCAGTGAACTCGGTAGCTCGTACTCCGCGCACGCACACGCTTCTCGATCTTCCAGAACTTGACGTCGTACGAACCGTCCATCACGCCGCCTCCTCGTGGGAGTCAAGCCACCGCTCGTATTCGACGCGACGGATACGAATGTCCCCATTGGGCAGCTTGATACAGCGAGGCGCACGCTTCTTGGCCCGCCACTCGTAGAACGTGGACCGGGCGATCTCCAGCTCAGCGCAGATCTCGTCAATCGTGAGGTGACGATCCTTCCCCATGTGCTTCCCCTCCCCTATGTCAGGCCGCCAAGAGTCGAGTTGCCGAAAGATCTGTTGGTGGTGGTCCGGCCACTGCGAGTAGGGCGCGGTCGTACTCGGCTCTCCATCGGATCCGTTCCGCGATCGCATGCATGAGCAGGTGATCCCGTGGCGGCTGGTTCGGGTCGCCGGGCTGGACCTTGTGCCACACGAGCCGCGACCGGTCCGGTTCCGGCTTGCTGATGCCGACCGCCGCCAGCGACTCCAGGACGAACGCCTTCCGGTCCGCACGGTGGTCGGCGAGCGTCTTGCCAGACCACTTCCGCGACACCAGCACCCGCCGGCCAGGCAGGCCGAGCGTGGTCCGCCGATGGGCCCGCCCCTTGCAGTGACCAGGACGCATCTTGCCGTTGGCGCCCATGGGCTCGATCCCGTAGAGCAGCCACACCGCACACCGAGGCGAACATGGCGTCAGCCGCAACTCGTCATGCAACCGGTCGTGGTGGGCCCGCTGGCGGTCGGTATCGGCCGTAACGACTTCACCGGTGGACTTGGTGAGGTACTTGGTCAGGTAGCCGATGTGCCGGCCAGCCTCCTCCGAGCCGCCGAGGATGCCCTTGGAGTGCACCTGCCGGCCAAAGGTCACGACGTGGGCCGGTTCCTCCACGTCCTCGACAGCCTCAGCCCACAAGGTCAACGGATGGCGGGTGTCCGAGTCGACGAACTGGCCACCGTCCCACACGGGCAGGTGGTCTCCGTCGTAGACGAGCTGGTCATGCGCCGGCCACCACACCTGGTGATACGTGGCTGCCGCGACCTGCCGAAGCACCTCATGCGCCACCGATCCCCGGACAGCCGCGTGCAGATGCGGCGCACAGCGCTTCTGCGGCTCCACCGTCGCGAAGTACTGCACGTCCCACCCAACGACCCGGCGAAGGTTCTGCCACCACCGATCGACCAGGGCCGCGAAGTGAACCGCATCCCGAGCCGCACGCCGGTAGTCATACGACGCCGGATCGACCGGGGTGCCGTCGTCCCGGACACGGCCGTAGGTGTCGCAGGTCAACGTGACGAACATGGAAGGTCGGAACCGACCGGCGTACTCCCTGCCGATGGTCCGGTTCTCCACGCGCCGCCGAGGCAGTTCCGGTGCATCCTGCCGACGCCGAGTCGACCGTTTCGGCGACCGCTTGCCCTCCGGCCCGTCCGGGGATGGCAGTCGGCCGCGCATGCCGAGTTGCCGAAGTTCCTCGTCAGTTACACGGATCTCCTCCCGCAAGTCGTCTGCCTCGGCCGAGCCGTGAACCGCGGCTTCCTGATAGGCCTTGACCAGGTCAGCGCGTAGCTCGAGGAGCGCTGTGTGGTCAGCGGTGGGTGGTTCCGGGGTGAAGTCGGGTTCCTCGGTGAGGTGCCAGCCTTCCCGGCACTGGGCCATGCGCAGCGCGCGAGCCTTACGGGCGCACGGGCCGCAGACGGATTCCATTGTGGATCCGCAGGGCACGGCGACGTAGCGGAGTTCTCCGGTGTCCAGGTCGCCGACTTCCATCGTGAACGGTCGGACGCAGACGCCGTGTTGTTCGGCGGTCGCCGCGATGACATCCGAGGCGAGAGGCTGCCGCATCCGTTCTGCACGGGTACTCATCAGGCAGCCTCCTTTCCCTCGCGTAGTTGGGAGAGGAACAGGTACAGCTCGTCGAGCGAAACTCCGTCGGACTCGTCGGGGCCGAGGGCGACGAGGCCGAGGCACTCGGAGAAGTGGCCGCCGCCGTAGACGCGGATGCGTGCGCCGCTGATGGTGCGTCCACGGATGGAGATGTGGAGGCGGTCACCGTCGGTGCGCCACCATTTGGCCGTGACCTCGGAGAGTGTGTACGCCCACAGCAGCACGTTTCCCAGCTGGGCAACCAGATCCAGCGCTCCTTCAGGCTGGACAGCGATCTCACGAGACTTACCGTCGAAGGTCAGCGAGATCGGAGCGGGCAGAACCCGGCCGCGTACGTGAGCGCGGAAGGCACTCAGCAGCGATCCGGTAGCGGACGTGGTAGCGAGGATGTTCGAAGGCATGGTCTTGGACATGATGGAAGGAAGTCCTTTCAGGAAGCGGGGTTCAGGCAGCACCAGTCGACAGGTCGCGTCGAGTGGTCCTGAGTGGATGGACCGTCCCCGGCCCGCTGGGAACCCCGCCAGTGATAAAGGTTTCGAGGTCTTTGATCGTCTCGTCAGGCACCCAACCACCCCGCACGCGCAGCGGCTCGCGGATGCCTTCACCGAACAGATAGCCGACGCCGGGCTCTGACTCGCCGATCCGGTTGGCCCACGCGCCCCGCTCGTATGCCTGGTCGCCGAGCACCATCCCGACATGTGACTTCGTGGCCACACGCAAGCAGATCCGTCGCGGGAACAGTTCCCGCACGGGCACGGTGTCCTTGGTGGGCTCCTGAACATAGCCGCGCACCCTGCAGCTCAACGCCCGCCCTTGAGTCGTCAGCAGCGCGACGCGCTCGGAGATCTGCTCTCGCAGCTTGCGGTCCCCGATGTAGCGGATCAACGCGCCGATCTCGTCGAACTCCACGATCTCCAACGGGTGCTCCCGCGTGACCGGCACGACCCGCAGCCGGCCGGCGAACTCCCTCTTCCTCTCATCCATCACCGCGATGACGTCATCCAGCAACGCCAACGCATCCTTCCCGGTGACCGCGTAGCGGGTGAAGATCCGACGCCCGTAGGCCAGCTCCATCCCCTTCGGATCGATCCCCGACATCCGCACCAGGCCGTCCCGGATAGCGGGCGCGATCGACACCAGCGGACACCACATCTGCGCACCCTTGCCCGCGCCCGTCACGCCAGCGTGGAGCGTGTGCGAGCCGACGAGCGACTGATGCCAGTCGGTGCCGTAGTCGGTGCGACCACTCCACACATGTGTGAGATCCACTTCGGTGCCGGGCACGTCGGCCAGGTCGACGAGGTCACGGCACCACACCGTGTCCGCGAGCAGGTTCCGCCGCTGGAAGTCGATCGACACCACGTTCGGCGACAGCTCCCGAACCTGACACCGCGCAACCCCACGAGCCGACGCCAGCTCACGCGTCCTCTCGTCGAAGTCTTCGGGCTTCTGCCCTGGCACGAGTCGTACCCGCACCTCATCCCACGATGCGCCCGAACGCACTCGCAGCACGCGCGGCACCTGGTCCACCCGCTGCTTCGGTCGCCGCCGAACCTTGTTCTGTCCCAACGGGTTTGCCGTGACGACGATGGGCCGATCCTCGTCCAGCACAGTCAGCCCGCAGGCCCGCAGCCAACGAGGCAGCTTGCGGGCATAGATCACCCAACGCTGCCACCAAGACCGCAGCCGTCGACCCGCCCAAGCCTCGAACGAGATCCGGTGACGCCACCGCCACACCACCAGAGCGACGGCGACAACCACGACGGTCAACAGGACCGGCAGCCAGCCCCACCACCAGACCCACGCGCACGCCACCGTGACGCCGAGAGTCGTGCGCCAATGAGTCACCGCGGCTTTGATCACGTGGTACACGGTCTTGACCAGCAGCCACAACGTCACCAACACCATCGCGACGGTCGCCACCGCCTCCAGCAGAGCAGTCAACGCCCGACCGATCTTGTTGACCAGCCACACAACTACCGCCACCACGCCGCCGACAAGCACGAGAGTTCCGAATGTCTGCACGTTCATCGGCGCTCACCCGGCCTGGCCACGTACTCCAAGGCAAGGACGCCGTTGCACCGGTCGCACTGGGTCTCTCCTGGCCACAGCCGAGCGAACCGCTTGCACCTCGAACAACGATTACTCCGTTGAGGCACCCCATCTGGCGGGGAGCCCGCAGTACGGTCTAACCTGTTCACTGTCTACCTCCGGGTGGACAGCGCAGGAGCGGAAAAGGTTGCCAGACCAGAGATTCCGCTTCTGCGCCTACGGGATCAGCGCGCCGAACATGGACGTGCGCCATCGCCACACGACCCCGCGTGCGTTATGTCTACTTCGGACTTACTGGTTTACCGAGTGTCTATTCAGGACGCTCCTGGTCGTAGCTCTCCGGGGCGAACTGGGCGAGATAGTCGGCGAGGTCCCGGTAAGAACATCCTGCGAACAGGGCCAGGTTCCGCACCACGGCAGGCTCCACAAACACGACGCCGTCCGGATGCTCGTTGAGCGCGTTGCGCGCCCATTGGGCCATCGGTCGGAAGGCAGGAGTCTCGTCACGTAGCAGATGGCGAACGTCGACTTGGAGATTCATGGTCTCCACGTGGATGCGTGCCCGCTGAAGTGCCCGAGCGTGCAGCGTGGCCGAGTCAAATCCCATTGCCCGGCAGATCTCGATGAACCGAATCATCGTGGGATGACGAGTGCCGTGCTCATAGGACAGCAGCGTCCGGTCACCAATCCCGGACGGCAGCCGCGCCACCAACTGCAAACGCGACCACCCACACGCCTCACGCGCCCGCCGCAATTCCTCACCCAGCGCCCGACTGACCACCTTGTCCGACAGCTCAGCCAGCCGCGCTGAACGCGCCAACGTGGTCATGAGTCATCACCGTCAAGATCCGGGTTGAGGCGGTGTTCGATGTCCCGGGCCCGCCGAATCGCCATCCCGGCATACTGCGACGCCTCATACCGATTCCCCGGGTCGACGTTGGCCGCCCGCGCGTACACCTCCGCACTGTGTCGATGAAACGCCACCCACTCCAGTGGGCCCGCATCCTGCGCCGGCCGCCGACGCCACAACGCCTCGTGTGCCTCATCCAACGTGGACGGCAGCTGATCAGACTGCATCAGCCGCACCCCCTTGGCCGTGACGACCCGTGTGCCGGGCAGCGACCGGATACGCATCCTTACGCTCCCGCCCACGCGGACCACCGGCCGAAGACTGCACGTCATACTTCGCACGAGCCGTCCAATCACGCGCCTGGTACTCGAACGCCTGCGCCGCAGCCGACAACGCAGCCACAGACCACCACGCCATGTCCGGTTCCGCCGCCATCTGCCGCCAGACAAGAGCCACGTTCCCCGACGCCAACGCCATGTGCCGAGCAACCACACGGTCTCCCGGCACGGAGTTGCTGACCATCTCCGAAGCCCGGCCGTACTCGGCGTAGGCCGTCTCCCAGCGGCGAACCAACCCTTCAGACATCATCACCACACCAGAGCCTTTCCGCCACGGCATGACCGGAGGCCAACCGGCCGGCAATGACGCCGAACCGGTCAGCACCTCCGTACGGCCACACTCGGCACTCATCTCTCGTGCCTCACGCGGCCTTGGACTCGGACGCCTTACGGGTGCCACCCGCTGCACCAGCAGCACGGAACCCGGTTGCCCGGAAGGCGTATGACTGGTACTTGAACTCACCGTTGCCCGCGACGCGCGGCTCAGCCGTCACACCGTCCAACTCGATCGGTCGGACACCAGGCAGAACCTCTGCCATCGTCGGCACCGGCTGAACGTCAGCCAGCAACGTCACCTCGAACGAAGCCCGCTTAGCGTTCGACTCGTTCGGGTCGGTGACCGTCGCCTTCCACTGCCGCTTGCCGGTCAACTCGTCGATCCGCTGCCGCACTGGTCGGCCCGCAGCCCTGTCCTCCCGTGACTGGTATTCGTTGTCCGGCGCGACCTCACCCATCAGCACGAGCCCTTGCGGAAAAGCGTCCGCGAATTCGATAGGGAATCGATGTCCCCGAGAAATTGCCATTTCGATGTGTACCCTTCTCGTGGCGCCACCCCGTTCGGAGCGACTGAGTACACAATCGGCGATCTTGAGTCTCGTCCGGACACCATGACGGTCCCGTCTCGTCCCTGGTGGTCCCGCAGAGTCTCGACTTGTCTCGTCTTCGTGCTACTCTGGTCTCGTGACCAGCGACAACGAGGTCAACGAGACCGGTCCCACACTCCTGTTGAAGGTGCTACTCAAACAGCGCCATCTGCAGGTTTACAGTGCGTTTGCGCGGGAGTACAACAAGGTCGCCGCCAAAATAGACCGCGAATTGACAAATACCGGCCCAAGCAAGGCCCAGTTTTACCGCTGGTTGTCCGGCGAGCTGACCAAACTGCCGTACTCGCACCACTGCCGGGTGCTGGAAGCCATGTTCCCGGACTGGGGTGTCGAACAGCTCTTCCAGCCCTACAGCGGAAGCCTCGACTTCGTGCCGAAGCCCGGCGTGACCGGCTCCACACCAACGCCGGCCACCTCCACACCGGTACGGCAAGCCAACACAAGTGACGCGATCAACCACGAGCTAGACCTGTCCGGCGACTGGTGGTGCGCCTGGCAGACGTCGAAGGACGATGTACCCCGCATCGACATCCACACGCTGACGGTCCACCAACAAGGAGACCAGCTCCAACTCGAAGCCGACAGAGCGCCGGCCGAGGGCAGCTACAGCTGGCGCGGCGAGCTACGCATATGGGACAACGAGGCCCTCATGGGCTGGTACCGATCAACCGAGGGAGCGGTGCGATCCAAGGGCACGATGTACCTCGCGCTTCATCCACACGGCGAGCACGCTTGGGGGCGGTGGACCGGTATGAGCTACGACGGCGTCGTAGTCACCGGCTGGGGTGTCATCGCCCGCACCGAGGAGCTAACCCACAAAGTCATCCAAGATCTCGTG